>Ga0255055_10000777_pt1 | contig 24255 bp, 21 predicted proteins | sample JV7_2_27_MG_FD_188633 | JGI IMG/M metagenome (GOLD analysis project Ga0255055, IMG submission 188633) | Seawater microbial communities from Jervis Inlet, British Columbia, Canada - JV7_2_27 | ecosystem: Environmental > Aquatic > Marine > Inlet | place: Canada: British Columbia | collected...
AACCTTGTCCATTATTCCTTTAGCTGCTCCTACGACGTGCTTGAAATAGGCAGGATCTCCTGTGAATCGTCCTCCGTGCTGGGGATAATACTGGTATTCGCGCCGCCAGAAATCAGGAGTATCCGTCGTGTAGGAATAGGTCTCCAAAGTATTAGCAATCACGTTTTCACGGCCAAAAATAAAAGCCGCTGCCCCAGCAGCAGCCGAATACTCCAGAGCGTCACCAGGAGCACCTTGCGAGGTATCCGCTCCTACTGCTAAGCCGTATTTGACGTCACCTGACTTCACCAGGTTTAAAACCACATACATCCCTTCTGTTCCAGCTTTACAGGCAAATTCAAGATCTGCTGTGTGAACTTCAGGAGTGGCTCCTAGAGCCTCAGCCAAAACTGTGCCGCTCGGCTTGACTGCATAGGGATGGGATTCAGAACCGATATACACTGCGCCGATCTCCTTGGGATTGATAAGACATCTCATCAGAGCATTTTTAGCTGCCTCCACGGACATGGTAATAGTATCCTGATCAGGAGAAGGTACAGATTTTTCCTCCAGCATCAATCCTCTTTTGTAGCTCGGAGCATCAGCTCCCCAGACTTTAGCGATTTCCTCTACTTTGATCCTGTTCCGAGGAATATACGCCCCGTATCCAACAATACCTTCCATTTATTACCTCCCTTTTTGGATGTAAAAGAGTTTTATAAAAGACATGAATGAGAGTTGAAAGCAAATCAAGAAAATTGAGCAAGATTACAAGATATCGTGTCATATCTCACTTCTTAAGTCAAGAAACTTTGAAAACAGCTATCCTAATTCATCCGTAGGGACTTAATTTATCTTGTGCAGGTGTTTTATTTATCAAACACACATTTTTTTTACGAATAAATTGATTGGTTTGATAAAGCAAATCCCCATATTTCAAAAGGTGGGTTTGATGAATCAAACCCCTACAATCTTATTTGTGGGCTTGATAAATCAAGCCCCTACAGAAAAACAAAGCTCCTACATAATATAGGTTTGACACCTCATCTTTACAAAAATAGAATAAAGAAAATGAAGATTGTCTCCAATTTAATGGGGCCCGGCCCCAATTTAGCGGGAAAATGAGGGCAATCTATAATTTAAAATGTGAGAACTGGGGACTGGTGAAAATTGGGGCCTTGCCCCAATTTAATTTGAAAAATGAGTACTTTCCCATATATCAACATGAAAAATAGGGGAAAAAAACGGAACTTTTTTTCCTGAAATATCGTCTACCATGGTGAATTGAGTGCAGATAAATACGATAATCCAAGAATGCTTAGAAGGCAATGAAGGAGCCTGGAAAATGCTAGTTGATTCTTATTCCAAAAGAATATTCAACATGGCCTATCAGTTTGCAGGAAGCTACCAGGAAGCCGAAGACCTGACACAGGATATTTTTTTAAAGCTCTACAATTCACTCTCCAAATACGACTTTAAAAGGAATTTTTCTGCCTGGCTCCTCACCATCGCCAGAAATTATCTAATTGACCAATATCGAAGGACAAAATGGGAAAAGCAGACACGGGATAACTTCAATGACCACTATCTCACCTCAGAAACCTTCGAGAATCCTGAGGAAGGAGCCGTGAAAGAAGAAAACAAAAGAACTGTCTGGCAAGGCATTAACAATCTTACATCTGAAATTCGAATGGCAATTATTCTCAGAGATATTCAGGGGAAACAATACGAGGAGATTGCAGAAATCATGAGCCTTCCCTTAGGAACGGTTAAATCCCGGATTAACAGGGGAAGGCTTCAATTGGCTAAAATCCTTAAAGAAAAAAAGGAGAGAAGAAATGAAATGTAAAACAATAGAAGAACTCCTATCTCCTTATTTAGAAGATGAACTCAATCCGGAAGAAAAAGGAACTGTTGCAAAACATCTGAAAACCTGTGAGAACTGTTCCCTGCTTTTTTCTTTAATGAAAGAAACGCAAGAATCTCTAGCTGATATCCCAGAACTGGAAGTGAGCGAAAATTTACTCGATCGACTCTATTCGATTCCGAGAAAAAAGAAGAGGTTTAAACTGAGATTTCCTAATTTTGACTTTCTGGTCCGTCCTTCTCTCCAGCCTATTCTCACCGTGGCCACAATAATGCTCATCATGATTTCTTTCTACTTTTACGGCCCTAACAAGAGTTCTATCGATAAATCGATCAGCCGCAAGATTGGCCTTGGCTACAGCAAGGTCGGAAGACTGTATGCCAAGGCAGAATCCTTTACGGCTTCTTTAGGCGAACATAAGGATAATATTCTTGTTTCTCTCAAAAACATAAAGCTTCCCGGAGGAAATGAGGATTAAATTTTACATATTTATGGAGGTATAAAATGGAAGAAAAAATCGTCGTCAGAAGGCCCCAAAAATCACCCGCTCTTGCAGTAATTCTCGCTATCATTGCCCCTGGAACGGGCGCTATGTACAATCGGCAGCTGACCAAGGGATTGATTTACATGATTATAATCGCTGGGCTAATCTCGACACTGACACTGAGTCCCCCGGTATTTGTAATACTGCTCTGCTCGTTGCTCATCTTTGGATTCTACACCTACCAGATCTTCGAGGCTGCTCAAACTGCTCAGGCCATAAACCGCAAAGCCCTCATGGGAGAAGAAGAGGAAGAAGTGGAAGTAGAGGAATTCCCCGAAGCTGTAAAAGCTGGCTCTGTTTTCTGGGGAATCGTTTTGCTTCTCTTAGGAGTTTTCCTTCTTCTGGCCAATTTTGAGGTCATAAGCTACTCCACTGCTTGGCAATTCTGGCCTGTGGTTGTCATAGTTATCGGGATAAAGCTCATCGTAGATTTTGTTTCTACGAAGAGAGAAGAGAACAGAGGAGAATAAAATGGCAAAAAAAGCAAGAAAAGATCCGCTTATATGGGGAATCATCCTCATCGTAATAGGCCTTGTTTTTATCCTGCATAATCTTGATGTAGATATCTGGAGTTTTATCGCCCGCCTCTGGCCCCTGGTTTTAATCATCTGGGGAGCCTGGAAACTCTACTTTGGGATTAAGGAAAGCCAGGACAAATCCGGGACTTAAAAGGGAAAAAATGAAAGCAAAAGAAATTATTCTCTTAATTCTAATCATTGCAGTTGGTGTAACCTTTTATCATGCCCACACAGGAAAGATCTATATTGACATAGATGATCACATCTTCTTTGACCATGAAAAATTTGTCTATGAAGAATTTCAGGAGCTCGAGCCGCCCTTTCCTCCCCAACTTCAAATCGTCAACGCCCACGGAGATATCGAAATACAAGGAACAGATATGGGAAGAATAACCGTTTCTTTTGAGAAAACAATATGGCGGAGAAACGAAGAGCAAGCCAAAGAAATCGCAGATGAGCTCAAAATGATTATCGATAAGGATGCTCAACAATTAACTATCTCCACAAACCGGAGTTTGTTCAGAAGAAGAAACTTTAGAACAAATTTCAAAATCTCTCTTCCCGCTGGCATGGATATTGAGGTGAATAATTCATACGGTGAAGTCAAGACAGTAAAGGTTGGAAACACGAATATCAAAAACCGCCATGGCAAAATCATCGCTTCAGACATAGCTGGAGAACTCTTAATCGAGAACAGCTACAAAGATATTGAAGTTGATAATGTTCAATCTGATTGTCAGATAGAAGGCAAGCATGCTGATGTGTTCGTCAATGGAGTTAAAGGGAAAACACAGGTTGTTCACCAGTATGGCAAAGTACGCCTGGAAAATATCTCTCAAGATGTCAAGATCGAAGGTTCTCACTCTGGAGTTTATGGCGAAAATCTGATGGGATCTGTAGAAGTTATGACCTCGTACAAAAAAATAGCCCTTTTTAATGTAGGCCCCACAAAAATCAGAGCCCGCCATTCACCTGTGGAAGTCGAGGGTGTAAGAGAGTACGTGGATATAGAAGACAACTATAGTAAGGTTAGGGTAGATAACCTCCTGGGGGATCTCATCGTTGATGGAAAGAACCTGGGAGTATACGGGAAATCAATTGTAGGCCAAAAAATCTATATCACTTCTTCTTACCGAAATGTCGAACTATCCGAATTCTCTGGAAAAACAACTATCTTCCTTGAACACGGGGATATAGTCCTCAACCCATCTCCTTTAACTCATCCTATAGAAGTAAAAGGAAGATATGCTGGCATAAAGTTTTATTGGCCTCTCAGAGAAAAATACCCTTTTGAAGCAAAAGCTAAAAATGGAGACATCAAATGGAGACTTCCTGATGAAATCAGCATTCAAGAAGAAGATCATATGTCTATTGTAAAAGCCTTTCTTGAGGAAAAAGAGAAGCCATCAATCTTTCTTTCCACGAGCTACAGTACGATCAGGATTGAAGAATAACTAAAGCTGCAATGAGCCTTGTACAAATGTCAAAGGGCTTAGCAAAGAGCCCATACCGTACAGGACTCAGGGTAAAAGAGTAAGCAGTAAAATAAGAAGGCCCGTTCTCCGGAACGGGCTTTTTTTTTTAGTGTCTGGCTCTCATGTTGTGAATCTTATCGGTTAAACACCCAGTGATTCTTATATTGAAGAACGAAATGGCGTTAGCCAGGTCTTTTTTGTATTTTGTGACATAACGGACAAAATTCGTTTCTTTCTTAAACCGCAAGAGATTCTCGAACTCAGCCACTACATCAGTAAGCTCTATAAGATAATGATTAATGGTTCGGTATTGTGCATTTATTTCAATCAAATCCTTACTTCTTAGCTTAGTAAAATCAAGATAAGGAGGAAGAGATTGAAGAATCGCAAAACTTTCACTTTGTAACTCGCTCGCAGATTCCTTTATCTCCTGGAAAAAGGACTTGTACTCTAACGGTTCATTCAACTTTTCCTCTGCTTTATCAAGCAAGACCTCATACTGGTCTTTTGCGGAGACAATTATTTCTTTAACGCCTAAATACTTTCTCTTGAAGTGGAAAAGGTCTACAAAATCTCTCCCGATATAAATTTTATCCCTGTAATTAGTCAAAAGTTCTCGAGGAGAATGAGTATAAAATTTAATCTCAAATCGTCTTCCACCTGAATCTCTTTCCCTTAGCCGGGCTAATACCAAACAGCTGTTTTGTTCGGCGAAATAGCTGTTCACGTTTAAAAGAACCGAATAGACAGCTAAATTCTGGACGATGTATTCTTTGAGGTAATTGAGGAGATTTTCTTTATTGCTTATAAAGTCGCTTATGGTTTCGTTAGGAGTTGGACTCATCACAGAATAAGAAGGAGAAAGAAGATAGAGAACTGGGCCCGTACCAAGCTCGAGATAAAGGTTTTTTAAAACATTTTGATGCAGGTCATCCAACAGAATTGACTTCAGCGGTGGCAAGCTTTTTTCATCGAGCCTTGATAACTCTTCGACTTCGTTCATTGTTTTAAGATCCCTCGCTATATTAGAAAAAATCCTACCATCTAAAAATAAAAAAATCAACCCCTTTGGTTATTGGGGTCAAGGCTGACCCCATGGGTCCATTCTTTGTTGGCATATCGCTCTTCCTGGATCTTTGAGATTGCTTTTTTTTCCTCTGCATCAAAAACTTTCGGCCTAAAGTTAATCTTGAAAAATTCAGAAATTCCCAAGCTCAAACACTCAACTGCCCAATCGAAACTGACCTTCTCTCCCAAAGCCTGAGAAAGAGATATCATACGCCCTTTGCTATCTTCCTTTGTTAAGAATGAAACATGCTCTAAAAACCCTTCATCTTCTTCTAAAGGAATTGAACCATGCTGGATAAATTTCGAGCCAGCTCTTTTTTGAGCACTCCCCACTAATTTTTTTCCTTCTACTTCAATTTCATCCCTTGCAGGAAAGGAAAAACAAGGCAGATTTCCTCTCACGTAAGAATTGGGAGGAGCATCAGCCAGGTAGGGCCTTAAACCCATTTTTTCTATACCCCGTATCAAAGCTTGCGATATCAATCTATAAGAATCTGTTAGCGTTGAAGTGAAAGTTTCTCGGTCTGAAGAGCACAAAGAGTAGGTTACCTCTTTATGGTGCAAAACCAGTTTTCCTCCTGTCATTCTTCTTATGATGTCTATTCCTTGTTTCTGGCAGTACTCCACATCGACCACCTTCCGGATGTCCTGCGAATATCCAAGAGACACAGTTGGCCTCTCCCACCTGTAAAACCGGAGATAAGTCTGAGGCTCCCTGCTCAGGGATTGGAAAAGAAAATCATCAATAGCCATATTAAAAGATCCTCTGAGCGACTTCTTATCCGCGATAAGATTCCATTCCTTCCCACTATTCTCATTAGGTTTATTCATAATCTAAATCCATACTTTACCTTGCAAAAGGGAAATCGATATCAAAGGAGGCATTAAACTTTTAAATGATGGAGAAAGAGCGGACAACGGGATTCGAACCCGCGACACCGAGCTTGGGAAGCTCGTACTCTACCGCTGAGTTATGTCCGCTCTTTCTCCATATATTGATATTAACGAAACTACGTCACGAAGTTTTTCCGCTTGTGCCGAAATTATACCACTCAGATTGTCTGCTTCCTTCCTGACCACATGAAGTCCAATGAGAGATTTTTATCTTAGCGTTTTTTAATGCATTTTTCAATTCTTCATTTGAGCTAAGAACCTCTCTTAAAAATGTCATCCCGAGCAAAAACGATGCTGAGGATAAAATTTTTTGTGAAATTCTTCTTTTTATTTCAGGCTTTCACCTTATCGGTTACTTTCGAAACAAAACCCTTCTTTTCTTCCTCGGACATTCCAGCACCACCTTGCTCCATCAGGGAAGTAACCATCTTCAAGACAAACTCAATTTTGTTTTCTTTAGGCATTTTTGGAAGCATCATTACTAGACACAGGGGCATCATTTCCGTCATCATCAGGGGCATCATTCCGCCTGGGCCTTCACCTCCGCCCATCATGCTCATCATCATCTTAGGCATCATCTCCATCATGTTAATCCCATCCATCATCTTAGGCATCATCTCCTCCATCATCTTCTGTTTATCTTCTGCTGTCATATCGGCGAAGAACTTATCCATCATCTTAGACATCATGCCCTCTTTTTCTTCTTTACTCATTTTGCCCATCATACGATCCATCATTTTTTCCATCATACCCATTTTCTTTTCCTCCTTTTATTTATATTCTACGATCCACTCTTTTATCCATTTATCCCCGATTAGATTCTCCAAAACAAAGGGATCGTTCATGATAATTTTTGTGACTCCCTCGATATTTTCTGCTTCAAAAGTAATCAGTCCCCTCGATCTATCAGAAAAAGGGCCCCCCCTGTACTTCTCTAGATTGCGCTTTTCCCAATATTCAACGTGTGAGGGAACCACTTTTTGTATTTTTTCAGGTTCTTTTTTCATGAAATAAAAAAACACAAATTGTTTTTTCATGATTCCCTCCTCTCTATTTTATGCATAAAAGTTAAGCTACTTTTTCCGAATGCTTTTTTCTCTTTAAAACCCTGTGCATATCTTGACCTATCATATAGAGACAGGGAACCAGCACTAAAGTAAGTGGGGTTGCAAAAACCAGTCCCCAAGCCAGCGCCAGCGCCATTGGAGCCATGAACAGAGCCGTTCCACCAAGACCATAGGCCAGCGGTAGAAGAGCGGCAACCGTAGTGATGGTTGTCAGGATAATCGCCCGCATACGATTGGCGGTTCCCTCCGCCACAAGTTCCCGGATATTTTCACCTCGCCTTTGTCGTTTAAGGTCATTTATGTGGCTTACCAGCACAAGCGAGTCATTGACCACAACTCCGGAAAGTCCGATAATTCCCATCATCGCTACGAAACTAAACGGTTCACCATGAAACGCAAACGCAGCAATGACCCCGGTAATACCGAAGGGGATGGTTATCATAACCAGGAACGGCTGGGTCATAGAGTTGAACAAGAGAACCAGCAGGAAATAAATCCCTAATATGGCAATTATTAACGTTCGGAAGAGACTCGCCATCGATTCTTCAGTTTCCATTGCCTCCCCCCCTTTGACAAACTGCATTCCCGGCCAATCTCTGTCCAAGTTGAAGTGGTTAAAGACAGCCTCAGTAACCTCTATAGGAGTTGTTGTATCTTGATCTACGTCTGCCTCAATCGTAACGGTTCTCTCCCCATCTAAGTGACGGTAATCTGAGGGCCCGGGACCGGTTTTGAGCCAAGCTGTTTCTTTCAAGGGAATGAGCCGCCCCTGGCGATTCGGAATGAGGAGTTCATTCAGATATCTTAATCTCTTTCGGGCCTTTTCCTGAAAAATAACCCGAAAATTAATGTCTTCATCGCCATAGCGCACGCTTGTTACGACCTCGCCATCATAGGCAATACGAACATTCTGGGCTACATCGACAACAGTGAGCCCCAGCCGGGAGAGTTTGTCGTAGTCAATCCTTATCTCCACCTGATCTTTCCCTCGCTTATCATCCCGACTGATATCCTTCACTCCTTTAATGTCAACAAGGAACGCTTCAACTAAATCCGCCAGTTTTGCCCGCAAAACATCATCAGATCCAACTATCCTGATACTAACAGGTTTTCCGACCGGGGGGCCACCAGTTATAACGGAATAAACAATTTGCTCAAAGCCCTTGAGTTCATTTGTCTTCTGGCGAAGGCCCTCCACAATCTGGTCAGCACTTCTCGAGCGCTCTGTGAACGGGGTGAGATTGACCATCATAGCAGCGTAGTTTTCGCTCTCAGCATTGATTAAAGCATTAGTTCCAATCCGCGTGTTGAACGACGCCAGCTCTTCATCAGGTAAATTAGCCACCAATTCTTCAATCTCTTTAACCTTGTCAGAAGTGGCTCGCAATGTCGTCCCGGTTGGAAGTTCGACAACCATATAGAATGAATCTGCCATTCCTGAAGGAAACAGGATGAACTTCATGAAACTGCCGGCATACCAGAGAGCAACAAGCAGCAGAATTATGAATAGGGGAATAAGAACATATCGAAACTTGAGAATGTGAAACACAATACCTTTATAACGGTTACTCAGAACTCTGAACCAATTGCGGCCTGTAGACTCAGCGGAGTGACGACGCATCCCCGGCACTAAATGCGCCGGTAAGGCAACCGTTGACTCTATCAAGGAAATGAACAGAGCCAGGCTAATTGCTAAAGGTATAGGGACAATATACTTTCCAAAAGTACCAGACATAAAAAACATAGGAGCAAACACCAGGAATGTTGTTAGAATAGTAGTCACAACAGGGCGGAAAACCTGATGAATTCCTGTTACCGCTGCTTCCAGGGGGTTATCTCCTTTTTCCCTTCGACTGGTGATATTTTCGGCAATAATTATTGCATCATCAACAATGATACCGATTACCAAGATCATTCCAGTAAGAGTAATGGTATCCAGATACATATTGAACAAAGGCAACAAAAAGATCGTGCCTAATAAAGCCACAGGGATACCTATAGCAACCCATAATGCGGTCCGAAAGTTAAGAAAAATGGGCAGAAGCACTATCACAAGAACGAGACCAATCAGACCATTTGAGAGGACAACGTTAAAACTGTTGCGGACAATGCGAGATGAGTCATCTACATAGAGCACTTCGACGTCGTCAGGAAGTTTTTTGTTTTCTCTCTGGATAAGCTCTTTTACAGCATCACAGGTCCGGACAACATCCGCAGATTCGCTCAAATAAACAAGAAAGGAAATAGCCGATTTACCGTTCATCCGGGATAGGACTCTTTCGTCCTCAAAGTCATCCTTCACAACGGCAAGATCTTTCACTTTGATGAGAGGACCTTCGAATGTAGAGCGGACGATCACATCTCCCACTTCCTGCGGATCGCGAAATTGAGCCAGTGTAACCAGGTCTTTCTCGCTCGTATAGGATTCATAGGAGCCGGCTGTCCCGCGGATATTGCGACTTTGAATTGCAGCAATGATTTCTCGTAACGGGATTTGATATCTCTCAACAGCACTGGGAGAAACTTCTACTTTTATTTCCCGGGCACGATAGCCAAATCTTTCTAACCGCGAGACGCCCGAAATATTCTTCAATTTCTTCTCGAATAGCCTGGCAAGTTCTCTTAATTCTCTATAAGAATGTTCTCCTGAAAGCCCAACTTCAATCACTGGAAATTCAGTCGAACTGAGTTCTGTGATCAGGGGAGCATCTGTTACCTCCGCAGGGAAATCTGTAACCCGGCCTGCTGCCTCTCTAATTTCAGTCTTAATCTTATCCTGATCTCTCTCGTTTATATCGATAACTACCATTATGATCGAGACATTCTCCATTGAAAAAGAGGTAATTCTGTCAATGCCGGTTACAGTTTTCATCTCTTCTTCAATTTTGTTGGTGACGTTGAGCTCAACATCCTCCGGCGAAGCACCGGGATAGCGTGTCATAATATTCATCACACCAAAATCCACTTGAGGATAGATGTCTCGTTTTATCCCCATAAGGGTGTTAAGACCCAGGATGATGATCATAATCGTGATGAGAGTTGCCAGGATATGACGTTCTGCGAAAAACCTGAAAAATGCTTTCATGGTATCTTACCCCCTCGCCGATTTATTTATAGAGTTGGTCCATTAAATCCCGGTACTCTGTAATCAATTTGTGATAAGTTAGGGCATTCACAGCATAGGTGAGCTTTGCATTCTCTTCGTTATCCCGACTCTGAATCACAAAAGTTAAATCTCCACGTCCCTGGTTGTAGAGCTTTAATTCCTCCTCTGTTTTTCTTTTTGCCGATTCGATCTGCTCTTGATTGAGCTGTAATACTTTCCCCAACTCCCTTATCTGGATGTATAAGTTCGTTAAAACGGATGCCAAATTCAGGATTAGGTCATCTACCTGTTTTTTTATTTGATTAATCTGAAGATCAGTCTTTGTTATTTGAGCTTTGGCTGTCCGATTTCTTAAAGGAAAAGAATATTGCAATCCAACCACCACATCTGGCTTATCCATTCCTAAAGCACGACCAAGGCCCTCAGCAGCATTTTTTATATTGAACTGAGCCAAAGCCGATAACTGAGGTTTCAATATCTCTTCGTACCCTTTGCGAGAATATTCAAGCTGTTTTAAACGGATATTGAGAGTATGAATAAGGCGCGATTCTGCCCTCAACCGCGAAACAGCATCCTCGAGAGGGATAAAATCCTTTATTTCATACAGGTTAAATTCGGGGCCGAGGTTATAAATTTCATTATTCTGAGATAATACCGCTAATTCTGCTTGTAAAGCCTTCCATTGAGATTCGACCAACATCTGATTTTGTTTGGCAATACGAACAGAATCCTCTGCTCGGATCATATCAACTTTATCTATAAGGTGCGCTTTAAGTTTTCTTTCGGTCCTGGCTAACTCTTCTTCACTCAGGCTTAGACGCTCCGAGACAATCTTCCTTTGTTCAGTAAGAAGTACCCAGTCCAGGAATTTTCTGGCAGATGCTGTAAGAAAATTTTCCAGATTTTCATGTGCCCGTACCTCTGAAAAATCAACATCAAACTGTTTCAAGTTATGTTGAAGGCGATCCAGAAACCCCTTTTTGTTCTGCAACAATGGATGTGTGTATGTAACTGAGAATTTATTCTGGTAGAAATGATCCGGAAACCCAAAAACAGGATCGATTTTTATATAGGAAAGACTTGAAGAAAATGATGCTGAAAGTCTGCCACCTGTTTTCCAGAAGAGCCTCTCAAGGCCGCCATCCACAGAAAACGTATCCATTTTTTCAGGTCCAGCATAGGCAATCGCTGGCTCTAAATGGGAAAAATTTGCAGCTGAAAAGAAGGTCCAATCCTCAGCTCCTCGATAGCTATTCTGTTCTTCCTTTTCGATTTGAGTCGTCAATTTCTCTTTTTCAAACAGAGGATGTGTCTTTATCAGAAGATTGAGGAATTCATCCTGAGTAATCGTCTGAGCAGGCAGTAAAACTGGCAGACAACATAAGGTTACAAGAAAAACAAAAACTAATTTTAAAATTTTCATTATTTGGTCCTCCTTCTGGGGCAATTAATTCAAAGGATGATTTAAAACATCATTTCATAAATTAAAAAAGCCGATTATGAAAGACATAAAGTGTAAGAAAGGATTATATTTAATATTTATCTGTTCTTCAATAACCTTATTTCTTGGCTATGCTGGCCAGCACCCAATCAGGCACCTCTCGAGCAACTTTTTTTCGCTCTACTTCGGGAACATCGTCGATATCGAAAAGGATTCCAATCCCTTTTAGACTAAGTAATCCTCCTCTTCCATCAATCGGAGCTCTTCCGCTATCGCCTTCCTTACTTTTCCTGGCATATCTTTCTCTCTTTCCAGCATCGGCCTCAGCCCTTTCCCCACTCCGTCGTTAATGAAGTAAGGTTTTATGAAATCAGAATTCCAGGTTCTCTCTTCGAAGGAGCGGCTCTCTAATGTCTCAAAGAAACTCTTAATCCCTTTCTGCGCATCCCCTTCTATCTCCCGGAAATAGGAACCGTAGATATGAAGAGAGTCGCAAATATCCACATACCTGCCCAGTTTCACCCTTTTTTTCGTCCTCTGGGAGATCTCCTCCGCAATTTTTCTCATGAGGGTTGTCAGGGCGATGACATTCTCAAACCACGCCTTGAATAAATCCCGGCTCCGCCAATGAGTATTCATGTTATAGATATACCCCCCTTCTCCATCATCACAAAGTCGTCCCCAGACACGCTGCAGACAGGGCGGATCTTCTGTGGGCGGATCGAGCTTTGGGTTCCAGGTTATAGCCTGAGCTCGCCTGGTGTACCCAGTCTTGGAAAGCTTATCAATCATGGCGCCTATTTGATTTACTACCTTATCCTCGATCCTGAATTCAAAGAGCCGACCATGGTAGGTATAGGTCCAGCGGGTATCTTTGCTTTTAGTGCCCTTCAATATTTCTTCCAGCGGCTTAACCCAGTAATCGTGGGCACCATGAACTACTTCCATAACATACTCAGCCAGCCCACCCAGACCATCGGCAAAGGAGCGGTGAAATCTAGGTTGACCAAACGGATTACGAACGATGATTATCACCGTCGCATCCCGGCTCGCCGGATCTCCAGGATGATCATACTCGGTCCGGATACTCGCACCTTTCTCCCAGACTTCTCTTATGGCTTTCTCATAAGCGCGCGGAATCGTATCCTCATTTACGCTCAAAACAGGGATATTTCCTGATTCCATTAATCCTCCTCCGGGTAATATTGAATCATTAATGAACAGCTCGAATCTACATCAAGCTAACATCAATTGCTACAAAAATGAAGCAACTCTTTATTATTATAAAACGAAGCAAAAATATCATCAATTTCATTTGATTATAAAATAATAAGCAGTAAATCAATAGTCAAATTTAATGCATTGACCCGTCGCCAAAGGAAAAGAATGGGTAGCATCTTGAATCATCTCTAAATCCGTGATTGGAGAAGGTTTTGGAAAATAGTTTCGCTCCCCTTCAGATTTTTATAAGAATGTTAAATGTTGAGATGGCCCCCTGCTTTCTGCACGGCTTCTATTTGTCAGAGCTTAGGTGATGTGCGATTGCATTGGCATAGTAGTACAGAACTTTGATCTCTCCTGGTGCTGCCCGGAACAGGTTGCTCTCTTCTATAATAAGGTGCCTTAGAGTCAACATGCGCAGCCCGACTTCAATCGTATAATCATGATCACCGCGGGGAATATAAACGCGAGCCCCATGCTCTTCAATCTCGCTGATCAGGCTTTGGACACAAGCCTTTATTTCCTGCTTTGAAAGAGTTTTATCCGGATTTTCCACGAAAACAGACGCCACCAACGACACAGGTGCTGCTGGGATAGTCCTTCTCACCGCTTGCATCAGATCTTGAGCCAGAAGTTGCACCTTTTCTATACGCGCTTTCTTGTCTGGATTTCGAAAATCAACATTGTATCTCTTCCCATATAATCGCATGGAAATGGGAGTTCCAAAGTTTACTACAGCATAACCATAACGATACCAGCCACCACGCAACATCAGCCACAGGTTGCGCATTAAAAAAAGTGATGTTGATTTGATTACCCCGAGGCGCGATTTTCTAGGAGCATCATGATCTAGGCAAAACAGTGATGAGCGATCTTCTAGCACTCGGTCGTAATTCACTCCAACAGGGATGAAGACAAGATCTCGTCCTTTTTTCGAATCGAAGCTGCGCAGCATATAATCCAGTAAACCGATCTTGGGTTCGCCCAATCTGCCATCCTTGCTAAGCCTGCCCTCCGGAAATATCGCCTGGACAACCCCGCCTTCGGTTGCCATTTGCACATAGCGGGCTAAAACAGAGCGGTATAAGGTGTTTCCTGAGCTACGTCTTACGAAATACCCTCCTAAGACACGGATTAGGTGTTGAAGGGGCCAGACTCGCGCCCACTCCCCCACAGCAAAGCTCATCGCAACTCTGTTTATAGCCAGGCACGCCAGCAAAATGTAATCTAAGTTGCTGCGATGATTCATGACAAACACAACGCTGGATTGGGGATCAACTTTTGCCAAACCTTCTTCATCAATAGAACCAACACGAACGCGGTAGAGTACTCGCAACAGAGACCTGCTTAGCCAGTTGCCAAGCCGGAAGTAGACATAAGCATTGAAGGAGGGCACGATTTCATTGGCATAACGCTTGACTTTTTCCATGGCAACTTCGTTGGGAACACCCTGTTCTTGGCAATATTTCTTTGCCGCCTCTAGGACTTCAGCGTCGTAAATCAACCGATCAATGATTATGCGGCGTTTTGTCAGTTCAAAAGCTGGAAGGCGCACGTCCAACTGTTTATTGATCTGATTAATGACTACATTCACCCGCCGCCGGAAATACCACCGAACACTTGGCAGGAGCAAATTATCAAGCAGAGCCCAAACGGCCAAAGCACCGCCGATAATAACCAGCCACAAAGGAAGACTAACGGCATCTATCATTGGGCTTCCCTTCTGAATACGCCGTGCTCCAGGAAGTAAATCACCTGTTGGATGACATCTTCACTTTTCATGATGAATGCATGGCTTCGGGGCAGGATGAGGAAATCTTTCATGCCGGCAACCTTAGTCCGCTCGACTGAGACTACACCATCATCTGGGCCTGGGACTATCATAGAATACAGGGGATTGAAGCCTCTGTTACCCGCTATCACCCCTAGTTCAAAATCAACAGATCCCAGGCTCAGGGGAACACTATGTTTATCTGTGCCCAGTTGGCGGCCAGCTGGGCCATTGAGTTTTTTGAAAACATAGCTATCACCAAGACTATCCACTAACTCACTCCCTTGATTGGGCGGACTAATCATAACAATCCGTCCAAGATTGGGCAATTTATGGTTTTTTAGATAATAGCGAATAACGATACCCCCCATCGAATGAGTTACAAAGTGTATTTTTGATTGAGAGTACTTGCTGTATGGCTCAATAATATCACTCAGTATTTCATCTGCTAAGAATTCTATCGGATGCTTTGTAGAAGGATAATCAACATTTACTACCTTGTAGCCAAGATTTGACAGGCTTTTTCCTATTTTCTCCATTGAACGCTTCGACTGTCCAAGACCGTGAAGCAAAATTACATAAGCATCTGTCTCCTGGCTTGGAGACTGGATGAGCGCTTCATATCTGTATGAAGAGACCAGGAAAAATAGAACGAGAATGATACATGCTATCTTTATCGAGTTCCTGTGCATAGGATAAGCGCCCTTCCTATAGCTTATATCATGGTAAAAATGGAGGTCAAGAGTGAAAAGGAGGGAAAAAGGGACCCGTCCCCTTTTTTTGCCTTTTTTTATATGGCACAACATAAAATGAAGGTATTGACATATAAAAAGATTGAAATTATAATACGGGCGAAAAATAGGGGAAAATTGAGAGGCGAAATGCCAAAACTCAAGCGAGAAGAGAATAATAAAAAGAACTCTCTTGAAGAAGTTATTCCCCGAAGCATGGCGCGCTTAGGTCCATCTCTTTTTCTGAAAGGCGAATTATCTGGCGAGGAAGACGTTGTGATCGAGGGACAATATAAGGGGAAAATAGACCTCGCGAATCATAATATCTTAGTGGGACGTGGAGCAAAAGTCGAAGCTGATATTCGAGCTAAGAATATTACCATACACGGAACCGTGGAAGGAAATATCGACGCTTCAGGAAAGATCTTTATTTCAAAGGAAGGTCAGATGAAAGGAGATCTTAAAGCCCCCAAAATTTCGATCATGGAAGGCGCAAGGTTCATGGGTGGCGTGAAAATAGAAAAAGACCACAGAGATATTTCACTCCATGAAGAAAAAATCGATATTCTTGCCATCAAAGAAGAAGATAAGGCTGAGGAAAAAACGACATTCGAGCTTGTCTGATTTTAATTTCATTAGCTGATCGAGAACTTCTCTCCTATCAATAATAACCGCAGCAGCCTGAAAAATTATCATCAATTTACCTCTTTCCTGCACCTCGTAACAATCATTCATGGTCTTCGGCAAAAAAAAATGAAGGATCGAACTCTAATCTTTCAATTTTTGCTATAATGGAGTTGATGAAGAAATTTAAGCTCTTTTCTGATTTCAAGCCCAAGGGAGATCAAACAAAAGCTATCCAAGAACTCTATGAAGGTCTAGAGAAGAAAACCAAACATCAAGTTTTAATGGGAGTCACAGGATCGGGAAAAACTTTTACCATAGCCAACCTCATTGAAAAAGCCTTAAAACCTGTTCTTGTTATCTCTCACAACAAAACCCTAGCTGCTCAACTTTACCAGGAATTTCGCCACTTTTTCCCAGAGAACTCTGTAGAATATTTTGTCAGTTATTATGACTATTACCAGCCTGAAGCCTATATTCCAGCCACCAACACTTTCATCGCAAAAGAAGCTACGATCAATGATGAAATAGACCGACTCAGGTTATGCGCAACAAACTCTCTTTTCCAGAGAAGAGACGTTATTATTGTCGCTTCAGTATCCTGTATCTATGGAATTGGCTCACCAGAAACCTACTATTCCATGAGTTTCACCCTTGAAAAAAATCAGGAGATAACTCGAAAAATCATTCTCAAAAACCTCGTCGATATTCAGTACGAAAGAGAAGAGACCAATTTTAGAAGAGGAACTTTTCGAGTGAGAGGAGATGTTATTGAAGTTATTCCCTCCTATGAAGAGTTTGCCTACCGGATTGAACTTGATGAAAGCAAAATCATAAAAATCTCCTCTATCGATCCTCTCCTTGGCAAAACTTTAGATTCTTTTGATAAAATTCTCATCTATCCCAGAACTTTCTTCTCCACTCCTCCCGACATTCTCGATTATACCATTCGCAGCGTGGAAAAAGAGTTAGAGGAGAGAATTGCTTTCTTCAACAAGAAGGGTAAATTTATCGAGGCAAACAGGATTGAGGAAAGAACTTTGTATGATTTGGAGATGCTAAGGGAATTCGGCTATTGCCCTGGAATAGAAAATTATTCTCTCTATCTCAGCCTACGAAAACCTGGAGAGCCGCCCTATACGCTTCTCGATTACTTTCCTTCTGATTTCCTGATCATCATTGATGAATCCCATGTCACCGTACCTCAGATTGGAGGAATGTACTACGGCGATCGCTCCCGAAAGCAAACACTTATCGAGCATGGCTTTCGCCTGCCATCTGCTCTTGGCAACCGACCTCTTAATTTTGAAGAGTTCAAAAGCAGAGTGAACCAAGCCCTTTATGTTTCGGCCACTCCAGGCCCCTACGAACTAAAGAAAACAGGAAACAAGATTGTTGAGCAAATCATTAGGCCTACGGGACTCACAGATCCTGACGTCGAAGTCCGCTCTATCAAAGGTCAGGTCGATGATTTGATGGCCGAAATAACAAAAAGAGCCAAAAAGAATGAACGAACGTTGGTGACGACATTGACCAAAAAAATGGCTGAAAATCTCTCCCGTCATTACCATGAACTTGGACTCAGAGTTCGCTATCTCCATTCAGAAATTAATACACTGGACCGGGTAAAAATACTAAGAGACCTCAGAAAAGGAAAATTCGATGCTCTAATAGGTATAAATCTCTTGAGGGAAGGACTCGATTTGCCCGAAGTCTCTCTGGTCGCTATCCTGGATGCTGACAAAGAGGGATTTCTCCGTTCTACAAGCTCACTTATTCAGACTTTCGGACGGGCGGCCAGGAATGTGGCGGGCAAAACCATCCTGTATGCAGATGTCATGACAGCCTCCATGAAAAGAGCCATCTCAGAAACAAACAGAAGGAGAGAACTCCAACAGGAATATAACAAAAAATACAACATCACTCCTCATTCCATTAAAAAAAGAATAGATGAAGTATTGACCAGCATTTATGAGAGAGATTACTTTGATTACTCGCGGGTTTCTGAAGACAAAGATATATATTTTTCGCCTCAGAAACTAAAAGAAAAAATAGAGAGTCTTGAAAAATTAATGAAAGAGGCAGCCAGAAACCTGGAGTTTGAAAAAGCAGCTCGATTGAGGGATGAGCTCACGAGACTGAAAAAAAGGGAATTAGAGACAGGTTTATGATGAGGCATGAACCCTGCTTTGGTTTTAAAAACTTATGATGAAGATAATAAACTTAAAATGAAGAGGCATTAAGCTTTCTTCAGTTAAAAAAAATGGCATGACGAAAAAAAACTGGAGATTATGAGCGACTTAAAATCAGAGAGCAAGAATCTGCCAAAAAAGCCGGGTATTTATTTTTTCAAAGACAAAGGAGGCGAGGTCATATACATCGGGAAAGCACGTTCTCTTAAGGATAGAGTCAAGTCTTATTTTCTTCCAACTTCTGATTTGAAAATAAAAAAAATTCTCTATGAAACCGAAGAGATCGATTTTATCCTTACCGACTCTGAGAAAGAAGCCGCTTTCCTCGAGAACAATTTCATCCGTCAACACCAGCCCAAGTTCAACCTAAGGCTCAAAGATGACAAGAGCTTCCCTTACCTGAAATTGACGCTTCAGGAGAAATTCCCCGCAATATATTTAACACGGAGAGTAGAGGAAGACGGGGCTAAATATTTCGGCCCTTTCAGTCCTGCTCACCAGGCTCGAAACACAATTCACCTCAGCGCAAAGTATTTTGGGGTGAGAACCTGCCGGGAACCTGTTCCAGGAAAGAGGAAAAGACCCTGTCTTGACTATGACTTAAAGCTGTGTTCAGCTCCTTGTGTTGAATACATCTCAGAATCAGATTACAGGGAGAGCATCAAGAATGCTTTCCTCTTTCTTGAAGGAAAAACAGAAAAATTATTGAAAATTCTAAAGAAGAAAATGCAGGAAGCTGCAGTTCGCCAAGAATTTGAGCAAGCTGCACACTGGAGAGATATCATCCGCACCATAGAGGAGATTAAAGCAAAGCCCAAGCTTATTTCAGTAGGAATGGAAAACAAGGACATTTTTGGTTACTCAAGAAAAAATAAAAACGTAGCCCTTTATGTTTTTTTCATGAGAAAAGGCAAAGTTATTGAATCAGAGGATATATTTTTTCAGGAGAAGGAAGATATTGCCGATAAAGAACTCCTATCCAATTATCTAAAAAATTTTTATAAGCACAGAAGGAGCATGCCGGATAAAATTCTTTTGCCGTTCGTGCCAGAGAGAAAAGACTCGATCCTAAAAAAAGTCTCGAACCTGAGAGCGAAAAAAATTGAAATAATCGTCCCTCGGAAAGGAAAGAATAAAAAGTTAGTGGATTTTGCTAACAGCAATGCTGAAATTCTGCTTCGGAAAAAACATGAAGGACTCACGCCGCTGCTGGAGATACAAAAAATCTTTAATTTAAAATCCATCCCTGAGCGCATCGAGGGATTTGATATTTCCAATATTGGAGGTGAAGAATCCGTAGGCTCACTGGTCGTCTTCGAGAATGGACGACCTCAGAAAAATGATTACAGGAAATACAAAATCAAGACTGTGGCAGGGCCGAATGATATTGCCAGTCTTCAAGAAGTCATCCGAAGAAGATACAAAAGAATTCTGGAAGAAAAAAAAGACTTTCCGGATTTGATTCTGGTTGATGGAGGAAAAGGTCAGCTTAATGCAGCCAGAGGAGCTCTTGAGGAGTTAGGAGTGAGCAATCTACCCCTAGTTTCGCTGGCAAAAAAGGAAGAAATTATCTTCTCTCCTGATCGAAAAAAAGGCATAAGCTTAGAGAGAACTTCACCTGCCTTGAAACTTTTCCAGAATATTAGAGATGAAGCTCACCGTTTTGCTATTTCCTTTCACCGTTTGAGAAGAGAAAAGAGAAGCTTCGAATCCCGGCTTGATAATATTGCAGGTTTAGGCAAAAAGAGGAAAGCCGCCTTACTTGATAAATATAAAGACCTAAAAGAGATAAAAAAGGCTGCACCTGAGGATTTGGCAAAGATAATCGGAGCGAAAACCACCCAAACCCTCCTCGATGAATTAAATAATTTGTAGGAGCTTGATTTATCAAACCCACCTTTTTCCTAAATGTAATAATTTGATTTATTAAATCCATATTTAATTCACTGTACGAGGAAAACAGAATTTGACGAGAGAAGGGGAAATGCTATGTTGTATGGGCTTGATTTATCAAATCCATCTTATCTTATGAATATATGGATTCGATTCATCAAGCCTGAATAGATCATGAGAAGTAAAACTTTAAGTGTTAAACAATATAATATATGCTTAAAAAATAAACGATATACGAGATCCACTGATGATTGAGAGATTAATATGGTAAAGGGAATCGGAATCGACATAATTGAAGTGGAACGTGTCAAAAAAATAGCGGAAAAAAATCTTAAATTTTTGGATAGGATCTTTACTTCCCGTGAAGTCAGTTATTGTCTAAAGAAAAGAAACAAATACCAGCATCTAGCAGCCCGCTTTGCTGCCAAAGAGGCCTTTTTTAAGGCAATAGGAAAAAGGATAAGCTGGAAAGAAGTTGAGCTTTTTAACCTTCCCTCTGGAAAGCCTCAGTTAGAGATAAAATCAAAGGAAAAATTTCCCTTTGCCGAAGCCCATGTTTCCATCTCTCATCTAAAAGAATATGCAGTAGCAATGGTTATCCTGGAGGGGGAAAAATAGACTACTACCCTATTTTCCCAGACTAATCTTGCAAACAAGCTTAGGACACAAGATCCGCAAACGATAAAAATGGATTTATATTATAATCTATTAAAATTTTTCAAGGCTAAGACCCAAATCATTTTTTGCGAGTGATTATGAAAAAAGCAATTTGTATTATGCTTCTTGGTGTATTGCCTATCTTCGTTTTCTGTAATAAGGAGCCTGACCGTGTTACTGTCCAGCATATTTTGATCGCCTTTAAAGGATCAATCCCGAAGGAAGATCTAATCCGTAATCGGAATGAGGCTGAATTACTTGCAAAAGAAATTTTTGAGAGGGCAAAGAACGGCGAGGACTTTGATGCCCTGGTTAAAGAATTTACTGATGATCAGCATCCAGGCATTTATAAGATGTCTAATATTGGCATTGATCCTGACAAAAGTAGGGATGAGTATCCTCGTGCCAGGATGGTAAAAGCGTTTGGTGATGTAAGCTTTAAACTTGGCGTGAATGAGATTGGTCTTGCAGAGTATGATCCTGAAACCAGCAAATACGGATGGCACATTATAAAAAGGATTGAATAAATTAAACTGTGAAGGCCAGTTTACGCTATTGTTTTCTGACAGTTTTATTTTAGTGGCCTTGAAAATTAAGCATATCAGGAAGGCTTAAAAGATAGATTCTAATCTATAAGGCTAAAATCAATCTAACAAGCAAGCTAATTACTACTGCCACGCCTGTGTTTAGGCCCATCGAGAGAAAAGCCACCCTCTTTCCTACTTCTTTCCAAAGAATAGCCACAGTAGAAACGCAGGGTATAAAAAAGCTTATGAAAACAGTGAAAACGATAAGCTGATCCCTGGAGATGATGGTCATTAAGTCCTTATAGCTTACGCCTAGAGCCTGAAGCATCATAATCAAAGAGAGTTCCTTTCTTAAAAAACCAAACACAAGAGTCACTCCGAGTTCCTGGGGCAGGCCAAGCCCTTTTTCAACCAGGGGAGAAAGAACGAGGTTTATGAATTTATCGAGATTAAAATACTGAAGCAATCCCAAGACAACACTTCCAACAATCAGGATAGGCCAGGCAAATTTAAGAAAAGACTTGAGCTGAAAATATGTCTTTTTCATCATATTTTTAAGCGATGGGATCTTCAAAGAAGGGATCTCGAGAATCAATCCTGGAGAAGGAGCCTTTAAAAATAAGGTAATCAACCGGCCTAGGACGGCCAATAAAAGGATATTGAACACATAGAAACCCAGGGCCCAGAAGGGACCCAAATAAAAGGCAACCAGAGCCAGTATGATTGTTGTCCGGGCAGAACAGGGAATAAATGGGATGAGCAGAGAGGTGATGATTCGATCCCTGCGGGATTCCAGGATCCGGGTTGAAACAATTGCTGGAACATTGCAGCCAAATCCCAGAATAAAAGGAGAAATAGACTTGCCGTGAAGTCCAATCCGGTGCATAAAAGTATCCATCAGGAAACCTGCCCTCGCCAGGTAGCCCACATCCTCCAAGAAAGACATCAGAAAAAGAAGGGGAATAAAATAAGGCAATACAATGGCTACACCTCCTCCTATTCCTTGAAGGAGACCGTCGACCAAATAAAAAACGATACCTGCGCCAAACTTCAGCGAAAGGAAGTTCCTAAAATTATCTAAGGGACCAAGAAGAAGTTCCTCTAACGGACTTCCGACATTAAAAATAATAAAGAAAAAACCAAGAAAAACTGCTAGAAGGATAAGATACCCCAAAAAGGGATGCATGATGACATCATCTATTCTTTCCTGCCAAGTGATTCTTTTTCCCCTTTTTACATGGCTGCTTTCTTCAAATATTTTAAAGGCCAGGTGATGCCTTTCAGCCGCAATAACTTCATAAGCAGGAGCGCCGTGCCTGGTCTCAAGCTCCAGCCTCACTCTATCAAGGGCCATCTTAAGGGAAGGATTTATATCTTTGAGTATCTTATCAAAAAAAAGTTTGCTGGAGCTTATCATATTTACAGCTGTGAATCTTTTATTTGCAGTGATAGGAAAATCCTCGGGCAAATGATCTTCCAGTTCTTCAATTTTCTCTTCCACATCTTGCGACCACTTGATATGGGAGACAGATAATCCTTTCTCCAGGCTTCGGAGTGCGGTATCAAGCAAGTCCTTAATCCCCCGACCATGAGAAGCTACTGTTGGAATCACAGGAACTCCGAGAAAGTTCTCGAGTTTTTTTAGATCGATCTCCACGCCTTTTTTCTCTGCCAAATCAATCATATTCAAGGCAACTATAACAGGGTATTCCAATTCTATGAGTTCAAGAGTCAGTTCAAGACTCCGGCCAAGGATAGAAGCATCCACCACATTAACGATCAAATCCGGCTTTTCCGAGAATAAATGGGTGAGGACAACTTTTTCAGCCGGATCAGAAGGATTCAGAGAGTAGGTCCCCGGCAGATCTATGATGTTTAAAACTTCCCCCTCAACATTGACCTTACTGTGGGTGTGTTTAACAGTTGTACCTGGGAAATTGGATGTTTTCGCCTTCAGGCCAGCAATGGCATTAAAAAGCGTGCTTTTGCCACAATTTGGCTGTCCTATGAATACGATATCTGGAAATCTATTTTCTTTCGTCAATTATCTCTACTAAAATTTTTTGAGCTATTCCCCGACCCAAGGCAACAGATGTATCAGAAGTCAAATTTTTTATCAGAACAGGGCCACGAAGGATGCCTCGCGAATCCAATTCAATAATATCACTCTTGTGGAAACCCAAAGCAAGAAGCCTTCTGCGTATTCCATGGCCACCAGAAATATCCGCAATTCTGAGTGGTGTGTCAGAAGGAGCCTGAATCAAACTGATCATTTTAAATCTACAACTTTCCTTTCCTTAATTTTTAAATGAGAACCGTTCTCAAAATTATTACAACTGATAATAAACTAAACTGAAGGGAAAATCAATGGATATCAGAAAAGATTAATATAGTTAAGAAACATCAATCGGGGCGGAATCTAATGAATTTTATTATTTGGAAGTTTATCAGTATGGTAAAAAAAGTTAAATCTCTGAGCAAACGCAAAAAAAGGCTTAAATTATAGAGGTTTGAAAGGTCTAAACCCAGTTTACTTAAATTATAAAAGTTTTAAAGGTCTGACCCCGGCTTACTGGCTCAGTTTAATTTTAACTCTTAAATAAAAAAAATGAAAAAGGACTATCAGGTAACTTATCACAACCAAAGAATATCCTGTGTAAAAGCGAAAAGCATCTTTTCC
>Ga0255055_10000778_pt1 | contig 24230 bp, 20 predicted proteins | sample JV7_2_27_MG_FD_188633 | JGI IMG/M metagenome (GOLD analysis project Ga0255055, IMG submission 188633) | Seawater microbial communities from Jervis Inlet, British Columbia, Canada - JV7_2_27 | ecosystem: Environmental > Aquatic > Marine > Inlet | place: Canada: British Columbia | collected...
CTGAGGCAGTCGAATGGATGTGCAGGTCTATCCTCAGACGATTTTTATATTCCAAGAGCCTTTTCTAAAGCCTCCTCTTTGGATTTACAATCAATGCATTGAGTTGTAACGGGCCGGGCTTTGAGCCGTTTGAGCGAGATGTCTTCCCCGCAGGAGTCACAAATTCCGTAGGTATCATTTTCAATGCGCGCAACGGCCTGTTTGATTTTTTTAATCAGCTTGTGTTCTCTATCCCGTATCCGCAGCATAAAGTTGCGGTCGGCCTCAAGGGCAGCGCGATCAGTTGGATCCGGAAAATTTTCCTTTGGCACCGTCATGCCAGATACCGTGTCACCGGCTTGATTTAAAAGCTCTTCCAACCAGTTGGCCAGTAATTTTTTGAAATAATCTTTATCTTTCTTTTTCATGACAAAACCCCTAGTTTATATCATTTCCATATAAACTCTTTCAAAAATTGCTTTCAATAACACAACTCAAATTGCGTGTAAAGCATTAATTGTGGCTTATCCGACTTTTGCTGAATTTCACCGCTTTCCATAATGATGTTCCGGATCACCGACCACACGCAGAGCGGGTGGCTTGTATTTTTCCGCCATCGGCGGGAAAATACAAAGGCACGGCAGTGCCTTAATCGGTGCGGGTGTAACGGAGTGCAAACACCCGATTTAAAAACACCCAAATACGGAAGTGCGGCATAAGTGGTTGTAGAAAAAAACGTTTCAATACCGGAACGTTTTTTTGACAACCACTATATACCATCTTGCCCTTAAATCGACAATATATGACCGAAAATTGTCAAATCAAGCTTTATTGTGATATCGGCCTGATAGAGCCATAACTTAATGGATTTTAGTTACTTATCTAAGATTCTATAAATTATTGGGCTTTATTATTTATTGACGTCTGGTAGAAGGATCACGAGATTTCATTCAGAAACTTTTCAAGTTGCTTCATGTTGGCGACATTGTAAACTTTGGCCGGGTAATCGGACGGCAGGATCTTTTTTAACAAACCGGCCAGCACCCTGCCCGGGCCGACTTCCACAAAGGTTTCAACCTCCGCTTCGATTAATTTGCCCATAGAATCATACCACTTTACCGGGCTGCAAAGCTGTCGGCCCATGATGTCTTTGATTTCGTCGGCCGCAGTGGAGACATCGCCCGAAACATTGAGAATGATCGATTTTTCGGGAGGATTAAAACTGATTTGGGCTAAAACCGCTTTGAACTCCGGTTCAGCCCCTTTTATGAGTTCACTGTGCCAGGCGCCGCTGACTTTCAGGGGTATGGCTCTGGCCCCCTTTTCCGCAGCCAGGGCCGAGACTTTTTCGACCGGCTCCGGAGAACCGGTGATCACAATCTGCAGTTCGCTGTTGTGGTTGGCTACCGATACAACTCCTTGCGGCTGGACTTCGGCGACTAGACGATCGACTTCAGCAATAGGAAGCCCGATGATGGCATGCATGGCTCCTTTGTTTTGAGTGGATTCCCGGTGCATGAGCTCGCCCCTTTTATATACCAGCCTGATGGTGTCTTCGCCGGATACAACCCCGACGGCATTCAGGGCACTGTATTCTCCCAGACTGTGGCCGGCACAAAGATCGTAATCGATTCCCTCTTTTTGAATGACGGCCAGACAGGCAAGGTTAACGGTGGTGACGGCCGGCTGCAGGTTGACCGTTTGGGTCAATTCTTCCATGGGGCCTTTAAAACAGAGTTTGGAGATATTCATTTTGGCCGTTTCTTCGGCCATATCAAAAATTTCGCGTACAAAATCGTATTCCTGATAAAACTCTGCACCCATGCCCACACTCTGGGAACCCTGGCCGGGAAAAAGGAATGTTGTTTTGCTCAAAATCTATCCTCCTTAATTATATTTACCACAGACCCGCCCGCCTCGCCTGAGTCCGCCTCAGGCGGGCGATGGCGGGCGGTGGCGGGCAGGGCTCACAGAGCCCACAGAGAAAAAAATTTGTTTTAGCTAAACTGCCAAAGCAATCCGTTTTATCATTTTTCACTTTAGAATTTTGATGGCTTAAACCGACCGACCTTAGTTGTGCCTATTGTTCCCAATACCTAATACCCGATCCCAAATATCTAATACCCATTACCCAATACCGGTGGCTTCGCCACCTTATTCATCCAATTTAAACAGTTTTCTGACCGTATCGATATAAAAGGATTTATCTTCGCGCATGCCGTTCTGTTTCAGAAACAGGGTTGGATCATGCAGGATCTTGTTAATGAGCGATCCCGCCATTTTGTGGATGGCTTCGGCTTCCTGCTCTGAGATCTTGCTGGCTTGCAGGGTTTTTTTGAGTTCGGCCTCCGCAATTGATTCCATTTTATTTCTCAGGGCGACGATGGTTGGCACAACATCCAGGCTTGCATGCCATTCGCGGAAATGGATGACCGCCTCATCGACGATGCGTTCCCCCTTGATTGCCTCTTTGCGGCGATCGTCAATATTTTCATCGATAATTCCTTTTAAGTCATCGATATCATAAACATATGAATTGGCGAGGCGATTGATTTCCGGGTCGATGTCGCGGGGTACGGCAATATCCATGAAAAATAACGGTCGATTGCGACGCTTGCGAATGATGCCTCTGACCTGATCCTGCTGAATCACATAATCAGGGGCCCCTGTGGAGCTGATAACAATGTCCACGGTTTTTAAGCTTTCTGGAATTTCTTCGAATCGGATGGCGCTTCCGTTGAACTGCCTGGCCAGTTCAACGCCGTTTTCAAAGGTACGGTTGGCCACCCATACATTTGCGACTTTGTTGCGCAGGAGGTGTTCAACAGCCAATTCGGCCATTTCTCCGGCGCCGATGAGCAACACTTTTTTGCCCTGCAGTTCTCCAAATATTTTGCGGCAGAGTTCTATAGCGGCATAGCTGATGGAAACAGCCCGATCTCCAATGCCTGTTTGAGTGCGGATGCGCTTGGCAACAAAAAATGTACGGTGCAACAAGCGGTTTAATATAACACCGGAGGTCTTTTCATCGGTGGCGATTCGATAAGCCTCTTTTACCTGGCCCAGGATCTGGGGCTCGCCCACAACCATTGAATCCAGGCTCGAGGCCACGCGAAAAACATGACGCACGGCTTCATCGCCTTCATGGATATAGAGGACATCTTCAAATTGTTGCAGCGGAATCTTGTTGAATTCGGCGATAAACCCTTTGGTATCCTCAACTGCCTGTGATGGTTTATCGGTTACCAGTAAAACTTCCACCCGGTTGCAGGTTGAGAAAAGCAACGCTTCTTGTATGAAGGGTTTCCGCAGAAGCGTGTGCAGGGCCGTTTTCGACTCCTCCTCTGAAAAGGCGATACACTCTCTGACTTCAATCGGAGCGGTCTCATGATTTATGCCAATTAATACGATATCCATCATTTGTTTGATAATTTAGTAATCTTGATGCTTAATTGTAATTTTTTATGCTATGCGTGATAAAATTTTTTGCACCACGAAGGCACAAAGTTCACAAAGGGTTTAAATCTTTTTTCAATTGTCATTTTTTTATCATTCTTTGTGCCCTTTGTGTCTTTGTGGTTTTATATGCGTTCGGTACTGGAATTTAAAACTTGGTAAAATCCCCGTGGTGTCCCGTCATCAGAAGATTGACACCCAAAAATGTAAATATCAGGACCCCGAGGCCGATAATGGCCATAATGGCAGAGCGCCGTCCGCGCCACCCGGCTGTTAATCTTTCATGGAGCAGGACCGCATAAAACAGCCAGGTGATCCCGGACCAAACTTCCTTGGGATCCCAGCTCCAAAACCGGCCCCAGAACGTTTTCGCATAAACGAATCCGGTTATCAGCCCCAGCGTGAGCATGGTGAAACCCACCACGATGCAGACATATCCGATGCTGTCCAGCATTTCCAGAGAAGGTAAGCGTTTAAAAAAGAATCCCTGCTTTTTGGTTTTGATTTCATGTTCTTGAAGCAAATACAGCACACCCAGTCCGCAGGCCAGGGCGAACGCCGCCTCTCCGATAAAGATGACCGTGACGTGACTCACCAGCCAGAAGCTTTTGAAAATTTTGGTCGCCTGGGCCGGCTCATTGGGAAGCTGGGAAGCAATGATCATCATTAGCGCCAGGATCGGCGCAGCAAATATTCCTAAAATTTTTAAATTAAACTTAAATTGAAGGGTCAGAAATACGGCTGCAATGGTCCAGGCGGCAAAAGAAAGCGTTTCATGCATATTGCTGACCGGCACATGTCCGGCTTTGATAAAGCCGTAAACGATTGTCAGGGTATGAAACAAAAAGCCGACCAGAAGCAGCCAGAATGCGGTGCGCTGGAAATAGTCTTTCTGGACAAATAGATAGGCAAAATAACCGGCCATGCTAAGCAGGTATAATGTGACACTAATGAGGATGATAGATTCCATTAATACTCCATTTATAGTAGCTCTTCGATTTTATAACCCGCACCCAAAATTTTAGAAAGCAGCGAATTTATTTCTTCTGTTTTACCGGACTGCATTAACTGAATGAGATCGCTGTCGATCAGTTTATTAAAAAGGTCCTTATGTGCCTCGGGCGCATGGGCCTGGCTCAGCAGTTTTTTGCGGATGGCCCCCATGAGAAGCAGAAATTCCGCATATTCCTTACCGAATTGGGTTTCCAGTTTTTGGCGCAATTGTTTTGCCAGGGCCGGGCTTTTGCCTGAAGTGGAAATCGTAATGACCAGATCGCCCCGCCGGACAATGGACGGCAGGATAAAATTACAGGCCTCGGGACGGTCGGCAATATTACACAGGGTGTTGGACTGCGCGGCATCGTTGCTTATCTGCCGATTTAAATTTTCATCATCTGTGGCCCCGATGACCAGGAACGTGCTCTTTAAATCAGCGGATCGGTAGGCGCGCTGTGCTAATGTGATGGCTCCCTGCGAGGCCAGTTTCGTCAGCTGCGGGCTTGGATCGGGGCTGACAACGGTTACCCTGGCGCCGCATTCCAACAGCGTCTTTACCTTGCGGGTGCCCACGGCGCCCCCGCCAACAATCAGGCAATCGCGGTTTTTGATGTCCAGATGTATAGGGTAGTACTTCATGATTTGTTGAGTTTGTTTTATTGGTTATGAAAAAACCTAATTTATTTAGCTCAATGTGTACACGATAAGAACAAATTAAACCAATTAAACGAATCTAACCAATTCAACGGACTTTTATTTCCATCAAATCTTCAGCCAGCACCAAGGGGCCGGCGTAGATCTTGCGGCATTCGGCTGCGATGTCTTCTTTATCGCACTGCGGATAAAAATGGGTTAAGGCCAGCTTGCGAACATTGGCTTTGGCCGCAAGATCACCTGCCAATGACGGCGTCAGGTGTCCTTTGACCCTGTACCTGTCCGGCATGGCACACTCACAGATCAGCAGATCGGTGTCTTTTGCAAGGTCGATAATCGTTTCACTGTAGTCTGTATCCCCGGTGTACACCGCAGAGCGCCCGTCGGCGCTGGTGATGCGGTAGGCAATGCTCTCTTGGTTGTGTTCCACCGGCGCGGTTTTTATCGCAAAATCTTCAAATTGGCGCGTATCGGTTCCTTTATTATCGAATTCCATGACATTCAGCAACCCGGGGGCAAGTTCAATCCAGTGACCGTAAACGGTTTTCAGCCCTTCATAAAAACTCAGAAATCCCAGGCCGCCGGCAGCCGTTAAAGGCGTATTTCGCTGGCGGCCGTCCGGATACTTGGTGGCAAATATAAACGGAACGAATTCGCCGGTGTGGTCGGGATGAAAATGACTGTAAAAAATATGGGATATATCGAAAATGGTGGTTTGGGCCTCCAGTAACCGCCGCATGGTACCCGGTCCGGAATCAAACAACAGCCTTGAAGCACCCACCTGCATCAGGACCGAACAGGAACTGCGCTTCAGCGAAGGCACACACGTGCCGGAACCCAGGATGGTTATCGTTATGCCTGTTTTGCTTCCCGTCATATTTTACTAAGCTGTTATGGGTGAAATAAGCTATTTTTTGAACTTCAAGGTCTAAAAAGAAGTGATCTAATGTTGCAAGTGAACTAAAGTGACTAAAGTTAAGGAATTCTGTCATTTTTATAAAGAAGATGGAGCGTAGCGACACCAAAACATTAGGCACTTTAGCGCATTTTAATTCACTTTAGTCACTTTTTTGCTTCTGCCTACTTCGGCTCCACCCTCCTGGCCGTTCTCCCAATAATCCATGACAGCAGTCTATTGTCATCCCGCGCATCTACGTGCTCTTTCAGATCGTTAAGTGGAATTTCTGCGCGGGCCATATTTTTGTGGCCTCCGGCATTGCCGAATCTTCCAAACCCTTCCTTGGCAACCTTGCCGGCGTTTTTTCGAATACCGTCATTTCGGAAAATAATAGTTAATTTTTTATCACAGGTTCCGGACACAATACTCCAGGTTACGGTATTGATCCTCATAAAAAAGTCGGCAATCAGCACACAAATGTCCGGGTTCACCACGTTACCCAGATGGATATAGACTTTGCCCTTTCGGCGGCGCATGTTTTGCAGGGCAATTTTAAAATATTTTAAAAGGTCAAATCGAAGGTCAGCTTTTTCGATTTTGCGGGCCAGGTGGATGTTGGCTTGTCGAAATAAATATTGAAATGCGCGCACATCTTCGATCTGAGTCTGCCCTTTAAAATCATTCGTGTCGGTTTTGATGCCGTGATACAGGCCGGTGGCGAGCTTTGTAGAGGGCTTGATTTTTGCCCTGCGCAGATATTCAGTTAAAATAGAAGCAGTGGCGCCGTAATGGGGTCGGATATCTAAAAACGGTGCTTTGGCACCGGAATCGGGGTGGTGGTCGATAATAACGTCCGGCTTTAAGGCAGCCATATGTTCGTTGTGATCCGGCTGGGAGTCCACAATAACCACCCGGCTGAATTTATCCGCTTCAATCTCTTCAAAAGGTACCAGGCTGACTCCCAGCAGCCGAATCATCGCCAGATTATCGGGCCGATTGATGGTATTGATGTGCGAAATTGTCACATTCAGCACCTTGCGCCACAGCAGGCGACTGACGGCCATCGCACTGGCGATCGCATCCGGGTCGGCATTGATAACGATCAGCACGTGATCGTTACCTGAAAACTGGTCGTAAAATCGGCGTAATTTTTCGGGTACAGTTCGGCTCATAAGAAATTGATATCCTAAAATAAACGTCAGGATATTACGATGTGTTCAGTTAGATTACAACAAGATTTTCCAAATTTACGCCACCGCGCTCCTGCAAAAGAAACCCATGCCGTTGTCGATTTTTATTATGGGCGGCGCTGAAAAAGGTTAAAATCTTTCAACGAACAAACAAAAGCCCGACTCCCAAAGAGCCGAGCTTTTTCACCTGAGTCGGAATTTATATCGTCTTAAAGACGATTTTATCTCCTGCGGCTTCAGCGCTAACCCGAGCGCCATCAGGAATGTTGCCCTCCAGAATCTCCAGTGACAGCGGGTTTTCAATAAATTGCTGGATCACCCTTTTTAGCGGCCGTGCGCCATAGACCGGATCATAACCTTTCTTGGCGATTAACTCTTTCGAAGCGTCTGATAATATAAGTTCAATATTTTTGTCCGCAAGTCGCTGACCCAGCTTGTTCATCTGGATATCGACGATTTTTAATATGTCATCCGCGGCCAGGCTCTGGAATATGATGATTTCATCGATGCGGTTTAAAAACTCGGGCTTAAAACTGGCGCGCAAGGCCTCGGTTACCCGATTTTCCATTTCGGTGCGATCAGGCGCTCCCAGCTCCTGAATCCACTGGCTGCCCACATTGGATGTCATAATGACAATCGTATTTTTAAAATCAACCGTCCGGCCATGACCGTCGGTCATACGCCCGTCATCCAGAATTTGCAGCATGACATTAAAGACTTGCGGGTGCGCTTTTTCGATTTCGTCAAACAGCACCACCGAGTACGGCCGGCGGCGGACGGCTTCGGTCAGGTAGCCGCCCTCTTCGTATCCCACATAACCGGGGGGCGCACCGATCAGGCGGGCAACGGAATGCTTCTCCATGTATTCGGACATGTCAATCCGAACGATGGCCTGCTCGCTGTCAAAAATGAATTCTGCCAGGGCTTTTGCCAGTTCGGTTTTACCGACCCCGGTGGGTCCCATGAAAATAAAAGAACCGATCGGCCGGTTAGGATCCTGCAGCCCCGCGCGTGCCCGGCGAACGGCGTTGGACACCGCGGTGACGGCTTCATTCTGTCCGATAACTCGCCGGTGGAGCCGCTTTTCCATATGCACCAGCTTATCCTTTTCGCCTTCAAGCATTTTACTCACCGGAATCCCGGTCCAACCGGAAACGACTTCAGCCACATCCTCATCATCGACTTCTTCTTTAAGCATCTTGCTGGCCTGTTGAAGCTCGGAAAGCTTTTGGTTGGCCTCTTCCAGCTGCTTTTCAAGTTTCAGGGCGTCGCCGTATCTCAGTTCAGCCACCCTGGCCAGATCGCCTTCTCTTTCGGCCAGCTGAGCCGCGGTGTTTAAATGTTCCTGATCTTCTTTGATCTTGCGAATGGTCTGAATAAGGTCTTTTTCATTTTGCCAGTGGCCTTTCATCTTCAGTAGCACAGCATTCATGTCGGCCAGTTCGGCCTCCAATTTTTCGAGTCGTTCCCTGGAGGCCGGATCTGTTTCTTTTTTCAAAGCCTGGCGTTCGATTTCGGACTGGGTGATTTTGCGCTGAATCTCATCAATTTCGGCCGGCATGCTGTCAATTTCGATCCGCAGCTTGGAAGCGCATTCATCCATCAGATCAATGGCCTTATCGGGCAAAAATCGATCGGCAATATACCGATGGGAAAGGGTGGCGGCGGCCACAAGGGCCGAATCTTTAATGCGAACGCCGTGATGGACTTCGTATTTTTCTTTAAGACCCCGCAGAATCGAAATCGTGTCCTCCACGGTGGGTTCACCCACCATTACCGGTTGAAAACGGCGTTCCAGAGCGGCATCTTTTTCGATATATTTGCGATATTCGTTGAGCGTGGTCGCGCCCACGCAGCGCAATGTACCCCGGGCCAGCGCGGGTTTGAGCATATTGGATGCATCCACGGCACCTTCGGCGGCGCCGGCACCCACCACGGTGTGAAGCTCATCGATAAACAGGATGATTTCACCTTCTGCGGTTTCGACCTCTTTTAATACGGCTTTGAGCCGATCTTCAAATTCACCGCGATACTTGGCCCCGGCGATCAGCGCTCCCATATCCAGAGCCGCCAGGCGACGGTTTTTTAGGGTTTCGGACACATCCCCTTCCGCAATTCGCTGGGCCAGGCCTTCCACAATGGCGGTTTTGCCGACACCCGGTTCTCCAATCAACACCGGATTGTTCTTCGTGCGCCTGGAAAGGACCTGAACGATGCGGCGGACCTCTTCATCGCGACCGATAACGGGATCCAATTTGCCCAGACGGGCCAGGTCTGTCAGATCACGGCTGAATTTTTCCAGAGCCTGGTATTTTTCTTCAGGATTGGGGTCGGTAATGCGCTGATTGCCCCGGATTTCCAAAAGCACTTTTAAAATCGCTTCACGGGTTACTCCCGCACCGGCCAGAATGCCGGATGCTTCAGCGCCTTTTTCATCGCATATGGCAAAAAGAATATGTTCAATACTGACATATTCATCCTTCATATTGGTTGCTTCGGCAAATGCCTGCTCCAATACTGCCTTGGCTCTGGGCGAGATATAGACCTCGCCCGTTCCGGCACCACTGATGCCGGGAAGCCTGGCAATCGCAGCGCTTACCTGCTGAGCGATCTCATTCGGTGCAGCACCCAGTTTGCGAAGCATGGCGCCGGCAATACCGTCGGTCTCGGCCAGCATGGCTGACAGCAGATGTTCGGGTTCAATCTGCTGGTTATGGTGCTGTGAGGCCAGCGACTGGGCACTTTGTATAAGCTCTTGGGATTTTATTGTAAATTTATCGAAACGCATTCCTTATCCATCCTCTCTTAAACGCTGATTATATTTTACAATAAAATAATCACATTACTAAAAATGTCAATAGCTATTAAGTAATGAAACATTCATATTGAGCCGCTCCGTGTGAGCGGCAGGTGTTTCCTATATTTTATACTCGAATTATTTAAATATCCAGTAGATTAAACATTCCAGTCATGAAAAGACTGTGCCAGACGCAGACTTTCATAAAGCGCAATACCGGCCGCAGTGGAAAGATTTAATGATCGAATGTCTTTTGAAATGGGGATATGATAGGTGGTGCCCGGATACTGGCTCACAATGTTTTCGGGAAGTCCGCGGGTTTCGGAGCCGAAAATAAGAAACTGCCTTGCCGGCGTCGGCATGGACCAGAAAGGCCGTGCCCCGGTTTTTGAAAAGATAGCCACCTCGTCCCGTGCGGGCGCCAGTTTTGATTGAAAACCGGCAAAATCCTTCCAGACACTGAGCTTTACGAGGGGCCAGTAATCCAAACCTGCGCGTTTAACTTCTTTGCTGTCCAGGGAAAATCCAAGCGGTTTGATCAAATGCAGAAAGGATCCGGTGGCAACGCAGGTCCGGCCGATGTTACCGGTGTTCCAATGGATCTCCGGTGATACCAGAACCACATGGCGCTTCAGGTTGGCCCTGTTGTCATTTGCCAGTTTTTGAGTCAATTTAATGCCTCCAATTATAGCATCAATAGGTGTAAGTCACCTGGTTCAAAGGTTCAACGTTCATAGGTTCAGAGGTTAGACAATAACAGAAAGTCAGAATCCTTGAACCCCAGAACGCGGAACCTCTGAACCCTGAATCTTTTTTATATTCGCCTGCCGCAATACGGACAAAATTTGAAATCGCCACCGACGTCTTTGCCACAAGCTCTGCAGGTCTTGGCGTCTTCCTGCTGCTGTCGGGTGAAGTCCGGCCTGAACTCATTAACGCTGCGTTCACAGCGATCGCACATAATAAACGGCTGGCCCTTTTTGACTCTGAAAAGCGGAATAAAGAAGAGGCTGAGGTAGTGGTCCATGCGCTTATAATACGCCTGATGCAACCCGCAAACCGGGCATCTGCGGGGATTTTGATCAAGAACTTTAATTTTGGGCGAAACACCGGCGATGAAGATCATAGTTCAAAGGATTAACTGGAGTAATGGAGAAATGGAGTGGTGGAGTAATGCATAAAAATTGTTGCAGATGCAATCTTTCTTTATTTCCATTACTCCAATACTCCAGAACTCCGATAACCCAATGCTCCAATGTGAAGTTTGAGTTATAATGCGGTTGATTTATAGGATGTGTATTTCACAAACTTTCCGGAAATGATGCCCGTAAATTGCAAATGTGACGGCCAACGGGAGCAATCCAGGGCGCTTGTGCAGGGTCCACAATAGGAGCTTCCAGTACTGGAATCGCTCCTTGCCGAAAATCCCGAGGCGGATGCTGGATTGAAAAAACGCCATGCAGCGCCGAAAGTCCATCTTGATATGTGTTTTTGGGGCCTTGTATTCTTTCAGAAATGTCCTTACCCGCTCATAATAGATTTTGGGCGAATAAATTTGTCCCATAATTTTCTTATATCCGTCGCTCAATACTTTGAGGTCCATCCGCGGAATTATATTGGTGGTGCCGTCGGTATTGCATGATATCAAGCCGGCCAGGCGGCCCTCCTGTTGCATGCGGTTATAAAGCCGCGTGCCGGGAGGGGCATTCAGCAAGCCGACCATGGCGGTCACGATTCCGCTTTTCTGGATAAAGTCAATTTGGAGTTGGAAGATAGAGGGCGTATCGCTATCGAAACCCACAATGAAACCGCCCTGAACCTGGAGACCGATTCTATGCATCCGTTTTACGCTTGCAACCAGATCACGGTTTATATTCTGTCTTTTATTGCATTCTGCCAGGCCTTCTTCAGCCGGTGTCTCGATCCCGATAAAAACCGATTCAAATCCGGCGCCAACCATCATTTGCATTAAAGGTTCATTATCGGCCAGATTGATGGAAGCTTCGGTGTTAAAGCGGATTTGCTTTTTGTCTTTCTGCCATTCAATTATTGCCGGCAGCAGCTTGCTCATAAGATATTTTTCATTTCCGATGAAATTGTCATCTACGAAAAAAATCTGTCCGCGCCAACCCAGATTATAAATGCAATCCAGCTCAGCTATGATTTGCGCGGCGGTTTTAATTCGTACGCGATGACCGAGTAAGGCTGTTATATTGCAGAAGTCGCAATTAAATGGACAGCCGCGGGAAAACTGGATACTCATTGCGGCATAGCGTTTCATATCAATCAGCCCCCACATCGGTGGCGGCGTTTTACGGATACCGGCGAACTCGGATGTCTTGTAGACTTGGGCGGCGCATCCCTGCTTTAGATCCTCTATAAAAGACGGCAGTGTCAGCTCGGCTTCATTCAACAAAAAATGATCCACCGTCTCAAACTCTGCATGTTCGTCTGTGAAAAGCGGTCCGCCGGCTATTACTTTAAGGCCTGCTTTATTACAACGCGTGATGATTTGGCGAGCCGATTCCCGCTGCACGGCCATAGCGCTAATAAACACCCTGTCGGCCCATGCCAGATCTTTTTCTGTAAGCTTGGTTACATTAATGTCAACTAGGCGTTTCGGCCAGCTGCGGGGCATCATGGACGCCACCGTCAGCAGACCTAAAGGTGGGAAGGCGGCTTTTTTGTGGATAAATTTAAGCGCGTGCTTGAAACTCCAGAAGGTGTCTGGAAATGCCGGGTATAAGAGCAGTGTATTCATTGACCTGCTTTATAATTCCGAATTTGCGGCAGAGTTGTCCGATTACGCTTCTTGAGGTGATACTAATAGATCCAAATCGTCAAATAGGAGCTCCTTGGATAAGTCGCCGTCTTTTTCATACAATTCAATTACGGAATCGGCAATGATATTGACATATATGCCTATCGGAAATAAATTATCCGTCCGCAGTATAGATACCAGGGCTTCCTTTCCCTGTGATATCGCCTTCTTAACACTTTTGCCTTCATAGGATTCGGTGCATAGAAGGGTAAAATCCTCCTTAGTTAACGAACTAATTTCAAACCGCTTCATGTTGCCCACAACGGCCGCATATTCCTGAATTGTTAATTCGCTCGTTTTTTTATCGCGCGAAATAAAATATCTTTGTTTCATGAGTCTCCAATCTAAATTAAAAAAGGCAGAGTCCTAACTGACTCTGCCCTTAACGATTTATGGTTAAAAGTAAGCCATGGGAAAGCTATATCCGCCTGACATTGACTGCCTGTTTTCCTCTCTGGGTCTCCTTTACTTCAAAAGATACGCGGTCATCTGCTCGAAGAGTAAAAAAACCATGGTCCTTGATTCCGGTTTTGTGTACGAAGAATTCGCCTTCTTCATCCGATTCGATAAAACCATACCCCTTTTTTTCATTATACCACTTAATGCGACCTTCAGCCATAAATGAGATCCTCCTTCTAGTTATACATTTGCACTTTTTCTTGGGAGATCAGCCGGAAGAAGGCCTGAAACAGAACTGATATGTGAATGCGAAATCTGTTTAGTCCAGATCCCAAATAAATTCCCCAAAAGCGTACAAAAAACTGCATGATATGCGAATTGAACTCTAAACTATTATCATTTTTTATTTTTCTCCACAAGCCTTTTATTTTTCAATTGATTTGATCATCGAAATAATTATATGATGTTTATTCTCTCTGCTGATTTGTATAACCGGCGGTTTAATTTTTTTATCGAAAGGATTGGAAATGGAGATTAGCCATAAAGAGGAGAACGGGATTGCTTTTTTAGCCTTTAAGGGCCGCCTGGATGGAACATCTGCGGTTGAAGCTGAGGAAATCCTTAACACCATTTTTAAAGGCGAAAATAGCCGACTCCTTTTCGATTTTGAATTTCTTGAATATCTCAGCAGTGCCGGCTTGCGGGTGGTGCTGGGCGCTGCCAAAGAAATAAAACGCAGAGACGGTAAATTTGTCCTGTGTGCTCTGAATTCTTATGTAAAAGAAGTGTTTGAGGTCAGCGGATTCGGCGCGATCATTCCCATCGCCGATTCCGTCGAAGCGGGCATTAAAGAAATTACCTAACCTTTTTCATATCATTTCTCTGTTAGCAGTTTGCCAAAGCAGCCAATAGGATAGCGGATGTCAGATCATAATAGCGAAAACGAATCATTACTACTTGTTGACGATAATCCAACCAATCTCCAGGTACTTTATCAAACTCTTGAAAGCACCGGATGTAAGCTATTGGTGGCCAAAAACGGTGAAACCGCCTTATCCATTGCGCAAAAAGCCTCTCCGGATCTGATCCTGCTGGACATTATGATGCCTGGAATTGATGGTTTTGAGGTCTGCCGCCGTCTGAAAGCGGCGCCAGAAACAGCAGGCATTCCGGTGATTTTTCTTTCGGCGCTGACGGATACCAAAGACAAGGTCCAGGGGCTTCAGCTGGGAGCAGTCGACTATGTTTCCAAACCTTTCCAGCCCGACGAGGTGATTGCGCGCGTCGATACCCACCTGACCATTCATCGGCTCAAACGGGAAGTCGAACAAAAGAAAGATGCGCTCGAAGCTGAACTCGAGGCCGCCTCCGATGTCCAGTGCCGGCTGCTGCCCAAGAACCTGCCGGAAATTGCCGGTTTAAAGCTGGCGGTGCATTACGAAACCAGTCTTTATGCCGGCGGCGACTATTACGATATTGCTAAAATGCCGGATAATCAGTGGGGTTTTCTGGTAGCCGATGCCGAGGGCCACAGTGCCCCGGCAGCGGTCATGATGGCCATGACCTGTGCGCTCTTTCGTTCTTATCCGGAACCGCCTGCAGATCCCGCTGAATTGCTTTATTTTCTCAATCAGCATATGTGTAAAGTCGCTGAACCGAGCTTTGTCACCGCTCTTTATATTGTTTACGATGCCAACCGTCACACCTTAAAAATTGCCCGCGCCGGCCATCCCCCGCCGATGATTTACCGGTCTTCCGAAAAAAAAGCGATTGAGTATTCCTGCGAAGGTGTATTTCCTTTGGGGATCGATCCCTATGAACAGGTGCCGGTGACCGAAGCCGAGCTGCAGCCGGATGATCGCATACTGATGTACACCGATGGGATTACCGAGCGCTTTAGCCTGGATGGGAAAACATACGGAGAAGAACGCTTGCTGCGGCAGCTTGAAGCTGGCCCGGGCAGTCAACCTCAGGAACGGCTGGTTGCGATTATGAAAGATGTAGACACTTTTGCAAACGGCCGTCCGGCGGATGATGATCAGGCACTGCTTTTAGGTGTTGTCAAGTAGGTCTTCGGAAAAGACTTCTACCTTATTGTTGCACTCAATGACTCCCTAAATTTTTAGGACTTTTAGATCTTACCACGAAGTTCACGAAGGACGCAAAGCAGGGAATTAAGAAAAATTATATCCATCTTCGTGGTGAATGCACTCACTTCCTTTTAACGGGTTCAACAAGACAACGAGTGCAGTTGCGCGTCACGGGGACTTTTTTGGCAGGCAAGCCGGCTAACCATCTTTAGCGATTTTTTCCAATTCACCTGCCAGTTTGGAAATCCCCTCAAAGTCAAAGTCCTCGGCCAATTGAATGAATTTATCACCCATGGGAGTGAAGGCATCGTATTTGGATTTCAGTTCTGCAGCAATGGCCTTTATCTGAGTAACATCCCCCATTTCAACCGGCTCCTTGATACGGCTGACTGCCTCCTTTGCCACCTCAGGCAATATGGCCGCCATTTCGTCTCCGGAGGGTTGAAGGGGTTTGTCTGCCGGTACCGGACCCAGGGTTTGAACCGCAGCCAGTGCCTGATTGATGGTCTTCTCCAGTTTTTCAAATGTGCGGTTCAATTCTTTTTTGGATGCAGCCTTCTTTTGATCCCCTTTCACCAGCTTTTCTATTTCCACCGCTGCAGCCTGAAGCTCTGAGGCTGCCAGATTACCGGCCAAGCCTTTAAGGTTATGAACCAGGCTGTGCGCGTGTTTAAAATCCTTTTTATCCAGCGCCGCATGGATTTCAGCGGCCACTTGTGTATAGTTGGCGCCAAAATCCAGCAGCAGCTTGCGGTAAAGCTTTTGATTGCCCTGCAAACGCTTGAGTCCTTCGGCCAGATCAAATCCCGGCAGAGAGTTGGGCAATTCCGACGCTTGTGAGGCCGCCTCGGCTACAGTCGCTTTTGCATCCGAAACATCAGCCTTGCGGGTTCGGGCACGTTTTGCACCCGGCTGGATCCATTTCTGCAATGTTGTAAACAGCTGGTCCGGGTCAACCGGCTTGGTCACATGGCCGTTCATGCCGGCCGCCAGACTTTTTTCTTCATCGCCGGCCATGGCGTGAGCGGTCATGGCGATAATCGGTATTGGCCTCTGGCTTCTGGTTACTGGCTTCTGGTCGTCGGTTTTAATAGAATCAATGGATCTTTTTCCTTTGAGCTTTGAGCGTTGAGCTTTGAGCTCCCACTCGCGTATTTTGCGAGTGGCGGTGTATCCATCCATGACCGGCATCTGGATATCCATGAGAACCACATCATACAAGTTCGCTTTCACCGCTTCTACTGCCTGCCGGCCGTCATCGGCCAGGCTGACCACCAGGTCAGCCCCTTCAAGAATTTCTTTGGCCACCTGCTGGTTAATTTCGTTATCTTCCACCAGCAGGATGCGGGCTCCGCGGATAAGCTGCAGCGCATCGGCGTCTTCCTGCTGCTTTGCAATCCGTGACGTGTCAGGCACTTCTTCACCGTGCGCCTGAATAATGGTGTCAAAAAGCACCGAAGGGTTGACCGGCTTGAGCAGAAAACCATCCAGGCCGATCTTTTCAGCTTTTTGCATGACTTCTTCGCGGCCGTAGGCGGTCACCATGACAATCTTGGGGACCTGCCTCAGTGTGGGATTTTCCTTAATGCGTTTGGACGCCTCGATCCCATCCATGCCCGGCATCTTCCAGTCCATGATCACTATTTCAAAGGGTTTATCTTTGTCTGCCTTTTCAATTTCAGCGATCCCTTCCTGTCCGGTTGCCGCCAGGGTGACCTCAAACGATAATGATTCCAGTATGTCGCGCAATATATCTCTGGAAGTGGGATTGTCATCCACGACCAGAACCTTCAGACCGCGCAGATTCGGCGCCGGCGTTAAACGTTTTTTAACATCTTCGCGACCCAGACCAAAGACGGCCGTAAAGCTAAAGGTACTGCCCTGGCCGGGTTCGCTGTCCACCCAGATCTCCCCGTCCATCATATTTGCCAGTTTTTTGCTGATGGCCAGCCCCAGTCCGGTGCCGCCGTATTTGCGGGTGGTGGAAGTGTCGGCCTGGCTGAAGGACTGAAACAGCTTGGCGGCCTGCTCTTCAGTCAGTCCGATACCGGTATCGCTGACCGAAAATTTTAAGGTGACACGGTCTTTGTTTTTCTTGACCAGTTCGCTGGAAACCACAATCTCTCCGGTATCGGTAAATTTGACGGCATTATTGGCTAAATTAATGAGAATCTGCCCCAGGCGTAAAGGATCGCCGACCAGAAAACGCGGCACGTTCGCAGCCGTAGCGAAGAGCACCTCAAGATCTTTTTTTTCCTGCGCTTTTACACTGACCAGATTACCCAGATTGTCCAGCACATCGTCCAGAATAAAATCGACCGCCTCCATATCCAGCTTGCCGGCTTCGATTTTGGAGAAGTCTAAAATGTCGTTGATAATGCCCAGCAGGGAATTGGCCGACGACTGGATTTTGTTAAGGTAGTCCTGCTGTTTAGCGGTCAGTTTGGTTTTGAGTGCCAGATGGGTCATGCCGATTACTGCATTCATGGGGGTGCGGATCTCATGGCTCATGTTGGCTAAAAAATCACTTTTGGCCTTGTTGGCATCATCGGCGATGTGTTTGGCATCGATGAGTTCATCTTCCATGAGCTTGCGCTCGGTGATGTCGGTGAACATGCCGAAGGATCCGAGCTTATTGCCTTCTGCATCCAAAAGAGGAGCGGCATTGACCAGGCAGGGCACTATGGTCCCATCCGGACGGGATATCGAAACTTCATACAGCCCCTTTTCGCCCTGGCCCCGTATTTTCTCCTGTTCACGAACAACCTTGATGTTTTTATCGTCTAAGAAGTCATTGATACTATGGCCGACTACTTCTTCACGTTGCCGCTGCAGAATTTCACACATGGCATCATTAACATCCAGCGTGTTGTCCGCGGTGTCGATGAGCCAGAATCCTTCATTGGTGGTTTTGAGGATGTTGCTGAGCCGCTCCTCGCTTTCCCTGATGATGTCCTCGGCTTTCTTTTTTTCGGTGACATCCCGTAGGGACTCGATGGCACCGGCCACCTCGCCCGCGGCGTCGTAAATTAAACCGGCCGTGGCGTGCAGATATAATTCTTTTCCTCCCAGATTTGAGTGGTAGGATTCGGAAATGAGTTTCTGGCCGTCTTTCTCGACGGACAGATATTTTTTTTCATATTCGGGATTCCAGTCTCGTACCAGATCGATCAGGATCGGTCGTCTCTCGCCATAAAACGGCAGGGCGTGTTCAAAGTTGCCTTTGCCGACCATATCGACTGCTTTAGCTCCGGAAAGTTTTTCTATGGCCTGGTTCCAGGTGAGTACCGTACCTTCATTATCGACGACGAAAGTTGGGTCCGGCAGGAAGTTGATGATCTGGGATAGACGCTGTTCTGAATTTTTGATTGCTTCTTCGGCTTGCTTGCGCTCCGTAATATCCCGTTTTACGGCTACAAAATGGGTAATTTCGTTATTCTCGTTTTTAATAGGGGAGATAGATGCACTTTCCCAGTACTCTTGGCCGTTTTTCTTTTTGTTGATAAAGTCCCCTTTCCATATCTTTCCGGATAGAATCGTTTGCCACAGATTTTGGTAAAATGCACGGGAAAGATTGCCCGACTTCAATATCCTTGGATTCTGTCCAATTGCTTCTTCCGCGGAATAGCCGGTTGTCTCGCAAAATGCGGTATTGACATATTCAATGATACCGTTTTTGTCGGTAATCACCACCGCGGCCGGGCTCTGCTCCAATGCTTCAGTTAATTTTGTCAGCTCAACTGTGCGTTCTGCGACCAGCTCCTCCAGATGATCGCGGTGCTTCTTGAGTTCGGCTTCCGATTTTTTCAGGGCCGACTCCGCCTGGTCGATGGAGGTGATCATCTCGTTGAAGGACTGCGCCAGACTGCCGATCTCATCGGCAGACTTCATTTCAATTTGATAATCGAGGTTACCGGTATTTTTGATGTGGTCGGTTCCCGCATTGAGTGTTTTTAAAGGCTTTATCACAAAACTCTGCAGGCCCATCATCGTCAGCACACTGAGCAGTACAAGCGCGAAAAACAGCGCGGCCAGGATTTTAAAAACCAATACCCGGATGACTTTATTGATTTCGGCGACGGGAACAACGGCGGTCAGCTTCCACCCCATCAGCGGCGAGGTATAATAAAATGCATACCGTTCTTGCCCATTCCTTTCAAAGACCGTGACCCCATCGATGTTGGTATAAAGATCTTCGAACAGCTGGGGATCCGTAGATTTTAAGCTGCTAAACAGTACCGCTTGATCAGGGCCCGCCAGAATGGTTCCTTTTTCATCGGTAAGCGCCACATGGCCGTTATAGTCGAGTTTGATATTGGATATATACTGGGTCAGTTCTTTCAAGGTGATTGAGGTGCCGACAACACCGAATAAGGTTTCCCCGGAATCGAACAGGGCTTTGACGAAACCGATGCTGATATCAGGGGTTGTTACCGAGCGAAAAGGTGCTGTGCGCATAACCGTTCCGGGATTTTCTTTGCCCAGAATATACCAGGGGCGGGCTCTGGGGTCATAGCGGGTGGGCCGAGCGCGTGGGTGGGAGCGCACAAAACTGCCGTTTTCACGCCCCATGAACACCGAATGGACATAGGGGTGGGTTGTGCGGTACCCGTTAAATATGGCGATGATCCGCTTTTCGAGGACCCCGTAGTCATATTGAAAAGTATTTTCGTCGGCTTTGAGAAAGGAGGTAAAATTTTGATCGTTGCGGGAGCGCACGAATTCATTATGAGCAATGGCCTCTAGATCATGCTCCAGGCCCTTGATTAAACGGCTCAGCCCGAAATCGATGTGTTTCAGCTGCTGCCGGTAATTTTCTGCGATCTTGTCAATGGTGATATCTCTTAAAGCCGATGAAAGAAAGCTGCCGATCACCAGCATAATAAATAAGGAGGCACCAACATAAAGCAGCAATAATTTATACTTGAGCTTCATTACTTGTTTCCCAGTATGGGTTTACTAGAACCTGTTTCAATTAAGCTGCGGCGGACTAAAGTCCGCTGGCAAAATTTTAAACCGGTAGAAGGTGTTTATAACAAAAAAATGATCTAAAATGTCTAAAATTATGGTTTCGCTCTCGCTCAGCCTTTTTTGTAAATGATTCAAATCCTATATTTGGTTATCGAGGACGAGTAGGATTTACGATTTCATACGCATCGTTCTCGTCGTCGTCCTCGTACTCGTTCTCGACACAAAATTGCGCAGCTTCTTCACCATCCTCTGTTAGATGATAGAATTCCTCAACTTTAGGCAATTTAGTTCATTTTAGGCATTTTAGGCACTTTTTACTTTAGAGCACCTTTGGAGCTTTTTCTTTGTACTCGAAGATAAATCACTACTTTTGAGTTAATATTTCAACACCAGTCCAGTCATCCGGGACCCCGTTGACCATGTAGTTGGCGGAGCGTTTGAGATAGATGCGGGCAGCCCGATCTTCGGGGTGTTTTTCCAGCACCTGATTAAACTTGACACTGGCTTCCGAAAATTTGCGGTCATAATAGAGACAGAGGCCCTGCTCAAAATCATCTCTGGTCTTTTCTTTTAATTTAATAACCGCCGCCGGATCGCCGTCAAAGACTTCATGCACCGAAACCGGAGCCTTTTTGCCTTTGACCTGAACCTTATCCACGAAACGGTGTTTGTATTTGTCCGGATCCTTCAATTGCGACAGGGTCGGCTCGCTGATGCTAATCGAGGAACCATACACGCGGGTTAATCCTTCCAGCCGCGATGCCAGGTTGACGGCATCGGCCACGACCGTGCCCTGCATGCGAGCCTCGTGGCCGATGATACCGAGCATCAAATCACCAATGTGCAAGCCCACACCGATGCCGATGGGCTCAAAACCTTTCTTCTTGCGGTCTTTATTATATTCGGAAACAGCCGCATGCATGGCAATCGCCGCCTGGACTCCATCATCGGCTGTGTGCGGGAAAAGCGCCATCATGCCATCCCCCTGGAAATTGTCGATAAACCCGCGGTGGGCGTTGATTACCGGGCTGATTCGATTTAAAAATGCATTGATAAAATTAAAACTTTCCTGGGCTGTCATATCTTCTGAAATGGTGGTCCAGCCGCGGATATCGGAAAACATCACGGTCATCTGCTGGGCGGTCTGATCCCCCAGCGTAACCTCTAAAATGCTTTCCTTTTCCAGCAGACTTAAAAACTCCCGGGGCACAAAGCGTTCATAGGCGGTGTTTAGTTCAACCAAGTCTGCCGTACGTTCTTTTACCCGTTGCTCCAGGAATTCATTGGCATGTTGCAGCTCTTTGTTTTTTTGATCCAGGGCTTTCTTAAGCCGGTAGACGGTCAGGTGGGTATTGACCCGGGCGATGACTTCATCGGGCTGAAAAGGCTTGGTCACATAATCCACCGCTCCCAGGTCTAATCCCTGGACCTTGTCTTTTGTGTCGGTAAGCGCGGACAGGAAAATAACCGGTATCTCTTCGGTGGCCGAATCGGCTTTTAACTGCCGACAGACTTCATAGCCATCGATTTCCGGCATCATAATATCCAACAGGATTAAATGTGGACAGGCCTTGCGGGCAATCGAAAGGGCGGTTTTACCGTCCTTTGCGATCAGGAGTTTATATCCTCTGCCGTCAAGGGTCTCAAATAGCAATTGCAGATTGGTCGGATTATCATCGACCAACAGGATGGCTTCTGTTTCATTATTGTTTTTGGTCATGGGGATTACGTCCCGCATTCAGGCATGGCCGCCTTGCGCTGTCACAGATATTTATTACCTGAATCTTGCATGAAAATAGATGAGAATCTTTTTGTTATTTAATTACAGCAGGTTCGCAAAAGAATCTCGTGCAAAATTTAGTTATTAACCCTGCTATTTATGAGAGTTCTTTAAGGCCCTCTGCAACGCTATCTTTAATAGGAATCATTGCAGTAAAACCGCTGACTTCAAAAATTTCAAAAACGTATGGTTTTAGAGCGGCTAACACCACTTTGCCCTCTCTGCGTCTGATTTCTTTGGCCGCCCCCAGAATAACCCGCAACCCGCCACTACTGAGGTATTCAAGGTTACTGAAGTCAAAAAGCAGCCGGTTTTCCTCCCCTTCCATCGCTTTTTTGATGGTTTCCTCAGCGACAGGAGAAGTTGCCGCATCTAAACGCCCGTTTATCGCAATAATCAAAATTTCATTCTCCAGCCTGTGATCAATTTCCATTTTTGATCCTTTCTGCCCGGAGCAATTAAAATATGTCATTATTTAGGGGTCTTATACTTTTTTCAGGGTGCATTGTCAACATTGGATTGCAGCATCCGCTTTCATAAAGAATTGAAAACCGCATAGCGTAAAATGACGGTCTGCCCCAGCTGAGCCGCCGATTTACAAATGAGCTGACCTCTCGAGCTTGCTTCATGGGCGGCAAGTGCTTAACGTTTTATTAATTATCTGGAAAATCTATTGCACGATTAAGATTACGCCATTTTGATGGGCAATTCACTTATTTTTATTTGGGTGTTGTCAAACCGGGTGGTTTGCACCCGGTTACACCCGTACCGATTAAGGCACTGCCGTGCCTTTGACTCACCTGAATTTACGTAACAGTTGGAGGAATGATGAGAACCAAAGTACTGATGATTAAAAGGAAAAAAAGAACAGGTGTTATCATGACCCCGGTTTTGATGCTTGTATCGATATTGGTAATCATTGCGTTTGCATTTGAGGCCCCTGGTGTCAGCGCACCTAAAGCATCCACCAAAAAATCAAAATCAGCCGCCGAAAAGCGGGCAGAGGCCAACACCTTTTTTGACCAGGGCAAGCGTTTCCAGGATCAGAAAAGCTTTAAAGAAGCTGCTCGAAAATACGAGAAAGCGGTGAAAGCGGATCCGAACTATGCTGAAGCCCACAGCAATCTGGGTTTCAGCTATCGCAAGCAGGGCAAATTCGATAAAGCCGTGCGGTCTTACAAAAAGCCATATCGCTGAACCCCAAGCTGGCCGAGGCCCATGAGTACCTGGGAGAAGCCTATGCCGAGATGGGGAAATTTGATCGAGCCGAAAAAGAGTTGCAAATATTACGCGACCTGGGTTCCGATGAGGCCGATGAGCTGGCAGAATTTATTAATAAGAAAAAGGCCGGTAATTGATGTGGGAGGCGCGGGAGCGCCTAAGGAGCGCTGCGCTCGAGGAGCTCCACCTGCGGCGGATTGAAGAGCGCTACGCTTTAGGAGCGGCCTGGCGGCCTTGATGTAAAATGAAAAAGGCTCAGGGTTCTAGGATTCAGAGGATAGATGTCAGTCAAATAGCTCACAGGTTTGAAGCCGAGAGGCCAGAAAGCTATGATTCTTGAGCATTTTTTAAGACGCAGATTTTCTCAGATAATCTCAGATTGTATTTAACCGTTTTACATAATCTTTTAGATCTGTGTTCATCTGCGTGTACCTGCCCGCCATCGTCCGTCTGAGGCGGACTCAGGCGAGGCGGGCGGGTCTGTGTCCAATTAATATCTTTATCTCACCAAGATTCCTGGCCTATGCGGATTTTCCTGCAACCTAGCGCCATGTGCCGTGCGCCCTGCGCCAATGAGTCATGAGCACAGCAAAGGTTAAAATCGCCAACATCCACAGACCTTTGTGCGGCATCGCTTCATCAACAGCCCCGATAAAACAGCCCGCCACACTGCTTGCCGATGATGCCAGCGCCGCCGGGCTGATACCCAGGCTTTGGGCACTTTCATCCCCATCGTCATCTTCTGAGCTGACCGCGTAATAATAGCCGCCCCCGCCGGCACCGGCATCAACACCCACCACACCGGAAGTATCGCTAAACTCGGTACCGCTGACAAGCGCAGTGCTGATCTTGCTGTAAGGACCGGCCGCAGAGCTGGCGCGATACACATGATAGCCGGCTACCGCATTGCCGTTGCTGTCAAGTGCGGCATTCCAGCTGATGCGCACCCCGTTTTCTTCGCGGTATGCAGCTACCCCT
>Ga0255055_10000780_pt1 | contig 24217 bp, 35 predicted proteins | sample JV7_2_27_MG_FD_188633 | JGI IMG/M metagenome (GOLD analysis project Ga0255055, IMG submission 188633) | Seawater microbial communities from Jervis Inlet, British Columbia, Canada - JV7_2_27 | ecosystem: Environmental > Aquatic > Marine > Inlet | place: Canada: British Columbia | collected...
CCATCGAAACCAAGGCACCCGGTTGGACTTATAAAGGTACACCCCGGGAGAAAGCACAAAATAAATTTCATGAGCTTGTGGTATCACGAGGTGGAATAGGACTGTTCCAATATGAAGTTTGACCAGTCCGTCATCAACGAGTAATATCGCTCGAACTATTTTTAGGTAGAGTCAATGTCCAAATCTAAAAAACCACAATTATTATTTGCAGCCATTGATTTAGCTGAAGCATATGGGTATAAAAATATCACCCGGGAAATGATTGCAAAAAAAACTGGTGTTGCCACAGGTACGGTTAATCTGTATTTCGGCACCATGCATAAACTTAAAAAAACTATCATCAGACATGCATTAAGAACGGGTAATAATAGAATCATCGCACAGGCAATTTTGAATGACGATGACCTAGTTTGTAACCTAACTGTTGATGAGAGAAAGACTGCACTACTGGCAGTGGCATGAAGGAACTGCCACCAAGTTTAGCGGGTTGGTCTGACTACCCGCAATTCATATTGTGCCAAGAAAAAATCCCAGTCAACCCGGCTGGTGAGACCATCAACCCACACGACTCAGCCAACTGGATGGGGCACGAGGAAGCATGTAGCTATTCCGAACTGTTGAGTCTAGGTGTTGGCTTTGTTTTCACCGCGGCTGATCCGTTCTGGTTCCTTGATCTTGATCACTGCATGGAAGATGGCAGGTTCGTTTATAACCCAATCGCACAACAGATGACCGAGGTGTTTGATGGTGCTGCCTTCGAAGTCAGTACTAGTAAAACCGGGGTTCATTTCTTCGGGTGCGGTACGGTGCCACCGCATAGCAGCAAGAATAAAGAGTACGGCATCGAGTTCTACACCGAAGGCAGATTTGTACTACTGACCGGGGATGGTGCCCACGGTGATGTGTGGCTTGACTGGTCAGAAAAACTACCTTGGTTGGTTGACTCATACTTCCCACCTAAAGCCATACAAATTTCTGAGGAATGGAGAGACACCCCGGTACCTGAATGGAATGGCATCACTGATGATGAAGTCTTGATTGCCAAGCTGATGCAGCAAAAGAAGTTCGGTGGTCGAGCGAGTGTGGCTGATCTGATGGCTGGTAATGAGCAGATATTAGGAGTTAACTACCCATCATTGAATGAACGTGATCCGTATGACCGGTCGAGTGCCGATGCTGCACTGGCAAATCATCTGGCATTCTGGACCGGGAAGAACCATACCCGAATCTGGACCATCATGTGCCGGTCGGCACTACTCAGGGAGAAATGGAACAAGCATAAAAACTATCTAGCAATAACCATCAGTAATGCCGTGAATGGGTGCCAAAATGTTTATGGTACACAAACCCCGGGTGACTCCAGTCAACCAATAAACGATGCCACCATAACAACCGGCACCCGATTCATGAGTCCACACCAACAGCAGGATTATTTTGATGGGTGCTACTACATTACCCAGTTACATGGGATATTAATACCCAATGGTCTTGCCCTCAAACCCGACCAGTTTAAGGCAGTGTATGGTGGCTATACTTTTGCCATGGATGCACGTAATGAACGTACCACTAAAAATCCATGGGAAGCATTTATTGATAATCAGGCTGTACATTTCCCCCGGGTAGATGGCACGACATTTGACCCTAAGTTAGAACCCCGCAAAATTATCATCGAAGACGGTCTCAAATTAATCAATACCTATGTTCCCCTTTCCATCAAAAGAATCAAAGGTGACCCCTCCCGATTCCTTGCCCACCTGCATACTCTATTCCCTGACCGCGGTGACCGGGATATATTCATGGCATACATGGCAGCAATGGTGCAGCATCAAGGTACCAAATTTCAATGGTGCCCCATCATTCAGGGAGTGGAAGGCAATGGTAAAACTTTATTCGGTCGTTGCGTAGAGGCTGCTATAGGAAGTCGCTACTGCCACTCACCGAAAGCATCCGATCTGTCCAGCGGTGGATTGAAGTTCAACGGTTGGATCGTAGGCAAGTGCGGCATCTTTATAGAAGAATTATTTAGCAGTGACCGGTTCAATCTACATGATGGTATCAAGCCCATGATGACTAATGATCGCATCGAGGTCCAATTCAAAGGTAGGGATCAATACACAGCTTACGTCATTGCTAATTTCATGATGTTTAGCAACCATAAAGACCCGATTAAGATCACTTATGATCAGCGTCGATACTGGATGCACTACTGTCCACAACAGACCGAGGCTGACATCCGAAGGGATGGAATGGGTGGTAGATATTTTGTCGAGATTTATGATTGGTTGAAAAATCATGATGGGTACGCAATCGTTGCTGAATACCTGTGGACCTACCAGATACCTGCTGCCCTCAACCCGGCAACAGAATTACAACGTGCCCCACGGTCCACCAGCACTGATGAAGCAGTACTTGCCACCATGGGTCCAGTCGAGCAGCACATACTTGAAGCTGTCGAGGAAGAACGGCAGGGATTCCGCGGAGGATACATCAGCAGCTACTGTCTAGATGAGTTGCTAAAAGAAATAAGGTCCGAACGGTTAAGCCCATACAGGCGACTGCTGATACTTCAAGGTCTAGGGTATACGCGGCACCCATACCTGAGAAACGGACGTGTGGACAATCCTGTGATGTCTGAGGGTGGTAAACCGATCCTATATTATAAAGGAGTGCTTGATACGGCACTAATGAATCAGAGTTCATTGGTGAAGCAGGACTACGAACATAAGCAGGGTTACTCTGAACCCGGTGTGAGGGCAGTATGAATGAGCGAAAAAAGATAGCACGTAGAAAACAGCGCAAGACTGCATCTAATAAACCAGTTAAAAAGGGCTGGATCGTGATGGATGAATACGAGAAATTTATCACCAAGATGACCAACTGGCAGAACAGCCAGTGGTTAAGGGCAGGGAAGGTTCGCAGTGAAGCTGACTCTTTCGCAAACATGTTTGCTGCTAAATTGGCATCACCCTATACGATCAAGCGACTGACTCCATGACCTGTGGTCATAAACTAAACAGGGTCATAGACTCCCGCAAAAAACCATACGGTACATTCAGAAGAAGGGAGTGTACTAAATGTGGTAATCGGTTCACTACCATCGAGATCGAGGTGGCTGATCTCAGACATGGTGAATCAGCGTTTCATGCAACAAAAAGAAATTTATTATCGGGTATGTTAATTGAAATGGGGGAAGCTATGAAAAAATAATTTACAGTAAGGGGTTGACATCTTACTGGTAAGGTGCTATATAGTGTATTCGATTAACTTAAATACTGAGGAAACACACACATGGCACTATTATATTCACAAGCAAATACCAATCGGGCGCAGCTTGCGCTCATCTCTACACCCAAACCCATGGGTCCACGTCATCGTCCATACGCTTTTGATTCTTACGTTAATAACGTTGAAGAATCTCTTGATCGTGTGGGATTTGAAGTTGTAAATCAGGAATACGAAGTATCACCTGATCACAACCGATTTTTTGGCGCAATGGAAATTGCACCCCGGGTACTTAGCGGTGAGGTTTATACCGAAGCAGAATACAAGCTGCTTGTCGGTCTTCGCGGCTCACATGATCAAACCGTTCCCCGCGGGTTAGTATTGGGCAGTCAGGTTACCGTCTGTTCCAATCTTCTGTTCTCTGGCAACATTGCCACCTTCACTACCAAACAGACCACATTCATTCATCGCAGACTTCCTGCTTTGATCAGTGAGTCTATTGGTCACATCCCTGCCCTTGCTCAAGCACAGCATGAAAAATTTGAAGCGTACCAGCAGTACGAGTTCAAAAACGTTCGTGCCGGTGATGCAGCCTTGGTCGAGATTTTCCGTCAAGGTGGTCTGAGTGCTGCCCAGTTGGGTAAAGCAGTTCGCGAATGGGATCAACCTTCATTCGAAGAACATGCCCGGTTCGGCAAGTCAGCATGGTTACTGCTTCAATCTGTTACTCAGGCTCTGAAGCCCGGTGGACAGAATGTTAACCATCACATCATTGCTAACCGCACTGAGGTCGCTGATCGATTCCTGAGCAATCTGGTAGGTGTCGATAAGTTAGCAGCGTAATTTTGGGTAGCCGATGCCCCACCCCTGCAATGTCGTTAGCTTTGGAGAGCGACCAGAGACAGGCAGGGGCAGTCGGCAGGTTACCACGGGTGCCGGTGCCCACCACCGGCAAGTACCTAACAGGAGAAAATTATGAAAATTGCAAACAAATTTATACAAAGACACCTGACCATGCCGGTCAGAAATGGGATTAAAAGATTATCCCCCCAGATCACATGTGCCGATGACACCAAATTAAGTGTACAGGCAAGTGATGGTCACTACTGCACCCCGAAATCAAACTTCGGTCCATACTCAAGCGTTGAAATCCTGTATCCCAACACTGATGATGTCAGTGGTTGGGTACCAGTCTCACAGGTGGTGGAATTTATTAACAATCATGGAGGTGTCAAATGAGTATAAGAATAGCCACAGCAGATTCCAACTGGGGATCACGCGACAAGTTTGAAGATGTGGATCAATACCTGCCTTATAAGTACAAGGTCATAGGTGAGACCCCAGAAGGTAAAGTAATTATAGCCGGTGAAGACTATTTTGGTTGGACACTAGATGCCTACATCATTCCAAGGTTGGGATCAGCCTTAATCACATGTAAAGAATTGGAGATTGGAAATGAAAAACGATAAGGTAAGAGGCATAAAAGCGGTTAAGGAATTTGAATATAACGAGTTAATCAAACTCGGCAAATTTAAAGACGCGCAAAAAATCGCTGATGCAAATGCCGAGTGGTACCAAAGCGAATATCAACGCTGGACGGATTTAGCCGGTGAAGCAATGCTAGGTTGGACACTAGATGCCTACATCATTCCAAGGTTGGGATCAGCCTTAATCACACGTAAAGAATTGGAGATAAATAATGCCTAGAGTTACATATGTTAAAGCAGCACGTAAAGACAATAGAGTTTGCAAAAAAGGTGAACCATATTTCTGGTGGAAGTTCCGGTTCGGTGGCAAGCATTTCAGCCTGACACGTCCGAGACCTAGCCAGCTAACCCAGTCCAGTTTTTATGGGGCAGTCTACAGTCTGGTCGAGATGATCGAAGACTATGAAATTGTGCCCGGTGAAGAAGGTGCCGTTACAACCTTGGTCGATGAAGTTCGAGATGAACTTGAAACTATTCAGTCTGACTGTCAGGAGTCGCTCGATAACATACCTGAGAGTCTTCAGTATGCTCCCACAGGGGAGTTATTGCAGGAGCGGGTAGGTTGTTGCGAAAGTGCGATAGACGAACTGGACAGCATTGAAGACCCTGAGCAGTGGGAAGAAGAACGTGATCGTGTTGCCGCATGGGATAACTGGCAGAACGAACAGCCAGCAGGTGAAGGCGAGAAGGATCACAACGCTGATGAATATGCAGAGTGGGAAGGTGACGAACCTGAAGAACCTGAAGGTTTTGAGGAATTTGAAACCGATGAACTTACCGATGTCATCCATACATGCATGGATGGTGGGTAATGAGAATAGTTAAGGTAGGACCAAATGAATTTTGGACCGTGCCCGAGGCATTCAATGTGATGGATCATGTTAAGCCCGGGGCACGAATTATGTGGTTGGAAAAGCTGCCACCTAATGCAGTCAAGATCGGTGACGTTGGTGAAATAGGACAGTACGCCATCGACCGGAATGCACGTAATGTTGAGTACCAAGCAAAGTATCGCAAGAAGATGAGGGCTGCTGGATATCAGCAAGTCACTGTCTGGGTACTCCCGATTAATATTGATCGCTTAAATGCGTATGTACGGAGGTTAAAAAAATGAGTGAATTTACAGAAACAATACGAAATAACTTCAAGCAGCAGCATGTTAAAAACGGTGCATGGCTTGATGTTGATATAAGCACCGACCAGTTGGCACATGACCCGTATCATGATTACAAGGTAACCATGGGTGTCAGTGGCAAAACCACTGTCAACGTTCGACCGAACGAAGACCCTCAGATGATTGAGGACGCACTTCTGGAACGTATCACTAGCGAAGTCTACGGTGATATCAGGGTCAGGCTGGATGAGTTTATCAGGGATCGGCTCATGATGGTTGAGGCAACCGATGAACTGAAAGCCATCGTGGAGATGATGCGATGAGCGATGAACAGTACGCAATCGTTATTTTATTAATGGTTAATGCTGCCATGGCTTTTTATATCATGTACCAAGATTGGCAGTTAGATCAGTATAAAGGATATATCGAACGAATGGATCGTGAGAGATGGACCGACGAGTATGGACAAGACCAACCCAATACAGGAGATAGATTATGAGTATTGAAGAAATTGTGAAGGAAGCAGTGAAGGAAGCAATTAGTGAAGTGGACAAAGGCGAAATTAGCCAGCTAAAAGAAATTGTCCGTGAAGCTGTAAAGGAAGAACTCTATGCTACAGCCAAGCAGCAAAAAGAAGGGCTGCTACGGTTGCTGAACGTTGCGTAGTTAATTTTAACCCCAGTGACCCCCTTTAAGTAGCTACTTATGGGGGGTTGACTTAACAGGAGAAATAGATGCGCAATATTATATTAATGAAGAATCGTGAGCCTACACACGCTGAGTTGAACAGTCTGACTGAACAGCGTGACCGGCTCGTGATCGAAACAATTTGCCGAGCACTAGGTACTCGTGACTTCGCGTTGGCTGAGGTATACCCCCGCGGTAAGTGGACCGAGTATGTTGATGGCGAATTGTTATTTGAATTTGACGGTAAAGAAAAATTACTGGTCGGTCCACCAGTGTTGGATCGGTCTACCAATAAGTACGTGCAGAAAATTGAATACCTGTACGATAAAAATGACTTCATTTATCAACCGGTTGAGGTTCAAGACCCGGATGAGGAACTAGATGATGAGTAACGATAGAACAGAAATTCATAAAATTTTTAACGATATGTTTGATGGTGTAGATGAATCAGGAATTTACCCAACATCAACTGCATTTAGTCGATTAGAACTGTACGTTATGCAACAGCGATTCGAATGCTTGGGTTGGATGGTTGCATATGCCTGTGTTGCACGAGATGAAGGTAAAGATATACGGCTAATGGAGGTGCCAGATATTGTTTCTGCCATGGTGCGTGATTTAAAATTGGAGGTAAAATGACCCTCACTACCGTATTGCTTGGTATCGGATCGTGGCTTAGGGTGCATCCTGATGAGCCAATATTGAGGTATAATAGCTAAATATGAACAATCGACCTAAATATCACGGTGGACAGATGGTTATGATCTGTGGTGCAGGTGAACGATTCGACTGCCCTTGCATCATGGTTGAGAATATTATCTATGCCCAGAAGACCGATACCGATGGTGAACCGATAAGTCTCCCGGGCTGGTGGTACCTGTGGAACCGATACTATCCTTACCCGGTCAGTGAAGAACATGTATTTCCCATCGGTGGCGACTACCGACCAACATGGAATGATTGTGTGTGGAAACCCACCAAGGAGGCAGTGCCCAGTGAATAAAATTATAGGCTCTATTGTGGTGCTAATGGTGATCCTGACACTACAGGTAGCAATTAAGTGTGGCTACATCCAATACGGATTTGGTCACGTTCGTTTTGAACCCCCGAGGTGTGATCATGATTGAATTTGTCGTTGTAAACTTCCTGTTACTGATAATGACTTTTATATGGGTCATGAAGCTACGTGATCTGGTGGAAGGAACTTGGCTTGAGAAACCATTGAGAATTATCGTTGGCATTCCTGCCTTTATTTTCGACTGGTATGTGAATACGTTTGCCGCAACCATCCTGTTTCTTGAACTACCTTATGGATGGGAGGTGGTGACTGGTCGGTTGAAACGGTATAAGAAATACACTGGTCATCTCAGTTGGATTAAGAGATGGCGATTGGGATGGGCTGTTCATCTCTGTGCTCTAGCTCATCGATTTGATAAAGGTCATTGTTGAGATGACTGATTTTGAGATGAAGTTGGCTATCGTGTTGAGCGAATATAAAGAAGGTCTCATCGATGACGTTCATATCATCGCTGACATTCAACGACTCATCGCTGATCAACTCAAAAATACCCTTGAAATACCCTTAACCTGAACAAGTCGAGGGTATTTTTAAGTCCTTGATTTTAAAGGCTTACCCCGAGTACCCCGCAATACCCTTGACTTTCTCCCTACCCCCATATCTCACGCGCCATCTCGTGCGCTCATCTCATCTCATCTTTAAATATGTATATATATTATATTGAATAATTATATATATTAAAGGGTGTTAAGGGTAAACATTGATTTGTAAGGGAAAAGTACAGGGTAATGTTGTGGGTATTTATGGGGTATCGTGGGTAATTTGCAATTATGGCTGTAAAGGTCTATAAGATCGGAAATATTAATCATCCGGGAACCATCATGCCACCAGTTGATGAAAATTGTAGTGCTTGTAAATTTGTAGTTAATTTAGATGCTGAAGAATATGAGTGTCGTAGATATCCTCCACAAATAATAAATGCTCGACAAATGACAACAAAACTAGTTGATGCTTTCAAACGAACTGGGGCATATCCTTGTACTAAGAGTGATAATTGGTGTGGAGAATGGAAAAAGGATACGAGCTAATTCATGCCAAGATTAAAAAATAAGCGATGGGAACGGTTTGCACGAGAATATGTGCGAAATGGCTTCAATGCGTCTGCTGCTGCCCGTGCTGTGGGCTATAGCGTCATTTCATGTTCCCAACAAGGTGCGAGAATCATTGCGAATGAACAGGTCATGAACCGTATCGATGAGTTCAATGATGATATCAATAATGACGTGATCATGAATGCACAAGAGTTGATGGCTGAAGCGTCATCAATGGCTAAAGCGAACATCAAGGATTGTTATGATGAAGATGGCGCGTTGATTCATCCATCTCAGCTTGATGAGTCAGTCACGGTCAACATCAACGAGGTTCAAGCACTGGGTGCCAATGTAACCAGCATCAAGTTCGGCAAGGATAAGAAGTTTGGCATGGATTTGATTGCCAAGAGTCACAACTTGTTTGAAGCTCATCAGAAGTCTGGTGCCACAACCGTCTTCATGGATGAGAAAGATGCACAGTGCTGAGGTAGTAGCACCGGTAGCACCACCATTTCAGATTACCAAAGCTCAAGATCGTGCCCGGGACATGCTCATCAGCGATGCCATTCATTGTGCTCTAGGTGGTGGTGCACGATCAGGTAAAACATTTCTATTGATCCGACAAGTAGTGATGAGGGCAGTCAGGGCACCCGGTTCGCGTCATGCTGTCTTCCGCTTCCGATTTAATGCCCTCAAGCAGTCTGTGGTGCTCGATACACTCCCCAAAGTACTGAAGCTATGCTTCCCCCACCTAACCTACAAGCTCAATAAAACAGACTGGTTTCTGACCATTTACCATGATGATGGTGAGCACAGTGAGATATGGTTTGGTGGGTTGGATGATAAGGAGCGAACAGAGAAGATATTGGGCATGGAGTTTGCCACGATCTATTTCAACGAATGCAGCCAGATACCATACGCTTCAGTCATACTAGCCTTGACTCGTTTAGCCCAGAAGACCAAGAATTTAAGCCTGAAGGTGTATTACGACTTTAACCCACCATCCAAGATGCACTGGACCTATCTACTCTTTGTCGAGCGTAAGAATCCAATGGACAAGGTGCAGGTGCCTGAGCCGATGAAGTACGGGTTGTACATGATCAACCCGGCTGACAACATCGAGAACCTAGACCCCGAGTATATTTCCTTCCTCAAAGCTCTACCCGAAGCAGCCCGGAGAAGATTCCTGCATGGTCAGTTCGCTGATGATAGTGAGGGTGCGTTGTGGACTGTTGAACTGCTGGCTCAGAACAGGGTGCTTGGTCAAGTTGGTTCCCTACCTGATTTCCTGAGAATATCTGTTAACGTTGACCCCAGTGGTTGTAGTGGTCCCGAGGATCAGAGATCGGATAAGATCGGCATTACTGTCACTGCTCTGGGCACCAATGGTCATGGTTACCTGCTTGAAGATTTAAGTGGACACTACAAGCCCGAAACGTGGGGTAAGATCGCTGTAGATGCATACGAGCGGCACAGTGCTGACATGGTTGTTGCCGAGACCAACTACGGTGGCGATATGGTTCGTGCCGTGATTCAAGCTCAAGACCCTAACATACCATTCCAATGTGTCACGGCTACCCGCGGCAAGGTCATCAGGGCTGAACCGATATCCAGCCTGTACGAACAGAATAAGATACATCACGTTGGTCACTTTCCTGAACTTGAAGATCAGTTATGTGCCATGCTACAGTCCGGGTATGTCGGTATCACGTCACCAGATGCTGCTGACAGTGCGATCTGGGGATTCACATTCTTGTATCCGAAGCTAACCAAGAGGGCTGAGATGGGTCATTTCACACCACCACACACCAACCTGTCATCACGATCAGCCAGTGAGCGTGAGAAGCGTCGAATGCGGAGGATGTAAATGAAGGAAGCAAACAGGAGGCAAACCCTTGAATCACTTGAGTATGATATGCGCCTCAACTTCACCCTGTTCAAGATCAACCACACCCTCAAATTGTTGACCGTCCTTCGTGAGATCAATCAGAACGATGAGTTCTTCGGTATAAACCGGATCAGGCAGTATGCAGGGTCAGCACATACCGAGGTCGATGATATCCTGTTGCGAGGTCCACCACTATCGATGGGGTTGACGATGATGGAACTGATGAACGCTATCGATTGCGAGTGGTACCAGTCAGTCAACATGTTCCCCGAGACCTACGAGATGGTCAGTTGGATCACCCACTATCTAGGGTGTAAAAAGTTAGGACGTGTGATTATCACCAAGCTGGCACCGGGTGGGGTGATCTATCCTCACATTGATGAGGGTGAAGTTCCTAAAGTATATGAACGATTCCACTACGTGATTCAAGGCACTTCGGGCAATATATTCACCATCGATGGTCGCCAACAGGAGATGAGGACCGGGCAGCTATGGAAAGTGAACGTCAGGAAAGAACATAGTGTTGTCAACCAGAGTGATCGCGACCGAATCCACCTGATCATGGACGTGGTGGCATGAAATATCAGGTTGAAACAGTGCAGGAATGTTTGATCGATATGGCTGATCTTCACGAGATGCACTACGCTGAGATCAGCACACACAAAGAACTAAAAAAACTTAAACCTGATTATGATGCCTATTTGGAACTAGAGCTTAATGGCAACTTGCGGGTGATGACCGTCCGTGAAGACAACAACATGATCGGTTACTGTGTTACATTCATCCAACCGCACATCCACTACATTGACTGCACGTATGCGCTCAATGACATCCTGTTTATCCACCCAGATCATCGAGGTGGGACCGTGGGGTACCGGCTGATCAAGGAAGCTATACGGGATTTGAAGGAGAACACTGATGCGAATATACTTTGCATTCACATGAAGGTGAAGTATCCTTTTCGTAATTTACTGGCAAAATTTGGTTTTCAATTAACTGAAGAAAACTGGGAGGTTGAACTGTAATGGGTATCACGGCAGCAATAACATCGATAGCAGGTACCGCATCGGCGGCAAGTGCGGCAAGGAAGGAAAAGAAACGGGCTGATGCTGAACGCAAGAAGCAAGAAGCTGAGATGAAAAAACAGGAAGAAGAACAGAAACGAAAGGAAGAAATTGAATCAGCTAAACTGGCGGCATCATCTCCATTCCACGGCACCAGTGCTGCTAGACGAATAGCACTTGAAAGGCGACAACTGTCTAAGAGTTCAGGCAAAGGACGATCAGGCAGTGTTATCAGATCAACTGGCACATTAGGGTGATATCATGAGAGAAAGTGTAATTCGAATAGCAACCATAGTAGATTCGACAGCCAGCGGCAATTCTGGCACCGCGGTAGAAACAACCCGAGGTCAATCATCATACGAGGTCAGTGAGAAGTGTAGGATATCGATGAACATCACAGCCTTGGTGGGAACTGCCCCATTAATCGACATGGATGTAATCGGTATCGTTAATGGAGTTGAGTTTATTGTAGGTAGCTTTACACAGGCTGTAGCAGGTGCGTCGAAACAAAGCATAGTGATCGACCAATGCCCTATCCAACTGAAGGCTGCATGGGTTGTTGGTGGTACGGTTACTGACTTCGATGCCACCCTTGATGCCACTAGAATGTGAGGTTACATCATGACCAGACCAGCACCTAGTGCGGCGAACGCAACTCCCCGGCTCGGGGCAAAAAAGAAAATCGTTGGTAAGTATACCTTTAAGACATTCATTAACGACAAAATACAAACAAAACAACAAAAAGCTAAAGCTGCGGCTGCAAAAGCTGAAGCTCTCAAAAAGAGTAGGGGGTCAATCGCTGGTCAGAAGACAGCCTTTTACTACCGCAACAAGCGGGGTGGTGCCAACACACAGACCCGTGCTGCAATGGATCGACAGACAGGATATCGAAGACGCAAAACCGGACTAGGAGGGTGACCCATGGACATTACACAACTGAAACAATTTGCCGATGCGCGATTCCAAGATCAACAGCGGGTCATTCATCTCTGGCAGATACTAGCTGAGAATTTCTACCCGGAACGGTCTGACTTTACCCTGAGCCACGGTCTGGGGGATGAACTAGCCGATGGTCTCGCTAATTCCCAACCTATCCTAATCAGACGTGAGCTTGGCAACAGCTTCAGTGCAATGCTGAGGGATGGCAAGTGGTTCGACATTACCACAGAGGAAGACCCTAGCCATCTGGCTAAGAAGTGGTTAGAGTTTGGATCGGATCGGCTGCTGAAGTTGATGGAGCATCGATCAGCTAACTTCCGTCGAGCAACCAAAGAAGGCGACCATGACTATGCCACGTTCGGGCAGAATGTCTTATCCATTGAACCCAACAAAATGCGGAACGGTTTGCTATTCAGAACATGGCACTTGCGTGACTGTGCATGGTGGGATAACGATGAGGGTGCGGTGGCAGGAGTAGTACGCCGATGGAAACCGAAAGTACATGAGCTATTGACCTATTTCGGCAAGGACAAACTGCATGAGAATGTCGTCAAGGATCATCACAAAAAGATGTTTCAGGATGTTGAAATTATTCACTTCGATGTACCCTCAACCATGTTTCACTTCGATGATAAAGAGCTTGAGAAGTTTGAGTTCGTAAGTCTGTTCCTTGATGTCAAAAACAACCATATTATCGACAAGGTGGGCAAACGATTTAGAACATATGTGGTGCCGAGATTCCAGACAATCGCAGGCAGTCCGTATGCATATAGCCCCGCAACGGTGGTCGGGCTACCCGATGCCAGAACCCTACAGGCGATGACTCATACTTTACTGGAAGCTGGCGAACGTCATGCCCGACCACCTATTATCGCCACAGAGAACGTTATCCGCGGTGATGCCAATCTTTACCCTGATGGAATTACCTACGTGTCAGAAGACTATGACGAACGTCTGGGTGCAGCCATGAGACCACTGGCGCAAGATGCCAAAGGATTCCCGCTTGGTGTGGATATGGCTGCTGGTATTGTCGAGATTCTTCAATCAGCATTCTACGTTAATAAAATCGATCTGCCCGACAAGGGTGCAGAGATGACAGCGTATGAGTTTTCTGAGCGTATGAAGCAATACAGGCGACAGAATCTGCCACTATTTGCACCACTTGAGCACGAGTACAACGGTCAGATATGTGAGCAGTCATTCAATATCGCCATGGAATTTAACATGTTCGGATCACCTGCTGATATCCCACAGGAACTGGCAGGGAAAGAGGTCATCTTCAAGTTCCAATCACCACTGACTGAAAGCGAGGAAGAACAGAAGGTTCAGTTGTTTGCTCAGGTTTCAGACATGGTAGCTAAGGCTGCTGAGTTTGATCAAGGTGTTGCATTGAATGTTGATTTCGGTGAAGCATTACGTGATTCAATCCAAGGTATTGGTGCCCCGGCTAAATGGTTGGATGAGGTCGAGACTGTTAAACGCAAGCAAGATGCAATGGAAGAACAGCAAGCAGCGATGGCACAGCAACAGATGGCTGCTGAACAAGCTGGCGCGGCTGCATGAGCAAAACGGTAAATATATTTGCCATAAAGGAAATATCTGAACCAGAGCAACACGCATTACAAGCATGTTGGTATGGTGAAGCAACACCCGGGCAGCAGCGACTAGCACTGAACATAGTCATTGATAAATTGTCGATGGCTGATTTCCTACCTTATCAGGTGGGATCATTTGACGAAACTGCATTTCTTAACGGTAGAATTTTTGTTGGTAAAGCTATGCGGAGAATTTTAAAACTAGAAACAGAGGGTTGACCCAGTGAATATAATAAAATTATGGAAGTGGTGGATGATTGATCAATTTACTTTTCATGCAGAAGGTGATGGCGATGATGGTGGATCAGGTGCTGATGACGGTGCTGGTGGTGACGGTGGTGCTGATGATGGTAGTGGTAACGGTGCTGATGATGGCAATGGGAACGATGGTACCCCTAACGCTGGTGATGGTGGTGACGGTGGTGACGGTGGTGACGGTGGTCCTGCTGGTCTCTACGCTGGTTTACCAGATGATTGGCGCGTTCAAATTGCAGGAGAAAACGAAGGACAATTAAACGACCTAGCCCGGTACACCAGCCTTGAAGGATGGATCGAATCAGGGTTCGAAGCTAAAGAACGAATCCGTAAAGGCGAATTATCTACCGGGTTACCCGAAGACCCTACCGAAGAACAGGTGGCAACCTACCGTGAAGCCAACGGCATTCCTCCAACAGCCGAGTATGCGTTAACACTAGAACCCGGTGTGGAGATGACTGAGATGGAAACCGAGATCATGGGTGGTGTCATGGAGGTTGCCCATCAAGCCAATATCTCAACCGCGGCACTGTCAGCTATGACCACTGCATGGATACAAAACAAGCAGACGCAAATACAACGGATAGTGGATCAAGACGGTCTCGATAAACAAGAGTCTGAGCGAATCCTACGTGACAACTGGAAGGGTGATTATCAACCGAACATGGGTGCTGCTGTCAGTTTACTTAATGCTATTCCTGAAAGTGAACGCGATCTGTTGATGGAAGCACGAGATGGTAGTGGTCGCTACTTGATGAACTCACCATATTTTGTAAACTTCCTTGCTGATACGGCATTAAAGGCTAACCCGATGGCTACTATCCCGGGTGGTGGGTCTGACCCAACTGGTACTGCTGATGCAGTCATTTCCGAGGTCAAGAAGATATTTGCAGAGAATAGGGAGAATGTTGATTACTATAAAAATCAGGATTTGCAGGATCGTTATGAACGGGCTTTAGAGTTGAAGGCTCAATTAAATCAAAATACCGGGAGGTAGATGATGAAGACTTACAGAAGCAAAGATGAGGTTCAGGCAATGAAGGTTGGCAGCATCCACGGTGCTGTTGCCAGTGAAGCAGAACAGGGAAAGAAGCGACTGGTGCCCGGGGATAAGGGCTGTGTGGACCTTGGCTATACATTCGTTGGTCAGAATGTGGTCAGGGTTGGTGATTATGTCTTGTTCAAGAATGATCAACCATGTGGGGTTATGCCACCCGCGGAGTTTAAAGCCGCGTATGCCGCAAAGAAGTAACAAGGAAGCGTAATCATTAAAGTGGTTGCGCTTTTTTTTATCTTCAACTATTATCCAATGAACTGACGTTAGACCCCTGACATCAGACAGCAGCCCCGCACACCACGGCTACCCTGTCTAGGCTGAAAGAAGGCTACCTCAAACGATAAGTTATGAAATGAACTTAACTTTGAAGGAGACTTCTAATGGCTGAAACAGCCTTCCAAGAAAAGTTCCGTCAAGAAGTGATCATGGGATTTGAGAAATCTCACTCGTTGCTGCGTCGAACCGTTACTATCGAAACTGATATTAACGGTAACCAAGCTACGTTTCTGGTCGCTGACTCTGGTGGAGCTACCGCGGTGACCCGTGGTGTCAACGGTGACATCCCGACTCGCCCGGACAACCTGAACCAGTTCACTGCTACTTTGGTCGAGTGGCATGACATTCCTGAGCGTACACGTTTCAACATCTACGCTTCGCAAGGTGATGGACGTAGGATCATGCAGAAGACCAGCATGAAAGTAATCAATCGCAAGATCGATTCCGACATCTACACCGAACTGGAAACCGCAACCCTGACATGGGGTGCAACCAAAACCGCTGTCGTACTGAATGACATCCTGCAAACCCGGACTGATCTGGCTGAAAACTTCGCGACTGAAGATATGCCATGGGCAACTATTACGCCTAAGTTTCATGGTTGGCTCATGAAGCTGAACGAGTTCACCAGCGTTGACTTTATCAATGAAAAACCATTCGAGGGTGTGAACCGTTCGACTGCTTTCAATTGGTATGGTATCAATTGGCTGGTCGATGCAGGCATCGTCGGTGCCGGTACTGCTGTAGCTCAGTGCTACATGTATGCCACGGCAGCAATAGGTCATGCGTGTGACGTTGAGCGAATCGCAACCGAAGTTGGTTATGACCGCAAAAACGACAAGAGTTGGGCGCGTTGCACTACGTTCATGGGTTCCAAACGATTGCAGAATGCTGGTATCATAAAGATGCCACTGAATGATACTTCTGCGTTCACTTAATAGGAGACCTATGACATGGCGTACAATTCAGCAGACCTTAACCTTCTTCAAGCAAATGTTGGGCACAGCGGGGGTTCCTTGTGGGCTTACGTTGAACCTGCTACGTTGCTTGCCACTATCATTGCCGCTGGCTACATCAATGACGGTCTTGATAAGGGCATGAAGGTCAACGACCTTGTTTTAGTCGCTGGTGTAACCAGTAACCTAACGAAAGTTACGGTGGTTACAGCCGCTGGCTTAGTGACATTGGTTTAACTTAACACCCGGAACACTGGGGTCATCCGGGGTTGGTCCTCCTACCCCGGGTGATATTTTTGGGCAGAATAATTACCTGCCCCTTTTTATTGTGGAGAATCCAGTATGGCTAAAGATAAAACAAACACAGCCGAATCAGCAGAGTTGATTGAACCGATTCTGGTTAAGCATATGCAGCTATTGCAGTTTGTACACCAGACTCATGTATGTACTACCCGAACCAAGCGTACAATTCAGCAACTAGAAGACCCCCGAACATGGGCGTTTGCTTCAGCTAAATTGCAGATGCATGACCGGGTAGAGGTTATGGATGCTCAGGCATCCCAATTATCCAAAGGAATCGTCACCTATGCCAAAGGTAACGATATCCATGTGCAAATCTACGCACACTATCCGTTAAGTAATGCAACTCATGAAGAAATTCCACACCGTGATTATTTAATTCGGTGGGGTGGTGTTCAAGATAAATGGATTATTGTTGGTAAGACAGATGGCAACACACTTAAAGCTGAATTTCCAACTGACTTGGCAGCACTCAATTATCTGAGGGATCATTACAAGGCACTAAGTTTATGAGGTAAATCATGGCTCAAACGAAACTGGGGATATACAACGGTGCCCTGCTGTTACTAGGGCAACGTGCATTAGCCAGCGATGTCGAAGCAAGGGAACCCCGATTTGATCTTGATAATTTATACGATAACGGGGGTGTAGATTACTGTCTTGAAATAGTAAAGCCCCGGTACGGATCAAAGCTGGTGTTTTTAACAGGGTTTGCTCCTACCGCAATCACTCAGTTTACATGGCAGACTGATCTGCCTGATGCTGATTTCTTGGCATTGGTGGACCTGTTTGCCGATGGTAAATTAGAGCAACCCATCGAGAAGTTCTATCGCGAGGCAGATTTCATCCTTAGCGATTTTGAAAATCTGTACTGTCGGTACATACAGGACTTTGCAACATCCGGTCTCACCAACATGACCCCCTCATTTGGTCGAGTGGTGATGGCTTATTTCGCTCGTGAACTGTCGGTTAAATACGATCCCGATAGTTATGCTGATATCGATACTGAGCTTAATGCACGGATCAATATCATTGCCGATATTGAGAAAGCGAATGAGCCTCAGACCATGGGGCTGTTGCCAACTGTCCTCACTGATCCGTGGAGAAAAATCTACAATGATGCTTTGATCATTCTGGGTCTCGATCCAATTGCTTCCAACAGTGACGATTCGATCCGCAAGAACCGGTTAGATATTGCCCGGGATGCTGAGTTGGTCGAGGCTGTACTGGAAGATAATGCATGGGGGTTTGGATCACAATCAGATCAAATCTTTTTTAATCCAGCCATCGATCCAGCATGGGGGTACAGTTTTGCATTTGACAAACCAGCCGATCTGCACCGGATGGATGGAATATATTCTGATGAATTTTTCCAGAATCCAATAGTGGATTATATTGATGAAGATAATCGGTTTTTCGTCAACATTCAAACCATTTATATCGAATACACGTCTTCAACTTTTGTAGCTGATCCAACCTTATGGAAAAGTTATTTCAAACGACTGGTGGCAGCAAGACTGGCAGTGGATGCTGGTGGTTCCATTGAAGGTGCCAACATGAAAAATGCGGTTGCTCAATATGACAATCGGCGCAAGGAAGCACTGAGTACAGATGCTATTCAGAAACCCCCTAAAACACTCACACAGGGGAAGTGGGCACGAACCAGACGTGACCTTAACTCAGGTAGACGTGATCGTCCCGGTGGACCATGACCGATATTAAACGCGGGGTAATGAATAAGTTCAACCGCGGGGAAGTTAGTCCAGCAGGATTCGCCCGGGAAGATGTTGACCGTATCGATAACTCCTGTGAATCTATGGTTAATTTTCTACCCCAACGACTGGGACCGATGAGGTATCGTCCGGGCGCGGGACTAATCGATGTGGCAGTTCAAAATGATACGGTCTTGATCCCTTTTGTTACTGAGATTGCTGATCCTGTCCTTATTGTTTTTGAAGGTGGTGCCAATGCCGGGTTCAAGATATTACGAAATGATGCTTTAGTAGCCCGGGCAGCATCAACTACCGGGTGGCAGAATGGATTATTTGCTACAGGGTTTGCTGCTGGTCAGTGGGTAGATGCAGATGAGGGTCTTGCTGTTTCAGTTATTACTGGGGGGGAAGCGATATTAAAAGGTACCGGCACTGATTCAGCAAAAATTTTCCAGACATCTGACACCACTCAAGCAGCACCTACCGGTATTACAATTAAGGTGACACAAGGAATAGTCAAGTGTCAGATCGGTACTAGCGGGGTTGATTCTGCCAACCTGTTCGAAGGATTTCTTGAGTTCGGCATACATGAACTTGAGATTGATCCACCATCAGCTTTTACCATCACTCTTTCTAACGATAATTTATTTCGGGGTAAGGTCGATACTTGCGATGTGATTACAGCCATTACAACTATTTCATTTGAGATTCTTCAGGCTTTAAATATCACCTTTGCTACTGGTGACATACTTGCCAAGCTAAAGGGAGTTAGAGCAGCCCAATCAGCCGATGTCATGTATTTTGCTAGTAAAGATGTTATTCCATTCAAACTGATCAGGTGGGGTGCCACATCATTTTCAATGGTGCGCTTTGTGAATGTTGATGGACCGTATCAGACTATCAATAACACCAGCATTACCATGAACCCAACAGCCCCGTTCGATGGAAATATAACAGTGGTTTCCAGTAAACAATTTTTTGATCAGACAGCTACATTTGATTTTGATACGGGCACGTTGTTAAAGATGGCAGTGACTGGGCAGACCGTATCAGTTCAAGGCTCTGCCGACGATGTTGCTACTGGTGGGGTTTTAGTATTTGGTTCCGGGGATGCCCGACAGTTTAAGTTCTCAATTGTTCAAGATGTTGCCCCTACTACCCAATGGACTGTGCATTTGGAAAAATCTTTTGATGAGCTTACATGGCAGCTATTAACAGCCTATACCACGGTACAAACTGATACGCTCAATAACGATCTTTTAGATGGCACTGAGATTTTTTACAGGCTGAGAATTGAGACTGCCGACAGTGCTACCCTGACATTGGGTATCGTTTATGATTATGGCACGGTTGAATCACAAGGTAGATGTACAGCAACATCCACAGCCACCAGTGCAGATTTTGAATTTTTCGTGGCTCTAAATGTGGATCAGACTGTTCGTGATTGGTATATAGGATCATGGGGTGGAAAGAACGAGTATCCAACTGCTGTGGCATTTTATGAAGGTCGATTATGGTTTGCCGGTAGTAATAAAATATGGGCATCAGTAACCGACTTTTTCAATTCGTTTGACCGCAATCTTGCTGGTGCCAGTGCATCTATTCAACGAACAATTGGGTTTGGTGCTGCTGAAGAAATACTCTGGCTTGCGCCTTCATCACGGATGGTTCTTGGTACAGCTATTTCCGAAATCGATGTTAAATCAACCACCTTTGGCGAAGTGTTAACTGATTTAAATACGAATCTGAAGGTTGGCTCTGATCAGGGTGTAGCCAAGACCCCACCATTGGTGCTGGATCAGGAAGTTATATTTGTTCAGCGCGGTGGGAATAAGTTGATCGGCATTGATTTCAATATCCAAGCTGAGAAACATCTTGTTGAAGATTTTAACATGGTGAATCCTGAAGTTTTATCAGCCGGGGTTGAAAGAATGGCATTCACCCGGAACCCTGAAACCAGAATATACCTAGTGATGACCGATGGCACCATGCGGGTATTGCTCAGAGACAATACTGAGGACGTTTTAGGGTGGTCAAGAATTACAGTCCAGAAGCACAATGGGACCATTACGGTTCAGAAAAATATAGTCGATGTGGCTGTTATCCCCGGAACCCCGGAAGACCAAGTGTATATAACTACTGATGATGGAAATATTTTGAAGTTTGCCAAAACCACTGAGGTTGCCGGGGCATCCATATCCAAACATTTTGACTCATTCCAACAGTTCGTTTCACCCGGGGCAACCATACAACTATCCACTAATGAGTTTGCCAGCGGTGAGACCGTGGGGGTATGGGTAGATGGTGTTGATGATGGTGATAAAGTGGTTGACGGCAGTACCCAGATTACCGGGGTAACTGTTGGTACCAATGTTACTGTTGGTTACCGATACACTGCTGATTACAAAACTAATAAATTAACAAGCTATGACGATCTGACAGTACTGGCTTCACGTAAAAGAATATTGAATACAGGACTATTAATGAAGGATTATGTTGTAGGATCGTTAACTATTGGTCCTAGCTTAACCGAACTGGATGCGTTGCCTTTATTGGAAAATGGGCAGGCACCCGTATCAGGTGATTATGATTTTTTCCCATTTGAATTTAGTGGGGTAAGTGAAACTGATCCCCGTATCCATATTCGCGCTATAGGACCGTGTGATATATTAGCGTTGGTTTTTGATGTTAAAAATACAACCCATCGAACTAAGAAAGCAGCAGCGGCAACGGCACAACAGGCACAAGCATAATGGCTAACATACCTTTAACTCCCTATGACGCACCCGGTTTTGAAAGACGCAATACGGGCAGCAAACGACAACCATTCACTGGGTTCAGTGCTGAACAATTAAACATTGGTTCATCAGGAATGAATCTGTTATCTACCTATTATCAGACTCAGACCAATAAAGAAATGGCAGGGTTTGAAAAATTCACCAGTGAACAGCAAGCTAGGCTGCTTCTACGCAACGCTAACGCACGATATGCTGCTGGTACACGTCAGGCTGGCGAGATCGCTCATAAGGGTAGGAGGGCTGAATCTGATGCTGTAGCGGCTATGATTTCACAAGGTGGTACAACTGATCCTGAACTTTTAGCGAAATTAAACCTGCATACAACCCATGCTGCCCTAGCTGCCGTGTTCCAAGGAACGGTCGAATCTGGGTCTATGAGATTACAGGCACAAGCAATCAAAGGTGCCGGGGCTATGAACTATGCCAATGCCCGGGTTAGTTCAGCTAATGCCCGGTTGAGTTCGATGATCAATTTTAGCAAAACACTTATGGGGTCTTTTAAATAATGGCTGCTGTAATCCCAGATGCCAAAGCCCTGAACTTACCGCAATACTCAGGACAGGGTACCGTATACAACGCGCCCGGTGTTAAACCCGCGGAAGGACCAAATGCAATGGGTGTTCTTGCTGGTGCGGTTGAAGAAGAATACAAGAAACAGCAGCTTGAAGAATTGGCTGATGCCAAGCTCCAACTCCAACTCGGTCGCGTACAACAGGACAACGCATATAACCAAGATGAGCAAGTGGACACCATCGAGGAAAGGTGGCAAGGGAAAATGACTGAACATCTGGGCAATGCTGCTATGAACATCAGCGAAGGTGAACTTCGTGAGGCTTTCGTTCAGGAAAGTCAGGCATCACTTGCACAAGGGCAGATGGCTATAAAGCAGCTTGCTTTCACCAAAAAATCAGATCAGCAAATGGCGGCACTTGCTACAGCCGCGGATATTATTATGAAGGGTGCGGTCCTACCCGGTGGTGATGTTGTTAAAGGGTTTGAAGCTATTGAGATGAAGTACGCATCTGCTGCTACACAGGGATATACCAGTCAGGAAAATGCCGCAATACAGGTCATGGCTGTGAAGTATGCAATTGCCGAGGGTAAGATTAAAGGCTTGCCACCCCGGGCACAGATTGATGCGCTGAAGGAACCGTGGGCTATGGAGTTGCCCAACCATATCCGGGTGAAGCTGAGGTTGGAAGCTGAGGAAGAATTGTTACTGGGTGATGCTCAGGCTGCTGCCTATATGGGAATACAGAAAGAGTGGACCACTCAGCAAATGGATGATTATCTATTTACTACACCAGAGTTTACCAGTGATCCGAAGTTGTTGAATTTTACCCAACAACAATTTTCTGCACTTAAAAGAAACAGGCTAAGTTCCAAGATGGAAGTCTCTACAGAATTATTTGACAGTTATGCTGAGAGAATTATTGATGGTGCCCGGGATGGTAGTTTTAACACCAAAGTTCTGATGTCGGAAAACAGGGACGATTGGAAGCGAATGGATACAGGAATGAAGAAGGCATTGATGGCTCTTGAGGATGATGTTCAGAATGGTAATCGTCGTTTGCATACTGATCGTGCAGTTCTTAATAACCTGTTTGCTTTATATGGTGATCCCGACAAGCGGCTGGAAACGAAAGAATACTTCTATGCTAATTTCGATAAACTGAACGCATCTGACTACGAAGACTGGTTGAAAAAAGTTCATGTGGGCACGGCAAGCTCATTATGGGATCACCAAAAACAAGTTGAAAATTCTACCGTTGGTATGGGAGATAGAGAACGCGCTGGTATTTATAATGGGTTGACCAGATGGTATATAAACTTTCAGGAAACCCATGCCGATGCTGAACCGAGTGATAAGGATGTAGTAGAAATGATTGACAGCGCGATTAGACAGTTCAGTACAGGTGGGTGGTTTGGTAAAAAATCACCGTATGATATGACTGACAGTGAGCGGATCAGTGCATATACCGCGGCTGAGACTGATACCGAACGTGCTCAATTGTTAAAGTTTTACACACAGCAAGATAAGGTCCAAATTGCCTACGGTTATTTCAGGAATCAAGACCGGCAAGTTTTTAATGATGTTGCCCTTGGATTCAAACAACAAGGCAGGGAAATGAACATGCAAAGTCATTCAGCTTTTGCACGAGAATTTAGGAATCTACTGGAAATTCGAAATAAGAAAAGGATGGAAGAACAAAGTGCATTAGAAGCCGAGCAGCAAAGACTAGCTGGAACCAATCATGGAATGGCAATTACTCTTGGTATTGATGCCAATGCTGCCAATGCTCCTTTTATCGATAATTCTCATAAGTTCGCTGGTCGAGAAACAAACACCCCTAACGACATCCCACCACCGGCACCTAATCTCTAATGGCTATTACACCTGAAGAACGGGAAATGCTCGATGCTATGGAGGAAGCAGATGATACTGCTGCCCGGACTGTAGATCGAATGTCCAAGCATAACCCTGATCAGGCAGCAGAAACGCTGAACCTGATGGAAGAAACAGGGTTGCCCCAGAATATTGTGGAGGATGATCTGGCTGAGGCTAGACGTAAAAAACAACTCCAACAAATGGATTTGGGAACACTGAAAGACCGTAGTCCCGGTACAGCAGAATATTTAGAAACCGATACTAATGCCGCGGTCAGTCATGACGATGTAGCCAACCTTGAGGCTCTTGAAAAGGAGGTTAGGGATTCCACAGTTGATTTTGGTGATGTAGCGAAAAGCCTTCCTGCCG
>Ga0255055_10000781_pt1 | contig 24189 bp, 21 predicted proteins | sample JV7_2_27_MG_FD_188633 | JGI IMG/M metagenome (GOLD analysis project Ga0255055, IMG submission 188633) | Seawater microbial communities from Jervis Inlet, British Columbia, Canada - JV7_2_27 | ecosystem: Environmental > Aquatic > Marine > Inlet | place: Canada: British Columbia | collected...
CTGGCGTCGCGGTCATCATCAGCGGTGAACGGGGCGCCCTCGACAAAGGCAAACTGCATGATGCGCCAGAACTCGGCGTCCACGAAGCGCGTCTGAAAAACGAGCTTGCGCCCTTCCAGAAACGTGCTGGACTCGCTGGGTCTGGTATAGATCGACATTCGCTCCACGCCGGGCAGATCCCGCGCGTAGCGGTCGACGAACTTGAAGCCGGGGCCCGTGTGCCAAGTGCTGCGGTCGCCGAACATCTTCATTCGCTCGAGAATCAGCATCCGGTCGAGCCGCGTCTCGGGATAGGAGGGCGCCAGAATATGGTCGCCGATGGCCACCGCAATCAACAGCGCGGTCATCGTGAAGCCGATACCGAAGAGGCTGACGAACGTGAAGAACTTGCGCCGGCCGAGCACCTTCCACGCCATCTTGAGGTAGTTCTTGAACATGGTCTGACCTTTCCCCCGCGTCAGTGGACCTGGCGACCGTCGAACAGCCGCACAATGCGCTCCGTGCGCTCGGCCAGGCGTTGGTCGTGGGTCACCATCACCACCGTCACGCCCGCCTCGCGGTTATACTCCTCGAGGATCTGCATGACCTCCTCGCCCATCTTGCTGTCCAGGTTGCCGGTGGGCTCGTCGGCCAGTAGTAGCCGCGGATTGCCGACGATGGCGCGGGCAATGGCCACGCGCTGCTGCTGTCCGCCGGAGAGCTGGGTCGGGTAGTGGTGCATGCGCGCCTTCAAGCCCACGCGTTCCAGCGCCTGCTCGGCCAGCTCACGCCGCTCGCGGTTGGACAGATCGCGGTACAGCAGAGGGATCTGCACGTTGTCCAGCGCGTTGAGGTCGGCGATCAGGTGGAAGCTCTGGAAGATGAAGCCGATCTCGCGGTTGCGCAGGCCGGCCAGCTGGCGGTCGCTGAAGTCGGTCACCGACGCGGCGTCGAGGATGACCCGGCCCGTGGTCGGTGCATCGAGCAGCCCCAGCACGTTCAACAACGTGCTTTTGCCCGAGCCCGAGGGGCCCATCACCGCTAGGAACTCGCCGCCGGAGATGCCCAGGTTGACGTTGTTCAGCGCGACCGTCTCGACCTTTTCGGTGCGATAGATCTTGTCCACACCGTCCAGGCGGACCGCCACGCCGCCGTTTTTGCCGTTCATAGCCGGGGTGACGTCGGTATTCATCGAAGCTTGACCTCCTTGGAATTGCGGTAGTCGGACATGTCCGAGATGATGACCTCGTCACCCTCGGCCAGTCCATCGGTGATCTCGTACAGCTCGAAGTTGGAAATCCCGATCGTGACCGGCGTGCGCACCGCTTTCTTGCCGCGCACGACGAAGACGTGGTCGCGGCCGTCGACGTTGAGCAGCGGGCCGCGGCGCAGGCAAAGCGCGTCCGTGCGCTGTTCGGTGACCGCGTGGACGTCCACGCGCAGATTGGGCCGCAGGATCGGGTGGTCCGGCTCGTCGAGGTGCACCTCGAACGTGACGATGCCGTTTTGCACTGTGGGCAGAATCTTGTGCACGCGGCCAGCCAGGCGCGTGTCGCCGCTGCGCACCACGGCGGGCAGTCCTACGGTCAGGCGACGGGCCAAAACGTCGGACAGGCTGGCGTCGACGCGGTAGGCGCTGAGGTCGGCGACCCGGGCAACGGCTTCGCCTTCGGCCGCGGCGGTTCCTTTGCTGGTGACGACCCAGGTAACGATGCCCGCGCGCTCGGGGGTGACGGAGGTGCTAGCCAGAAGCTCGCGGGCGAGTTCGAGGTCTTTTTCGAGGATGGCGATCTCCAGGGCTAGTCCCTTGACTCGAGTGGCCAGGTCTTCTTCGGCGCTGGCCATCTGGGTGTCGAGGTGGTTCAGTTCGATGGTCGCCCGGGCGACGTCGTTCTCGGACTTGCGGATCTCGTCTTGGTTGATCAGACCCTCGTCGAACATCTGCCGGTTGCGCTCCAGCTCGTATTGGAATGACTCCACCTCGAGGGTCTTGACGGCGCGCTGCGCGGCCAGGTCATTGCGGGTGCGGGCCAGCTCCAGGTCGGTCTGTCTGCGCGTGTTTGCCTTGAGCGCGATCTGCTCTTCGAGACGGGAGACGTCGCGGCGCGCATCTTTGTCGTCGAGTAGCACGATCGGCTCGCCCGGTTCCACGGCGGAGCCCGGTGTCTTGAGGATCTCGACGACGCGGGTGGACATGGGGGCGGTGAGGATCTGCTCGAAGCCGGGTACGACGAGTCCCGATGCGTCGAGCGTCGCGCTGACGTCTTCGTGCACGACCGTCGCCGTGCGCACGCGGTCGTGACGCACCGACGGGCGGAGCCATCCGGTGACGAGGATTACGAGGACCAGTCCGGCGACGGCGACGGTGGAGGGGACGATCAGGCGCCGGAGCTTGCGCCGCCGCTGCAGGGCCGGGTCGATCAGTCGGTCCATTGCTTCTTCCATGGGCTTACCGGAAACCATGGATAGGCAACGGATGTGCCAACTGCTAAAGCACTGCGAAATAGCCGGTTATGAAATGTCGGCCGGGTCTGGATCGTCCGGGTCTGAACAGAAGGTGTTCGGAATCGGACAACGTTAACCCGTAGAGTTCTTCTACTGGATCGTCCCGAATTCAGGCAGCTTCTCGATAGTAATAGTTGAGCACGCCACCGAGTCGTTCCCGCCTGACTAACGGGCTAGCTGCAGCGTGATCGTTCGCCGGCTGGATCAACGTACCGTCAAGATCCTGATGCGGGCGCTCTATGTGGCAATGAGCCATGTACTCGCGGATGAGTTCTCGCAGGTGCATGTGCCGAGGATCAGCGGCCGCCCACACGGAACGCAAGGAAAAACCAATCTCCGCCGAGGTCGGCGTTCCCGTTGCTATACGGACCGAAATCCTCTTCGAGGAAAATCCTGCGCCATCCGACTTCTAGGTAGAATCGCTTGCGCACATGAGCACTCACGCCAGCGAAGACCTGGAAGCCCGCAGATCTCTCGGAGGAAGGCGCGCCCGCGTCGGTGAAGAGTCCGGACGCCTGATCTGTGGTCAACAAATCGGAGTCGAAGTACACCACTCCGCCGCCGCCGAACGGCCTCCATCGCGAGAATCTGTGGCCGACCTTGGCATTCAAAGCGAGGCCGAGCGTGAGCACTCTGACGTCGTTGTTCGCCGTTCCTGGAATTACGGTGTCCGATACCCGTTCGTAGTCTCTTCGGAACCAGAGAAACTCCCCTTCGAACGACAGTTGATCGTTTACGAAGTATCCAGCCGTCAGCCCCCAGCCGTATGCCCCGCCCTCCTGCCGCAACCGATCCTGATCCTCGGTTGCGTTGAAGTCGCCGCCGAAGAACGAGAAGTAGAACGAGTCGTCCGGTTTTGGTTCCGGCTGTGAATCGGGCTTGCCGGCAGCGTGGTTCTGCGCGTGGATGGCGAACGGCAACAACCAGATCAACGCGATGCCGAGCCGCACTTGCATGGCGTCACGACCACGCCGCGACCGCGTGTGGTTCGAATACTCCACCGACAGCTACACCGTTATGATTCTACTGGGTTTTCGCCCCCAGATTTGAAGATCTCGGGTCGCATCCGCCCGTGCCTACAATTGCCGGAAGTGATGCACCGAGTTTAGCCCCCACAGCACCTGATCAAAGCGCCGATATACATAAGGATGTTACGATGCCCCGGCACGCAGTTCTGTGAACAAGTCTCACGGGGTTCCAAAATGAGACATCGACAGTCCTGGGATGGCATCCCACTACCACGCGGAGCGGAATCATCAGGGGAGTGTTCGCCCGTGCATCGGAACTGCTGTCCTCTCAGGGGGACTCGCCATCGTGCAGCCCGTGGTCTCGCCGTACCGGTCTTCAGCGGCGCGAGCGGGGGCTCGTCGTGACTCTTTTCGGTCGAACGGGCGATGGATCCGGCGGGCGATTCGTCCGCTTGCGCGGCATGATCGGGCTCAAACCGCTGGAGGGGACTTAGTGGGTCGTCAAGACGGGGTGCAGAGTGTACCGCCTGCGCTGTTACAGGAGTTGTACCGTCAGTCCTGGCCGCACAATCTCAAGAGCATCCTGATCTACGGCATGCTGATCGGCTGCGGCGTGCTGGCCTGGAATGCCGAGAGTCCGTGGATCGTCTGGCCGGCGTACTTGGCCATGGGCTATCTGTGGATGGGTATCGTGACGTTCATGCACGACTGCACCCACCTGATCCTGTTCAGGAAGCGCTGGAAGAACTGGGCCTTCGGTATCTTCTCGACGCTGCCGATCCTGATCACCTTCACGTCGTTCATGGATGACCACCTGGCGCACCACAAGTACAATCGGGGCCCGAACGATCCGGACGCGTTCACCATGGGAGCACGGAGGTTTCCCGATTTCCTGCTGTTCTACGGATACATCCTGATCGGCGGTCTCCTGACGGCCATTCATTTCAATTTCATCTACCCGATGCAGAAGCTGCGCGGCACCAGGTTGTGGATCCACATCGGCGAGCTGGCGTTGCGGATCGTGGCGTACGGGGCGTTGATCTTCTGGGCCTCCCAGGCCGGCCTGGCGGGCAAGGTGCTGTCGGTCTGGCTGATTCCCGTGTACTTCTTCTCGGTGCTCAACAGCATCCGGTTCATCGCGGAGCACTACGACACGCCGTGGGGCGCGGGGCAGCTCGCCAGCACCCGCACGGTGATCAGCAACCCGGTCAACAGGTTCTTCTGGAACAACATCAACTACCACATCGGCCACCACGTCTACCCAGGGGTCCCGTGGCACAACCTGGCGAAACTGCACCAGGCGATGCTCCCGGCGATCGAGAAGGCCGGTGCCCTGGTCGAGCCCAGCTACCTCGGCGTCTTTTGGAGAGCCTGCGTCAACGGTCCAGAGACGATCGAGCGCAACCGCCAGCACCAGATCGAGCGGGCCGCCCGCGCGAAGGACGAGGCCAGGCCACCTCCTTTTGGATGAGGCCTTCCTCAGTTCTTCCACCGGGTCTTCGATCCCGCGCCCACCAATCCGAGATCCAGTAGCACCGTCACCACGACGAGCACGAGATACATGCCGTCGACCGAGCCATGGCTGTTGATGGCGAACGCATAGGAGAGCGTCGTCAGTGGCATGAAGAAGAACCCCAGCAGCGGCCACATAGTCGTTTCGTACGCGCGACCGATGTAGCCGCTGAAGAGGACGACCAAGATGATCGCGAACCGCGGCGTGGCAAGGGCCAGGCACCCAACGAAAAAAGGCATGCGGTGACTATACCACGCATCCAGCGTTCGGCGGATAGGCCGGAGTAGCAGCATTTCCCAGATGTGCCGGTAGTAGGGCAGCTCACACCAAGGACTCGATCTTCGCGTCGGCTTCAGGGCAGACCGCAAACATCTCCCCGTCTTCGAACTGCGACGAGCTGCTTGATCCCAATCCAGCGATGCGACGGTGATGTCGTCGAGTGCGGTGGGGTTTGTCAGATCGAGCGGAATCGACGATGCTTGGCGTCATGAACGTCCGTAGCCGGGCGCGATTCAGCCACTCTTCCGTTCGTCTTGAACCGAACACCGAGCTGAGTCGTTGGGACATCTCCCTCGTGGGAGCCTTTCACTTTCGCTGTACCACGACACCCAGCTCGTCGAACCGACGCATCCAGATCAGCAGGGCGTGATCAGTAGCCCAGGTTCCCGATCACCGTAATAAGAAAAGTGAAATCTGGATCAAGGGTCACCGGGCCGGAGGCCGTGCCGACCGCCTCCGCGAGCCGGCCCGTTCCGCCCGCGAAGTCGAACGTCGCCTGGATCTCGCCCAACGGTCCGGTCGAGAAGGACGCGGTGAAGTCCAGCGTATCGCCGTCCGCGGCCTCGATCGTCCCGAAGATACTGAAGTCGGGGTTGAGGAATCCGTTGGCCGTGTACAACCCGAGGTGAGTTGCGACTCCGCCGAACGCGATCGTGCCAGTCGTGACGTCTATCTGTCCTGCGGCTCTGAGCTTGAACGGCCTAGTGGGAGCCGGCCTGTCTTGCTCCAGTTCGGTCGTTCGTTGCAGTTCACTCGTCGCACCCGTGGCGAGACCGAACATGAGCATGGTCGCCAGTCCGATGAAGGTTCGTTGCATGACTCGGTTCATGGGTCGATATCCTCCTTAGCCGGCACTCCTCCAGATGGCCGGTATGTAAGTCGCGCTACTCGAGTTCCTCGATATCAGGATGCCGAGCGGCAGGTTCGGGTCGGTGTCGGTCATCAGGCTACTCCCGGGACAGGACCGTCCCAGATTATACGGGCAACCAGACCGTCGTGTGCCTTGACGTCGTGGCGGTTCTCCTACCGAAACTACAATAAACGGTGGTCACGGTAGGGACCCCGGTTACCCAGGGCCCCCCGCCATGCTGAAACCCGTCAGTGGCATCACGATCCTTGCTCTTTTCAGACGGTGATCCTTTGACCTTCCAAGTCACCTGCGTAGCGCATACAATTGGGGAGTCCACCCGTACAGGCCGAAGGGAAGCTGCCCAGCACGTCACGGAGGTGCACTATGCCCCTATATCTCACCCTGGCGAAATACACCGAGGAGGGTCGAAAGAACATCGACCAAGCTCCGGTGAAGTACAAGGACTTTGTCAATCTCGTGGAGAGCAAAGAAGGAAAGGTCATTGGCGCCTATGGCCTGATGGGAGAGTGGGACATCGCCACGATCACCGAGTTCTCCGATGACAAGACTGCCATGACCGCTCTCATGAAGCTGGGAAAAGCAGGAAGGATCGCCACACAAACGATGAACGCGATCCACATGGAAGACTTCGTCACTCTGGCCAAGAACGTTTGATGGGTGGTTGATAACGGGGCGGCTTCCCTTCTGTTTTTTGGCAGTGATCCGTAACACCAATGCCGGGCAACGCGGGACCTGTTCCTGGCGCAGCGGTTCGCGAGGCACGTGTCGCCGCTTACGACGACGGTGTAAACGCATTCGAGCGACGACGAGATGCCGGAGCGGCTACGTGGATTGGGCTGTTGACCCAGTGTCCCCGGACTAATCTGTCAACGATGTCCCCGGCCGTTCACTTTCCCATAGCCGAGGAGTCTCACCGTCACCCAACTCGACAGCGGGAAATAGACTGCTTCCGCGATAACACCCCCGAGGGCATCTCCAATTGAGTAGTTCGGCCCGATTGCCTGGCCGATCTCAACAATCGCGAACATCATCCACCAAATGGCACCGTACAGCAGCCAGCGCGGAGCAAATACACCAGAAGCGAACCGGAGCAGCAATACAAAGCCGAGAGCAACGCCGACCTTCACGACGAGAACGCTGATCATGAACTGCCCCGGCGTACCCTCATCCGGCATCTCGACCAACCCGATGGCCGACATAAGAGCGTATACGGGCAAGGGCACGACGTACATGATCACCAGAGTTGAGACGAAGGCCCGGATGGCTGGGCCTAGTGATTCTCTTTTGCCTGCCATGGCAGGGCTCCTCAGCCCACCGGCGCTCTTGTTGAGTTGATCGATCGTCATGTGGGCCGCGTCTGTCCGCCTAGCAGAGTCGACCCCTCGCCCTCGCGGCCCGTCCGCAGCACCTACGTACCGATTGTACTCCTGTCGGGCCGTGACGGGTCGGACCGTCAGCTTCGAGGCAATGTCCCCACTCTCGCGGGAAAACAAACCGGATTTGCCCGGTGACCCCGGATACTACGACTTCGAACCACGCTCTCGCAGGGTCGCGGCGGTGTCTTCCAGGACGGGCAGAATCAGACGGTCTTTTCTACGATTCGCCGCCTTCTTGCTTGCGATGATCCTTGATAGGCGGAGAACCTTAACCTGCGTCCGGCCGATACGAACATTGATCGCGTTTCCGATTTCGTCTTCGAACCCGCCGATCCCGTCCATGTGCAGAACGATGTCGAACAAGGCGACCGCCCTTCCGACGAACATCGGGGGCGTAGAGCCGGTGGGAGGAACGTAAACACCCCCCACCTTCTTGAGGGCATCCCTCAGCCGTGGATCCGAGAGATCCTTGAACCACAGGTCAATGTCTTGGGTTACGGCGGGCGCACCTTGCAGCGCTGCGGCCGAGAGCCCGACGATCATAAACTCCACGTCTCGACGGACAAGTTCCTGGAGAAACTTCCGTTCGCGATCAGTGAAGATCGAGGGCGCGGCCACGCAGCAAACTCCTTCTGAGACGTTCGATCGGGGTCTCCTCGAGTAGCATCAGGGTGTGCCAGACGTTCTCGAAGGAGGCACCCGGGTTCTTGTGGATGACCTTCTTGGCGATCCGAAGAAGGGCCTGGGCTCTTTGCTCGCGCAGTCCGGTGTCGATGAGGATCTTCGACGGATTGATCCCTAACCGGTCGGCAATCGCGCGGACGGAGCCAGGTAGTACCGATTCCCTCCGAACGAGCGAATAGTAAGCAGTGCGGCTGACGTCCGCTTGATCCAGCATCTCGCTGAGCGTCATTCCGCGGCGAGCGCACAGCGCCTTGATCCGATCTGCCGAGAGCTTCACGTGAGTATTGTACTATTTAGTAGTACAATACTCAACTGTGGTGGTTCACCGGTTCTTTGGTTCCTGGCTGATCGCCGCCAACTTGCTCTCTTCGCAGGATTTGCCGTAGCCTCCGGTTTCCCCTCAACCGGAGGCTTTCATGCGTGCCGTTCCAGCGGATTTCCGACTTCTTCTGCCCAAGGGTTGGCCTGATCAGATCCGATCCGCCGTCATTCACGTGATCTCGTTGGCCCACATCTCCGCTACCTTCGCCCGCAGCGTGGCTGCTAACAGCATCAACGCCAGAATCCGGCTGAAAGCCGAGAGCAGCCGGCTCCGGCAGGAGATCGCCCTCCTTATGGAAGAAGCACGGATCAAGGACTCCCGGATGGATCGTATTGCCCCTCAACGGAGGCCGCACTATCCGCCGATCGCACGCATGGCGATCCTCGAACTTCGGGCCGCACGCGGGTGGTCACTCGCGCAGACGGCACAGAGATTCCTCGTCACTCCAGCTACCATCGCCTCCTGGAATCACCGCTTGGACGAGGAAGGACCCGACGCACTCGTTCAGGTACGTGAACCAGTGAATCGGTTCCCCGACTTCGTTCGGTACATCGTCCGCCGGCTGAAGGTACTCTGTCCGACGATGGGTAAGGTCAAGATCGCCCAGGTGCTCTGCCGGGTGGGTCTGCATCTCAGCTCGGCCACCGTCGGGCGGATGCAGAAGGAGCCGTTGCGACCGAGATCGACAACCGAGGAAGAAGCAACGGCTCGCATCGTCACGGCCGAGAGGCCGAATCACGTCTGGCACCTCGACCTGACCACGGTCCCCATTTCCTCCGGTTTTTGGGCCGCCTGGGTTCCGTTCGCGTTGCCACAGCGATGGCCGTTCTGCTGGTGGATTGCGGTAGCGGTCGATCACTTCTCACGTCGCACCCTGGGATTCGCCGTGTTTGAACAGCCCCCGACATCGGCGGATATCGCCAGGTTTCTCGGCCGGGTGATTCGAAACGCTCGAGCCACACCGAAGTACCTGATCACGGACCACGGCAAGCAGTTCGTCTCGGCTCGTTTCAGAACTTGGAGCCGCCGCAAGGCGATTCGACAGCGATTCGGTGCCGTGGGAAAGTACGGCAGCATCGCTGTCATCGAACGGTTCATTCTCACCATGAAGGACGAGTGCACGCGGCGGACACTCATCCCTTACCGCCGAAACTCTTTTCGTAAAGAGCTGTCGCTGTTCATCTCCTGGTACAACGGGGACCGCCCACACACTTGGCTGGACGGCCGAACCCCCGACGAAATCTATTTCGGGAAGCCGAGCGCTTGTTGCGCACCGCGATTCGAGCCGAGGAAACGTTGGCCGAGAGATTCGCCGTGTGCTCAGCCGCAGGTGGAGATTCGCGGTCGGCGCGGTGCTCGACTCGAACTTCACGTCAGCTTCCGCGTCGACCGCAAGCATCTCCCTGTCGTCGAACTGCGACGAGCCGCTTGATCTCACTCCAGCGTTGCGACGGCGATGTTGTGGATAGTGGGAGGGTCCGTCTGATCGAATGAAATCGACGAACCTGGCGTTATCAACGTTCGTAGCCAGCCACGATTCAGTCAATTCTCCGCTCGATTAGACCGGAACGCTGCGCTGTTCGTCGTGACTTCTGCCATTTGGCAGCCTTTAACATTCGCTGACCCACCACACCTACCACAGCACCCAGGGCCAGCGCCCAGAAAACATGGACGGGCGTCGTTTCTGTCATGAAGGAAAACCTTTTCATTGCCAAACGCACAGGAATTATCACGGCTCGGAAACCGGCTTCCACGTGTCGTCCGGGTTGTAGCGCTCCATTGAACGGAAAAGCTCGAGGGTCTCGGGCCCGAGGTCCTTCTCGTAGACGATGCCGTTGTGGCTGACGATGAAGGTCATCACACCGGTCACCTCGTAGTCAGCCGGCGCGGCAGCGAGGGCGAAACCGCCGATCATGACATCGCCGACGACGAAGTTCATCTCCCCCATCGGCGCCGCCGGACCCTGTCCCGTCAGGACCTTGAAGTAGTAGCCGTGGTATGGCGTGTAGCGCTCGGTGTAGCCCTCTGCGATGACGCGGGCAATGGCCTCTCCGACGGGCCCCTCCCACGTTCCATCCTCGGTCTGCCAGGCAAGCCCGTCCCGGGTTCCGGGGCTGCCGATGATGCTTTGTGCGTACTGATTGACCTTGGCTTCGCCGTGCCTTTCCGATGCGTACTCGTACTGCGCCTCGACATAGCCGAGGCAGACCTCGATGGCAACAAGCTCGTTCTTGCCAATCCGGCGGTAGAGGATCTCCTGCCGACCGGTCTCGGTGTCGAAGCGCCAGCGGCCGTCTTCCTCGATGATGGGGATCGGCAGCGGCCAATCGTCGAGTCCGACGAGCAGAGTGGCCACCTTCGGATCACCGAGTTCTCGGACCACCTTGGCCTGCTTCCGCGCCTCGGCGGCAAAGAAGGCGGCCTGATTCCGGTCGTGGACCGGGTCCTCGGTTACGACGAGGTCGATCCCCTCTGGACCGTAGATGTCCGTCATGGCTTCGATGTCGCCGATCTCGGCTGCCAGCACGAGCTCCTCGACCGCCTCTATCGGCGTTGCGAAGGTCTTCTGGTGGGTCGCCGACTCGTCGGTTGCGGCGCTCGAGGTTGGAGTCCAACCCCACAGCGACAACGCTGTGAAGAGCCCAAGGGCCAGGAGAGTTGGTTTGATCTGTCGTTGGGGTTGCAGGTCTGTGGTTTTCATCGCCGACGCCCTCCCCCGCCTCGGGAACCTCCGCCGCGAGATCCCATGCTCGATGCGCCCCGCGAGCTGTTGTTTCGGGCGCTCGAACCGCTGAAGCCCGACGGGCTGCCACCGAACCCACCGCCCGACCTCGACGAGCCAGTGGAGGGAATGCTTCGGTTGCCGATCTTGTCCCCGCCGGCGGCGCTCGACGATCTGCCGCTTCCACCGAGGCTGGATGCGCTCGGTGAGCTCGAGCGGCCCCCGGTGCTCGCGCCGCGGTCCGAAGCGCTCGGTGAACCCGACCGGCTTCCGGCGCCGCCCTCCGAGCGGTTCATAGAACCCGTGCTCGGAGTGGAGCCCCTGGAGCCTCCCTGTCTACCGGCCTGCTGGCGGGCGCTCGCCTGGCGGCTCGATAGCGAGTCTCCTCGCGCGGTGCCACCGAACCTGTCGGCCGTCGCCCGGTCGGCGTAGGGCGCTCCCCCTCGGTGCTGCGGGTCGTGCTGCCAGGTTCCTCCGCCGCGCTCGCCTGTTCCTCCGCCGCGATCGCCTGTTCCTCCGCCGCGATCGCCTCGGTCGATGTCGGTGTTTCGATTGAAGTTGTTGTCGATGTCTACGTTGATATCGTTGTTCCCCCAACCACAACCGCAGCATGCACCACCGACCGCGGCGCCCCAGACGAAGCCGACACTGAACGAAACAAAGGCGCCGCCGGCGTAATAGGGAGGGTAATAAACGGGCGGATAGGGATAGACAGGCGGGGGGTAGACGTAGATCGGGTCGTAGGAAGGCACATAGACCACTTCCGGATTCGCGGACTCCACCACGATCACCGTCTTCTCCTCGACGACCTTCGTTTCGACCACTTGCTGCTCGTTTGACTCCAGAGCGCCCTTGTCCTGGGCCTTTTTCCGCATCCGCTGGACCGCGTCCAGGACGTCACTCTGCTGAGCCAGAAAGGCGTTGCCAAGCTCGGTAGTCCACTGGATGTCGTTGGCGAGCCGTTCAACCGCCTCGGGAACAACTGCCATCGACTGGATGCTCGGGTCCCAGGGTTGCTCCGCCACAGCATCCGCCAACGCATCACCCTCGAGATCGGGGTTCTTCTCCATCCACTGCTGGAGCTGGATCATCTCGAGCGGGTAGGTCGAAGCGACCAGCACCTGTGCCAGGAGGTTGTCTGGGTAGAGTGCGATCGGAGCGACCAGCGAATCGAGCTGATCAGGCGGGAGAAGTGCCGCGGTTTCTCCGACCTTTTCGGCGGACGCCTGGCCTTCGTCCTGAACGGCGGTCGTGCCCTGAGCGGCGACGAGCGAGAGCGCGCAGCAGATCGCCACAATGCACGACCGTTTTTCTGATCTTCGTTTCATCGAACCTCCCTCGGACCGATATCGAGGTCACTCAATTCGAATCTCCGCTTTTCGGGATTATCGCACGAAGCGTGCCAATGTCTCGCAAGGACCATCACCCGCGCTCACGACAGCACCTCCTCGATCCTGGCCTCGACCTCGGCGATCGCGAACGGCCGGCCCTGCAGCTTGGGAAACGAGATCGCGTCGCTGAGGAACGCCGCGCGCAACAGCTGGGTGTAGTGGTTCAACGATTCTTTGGTTCCCGCCCAAGCGCCGCCAACTTGCTGTCATTGTTGAATTTGCCGTAGCCTCCGGTTTCTTCTCGGCCGGAGGCTTTCATGCATGCCATTCCAGCGGATCTCAGACTGCCGTTGCCCAAGGGCTGGCCGAATCGTATTCGCTCCGCCGTCATCCACGTGATCTCGCTGGCCCACTTCTCCCTCACCTTCGCCCGCAGCGTGGCTGCTAACAGCATCAACGCCAGAATCCGGCTGAAAGCCGAGAGCAGCCGGCTCCGGCAGGAGATCGCCCTCCTTATAGAAGAAGCACGGATCAAGGACTCCCGGATGGATCGAATCCCCGCTCAACGGAGGCCGCACTATCCGCCGATCGAACGCATGGCGATCCTCGAGCTCCGGACCGCCCGCGGCTGGTCGCTGGCGCAGACGGCGCAGAGATTCCTCGTCACTCCAGCTACTATCGCCTCCTGGAATCAGCGCTTAGACGAGGAAGGACCAGACGCCCTCGTTCAGGTTCGTGAACCAGTGAATCGGTTCCCCGACTTCGTTCGGTACATCGTGCGCCGGCTCAAGGTACTCTGCCCGACGATGGGTAAAGTCAAGCTCGCCCAGGTTCTCTGCCGGGTGGGCCTGCATCTCAGCTCGGCCACCGTCGGGCGGATGCAGAAGGAGCCGTTGCGACCGAGACCGACAACCGAGGAAGAAGCAGCGGCTCGCATCGTCACGGCCGAGAGGCCGAATCACGTCTGGCATCTCGACCTGACCGCGGTCCCCATTTCCTCCGGTTTTTGGACCGCGTGGCTTCCGTTCGCATTGCCGCAGCGATGGCCGTTCTGCTGGTGGGTTGCATTGGTCGTGGATCACTTCTCGCGCCGCGCCATGGGATTTGCGGTTTTTGAACAGCCTCCAACATCGGCGGATGTCACCAGGTTTCTCGCTCGCGTGATCCGGACAGCGCCGACCGCACCGAAGTACCTGATTACCGATCACGGCAAACAGTTCATCTCGGCGGGATTCAAAGGGTGGTGCCGCCGCAGAATCGTCCATCAGCGATTCGGGGCTGTTGGCAAGTACGGCAGCATCGCCGTCGTCGAGAGGTTCATTCTGACGATGAAGAACGAGTGCACGCGGCGGATACTCATACCCTGCCGCCGAGGCTCTTTTCGTAGAGAGCTGTCGCTGTTCACGGCTTGGCATAACAGGGATCGGCCTCACACCTGGCTGGACGGTCGAACGCCCGATGAGGTCTACTTCGGAAAGCCCGCCGCTTGCTGCGCACCACGTTTCGAGCCTCGTCGGCGGTGGCCACGTCGATCCCGCTGCGCCGCCCCCCAAGCGCGAGTTCGTGGTCGGTGCGGGATTCGGCTCGAACTTCACGTCAGCTTCCGCGTCGACCGCAAGCATCTCCCTGTCGTCGAACTGCGACGAGCTGCTTGATCTCACTCCAGCGTTGCGACGGTGATGTCGTCGAGTTCGGTGGGATTTGTCTGATCGAACGAACTCGACGGGCTTGGCGTGATGACCGTCCGTGGCCGGGCGCGATTCGGTCACTCTTCCGTCCGTTGTGAACCGAACCCCCAGCTATTTCATTGGGACATCTTCCTCGTGGCGGTCCTTCAGATTCGCTGACCTACCACAGCCGGCCCCTTCGGACCCATTGTCACCGACCGAGCGGGAGGACATCAGGAAGAAACTCTTCTGCTCCGTCGATTGCGACAGGTCTCCACTTATCGTCCAGTCGCACATGCAGTGTGCCTCTGGTCACGCCGAACTCGTCCGTGTATAGCATGACGCCAAGATCATCGGTCAGTTGCTTCCATTCGTGAGGTTCGTCAACCGCCGAGAACAACACCGGGACGAGCGAACCGGCAGTAATGTGCGATCGAGTTCCGTCGCCGAACTGGATGGTCACTGTACCACTTCGACCGGTCTTTATGGATTCGCCATAGAAGATAGGCATGCCCATGGTCGCCGGCCGAGCGTGGTCCCAATCAAGCACTTCCTTGTCGGGCGAGACGGGCCTCGCAACTCGCACCTCACCATCGACCGCGACAATGTGTCCCACCGGCGGACGATCCTCGGCGCCGGCAGAGATTGAAAACGTCAAAAGAGTCAGAGCGAGCACAGATAGACTGAGGAAATCTACTCGCATATCGGTCTCCCTTCCCAATTGTGGCCGCTCCTGGCCTATCCCTTCAGTACAGTAGCGCCCTCGCCCACGCGGGCCGTCCGCAGCACCTACGCACCGATTGTACTCCTGGCGGGGCGTGACGGCGTGGGCCGGCAGATTCAGCGGGCTGCTATGTGGTTCGTCGATGTGCATCATCCAGATTCAAGTGGGCCGCTATACTCACTATGGGCGAAACATCAGGCTCCATAGCGTCGCGCCAGGATCCTCGTTGAGAACAACATAGACAGCCAACGCACCAAGGATCCCATGGACAATGCCCACAGCCCAGAGGTTTGGAACTCGACGGTAGATCAGTGTGAAGAAAAAGCCCGCAACGAGCGAGAGGAGCACCAAGTCGACGCGAGGATAGTGTGCAAAGGCGAAGATGGCGGCGGCTGCACCGGCTATTGCAAGGGGACGAGATAGAACGCCGGTCAGGTTCCTCGCGATTAGGTTCTGAAGGGCGAATTGCTGAGCGATACCCCAAGCCGGGTACAGCGCGACCGTCATCCAAAAGGTCCACGGAAGGGTTAGCGAGTTGATGGCGAGGCCATAGCCGACGATGGCGATGGTGGCAACTGCGCCAAAGCCAAGTTGAGCGAACAAGCCTGACCAGAAATTATCTCGACGCATCCCCCATGCGCGAAGAGCACCGTGAGTAACTCGCGCCCGCCAAATCACATAGACCAGGAAGCCCACAGAAGCCACGGCGTTGTACACGCGAGCCGCCATCTCTGACAGCGCGATCTCCGCCACGATGTGGAGTAGCCCTGCACACGCTACGGCCACGACCTCTGGATAGCAAGGATGCTGGATGTATCTCTGCGGAGCTTCGGCGGTCACTAGTTTCCTGTGGGCTCCAGGGTTCTCGCCCCGTCAGGTTCAGCGGATTGTTAGGCGTCCGTCCCCCGCTCGACCTCCCCAAGAGCTTCTGCAACGGCTAGCAGAAGTGTCTCCCAGTGTTTACGGACGCGGTCGCCGAAATCGCGGCGCTCGCTGAGCAGATGCTCTACGAAATTAGACGATCGATTTAGGATTGGCTGGACTATCTCCTCCAGCGGCCAATGCCGGTCCGCTTCCTGCCGTCTGGCCCGCGAGTAGGTGAGATGTGCCAAATCCTTGTGCAGTCTTCTTCTGTAATGGTCGCTGATAGGTAGTCTCTCGGCACGAAAGCCGTAGTCAGTTGCGAGTACGTCGTCGGCGCGACGTGGTTCGCTTTCGAAGAAGCAGAGAAGATTGCGGGCGTGGAGAAGTCGAGACTCAAGAAAAGAATTATTTAGCTCCGGCTTGTTCGTCGATACCACCGCCGTTACGACCAATTGGTGGATTTCGTAGAAGACGTCGTCTAGAGCGCTCGTCAGATCGTTCTCGCTTGGGTGGAAAGTCATCGTGTCTCCTAGGTACGCCTTCTAACGTTCCCGCCAACCTGCAGGGTGGCCTGGCGCGGCCCTGGCCCCGTCTTCCGCGGTGCTGCGGATCATCTCTGGACCTTGCAGGGCGTCACGGTCGAGATCGAGTCTGCCGGGGCCGTGCCAGGACGGATCGTCAGCTGCAAACCTCAGTTAGGCGTCTGGCCTCCATTGGCCTCGCAGCTAGTCTACGAGAATCGCTTGAGATCGTCATAGTAGAAATCGCACTCGGGAGTGCACAAAACACCAGCGGGCTGAGCCCAATACCAAGGGCTGATTGGCGATGGTCCAGAATCTGAGCCATAGAGACAGCCTGCCAGGACAGACGATAGATCAATCCTCGGCTAGCACCTGCTCGATCCGTTCCATCATTTCGCGCTCATCATCTGTTAATCCGAAATCGTCCGCCTCGGATTGCTCGCGGTTCTTCAACGACTCGAGAACTTCCCTCAATCCCTCGTCAGTTTCCTCGCCTTGATCGAGTTCCCTAAACCGCAGCAGGCTCCCTCCCCACAAAATCTCCCAAGGAAACGGAAAGATCCGGTTCTGGATGACTATTTCGCCGGGACTCCACATCCGTTTCCGCACGCTGCGTACTACCAACGGGATGTATTCCTGAAGCCCAGCAGCTGAAACCTTATCGGCCATCGCCGACGCTTGCCCGTTGTCTCCTCTCAGGAGAATCTCTTCCACCAATTCCGGGTTTTCTCGCAATTGTTGAACCCGTAGGAAGTAGTACATGTACGGATCATCGTCGCCGGTTCTTCGGAGAATCCTTAGAATCTGGACCAGGCGAGTGTGACAACCATGCTCCGGATCCCTGAAGACGTCGCTGGTCCCGCTCAGGGACGTGTCGCCCTCGGGCCCGAGCTGCCGAGCAAACTCGAGGCATATCACCGGGTTATCTTTTGCTGCTGTCTGTAGGTAGTCGAGCGCTTCTTGCATCTGCTTCCCCGACGCCGAAGGATCGTACCACTCGAGAATCGCATCGAGCTCGGTTTGATATGGCCCAGACTGGCACGCGAGTACTGCGATACTAACGATCACGATTACGATCACCTTCATCATCCTCTCCTCCGCGGTTTCGAATCTGGTGATCCAAGACCTCGGACTACGACTCTCGTGGATTCCTTATCCCTGGGTCTCTGGTTCCCCCGCGTGGCCACCTAAAGGGTGCGACAGAGGTTTGCGCCCTTGACAAGCTGCCTTCTGAAGGGTGTTGCTTGGTGCAGATTGAATCATTACTAGAATCGCAGCTTGCAGTGAGCAACGAACGCGCCGACGACGTACATCACCCACATGCTCATTACAGAGACCCCAACCACAATGGACGACAGAATGGATGTCTTGAGGATTCGGTGATGGTAGGGATTTGGTCGCAAGCTTCCCATCAAAAAGACTGAGTGTGAAGCTAGGGCGAACAGTAGCGCTAGCAACGCGTATGGCAATTCAAGAAGGAACTCTTCGAGCGGTATATTCCAGGGATGGGTGACCTCGACTAGAGACGACGCACGCCATGTACAGCCTATTCCCCAGGACAAAAGCGGGAGCGGCGCTAGGAACGCCAGGACACGAAACGCTCGAGTCAAGCCACCGATGTCACGGGAAAACAGCCGGAGGAGTAGTACATACAAGAGGACAAGCGTGGCAAGCGCAATCGTGATCGGATATCGAGTCAGGGTGGCCCAGAACATATTCACGATTTCTGTGCGCGTCACAACTTTCGAGGCACGGATCCGATCATGTCCACCTAACGAAGAAGATTGTATCCGGATCCCGACGGTCAAAAAGGCAAGGAGCCGGCAAGGTGCGGCAAACCCGCAGCGGTGTCCGGTTGGCATTCTTGGAGCGGCCAACAACCCGAGCTTTGGACCCCGGCTCTCCCATTTCCCCGAGAGCCAGAGAGCGGAAACGACCTTGATCTGCCACCCCCGCCACGTAGAGAGCGATCGGGGCAAGAGCGGAGAGCCACGAGATCAGGCGCCGCGAGGCGGAAACTGGGGAGATTTGGGGCGCTGTGCTGTGGAATCCTGAGCGGTCGCTGTTAAACGGAACGGCCGGTTTTGGATTGGGGATGGTCTGGCTCCCCACCCGTGCGGATTAGCAAAACCGAGACCGCGTCCACGAGGCCTCCGATTCTTGGTCCACCACGGTCCGTAGGCCTCGGTGGCAACTACGAAGCGAATCCGCTCACTTGAGATTATGGGAGATCCCCAGTCTTGCGCAAAAACAAAACCGAGAAGGCCTGTGATTGCTGCCTTTCTCCCGAGAACCTCGTAGAGCCAGAAACCCCATCCGGGGCCGTTTACTTTCGCTGAGCCACTACACCCGACTGCGTGCCGGTCTTCCGTTTCCCCACGATTGGTGTATGCTCTCCCCACAAGCAGGAGGGAGTTTCTCATGAAACCCTCCCCTCGGCGCTTGGTTCCGCTGTTGCTGATCCTCGGTTCGGTGGCGTCCGTCCGCGCGGCGAGTCCCGATCCCCCGAACAACGTGTCCCCTCCGGACGGCAACGTGCAGGTCCCCGCGGAGACCACGCTGTGCGCGCAGGTCACCGATCCGGATCTCGACCCACTGAACGTGCGATTCCTCGCGCGCGAACTAACCGCACCGACGGAGGTGGATTTCACGATCCTCACGATCCCGGACTCGCAGTTCTACACCCAGCGGCACCCCGACATGTTCTACGCGCAGACGGATTGGATCGTGGAACAGCGCGCCGCAAGGAACATCGTCTTCGTGGCCCACGTCGGAGACATCGTCCACCTCGCGGCGGGCGACTTCGAGTGGAGCATCGCGAGCGAGGCGATGAGCCGGCTCGAGGATCCCACGACGACGCTGCTCGAGGACGGGATTGCGTTCGGGATGGCGGTCGGGAACCACGATCAGTTCCCGAACAACAATGCGGGCACACTCGCCGATCCCGGTGCGACCACACAGAACTTCAACTCCCACTTCGGCCTCTCGCGCTTCGAGGGGCGCTCCTACTGGGGCGGCCACTACGGCGACAACAACGACAACAGTTACCAGTTGTTCAGCGCCGGCGGCATGGATTTCATCGTCATCAATCTCGAGCACGCCGACTGGCCGGATCCGAACCCACTGCGAGACGATGTCTTGGCATGGGCGGACGCGTTGCTGAAGACGCATGCCGACCGCCGGGCGATCATCAACTCGCACCATATCCTGTGCGTGAATCAGGGCTGCCCGCCGACGATCTCGGCCCCGTTCTCCCTCCAGGGACAGGCGATCTACGACGCGCTGAAGAACAACCCCAACTTGTTCCTCATGCTCGCCGGCCACGCGGGCCATGCCGACTATCAGAACCGCCGTCTGGATATCTTCGAGGGGCGCGTAATCCACACGCTGATGTCGAATTACCACTTCGGCGAGCCGTGCCCTTACCTCTGCGGCAACGGCTACATGCGCGTCATGACGTTCTCGCCGGCCACTGATCAGATCGACGTCAAAACTTACTCGCCGTATCTCGATCAGTACAAGACGACCGAGCACAACCAGTTCGTGCTCGACTACGACATGAACGGCGGGCGCCACTTTCGCGAGGTCGGGTCGGTCGCGGCCGCCGGCAGCGGCAGCACCCCTTGCATCCAGTGGTCGGGGCTCTCCGACGGCGCCCAGTACGAGTGGTACGTCGAGGTGTCGGACGGAACCGAGACAGTCGAGGGTCCGCGGTGGACGTTCACCGACAACGGCTCCTGCACGTCCCCCGCCGAGTGCGACGACGGAGACCCGTGCACGACCGACAACTGCGCCGGCTTGGCCTGCACGCACGACGTCATCGCGAACTGCTGCGTCGGTGCGGGCGATTGTGATGACGGCAACCCGTGCACCGACGACCAATGTGCCGCCGGGAACTGCACCCACGCGGACAACACGAAACCGTGCAGCGACGGCGACGCCTGTACGCAGAACGACGTCTGCTCCCAAGGTGCCTGCTCCGGGACGCCGCTGGCGTGCGACGACGGGAACGCGTGCACGGACGATGTGTGTGGACGGATCGTGCGAGACCGACTACCTGCCGCTGGCAGGTTGCTGCACGCAAGACGTCGACTGCAACGATCGCAACTTGTGCTCTTCCGACACGTGCAGAGGGTCGCGGTGCGCCAACAAAACGATTCCCGGATGCTGCCTGGGCAATGCCGAGTGCGTCGATGTGGACGCCTGCACGCTCGACGTGTGCGCGCCACGCAACCGTGGGGCGCTGATCCTCGATTCTCCCTACGATCACGTGACGATGGTTCGACCCGGGTATACGATTACCAACGACCCCGGGAACTTCCCGGGACTCAACGCCTCGACGTTCACGTTGGAGTGCTGGTTCCAGTGGACCGGAGCGGGCATCATCGCGGCCACGTCAGGCTACTGGACCGACCAGTACGATTGTTGCGGTATCGAAGCGTACCCTCTCGTTTCCAAGGGAATCCGTGACGCCGAGTTCATTCCGGACAGGCCCTGGATGGAGGGCCTATACGGCGTCAACTATTTCCTGGGCATCCTCGAACCGGACCACGTGCTGGCGGCGGATCTCGAGGAGCACCGCAGCGGCCCGAACCCACACCTCAACCACCCGGTGTACGGCACGACGGTCATCGACACCGGCGTGTGGCATCACGCGGCGGTGACCTACAACGGCACTTGCTGGCAGCTCTACCTCGACGGCCTGCCGGAGACCGATGGAACGAACTGTCCGGCGGTGCCCCCGGCCGACGAGTCCCTACACTTCTTCTCCGTCGGAGCGGGGCAGGGCTGGGAGGGCATCCTGATGGGTAGCTTCGAGGGCAAGATCGACGAGGTTCGCGTGTGGAACCGGGCGCTCGATCAGAGCGAGATCCAGGCGCGGATGCACGCGCAGGTCGTCGCGCACCCGAACCTTCTCGGCCGCTGGAGCTTCGACGACCTCGGACTCGCTCCCGACACGACCGGCAACGAGAACATCGGCGTGATCGTCGGGACCGCGCTCGAGACGGAGGATCTCGTCGACCTCGGCGGAAGCGAATGCGTGAACCGGACCCCCGTCGAAGTCACCGAGTTGACGGTGTCGCCGGGGATCCCCTGCGATAACTACTTCTCGTGCCCCGGTCCCGCGACCTTCACCAAGCTACGTTGGACCGAACCCTCGCCGGTGCTGATGCCGTACGACGTCATTTCCGGCACGCTGGCCAACCTGCGAGCCGACGGTGGTGCGCTCAGCGGGGACTGTCTCGTCGACGATATCCAGGGCGCCTACTTCGACGACACGCGCCTCAATCCGGCCGCCGGAGAGGGTTTTACTTACCTGATCCGCGAGCAGGGACCTTGCGCGGGCGGTACGTGGGGATTCGCTTCGACGCTCGTTGAACGGTTTCCCGATTGTAACAACGCCGTCTGTTCGGGCGACCCCGTCTGCGACAGCGAATGCGTCAACCCGAGAGGCTCTCCTCGGGGGGCGAGTTGCACCAGCAACGGCGAGTGCTGCTCGGACAAGTGCAAGGGCCGGCCGGGCAACAAGACCTGTCGCTGAGGTGTGGCTACCAGAAACCCCATCCGCCGTGTAGGGTCATACACTTAGCGCACGCCGAGTATATATACTCCGGTGTGCTGGTTCACCGATTCTTAGGTCCCGGTGTACCGGACCAGCGAAAGTAAACACCGACACTGCGTCGCTAGGGTCCGTCTGCTCAACGATTTATCCTAGCCTCCCAAGGGTCGATCCCGGATTCCTGTAGGGAGGCTTCGATGCTCGGCAACCCCTCGCGTCCCAGGATACCTCTGCCGAAGCAGTGGCCGAGCCGGGTACGCTCCGGCGTGCTGCACGCGATCTCCCTCGCCCATTTCTCGCTGACCTTCACCCGTAGCTGGGCCTCCAACAGCTGGAACGCACGCATCCGCCTCCAACAGGAGAACGACCGCCTCCGGCAAGAGCTGGCGCTGCTCCGGGAGGAGATGCGGATCAAGGATGCCCGCATGCTGCGGATCCCCGCCCAGCGACGACCGCACTATCCGCCGACCGAACGGCTGGCCATCCTCGAGCTGCGGGCGGCCCGCGGATGGTCTCGGTCGCAGACGGCCAGGCATCTCCTCGTCACGCCAGCCACGGTTTGCTCGTGGATGGGACGGCTGGACGAGGAAGGCCCCAGGGCTATCGTCCAGACACGTCAACCCGTCAACAAGTTTCCTGACTTTGTCGCCTACATCGTCAGAAGGCTCAAGGTGCTCTGCCCTTCCATGGGCAAGGCCAAGATCGCGCAGGTTCTCTGCCGCGCCGGGCTGCATCTCGGGTCGACCACCGTCCAGCGGATGCTCTTCGACCGATCGAATCCCAGGCCGACGCTCGTATCGAACCCCTTCAATCGTATCGTGACCGCCAAGAGGCCGAATCACGTCTGGCACTGCGACTTGCCGACGGTCTCGACCTCGCTCGGCTTCTGGACGTCGTGGTTCCCGTTCTCGTTGCCGCAGCGCTGGCCCTTCTGCTGGTGGGTCGCCGTGGCAGTTGACCACTATTCGCGGCGACTCATGGGATTCGCGGTCTCTGAGAGCGTGCCCTCGTCGCGGGACGTCAGGAGCTTTCTCGGTCGAGCGGCTCGGGCTGCAGGGACCGCGCCGAAGCACCTCATCAGCGATCATGGGAAGCAGTTCACCGACGAGGGCTTCAGGCGGTGGTGCACTCGCCGGGGCATTCGGCAACGCTTCGGAGCCGTCGGCAAGTATGGCAGCATCGCCGTGATCGAACGTTTCATTCGTACGGTAAAGAGCGAGTGCACGAGGCGATTGCTGGTCCCTTACCAGCGCGACGCCGTTCGCCGGGAGTTGGTGCTCTTCGCCGACTGGCACAACGAACACCGACCGCACGACGCTCTCGATGGTGCGACGCCTGACGAGATCTACTTCGGCAGACGGCCTGCTTGTCGCGAGCCACGCTTTGAGCCGCGACGACGATGGCCGCGGGGCTCGCCGTGTGCTCGGCCGCAGTCGAAGGTCCGAGGCCGCTGCGGCCAACGGCTCGAACTGACCGTGAGCTACCTGTCGCGGCGCAGGCACCTCCCACTCGTCCAGTTGAACGCAGCGGCGTAGCGGCTCACTCCTGCGATGCTCTTCCTCGAGAACGCGGGGGCTGGTCTGTGCGGTGAGGCGTTGCTGCTGATTGGTCTGTGTTTGCTGAGCGGATTCGACTCGGATCGCGAGAGTCATCGCTGCCGGCGAACGACTCGACAGGTGCTAGTCGTCGTTGGATTCGTGTCCTTCATGACCGTTCAGTTTCGGTGGTCGGGTACACTACGCACGAGATTCCTTCGCGAACTTCCGAAATACGAGAGGCTTGCGCCGATGGTCCAGGACGTATTGGCGGCTGGTGTGAAGCAACAGGGCATCCAGTGTGGCTTGAGGTGCCGCACCAAGGACGTGGCGAGTTTCTTGAAGAAAGCGCTTCGCAAGGGTGGCGAGGATCCCTGGGAAGAGATCCGCGACAAAGCCGGCGTCCGTGCAGTCGTTGTCTATGACGAGCAGGTGGGACGCGTCAGAGAGGTGATTCGCACGTGCTTCGACGTGAGGCAGGAGGAGGACAAGCGCGAGTGGCTCACCCCGGAGACGCTTGGCTACCTCGGCGTTCACTTTCAGGTAGTGCTATTGGACAGGGACGTCGAGGACAAGCCCGACGTGAAGGATCTGGAGTGCGAAGTCCAACTTCACACCCGGGCACAGAATCTCTGGGCGACGGTCTCCCACGAGCTGCTCTACAAGGCAGTCTCCGATCCACCCGGCACGGTCAAGCGGTCGATCCACCGTCTCATGGCATTGCTCGAGCTATTCGATGAGGAGGTGGAACGCTGTAGAGACGTCGCA
>Ga0255055_10000782_pt1 | contig 24170 bp, 11 predicted proteins | sample JV7_2_27_MG_FD_188633 | JGI IMG/M metagenome (GOLD analysis project Ga0255055, IMG submission 188633) | Seawater microbial communities from Jervis Inlet, British Columbia, Canada - JV7_2_27 | ecosystem: Environmental > Aquatic > Marine > Inlet | place: Canada: British Columbia | collected...
GTCCGGGAATGAAGGGCTCGATCTCGCCCGTCTCGCGGTCCAGTCGGCGGATCGTGTAGATCTCGGTGTTCGAGTCCTTGTCGTACTGAAAACGGTCGCCCGGCGTGGTGTCACGGCTGAAGTAAACGTAGCGGCCGTCCGGGGAGAACGCGGGCTCGCCGAGATCCTTCTGATCGTTGGGGCGCTTGGTCAGTTGCAGGCCGTCGCCGCCGCTGCGGTGGTAGAGCCAGATCTCGCCCGCGCCCAGCGACCGGCGCGAGGTGAAGTGCTTGCGCGCGGCGATGAACTCGCCGTCGGGGCTCCACGCCGGATTGTTGAGCAAGCGGAAATCCTCCGTGCTGACTTCCTGGGGATCCGTTCCGTCCCGTTTCATGACCCATATGTTGTCGCCGCCACCCCGGTCGCTCGTGAAGGCGATCCACTTGCCGTCCGGGCTGAAGCGCGGCTGCATGTCCCACGCGAAACCGTCGGTCAACGCGCGCGCCGCGCCGCCCTCGATCGGCATGACGAAGATGTCTCCCAGCAGGTCGAAGACGATCTCCTCGCCGCCCGGGCTGACGTCCAGGTTCATCCAGGTGCCTTCGGTGGTGTCGATCTGCACCTCGTAGGGATCACCCGGCGGGTTCTCGACGTCCCACTTCTCCTCTTCCTTCTCGGTCGGTTGCTCATCGGTGGCTTTGTTCTTCTTGGCCCAGACGGCCAGACCCGCGCTTCCGGCGAGTAGCACGAAGAGCGCCGGCAGGACACAGAAAATCCCCGGTGATCGAAGCAGACGCATCGGTTGGTCCCCCTTTGTCGAGTCTTTCGGGAGCGGAAATTCTACAATGCGGACCGCGCCAGGCGTAGCCGTGCGTGGTTGGAGCCCGGATGTCCAGACCCTGGATCGTTCTCAAGTTCGGCGGAACCTCCGTGGCCCGCGCCGATCGATGGTCGCGTATCGCGGCCAGGATCGAGGCCCTGCGGAAGGATCACCGAGTGTGGGTCGTGATCTCCGCTCTCGCCGGCGTCTCCGACACGCTCGATCGTGCGATACGCGATGCAGAGACGGGGCGCCGGTCGAGCGCGCTTCGCGCCATCCGTGAGGCGCATACGGCACTGTCCAACGAGATCGGTCTCGATGACACGGCGCGGCAGCCCGTAACCGAGCTGCTGCGGACTCTCGAATCCTGGCTCAAGGGGATCCGGCTGACGCGCGAGGCGCCACCGCGACTGCGGGCGCGGATCATGGCCATCGGCGAGCTGGCCTCGACCCGCCTGGGAATCGAGGCGCTGCGGCGATCCGATGTCGATGCAAAGTGGATCGACGCCCGGGAACTGCTGACCAGTGCGGCTACGGCCTCGGGGCCCGAGCACTCGTGCTTTCTCGAGGCTCACGTGCCCGCGCTGCACGGTCCGGGCCCCGCGGAACGTCTCGCGGATGGCCACGACGTGGTACTGACGCAGGGTTTCATCGCCCACACCGGAGGCGGGGAGACCTGCCTGCTCGGGCGCGGGGGCAGCGATACGTCGGCAGCGTTGTTTGCGGCCATGCTCGGTGCATCCGAGCTGGAGGTCTGGACCGACGTGCCGGGGATGTTCACGGCCGACCCGCGCCTGGTGCCGGTGGCGCGACTGATCCGTCGCGTGGGGTACCGCGAGGCCCAGGAGCTCGCGGCCATGGGTGCCAAGGTTCTGCACCCGCGCTGCCTGGTTCCCTTACGCGAAGCGGGCATCCCGGCCAGCGTTCACTCGATCGACGATCCGGAAACGGAGGGGACGCGGATCGAGTCGACCGAAGAGGAGCATCCGGTCGTGACGGCCGTCACGTGCCGCAGAGGGGTCACGTTGCTCTCGATCTCGAACCTGGAGATGTGGGGCCGCCCCGGGTTCCTCGCGCGCGTCTTCACGCCGTTCGAGGAACTGGGAGTTTCGATCGACCTGGTGGCCACGTCGCAGTACGCCATCAGCGTTACGCTGGACAATCTCCCCGGTGGTCCGCAGGGTGTTGCCTTCGCTCGCCTGCTCGAGCGGCTCAAACCGATCGGCGAGGTCAGGGTGGTGCACCCTTGCGCCGTGATCTCGATCGTCGGCCGGCGCATCCGGACGGCACTGCACGAGCTCGGCCCGGCGATGGCGGTCTTTCAGGAGCGCCCCGTCCACCTGGTCAGCGACTCGTCGGAGGATCTCAATCTCTCGTTCGTCGTCGACGAGGGCGACGCGCACAAGCTCGTGACGAGCTTGCACGGTCACCTGTTCGGGGCACAGGGCGGGGGACCGCGATTCGGGCCGACGTGGGAGATGATGGAAGGCCGCCGCAGAGCCCCGGCGACGCCCGTTCCGTGGTGGCGGGGCGAGCGAGAGCGCCTGATCGAGTCGGTCCGCGACGGTCGTGCGCGTTACGTCTACCACCTGCCCACGGTAGCGGCGAGGGCCCGCGATCTCGTCGAGTCTCTGCGTTCGGTCGACCGGAGCTACTATTCCATGAAGGCCAATGCTCATCCTGAGATTCTGGGCGCCGTAGTACGCGAAGGACTGGGCATCGAGTGCGTGTCGGCGGCCGAGATTTCCCACGCACGGGAGACAGTCGGCGGGGACGCGCCCCTGCTCTTCACACCCAACTTTTGCTCGATGACGGAGTACGCCGACGCTTTCGAGGCCGGGGCAGAGGTCGTGGTGGACGGGCCGGAGCCTCTGCTTGCCGACCCCGGCATCTTCCGGGGCAGACGGATCGGCATTCGAATCGACCCGGGCCGCGGCCTCGGACACCACGACAAGGTGAGAACCGCGGGCGAGCAGGCGAAGTTCGGTCAGCCGATCGATCAAGCGGAAGAGCTGAGCTCGGCGGCACGCGTGGCGGACGCTCGAATCGTCGGGCTTCACGCCCACGTCGGAAGCGGCATTCTCGATCCGGCTGCGTGGGCCGCGGTCGGTCAATCACTCGCCTCGCTGCTTTCGCTCTTCCCGGATCTCGAGTGGTTGGACCTCGGGGGCGGGTTCGGCGTGACCGAGAATCCGGGGCAGCCCGCACTCGAGCTTCAGGCTGTCGAGCGTGAGCTGGCCGCGCTGCACGAGGATATCGAGCCCCTGCGGCTCCGGATCGAGCCGGGACGATATCTGGTCGCCGAGGCGGGGGTCCTCGTCGTGCCGGTGACGCAGGTTCGTTCCAAGTCGGGCGTGAGCTTTGCCGGCGTGGCAACCGGAATGAACTCGTTGATTCGACCCGCTCTCTACGGAGCGTGGCACGGCATCCACAACCTGAGCCGGCTCGATGAGCCGGCCTCCGGATACTGGCACGTCGTCGGTCCGATCTGCGAGACGGGAGACGTCCTCGGCCGGGATCGACTGCTGCCCGACACCCGGCCCGGAGACGTCCTCTTGATCGAGAACGCCGGGGCCTACGGCGCCGTCATGTCCTCCCGCTACAACCTCCGAGAACCCGCCACCGAAATCGCGATTTAGGGACATTCCGCTTTTTGTTTCTTAAAGGGGACATTCCGCTTTTTGTTTCAATTCTTCGCTCGGGCATATCTTCGTCATCACAGCGCAGACAAAGAATTGAAACAAAAAGCGGAATGTCCCCTTTAACCACAGACAAAGAATTGAAACAAAAAGCGGAATGTCCCCATTTCCGTGACGGATCGGGTCGGGTTTGCATCTTGGGAATAGAGATTTGTTTTCAAGCTCGAAGGAGACGATTTCAATGAGCGAGAACGCCAAATACATCACTTTGGACGAGAGCAGCTTCCAGACGGAGGTGCTCCAGGCGGACCGGCCGGTGCTGGTCGATTTCTGGGCCGATTGGTGCCCCCCGTGTCGAATCGTCGCGCCGGTGATCGAGGAGCTGGCCGAGGAATTCGACGGAGCGGCCACGGTGGCCAAGCTCGACGTGGACAAGGTGCCGGGCATCGCGGGTGCCTACGAGGTCCGGTCGATTCCGACCCTGCTCTTCTTCCGGAACGGCGAGGTAGTCGACCGCGTGGTCGGCGCCGTCCCGAAGGAGGTCCTCACGCAGAAGCTGAACAGCTTGATGGCGTCCGCCTGATCCCTCACAGTGAGTTCCGCCAGCGCGGCGGCCTGCTGCTTTCTTGCAGACCCGATCGGGAACTTTCCCTTCCCGGCGGTGTCTGTCGGTGGCAGGATCGCCATAGAGATGCGTTAGGAGCTCGCCGTGAGAAAATCCGGATTCCTGCTGATTCTGTCTCTGGTCGTCGTGGGGACGCTGGGCTCGATGGTCCTCCGCGGGGCGGACGATCGCGTCGCCACCCTGCCCGACCCGGTCCTCGAGACCAGCCAAGTGTCGCTGGAGCGCGCCGAGGAGCTGTTTGCGGAGGGTTCCTACGCCCTGGCCCACGACCTCTACGCCGAGCTCGACGCACTGAATCTGCCGGCAGAGGATGAACGCTGGGTCGATTTCCGCCTCGCCGACACCCTATGGCGCTCGCAGGCCGCGACCCGCACGGCCGACACGACCCAGTTGGACGAAGCGCGCCTGGCCCTCGAACGGCTCGTGCGCGACGTGCGGCGCGAGGAGGACCGGGACCGGGTCTGGGTCGAGGTTCAGGAATCGCTGGGCGACTTCTGGTGGGTTCGCGAGGGCCACACCAACTGGGGGCAGGCCTGGCCCTACTACGAGAAGGCGCTCGACTGGTGGGCCGGTTCGCCCGAGATCGAGCTGGCGCGCGAGCGCTACCTGGCAATCGTCTGGCGCGGCGCCCGCCCACCCCGGGTCCCGCCGTACTACTACTACGGCTACTTCGGTAATCAGCTCTCCCTCGCGGTTCTCGAGAACGCCCTCGAGATCGCCGTCGAGCCCGGAGACCGCGCCCACGCCCAGTACCTGATTGCCATGAACCTGCGCCAGCAGGGAGGCGACGAGGGTCTGCACCGGCGGACCGACGAGGCTTTTCGCGAGGCGCTGGAGGCCGGGCGAGCCACCGAGTGGCACGACGACGCCCTCTACCACTACGCCGAGTGGCTCTCACGAGCAGGAAAGATCGTCCGGCTGGACGGCGCCGGCTTCCGCCAGGAGCCGGATTACGTTCGAGCGGTCGAGATCTTTCGCCGGCTCATCAGCGACTACGCCAAGGGCGAGACGCGCTACTACGACGACGCCAAGCGACAGATCGAGTCCATCACCGGTCCGACGGTCGGCGTCGCCGTGTCGAACATCTTCCTCCCCGGCTCGGAGATCCAGTACTACCTCAACTGGCGCAACGTCGAAAAAGTTCAGCTCACGCTGCTCGAGGTGCAGCTGACGCAAGATCTGGAACTGGTCGGCCAGGAGTCCTCGTCGGAGTGGCTGAACCGTCTGGCGGAGTCGACGACGAACGTCGTCCGCCGATGGACGCACGATACGAACGACACGGGAGAGCACAGGCCGGGTCAGCAGGCGATCGTCTTCGACGAGACCCTGCCTGCCGGCGCCTACGTGCTCGAGGCCCGCGCCTCGGGAAAGACCGCGCGCGATCTGCTGCTGGTCACGCGCTCCGCCCTGGTCATGAAAACAGCCGGACGCCAGGCCCTGGTCTACGTGTGCGACGCCATCGACGGGTCGCCGATGTCGGATGCCGACGTAGTGGTCTGGTTCAAGTCCTACGCCAACAACCGGTCCTGGTCTCGCCTCGAGGGCAGGACGGACGACGACGGCCTGCTGCAGCTCGAGCTCCCGGACAGGAACCACGGCGCCGAGCTGTTCGCCGTGTCGGCGGCCGGCGAGAATCAGGCCTTCAGCCCGGCCAACGTCTACCGTTACCAGACGGCAAGCCAGCAGTGGCGCGTCTACGTCTTCACCGATCGCCCGGCCTATCGGCCGAACGAGCAGGTGCAGTGGAAGGTCATCGCCCGCCGGAACGACCGGGGCGATTACTCGACACCCGCGGGCGAGACCTTGCGCTATCGGATCACCGATCCCCGGGGCACCGAGCTGGAAAAAGGCGAGTTCGAGCTGAACGACTTCGGTAGCGCCTGGGCCACGCTCGAGTTGGGCGAGGAGCTACCGCTGGGCGAGTACCGGATCGAGTTCCGCGAGGCCCGGGACGACGACCACATCGGCGTCGCCTCGCTGTTCCGCATGGAAGAGTACAAGCTCCCCGAGTTCAAGGTGACGGTCGCCACGCCCGAAGAGGACGACAGGCCGAAGAGCTATCGCATCGGCGAGGAGGTCGAGGCGGAGGTCGTTGCCGAGTACTACTTCGGCGGCCCCGTCGCCGGAGCCACGGTCGAGGCGGTCGTCTACCAGAGACCGCTCTACATCTGGTGGCACCCTCCGAGGAAGTTCCCCTGGTTCTACGAGGACATGACCCCGGGCCACCAGTACTGGTGGGGCGGCCAGGGTCAGATCGTGGAACGAAAGACGCTGACGACCGATGCAACCGGCCGAGCACGGGTCCGGTTCAAGACACCGTCGGGGACCAGCCAGGACTTCCAGTACACGATCGAAGCCCGCGTAACCGACGCCTCGCGCCGAGAGGTCGTCGGGACGGGCACGGTGCGCGTAAGCCGCCAGCGCTACTTCGCCTTCGCGCGGGCGCAGCACAATCTCCACCGGCCCGGGGACCAGGTGCGCGTCGAGATCAAGACGATCGACGCCAACGAGCAGCCAGTGCCGGCCGAGGGCCGCCTTCGCGTGACGCGGGATCGCTGGGTCGAGATCTGGGTCGACCCTGCGGGCCGCGAGGTCACGGGCGCGGATCTCGAGAAGACCAAACGTCGCGAGAGCACTTTTCCACCGCTTCCCGGCCGGCCGGGCGGACCGACGTGGCGCCTGAAGTTCGAGGGCTACGAACACGACGAGGTCCTGTCCCGCCTGATCAGGACCGACGAGGAGGGGACCGCGGAGATCGAGTTCACCCCCGACGAGACCGGGTACTACCGCGTCGCCTGGAGCGGTGACGAGCAAGAACGCTGGCCCGTTCGAGCCGAGGCCACGGTCTGGGTCGCCGACCGCGACACAAGGGACCTGGGTTACAGGCACGGCGGGATCCAGATCCTGGTCGACCGGGACACGTTGCGCGCGGGTCGAACGACCCCCGTGATGCTCAGCGCGCCGGTCCAGGGCGCCTGGGTCCTGTTCAGTGTCGAGGGCGAGGATCTCTACGACTACCGCGTCGTTCACATGGACGGCACAGTGAAACTGATCGAGCTCGAGGTCTCCGAGCGCTATATCCCCAACATTTTCCTCGATGCCGTGATGATCCATGACGGCGAGCTGTCCGTGGACAGCCGCCAGGTCGTGGTTCCGCCCGTGGAGAATTTCCTCGAGGTAGAGGTCGCCTCGGACCGCGAACGCTACCAGCCCGGCGAGGAGGGCGTGCTCAGCGTCACGACGCGGGACCACGATGGCAGGCCGGTCTCGGCCGAGGTTGCCCTCGCGCTGGTCGACGACTCGATCTTCTACATCCAGCAGGACTACGCGGGCGACCCGCGGCAGTTCTTCTACGGCACCAAGCGCGTCCAGTGGGTCCAGACGCAGAGCACCTTCCACCAGAAACGATACGTGCGCCTGGTCGAGGGACCCGAGGGATCCGTCGTCGACTACCGGGTCACGGAGGGGCGATACGATCGCAAGGAAGAGGATCGGGACGGTTACCGGGAACGAAAGAAGATGGCATCGGGTGCTTTCAACATGGGGGAAGTTGCCTTCGCTGAGGGTGCCGCGGACAGCATGGCTCCCCGATCTTCCGTTTCGAGGCTGGTCGCCCAGAAAGGGGTCGTTGCCGAGGCCGAGATGGCCGAAGGGCGCGTGGCAGGCCTCGAAGCCGCACCGGGAACCCCCGCGGTCCAGGTCCGCAGCGATTTCCGCGCCACCGCGATCTGGCAACCCGACCTGGTCACCGACGCGAACGGTAAGGCGCAGATCGAGGTCAAGTTCCCCGACTCGCTAACGACCTGGCGCGCCACGGCACGCGTCGCCGGCCGCGGCAACACGTTCGGCACGGCCGGCTCGACCACGAAAACGAGAAAACCGTTGATCGTCCGCCTGCAGGCCCCGCGTTTCTTCGTCGCGGGTGACGAGGTGACGCTGTCGGCCGTGCTCAACAACAACACCGACGAGCCGTTCGAAGTCTCGGCGGCGCTCGACGCCGAGGGTCTCGATCTGCTGGGACGGATCGACGGCGACGGACGCATCACGGTCCCGGCCAACGGCGAGGCCCGCGTCGACTGGCGCGCCGCGGCGCGCGAGGCCGGCGAGGCCACACTCACCGTCGAGGCGCGCGGAGGCGAGTTCGCCGACGCGATGCTCAAGAGCTACGCGGTCTACGAGCACGGCATCGACAAGCTGCTCTACCGCTCCGGAAAGGTCCGCGGCGACGACGTGCGCGTCACGCTCGATCTTCCACGGGAGCGCCGCCCCGGATCGACCGAGTTGACCGTCCAGATCACGCCCAGCATGGCCGTGACCATGCTCGACGCGCTGCCCTATCTCATCGACTACCCCTACGGCTGCACCGAGCAGACGATGAGCCGCTTTCTGCCCTCGGTCATCGTCTCCCGCACGCTGGAGAGTCTGGGCCTCGACCGCGAGAGCGTCGCCACCCGCATCTTCGGCGGCGTCGAGCAGGAATACGCCGCCAAGACCCACCCGGACGGGAAGAAGGAGCTGGCCGAGCTCGATCGCATGGTGCGCAAAGGGCTCGAGCGCCTCTACGACTTCCAGCACGCCGACGGCGGCTGGGGCTGGTGGAAGAAGGGCGACAGCGATCACTTCATGACGGCCTACGTCGTGTGGGGTCTCGGCCTGGCACGCGACGCCGGCGTCAAGGTCCGCGACGATGCGATCCGCCGGGGGCGTGATTTTCTAGACAAGGAGCTGGTCGAGCAGGAAGACCACCCGGACCTGCAGGCCTGGATGCTCCACGCCCTCACCGCGACGGCCAAGAGCGGCTCACCGACCCGGTTTCAGCGCAAGGCTTTCGACAATCTGTGGCAGCAACGCGATCGCCTCAACGCCTACACGCGAGCCCTGCTGGCGCTCAGCGCCCATCACATCGGCGACAACGAGCGGGCTCGCACGCTCGTGCGCAACCTGGAAAACGGCGTCAAGCGGGACCGCTCTCCCGACACGTCGGTGATCGTCGAGGGCCTGCCGCCCGGAAGCGACGCCGTGATCGGCACCGCGCACTGGGGCGAGGACGGCATCTATTGGCGCTGGTCCGACGGTCCGGTCGAGGCGACCGCCTTCGCGCTGCGCGCCCTGCTGGCGATCGATCCGGACAATGCCCTCGTCGAGCCCGTCACCAACTGGCTGATCAAGAATCGTCGCGGCGCGCAGTGGAGCAACACGCGCGACACCGCGATCACCGTTCTGGCCATGACCGACTACCTGCGCACGAGCGGCGAGCTATCCACCGCGCTCGATTACGAGCTACAGGTCAACGGTACGACGATCATCCAGCGCAGGATCGGAGCGGCGGACGTCCTGTCTGCGTCGAGCCGCTTCGCGGTCGAGGCGGATCTGATCCGCGACGGCGCCAACGAGATCCGCATCATCCGCAGAAGTGGCGAGGGCGCCATCTACTTCGCCGCCGAGGCCCGCTTCTTCAGTCTCGAGGAACCCGTCACCCCGGCGGGCAACGAGGTCTTCGTGCGACGCCAGTATCTACGCCTCGCCTCCCATCCGACCTTGCTCAAGGGGCATGTCTACGAGCGGGAAGCGTTGAACGACGGCGGCACGGCGATCAGCGGCGAGCGCGTCGAGGTCGTCCTGACGCTCGAGGCCAAGAACGACTACGAGTACCTGGTCATCGAGGACCTCAAACCGGCCGGTCTCGAGGCCGTGCAGATCCGCAGCGGCGAGTCGCTCTATGCCCGTGAGATCAAGTCGGGCGCCGTCGAGCAAGCCGACGAGGCACGCGAGACGGTCGACTTCACGGGTCGTTCGCGCTGGGTCTACCAGGAGCTCCGGGACCGTAAGGTCGCTCTGTTCATCGACAAGCTGCCTCAGGGGGTTTGGGAGATCCGCTACGAGCTGCGGGCCGAAGTCCCCGGCGCGTTCCACGCCCTCCCGGCCATGGTCCACGCCATGTACGTCCCGGAGATCCGGGCCAACGGCAGGGAGATCCGGCTGAGCGTCGCAGACTAAAATCCGAGCAGCATGTTCCGCAGCATCGCCAGGACCTACCGGGCGGCGTTCTCCGGTCTGCCGCGAGACGTCTGGTTGCTCTCCCTCGTCATGTTGGTCAACCGCGCCGGCAGCATGGTCCTGCCCTTCATCAGCCTCTACCTGACGCAGGAGCGCGGGCTCAACGTCCTGGCCGCCGGCCGCATCCTCAGCCTCTATGGCATCGGCTCGGCGATCGGCTCCTGGGTCGGCGGCTGGGCCAGCGACAAGATCGGGCCCGACCGAACGCTGACCGTGAGCCTGGCCGCCAGCGGCGTCGGTTTTCTTTGGCTCGGTTTCCAGCAAGATGTCTGGGCCATCACGGTCGGAGTCCTTGTGCTGAGCATCGTCTCCGAGTCCTTCCGGCCCGCCTGCATGGCCGCGATGGCCCAGCGCTCGCCTGCGCGGCTGCGCGTGAGGACCTTCGCGTTGCTGCGCCTCGCGGCCAACCTGGGGGTCGGTGTCGGCCCCGCCGTGGGCGGCGTGCTGGCACTGTACGACTACCGCCTCCTTTTCATCGTCGACGCGCTGACGTGCTGGGCCGCCGTCCTGCTCCTTCTCAGATTGCCCGGTCCCGATCCGGCGGTCGCGGACGAGGACGCGGGGGCGCGGGGCAGGGCAGGCTCGCCGTGGGCCGACGGTCCGTTCCTCCTGCTGCTACTGCTCGTGACCGTCCTGGGTGTTGCATTCTTCCAGATTTTCAGCACGCTGCCCGTCTACTTCCGCGAGGTCTACGGCTTCCGGGAGGACACGATCGGGATACTGCTCGGCTTCAATGCCGGGATCATCGTGCTGTTCGAGATGGTGCTGATCCACTGGGCCGAGCGCTTCGATCGAATGCGGCTGATCGGAGTCGGCGCATTCCTGGTCTGTCTGGGCTTCGCGCTGATGCCGCTCGGAACCTCCGCGGCCTACGCAGCCCTGACCATCGTCGTCTGGACTTTCGGGGAAATGCTGGCCCTTCCGCTGCTCAACGCGGCCGTGGCCGACCGAGCGGCGTCGGGCAGTCGAGGCCGCTACATGGGTCTCTACACCATGGCCTATTCGGTGGCCTTCATCATCGCGCCGGCCACCGGCACCTGGGTCTATGACCGGCTCGGCCCGACCGCTCTCTGGTCCGGTGTCGGCCTCCTGGGCCTGCCTCTCCTGGCCGGAGCCCTGGCCCTGAGGAGGTCGCTGGGGGGGTCCGAACCGGCACCGAACCGCTTCTGATCGTATTTTGGTATAATGGATCGACCTTCGAGGGCCTTTGCCCCTCGCTGGTCTGGCAGGAAACTCGACAAAGCGCGGCACGAAAAGACGGCGAAACAGGTCCTTTTCGCTGCCCCGGCGGGCAAAACGGCTCGCATCGGGCAAGAGGACATTGTCGGCCCCGGTTACCGACAATTCTAATAATTAAATACGCCGCCGAAGAGATTGGAGCCACGGAACCGTGTGACCGCGGAGACGGGATGGCTTGGACAGGCTCCCCGCCCTCTCCGCCCAACAAGAAAGGGGGAACCTGATGCGTGATCAGCCGTTGAGGCAGGACGAGGCGATCCTCAGGCCGCTTCGCACCACCGGCCAACAGCACAGGTACCGGGTTTTCACCCGGAAGGACATCGATTCAATCCCGCAGCTGAGGGAGTTTCCCGAGTCGTTTCGCACCGGCATGAAGGCGGTCTCGGCCGTGCTTCCCTTCCGTGTGAACAACTACGTCGTCGACGACCTGATCGACTGGTCCGACATCCCGAACGACCCGATCTTCCAGCTGACCTTCCCGCAGCCCGAGATGCTCGGCAACGACGCATACTGGCGCATGTACGATCTCGTCCAGCACGGCGTGCCCGCCGTCGAACTCAAAGCGGCAGCGAGGGAGATCCAGCACGAGCTCAATCCGCACCCGGCGGGTCAGATGGAGCTCAACGTTCCCGTGCTCGGTGACGAGCGCCTGGAGGGGATGCAGCATAAGTACCGCGAGACGGTGCTGTTCTTCCCCGCGTCGGGCCAGACCTGTCACGCCTTCTGTACCTACTGCTTCCGCTGGGCCCAGTTCGTCGGGATCGACGAGCTCAAGTTCGCCGGACACCAGGCCGACCAGCTGGTGGCCTACCTGCGGCGGCATCCCGAGGTGACCAGCGTCCTGATCACTGGCGGCGACCCGATGATCATGAAATCGAGAGTCATCCGTCGCTACATCGAGCCTCTGCTGGATCCTTCCCTCGCGCACATCGACAGCATCCGCATCGGCACCAAGGCCCCGGCCTACTGGCCGCAGCGCTTCGTGACCGACCGCGATTCCGACGACCTCTTGCGGTTGTTCGAGCAGGTCCGCCGTGCCGGCCGGCATCTGGCCGTGATGGCCCACTACAGCCACCCGCGTGAGATCGAGACACCGATCGCACAGGCGGCGGTGCGCCGAATCAAGAACACCGGTGCGGTCATCCGAACACAGGCCCCGCTGATCCGCCACGTCAACGACTCGGCCGAGACGTGGGGCGACATGTGGCGTCAGCAGATCCGCCTCGGGGCCGTGCCGTACTACATGTTCGTCGAGCGCAACACCGGGCCCAAGCACTACTTCGAGGTCCCGCTGGCCCGGGCGATCGAGATCTTCAACGAGGCCTACCGCACCGTCTCCGGTCTCGGTCGAACCGTGCGGGGGCCGTCCATGTCGGCGACGTCGGGCAAGGTGCTGGTCGACGGGGTGGCCACGATCAAGGGCGAGAAGGTCTTCGTACTCAAGTTCCTGCAGGGGCGCGACCCGGACTGGGTCGGAATTCCGTTCTTCGCCAAGTACGATCCGAAGGCGGCCTGGCTGAACCAACTCGAGCCGGCCTTCGGCGAGTCGAAGTTCTTCTTCGAGGAGGGCCTGCACGAGATCAAGCAGCAGGCCGCCGAGGTCCAACCAGCCTAGAACTGTCTGGGAAGCTCGGGTCGGTTGTCCAGGACCTCCTCGATTCGATCGAGGACGTCTGCCGTCAGTAAGTCGAGCCTGTCGAGCGAAGCCAGGTTCTCGACGAGTTGCTCCTTGCGCGAGGCTCCCAGGATCACGGTGCTTACGTTCGGGTTCTTCAGGCACCAGGCGATGGCCAGCTGGGCCGGGGTGAGACCGATCTCCGCGGCGAGACCCACGATACGGTCGGCCTTGCGGATCGCTGCCTGACCCTCCGTCGAATCGATCACCCGCTCCTTGAGCCAGTCGTACTGCGGTACGGCCATTCGCGAGTCGGCGGGGACCCCGCTGCTGTACTTTCCCGTCAGCACCCCGGAGGCCAATGGCGACCAGATCGTCGTTCCGAGGCCGATTTCCCCGTAGAGCCGGTGATATTCCCGTTCGACCCTATCCCGGTGGAGCATGTTGTACTCGGGCTGCTCCATCGTCGGCGGGGTCAGCCCGTACTGCCGGGCCAGACCGTAGGCCTCCTGGATTTGCTGGGCGCTCCATTCCGAAGTTCCCCAGTAGAGCACCTTGCCCTGCCGGATCAAGTCGTGCATCGCGCGCACGGATTCTTCGATCGGCGTTTCCAGGTCCGGGCGATGGCAGAAGAAAAGGTCGAGGTAGTCGACCTGCAGACGTCGCAGGGCCGCGTGGCAGGCATCGTGGATGTGCTTGCGATGCAACCCCCGCTGCGTCGGCAGCTCGCCGCCCCAGTAGACCTTGCTCGACACGCAGTAGGTGTCACGCCCCCAGCCGAGCTCGCGTAATAACTTGCCCATCAGCTTCTCCGACTCGCCTCCGGCGTAGACCTCGGCATTGTCGAAGAAACTGACACCGGCGTCGTAGGCCGCGGTCATGCACTCCAGCGCCACCTTCTCGTCGAGCTGGATTGCGAAGGTGACCCACGAACCGTAGGAAAGGGCGGAAAGCTTGAGACCCGAGCGACCCAGGCGTCGGTATTCCATTTCACCGTGCTCCAATGGTTGAAAACGTCCGCGGAGATCGATTCTAGCCCGCCGACACCAACTTCAGCGTGTGGAGGGCCGGTCCGGGCAGGAACGGCGTGGCCTCGCCGCCGGTCCAGGCCTCGTGGCCTTCGCGGTAATACGGCGAGAGGGGGTGCCCGCTCGCCCCGCCGGGCATGTGAAAGATGCCCTGCTCCTCGCGTCCCGGCGAGACGACGAAGCGCTCCGATGCGCCAAAGCCCGGAGTCTGGACGCGGGGCATGTCGGAATCCCCGGGCAAGGACCGCGGCGCGAGGTCGAGCCAGCGCGACAGCTGCGACACGGCCAGGCTCAAGGGGTGACGGATCCGGACGGTATTGCGCCGGCCCCAGGTTGCCTCGGCCAGCTCGGCCTCCTCGTCGTCCAGAAAATAGTCCAATGTTGCGTCGACCGCGGCCAGCAACTGCCCGTCCCAACTCTCGAAACGCGAATCGAGCAGGTGGAGCGGGCGCTCGGTGACCAACCGCCACAGCGGGCCTTCCCACTGGAGCGTCGAGCGGAAGAAGGCGAAGCGCTCGTCGGCCTCCTTGCACGGCCGGGTGATCGCCTCGAAGACCTGCTCGGCGAGGAACAGGCGGAAGCCCCGCACGAAGCGATAGCCGACCGAGTCGATAGAGGCTCTCCCGGTCCAACCGGCCTCGACCAGACGCCTCATTTCGGCACGGCGGTCGTCCTGGGACACGGCCTCTTCGTCCAGGACGCCGAGCAAGAGACCACGCCATCTCTCCAAAAAGAGCGCGCGATCGTCGAGCTGAACCGCCAGCAGATCCCGGGCCGTCGCGGCGTCGATGGCAAGCAGGCCGTCGCGGATCTGCTTCGCCCTGGCGCCGAGGTCGAATCCGCCATCGCCCAGCGTATCGAGCATCGGAGAGCCGACAACGCGGTTGTTGGCCGTCCACAGGCGTCCCGAGGCGGGGTCTACGATGCGAGGGTATTCCTCCGGTTCGAGCCACTCGTTCCACGCTCCGCCGGCTTCGCGCCAGGGAACGGGCAGCGCCGTGCTACTGCTGTCCCGCCGCGGGATCATCCCGGCCAGTGTCCAGGCGATGCGACCGGCCTCGTCGGCGACGACGAAGTTCTGCGCGGGGATGCCGGACCTGTTGGCGACCTCGAGCGCCTCGTCGATCGTACCGGCGCTTTCCATTCCGACCAGTGCGATGTTGGCCGCAGCCGTCTCGTGGGCGACCCAGCGCAGCGCCCGCCGGCGCCCGCGATGATCCTCGTCGATCACCGGCCCCCAGATCGTCTCGGTCACCTCGAGAACGACCTCTTCGCCCCCCGCCACCCGGACGATCTCCTCATGGCGCTCGAAGGGCCGCGGGCCGTCAACAGTGAGATAACGCTCCGGGTCGCTCGGGTCGGGCTCCAGGACAATCAGATCGGCCCAGTCACCGTTGCTGTTGGTGAAGCCCCAGGCGACGCGGCCGGTGCTTCCGGCGACGATCACCGGAACGCCGGGCAGCGTGACACCGGCCATCCGCCGGCCGTCCAGGTCTCCTTCTTCCTCCCCCGGATCGACGCTGAGCCGGTACCAGATGTTGGGCAGCCCGAGCGGTAGGTGCATGTCGTTGGCCACCAGAGCGCCCCCGTCCGCCGTGTGGTTTCCCGCGACCGCCCAGTTGTTGCTGCCGGGGATCGCCATCGCCTGCTCGCCATCCGAAACGCCGTGCGGATGACGCCACGCGACGGACTGCGAGCGCAGGTCGAAGATCCGCGGTCCGGGAACCGGGGGCGTCGCAAATGCCTCTCCGACTAGGGGGGCATCCCACTCGGTTCCCGGCGTCAACAGGAACTCGGCAAGCTCGCGCGGCAGCACGTCGAAGATCACACCGCGGTTCGATTCGCGCGGCCAGAGATAGCTCTGCAGCTCCAGGTACATCGCCATCAGCACGAGGATGCTGTCCTCGGCGACCCACGCTTCGGGCTCCGTTCTCAGCGCCAGGTACTCCGGCGGGTCGGCGCCCAACGCGGCCACGCCCGCGTTGACGCCTGCTGTGTAGGCTGTAAGGATCGCGCGGGTCCCGTCGCCTGCGACACGCAGGTTGGCCTCGGCCCGCGCGCGAAAGCGGTGGACGCGGACCTTCTTGTCCAGCGGAACCGCGACGTCGCCGACGAGAGCGGCGAGCTCGCCCGCGGCCTTGCGGCGCATCAGGTCCATCTGGAAAAAGCGATCCTGACCGTGGAGAAAGCCGATCGCCCGATAGCGGTCGAGGCGGTTCGCCGCAGTGACCGTGGGCACTCCCTGCGCGTCCCGTTCGACGACCACCGGGGCGGTCAGACCGGGCAGGACGATCTCTCCCCGGAGCGACGGCAAGCTTGCCCGTAGGCGACCGTGTAGCCAGATCGCTCCGCCGCCGCCGGCGACAAGACCGAGGCCGACGAGCACGGCCAGGGCGATCGCGGTTCTCTTCAGTAACTTGCGCGTTCTCACTGGGCCTCAGAATCGAATGCAGATCTTGCCGAAGTGCCCGCCGCCGGCCATGTACTCGAGCGCCTTGCGGCTCTCCTCGAACGAGAAAACACGGTCGATCACCGGCCGCATGCCGTGCGCCGAGATTTTACGGTTCATCGTCTCGAGCGCGTCCCGGTGACCGACGAGGATACCTTGCAGGCGGATCTGTCGCATGAAGACCGGTACGATGTTCAGGTCCAACGAACCTCCGGTCAGGTTTCCGACCAGGCTGATCTGCCCGCCGAAGGCCACCGCCGCGAGCGCCTGCGCCAGGGTTTTCGCCCCACCCACTTCGACCACGACGTTCACGCCCACGCCATCCGTGAGGCGCCGGGCTTGCTTGCCCCACTCCTGAGCCTTTCGGTAGTTGATCGTTTCCCACGCCCCGAGCGAGCGCGCTCGCTCCAGTTTCTCGTCGCTACTCGATGTGACGATGACCCGGGCACCCAGAAGCTGCGCGATCTGTAGCGCGAAGATCGCCACGCCGCCGGTTCCTTCGACGAGCACGGTGTCGCCGGCCGCTACCGGTCCCTCGCCGGCGAGCGCATTCCACGCGGTCAGGGCCGAGCAGGGTAGCGAGGCCGCCTCCTCGTCCCCGAGATGGGCGGGCGCGAGCACCACGCCGTCCGCGTCCAGGACAACGTATTCGGCCAGCGTACCGTCGAGAGGCCCTCCGAGAGTCGAGCGTACTTTCTCGCGCGTCGGGGCCCCTGCGATCCAGCGCTGGGCGAAGATCGGGATCACTCGATCGCCGACACTTACGCGCTTCACGCCCTCCCCGACCTCCGCGACCTCGCCCACACCGTCCGAGCAAGCGACGAGCGGGAGCGGTTGCCGGGGGTTGTACTCCCCGCGGATCGTCAACAGGTCCCGGTAGTTCAGCGCCGCCGCTCGCATGCGGAGCAGCACCTGCCCCGGAGCCGGATCGGGAATCGGCCGCTCGGCGAACCTGAGATGCTCCAGACCGAAGCCCTCCTGAATCTCCAGGACCTTCACGGTTTCCTCCTTCCGGGCGAGTCTCATCGGGGCCGACGGTTCGGCCGGCGATCACCGCCGACCGGTCCCCAACAGGGGAATAGCTAATTAAATATTTCTGGACTTGACCGGCTCGATCTCGAACCTACGTTTTCCTTTGCTTCTTTATATTCTCAGGAGCGCAGGATGTCGGTATACGGAAACCTCCGTAGCATGTCTCTTCCCGATCTTCTCCAGTGGGCGAGTGTAAACAAGAAGACCGGGGTTTTGGAACTCGAGCGGAACAAGATCTGCAAGAGAATCTCCTTCCGCAATGGGAGGATCGTGGCCTGCTCGTCGGACGACCCGCCCTCCCGGCTGGGTCAGTTCCTGCTCTCCCGCGGAAAAGTCACCAAGGAACAGCTTCGAGAAGCGTTGGCGCGACAGGAGTCGACCGGCGAGAACCTGGGAATGATCTTCCAGGAGATGGGCGTGCTGACGCACACGGATGTCGAGGCGCACGTCGCTGCCAAGGCGGAAGAGAACATCTACGGTTTGTTCGACTGGACCGATGCGGTCTTCCGCTTTCACGAGGATGCCGCGCACGATCCGTTCATCATCGAGGTCGATCTGGCCGTTCAGGACGTGGTGCTCAAGGGGATCCAGCGCTTCGACGATCTCCAGCGGCTCCGCGACGTCTTCACCAGCTCGGGTATCGTGCTGGCCCGATCGGACAAGCCGACGCCGCCCGAGGTGGGAACCAGCGCGATGGCCAAGCGCGTGTTGGAATCGGTCAACGGCAAGAGGACTCTGGCCGAGATCCTGCTCCACGCGCACGCGTCGGAATTTCTCGTTCTCAAGTTCCTGTACTCGTTGCTGAGAAACGGAGTCGTCCAGATCACCGAGGTGCGCCAGGCCGATCCGAACTCCAGAACGGTTCTCGACACCGCGGAGTCCGAGGTGGTCGAGACGCCGAGCGTGGAAACCGCCGCCGAGAAGCAGGTACCCGATACTCCCGTGGTGGAGGTGCCGGCGGAGAAGCGAGACCCCGAGACCGCCCTGCAGTACATGGCGCACGGAGACTATGCGGTCGCACTCGACATCCTCAACGAGTGCTACAGGGCGCAGCCGGACGACAACCACTTGCGCCAGTTGGTGCTCAAGGCGGAATCGGGTTATCTGGAGAAGGCGAGGGCGGAATTGTTCTCGCCGACTACGATCCCGGTACCGTTGTCGGCTGCCGTCGACGTGACGAGCACGAATCTCAAGCCGACGGAACTGTTCCTGCTTAGCATGCTCGACGGCAAGTCGGACATCAAAGCGCTCGTCTGGGTCGCTCCGCTGCGTGAGGTCGACGTTCTGAAGGCTCTCCAGCGCATGCTCGACGAGGGGCTCATCGAGCTTCACGATCCTCAGAAGGCTTCTCAGCCGGACGCCCCCGAGGGCCAAGTTCCAAGCGTTCAGTGGAGTCCGCTCTAGTCCCGTTCCTGGGTGCTGTGCGCGTGGCTTCGCTTCCGCGGGCGTAGGTCCGCGAACGGGCTGCTTTCCGATCCATCCACGGACTTTTCATGGCCCGCGTCGGGCGGACGGGCAAACTCGCTCGCTTCGCTCGCTCAAACAGCCCGTCCGCTGATCCGCCGCGAACCCTGAAAAGCCCGGGATGGATCCTCGGAAAGCGCCCTGATTGTTCGCTGGACCTACGCCCGCGGAAGCGAAGCCACGCGCGGCGGTCGTGGGGAACTGTTGCGGATCAGTTTTCGAATACGAAGCGGACTGAGGTCCACGCCTTTACCGGGAGATTGTCCTCCGTCGCGGGCTGGAAGCGCCAGCGTAGGACGGCGCTTATCGCGGCCGACTCCAGCTCGGAGCCCGGGATGCCCTCGTCGACCAGTACGCGCGCGATCCTTCCTCGCTCGTCGACCAGGATGCGCAGCACTACGACCGGATTGTCGAGCCCCTTGGTGGCCTTGGCGGAGTACTTCGGGTTGACGCGCTCGATCACCGTGGGCGGCGCGAAGACGGGCTCGGTCGTCGCGGGCTTGGCCGGCTCCGCGGCGACGGGCTTCAGGGTCTCTTCCGGCGGAGGAGTGGGTTCGGAGCGAGTCTTGGTGGCCGTGGGGGTTTCTGTCGGGGGTGGAACCGGTGCGGTCTCGGCGGCGGTCGGCGTCGCGGGTGTGCCGGTCCGGGTTGCTTCCGCCGGCGCAGGTTGGGTTTTTGTGGGCTGCGGATCGGGAGGCGCGGACCTCACGGTTGTGGTCGGCCGGGCGGGGGTGGCCGCCTTTGCCGCCGGTTTGGGCGGCGACGGTTCTCGCCTGGGCTTCTCGGTCGCGGGAGGAGTCGGCTCGGGTGCGGGAGACTTCCTTGTCTCGACGGTTTGTGGGGTCTCCGGTGTCGCTGACTCGACCGGAAGCGGCGTCGCTTCGAGCGGCGGCGGAGCGGGAAGCGGCTCCGGCGCTGGTTCCGGGGTGGTCTGCGCGACCAACGGTTCCGCCGGGTTTGCGCTATCGCCGTCGAAGATCAGGTACCCCCCCGCCGCGAGTAATCCGATCACGACGACGGCCGCGGTTATCCAGCCCGCGGTGCGCAGCCAGCGCCGCTCATCTCGCTTGACCCCTGTCTTCGGCTCCGAAACGCGCGGCCTTCTCAATTGCTCCACGGCCTTCGGCGTCTCTCGCACCGGCGGCTTCGGTTTCGTGACGGAGGTCCGAGGGCGGGCGACGGCGGCAGGCTTGGCCGCGGCCGGTTGGGCCTGGGCTCGGGCGGGGCGCTCTATCTCTTGATTCTTCGCGGTCTGACGGACCGCCGGCATCGGTTGTGTCGTGGAGGCTCGCGGTGCAGCCTTCGCCCGAGTCGGGCGGGGAGCGGGTCGGGGAGCCTCGGCCGCCGGTCTGCCAGGCCGAATCGGCACCTTGGCCGGTGCGGCGGTTTTCTTCGCCGGCTCGGGTGGCCGCGCAGGCGAGGTTTGCCTCGGCGCGTCGGTCGAAAGACCCGACGCAAAGAGGGAGTCGAGGTGATCCGCGATATCCTCTCCCTTGTCATCTCCCGCACTCGGCGTCGACACGGACCCGCCAGGGACAGGAGCAGCCGGAGGTGTGGGCTTCGCGGAAACGGAGGCGACGAAGGCGTCCGCCGACGGGGCGTCGCGGTTCGACTCCTTGGGCAAGGTCGCCTGCCGCGGTGGGGGGGCGGATCCCACGCGCGTCGGGGCCTGGGCGGTCGGAGCCCGGCTCGCGGCGCGATGAGTCGTGATGGTGTCGATCTTCTCGACGGCATCGACCAGTTCGGCTGAGTCGAGAAGCTTGGCGGCAGCCGCACGCTCGTGCGCCGTGACCACCGAGACGGTTTCTCCGGTCTCCCCGTTCTCTTGACCGTTTCCTCCCAGCAGTTGATCGCACAGTTGCAGCAGCTGCTCCCCGGCGACTTTCTTGTCGACGATCTGATCGCAACCGAAGCGCTCGATCCTGCGCGCGAGCTCGGCCTGGTCCTGCGGCAGCTCGGTCGCGAGAAAAATGACCGGCGTGATCCGTCCCTGCGGAGTCTCTTTCAACTGTCCACAGAGCGCCGCCGCGGGAATCTCCGGAGAGCCGTCCGAGACGAGCGCGAGGTCCGGTCGTTCACGTTCGAACGACTCGAGGGCCTCGTCGACGTCACCGGCCGTGACCAACTCGTGTCCGGCATCGGTCAACGACGCGCGGATGCGCTCTGCTGCTTTGGAATCCTGCTCGATCAGGAGGATCTTGTAGCTCACGTCGGACGCCCCACCCCGGACAAGCGCTCCCCGTCTCGGCGGAGACGCTCCCCGTCGCGGGCCGGGACTCCCGACCCGCCAAAAGCCCAGGTTTCGGATAGAACATAGGGTCCGGTGGTCCGGTCTTTCAAGGAAGCCGGACGGGGCGAAAGTCAGAGAAAAGCGACCCGGACGACTGGATTCTCGTCGCCTGTCACGATCGGACCGGCTCTAGTCCTGGTACAGCGCGTCCAGTTCCTTCGCGTACCTCTCGACGACCACCTTGCGCTTGATTTTCATCGTGGGCGTCATCTCGCCCCGCTCGATCGTGAAGTCCTGGGGCAGAATGTGAAACCGCTTGATCGACTCGAACGAGGCGAGCTGTCTGTTCCGCTCCTCGACCTCTCGCTCGATCAACTTGCGGACTTCCGCATGCCCGGACAGATCCGCGGTCGAGGAGTCGTCGATACCGTGCTCGACGGCCCACTGCTGGATCGAGTCGGGATCGAGTGTGATCAGCGCCGCGATGAACTTCCTCTTGTCGCCGACGGCCACGACCTGCGCGATGAAATGGGAGGTGCGCATGATGCGCTCGATCCGTTGGGGAGCGACGTTCTTGCCTCCGGCCGTGACGATCAGGTCCTTCTTGCGGTCGGTAATCCTGAGGAATCCGTCGTCGTCGATCTCACCGATGTCACCCGTGTGGAGCCACCCGTCGGAGTCGATCGTCTCCGCGGTGGCTTCGGGGTTCTTGAAGTACCCCTTCATCACGTTGTCGCCCCGGTAGAGCACCTCGCCGTCGTCGGCAATGCGCTGCTCGATGCCCGGGCCCAACGGCCCCACGGTTCCGAACTTGTTGTTGTCGATCCGGTTCACGTTGGTGAACGAGGTGTTCTCCGTCATGCCGATACCCTCGAGGACCATCACGCCGCAGGCGTGGAAGAACTCCGCGATCATCGGGTTCAGCGGGGCCGCGCCGGAGACGCCCCAGACCAACCGGCCACCCAGAGCATCCCGGATCTTGTGCAGCACCAATTTGTCCGCGATGGCGTGCTTGAGCTTGAGCCCGGTCGGGATCGGCTTGCGCGCCTGCTGTAGCTTGCTGACCTGCATGCCGGTGCCGATCGCGAAGTTGAACAGTTTGAGCTTGATCCCGCCGGCAGCCTCGGCGCCCGAGAGAACCTTGTCGTAGACCTTCTCGTAGATGCGTGGAACACTCACGATGAAATGAGGCCGGATCTCCCTCAGGTCTTCCCCTACGGTGGTGATATCCTCGGCAAAAACCACGAGGTTGGCGTTGCGCACGCAGCAGTAGGCGATGAGGCGCGCGAAGATGTGGGCCAGTGGGAGGAACAGCAACGTGAGGAATTCGGGCTCCATGTACAGACTCTGACCCGCGGACCAGCTGGTGAAGATCAAGTTCTTGTGGGTGATCATCGCACCCTTCGGTACGCCGGTCGTGCCGGAGGTGTAGACGAGCGTCGCCAGGTCGTCCGGCTGGATCTCCTCGCCGCGCGACTTGCGCAGTTCCTCATCCACGGCGTCGCCGCCGGCGAGGAACTCGTCCCAGCTCAGAACGGCACTCGCCGGATCGCTGCTCCCGTCGAAGATCACGATCCGGCGGAGTTTGCTCAGCTGTCCTCGAACCTCGAAGATCTTCTCCAACTGCTCGCGGTTCTCGACGAAGATCACCTCGGCATCGCTGTGGTTGATGATGTAGGCGCAATCGGAGGCCAGGTTCGAGGGATAGATGCCGACCGTGACGGTGCCACAGTTGACCATGCCCAGGTCGCACAGCGACCACTCCAGTCGCGACCGGCTAAGCAAGCAGACGCGATCGCCCTTCTTGACGTCGAGCGCGATCAGACTCTTGGAGACTCTGTTGACGAGGTCGCGGGCCTCGGCCCAGGTCAGCTCGACCCAGGCGCCGCCCTTCTTGTACCTGAAGGCCGGCTTGTCCGAGTTGGTCGTGCTGACTCCCTGGAAGAGTTCGTAGACTGACTGGTACTCCATCTCGGCATCTCCGCGCGGTGTTTTTCCGTGGGGAAGGCGCGCCTGACGGTTCCAACCCTAACGCCGAAGGCGTCGGTCTGGCAAGCTCGGACCGGCTCCTAGGGTCGCTCCAGGATGCCGTCGAGCTTCCGGTCCGAGCGTAGGAGCAAGATCGCAAAGACCAGGGCGAGAACACCGAGACCGGCGAACATGAGCTGGCTCGACGTGTAGTCACCCGTCCGCTCGCGCAACCACCCGTTCAACTTGGGGAAGACGAAGAGCCCGATGTTCTGGATCTGAGTCAGTACGCCGAATGCGGTGCCCACCATGTTCTTCCTGGCGAGAAGAGGCACGGCGGGCCACAGGGCTGCCGGAACCAGCACGAAGGCCGCGCCGAGGACGATCATCGGGTAGCGCGGGGCGAGGTCGCTGAATCCGAGAACCAGGTGGCTCACGATCAACAACAACGACCCGATGATCATCATCGATGCCCTGCGCCCGTAGCGGTCGATGAATCGCCCGGCGATGGGGGCGAAGACCATCGAAGCAAAGATGATGATCGACGTCGTCCCCGGGGCAGTGGAGAACATGTGTAGGAGGTTCGCGAAGACTTCGGCGAAGAAGCTCCCTCCGGAGCCGACCGCATCCGGGAGGTGCCACTTCTCGTGAAAGAAGTTGGTGGAGAGCGAGGTGAAGGGGAAGATCGCCGAGTAGAACGCGAAGCAGAGAATCGTGATGTACCAGAACGATGCCCCGAGATGCTTCACCTGTCCGAGCAAGATACGATCCCCAGCCTCTTTCTCGGAGAGGCCGAGAATCCTCTCCCCCCGGCGATCGAGCACGACGTAGACCACGTTGGCCAGCAGGCTCAGGCCGCAAAGGCCCGCCGCGACCCACAACGCCACGAAAGGACCGAGGCGGTCCGCGATCAGCGCCTCGGTGTTGAAGCTGAACAGCGTGCCCAGGCGGCTGATGGTCAGCGTTACGCCGAAGGCCAGGGCCAACTCTTTGCCTCTGAACCACCGGACGAGAATCGCGTTCTG
>Ga0255055_10000783_pt1 | contig 24150 bp, 24 predicted proteins | sample JV7_2_27_MG_FD_188633 | JGI IMG/M metagenome (GOLD analysis project Ga0255055, IMG submission 188633) | Seawater microbial communities from Jervis Inlet, British Columbia, Canada - JV7_2_27 | ecosystem: Environmental > Aquatic > Marine > Inlet | place: Canada: British Columbia | collected...
GGCAGTTGCCGAGTCGACTTGGACGCATTTTATGTAGACTTTAATTTAAAAATCTAAATAAGTAAACTTTTTTTTTTTTTACTAAAACGATAATTTTGGTTCTATGTAAATATTATATCTAAATCGATTTACTCATAGGTTAATATCCAACTGCATAATCTTTTTTCTTGTATCTCTTTAATAAAAATAATCGGGACAAGGATAAGCTCGATCATTATTCTGTGAATGGATAAATATTATATTAAATTGGAAATTATATAAGAGAAGATCAATTTTAATTTAAATTGTTAATAAAGAGTAATTGTAAAAGTCGGATGAAGATTCCCAGTAAATATATTTTAAATTTAATAGTTGCCAACCTTTTCTGGAGTTTTATTCCTATTGTTGTGACGGGATTATTTACTGAAATATCAATCTTGACCATAATTTTTTTACGTTTTTTGATATCAGGAATAATTTTGTTTCTCACTTCTATATTGATTGTACTCATTAACAACGCTATTAACCAAGAGAAAAAAATCTCTATAAAAGAATTAATATTTAATTTAAGGCATAAAAATAAAAGATTCTATAATATCCGCACTTATAATTACTATTTTCTTATTGGTTTTTTTGGAATTATCCTCCACATAATATTTTATTTTCTTGCTCTTAAGAAAACCTCGATCCCTTTTGTGATGATAGGTATGTTAATGACTGTAATTTTTATCAGTTTATATGAAAGAGGTGTGAATTATGAGAAGTTTGACATATTTCGAATTTTATTTATTATGATGCTTTCTTTTTCTATAATCATTATTACTTTTGTATCACTCCAAGGAGCAGAATTAAAAGGTAACCCAATAGAATTATTTGGGTTTGTATATTTGGTTTTGTACTCAATAACAGGTTCATTTTTATATATTAGCATTGATCGTGATTCATTTTCAAAAAAAGAATTACGTAATATCAATATTAGCAAATATTACAAAATTCCTCGAGCTATGTTCAAGATGTCAATTTCCTTTATTTCAGGAGTCATTATTCTCGTGCCAATCTCATTTTTAATCGTGATTTTTCCAATTGAAACAGATATTACCAGAGAAATTGTTTCTTTTTTTGATGACTTACCCTTTTTATTTGATATTTTAAGTCGTTGGGAAATCATTTATCTAATTATTTTTGCTACCATCCTTCCTTATTTGTTAATATTCTTAGCAAAGGTGAATTGGAAGTCAACGAATTTAACATACAGCCAATGGAGTAGTATTGTAGCTCTAATTGATCCTATAAGCACATTAATTTTCTCAGTTTTATTAGTAAATGAATTTTTTCCACATGGATATTTGATTATTGTTATTGTATTTTTGATTATAACGATTGTCCTTCGTTATGCCCATGAAGTTAAAAACATTGTGCATGCAAAAATTTTATTGAAAATTAAGAAGGGCTGCTTGAATAGGATTCCTCTTAAAATCTTGAAGTTCTATGGAGTGAGAGAAGTAAATTCTTTAATTGGTAAATTTGATCTCTTGCTTCATGTTAAAGTAAATTCAATAAAGGATTTTCATTATTTAATAAATAGGAAATTAAAACCTATAGATGAGATTTTAGATTTAAAAGTACAATTTGTTGATAAGATTGAGGATGTAATTAACTAGTGAGAAAAATGGAGAGAGTTTATTTATGAGAGCAATAATTTTATGTAAATTAGGTATTAATGTAATCAAGAAAGTAATTGAAGAACTTAAAGGAATCCCAGAAATAAAGAAGGTCATGTCTTTAACGGGAGATTACGATTTGCTTGCTGAAATTGAAGTAGAAACATCTGAGGAACTATATGATATTTTTTCTGAGAAAATAGATTTAATTGATGGAATAATTGCTTCAAACACCCATGTTATCATGAAAGCATGGGAAAAATAAAACTTTTGCTTATCCCAACCGCCTGACCATCTTTTCTTGACGTACAATATTTATTAGAAAGTAAACTCTGAATAAAGGCTAATAATTCTAAGAGTAATTTAAAAAAATTATATATTTTAATTTGGGATATCCTTTTTATTAAAAACAAATAAACTTCCTGCGATGAGAACTCCGTTGATAAATCCTAAGACAATAATGTCTCGTGTAAATAAGGCTGAGTCTGCATATACCAAATAATCAACAGGATTATAGTAATAGAAGATTGATATGTATTTGATACCTTGGATAGCTTCATCCATATATATGTAAAATTCCCCGAGAAAAAACATAATGAATAAAACCATCACTCCCACTGCCACCGACTTTTTCGTGCTTAAGAATATCGTCGAACTGAATTTAGCCACCATTGCTAATGCTCCGAGGAAGAGAACAACAGAAAAATAAGTTGCAAATAATCTTTCAGTGAAAATTCCTTCGGTTCTAAATGTTGGTGAACCTGCCATGCTTCCAAGAGTTATTAGAAAGAAAATACCGACAACTGTCATTATAAATACATATAGGAATGTAATTTTACTTCCAAGGAAATTATACCTAGAAATTGGTTTAGAGAGAGAAAGATCAATAGTCTTATCTTCTACTTCATGGGAGAGGAGAGAACTAGCCATAAAGATAAGATAAATCCCGGCATATAACCAAATGAAGCTTAAAATTTCCAAAGCCCAAAATCCATAAGGGCTAGACATTACCGCTAAGCCTCCGAAAAAATCCAACAATTCCTCAAATCCAGCCATTAAGCTAAGAATATCATCTAATGATTGTAAATCCAGATCTTCCAGCATTGCTATTATAAAAAAGCTTAACAAGCCAATTACACCACCTAATATTAGAATTATGAATTTTTTTTCTAAAATTAACTCCTTAACTGTGCTAAAAAATCGTTTCATTTAGGATACCACCTCATAATATTTCAAAAATAGATCCTCAAGCGCAGGACTTGTAACATCTATGTCTATGATCTCAAATTTCGAAAATAAGTCGAATACATTAGATATTTGTTTACGAGTAATCATGAATGAAGCATGGGGTTCATTTAATACAACGGATTCTACAGTTTGTGGAGGTAGTTGATCAAAAAATTTCTGAAGTGCTTCTTTAGTAGCAAATTCAACTTTAATCTCTTTCATTGCCATGCTTTTTAGCTTTTGAAGAGTAGCTACCTCAACTAAAGTCCCTTCTCTTATGATACCAACACGATGAGCAACTTTTTCTACTTCTCCAAGCAAGTGGGAGCTAAGAAGTACGGTTGAACCTGTTTTTTTTTGTTGTTGACGAAGAACCTTGTAGAATTCAGCAGTTATTAGAGGATCCAGTCCAGAAGTAGGTTCGTCTAAGATTAAAAGATCCACCTCTGGGGCTAAAGCAAGTACTATTCCGACTTTTTGTTTATTCCCTTTACTTAGTTCCTTAACTTTTCTGTCGAGTTCTAATCCAAATATCTCCGCTAACGCCTCAATTCGCCTGATAGGGATATGGTTTTCATAAAGTCCAAGAAGATATTTTAGATTTCGCCTTGCAGTTTTTTCTTGAAATAAACCAAGGTCGCCTGGTAGGTAAGCCGTGCGTTGACGAATATCAATTGAATGACTATGAATATCAAGATCAAAAATCTTTGCTTCACCTGAAGTTTTTCGGATTAAATCGAGAAGAGTTCGAACTACAGTCGTTTTCCCCGCTCCATTAGGTCCAAGTAAGCCAAAAATCTCTCCCTGATATATTTCAAGATCGAAATTTTCAATACCTCTTGATTTACCGTAATATTTAGTTAAATTTTTTGTTTGAATAATTATATTTTTAGACATTTTTTTCACACACATATTTTTTAATTTAGTTTATTTATTTTTATTTTTTTATGAATACCGGGATCTAGATAGGGTTTTTCAAAATAAACTATGGTAGTTTTTTTCTTTCTTAATTCTTCTAATAACGCTTCTTCGGTAAATTCTTTAATATTTAAAAACGTCCAGCCATGAACACCCCCACTTACTAATCCATCTGGCTTATGCATATCTGTACCAGTAAGCATTCCAATTTCTCCCTTATGTTCCATACTAAAATCATAGGATTCTTGATCAAAAACATTTTCCGGTTGACAATCATCGTTAACAATCTCGATATAATCAATTCCCCATTCCAGTAGGGTTTCTCGGGTTGGATGATTTTTATATTTAGCTTCATTTACACTCCATGGAATATGATTGCAGACAACTATACCCCCTTGATCGTGAACCTTGTTAATTGCGTTAATAATCTTTTCATCTTTAGGTTTATAAGGGACTCTTATATCCCACTTTGAGACACCTAAGAAATTTAAATGAATCCTCGTAGTTGTCCATTCAATGCCACTCGTTATAAGAATGCCTTTTTCAAGATATTCTTCCTTAACTTTATTAATTTCTTCTAAATGCCGCATGTTGTTATGATCAGTTATCGTTAATGCGTTGAACCCCATAGCTATATGCCATTCAACATTTTGCTTAATTGTAAGTACTCCATCACTGAAGTATGTGTGAGAGTGATGGTCATAAATCAAATTAAATGCATTTTTATCATAGATAGGGGGTACATGAGGTTCAATGTTTTTCCAATCATCATCAGAATAAACGCTTGATCGAGGCATAATCGCGTTTGTCTTTCATTTAGAGTTTCTATTATAAATTTCTTTCACAAAATAGCTTGCTACATTCTCAGAAAAAGTGTTAGGGCCAAAACCAGCATCAAATCCCAATTCTTTTGCAAGTTCGTTCGAAATTCTTGGACCACCACAAACTAAAACGATTTTATGTCTTATATCTTCAGCTTCCAGTAGATCGACTAGGTTAGTTAAATTTCTCACATGAATATTTTTCTGCGTTACAGTTTGGGAAACAAGAAGTACGTCAGCTTCTAGTTCTATTGCTTTTTTTACGAATGTTTCGTTTGATACTTGACTGCCGAAGTTATAAGCATCAATCATTTCGTATCTTTCTAAACCGTAATGTCCAGCGAAACCTTTCATGTTCATGATCGCGTCGATACCTACTGAGTGAGCGTCATCCCCAGTTGTAGCACCTATGACAATCAATTTTCGCTTTATACTAGTTTTAATAAAATCATTTATGTCTTCCATCGTCATCGCTTCAATTTCTACAGATTCCACTTTTATCTTAGTATAATCGATAGAATGTTCAAGACTTCCGTATACCACGAAATATGTGTATCCCTTATCTAAAGACGCATGATATACTACTGAAGGCTCTTTTATTCCCATCTTTTTAGCAAGACCTAATGCTGCAAATATAGCTTTTTCTCCATCGTCTACAGGAAGAGTAAAACTAACTTGTACTTTTCCATCGTTCATAGTATCTCCATAAGGTTTAATTTTAGTTAGATCTAGATTTTTGTCAAAATCTTTCTTTTCTGTAAAATAGAGTCCACCACCCATTATTTAAAACCTCCTAAGTTTAATTCTCTTGACATGATTTCCAAGAAGGGATTAAAATAATCTTTACTTTTGGGAATTACGCCATCTAATCCTTTACCACCATCTATGGGTCTTTTTATCTGCGCGAATATCCCTTTTTCAATTGTTTTGAATAACCCTTCTTTTTCTATTTTAATTAGAAGTTCAAGAGCTTTCTTTAATACTTCGCTTGCACGCTTTTGCATTATCCCTCCTTCCTTAAACGTGATTTCGTCACCTAAATCTTTCATATTTTTAAAAATATAACGCGCATTTTCAATAGATAAAGCCCGATCTGACATGAACGGAGTGTGAATTGCTTCCGTTAACATTCCAAGTAGGTGAATTCTCTGATTTGTGAGAATTGTAATGATGTTGAATAATGCATCTTGAATGTGACCTTTAAAAATGTTTCCCGTCATGTATTTTGTCGGGGGCATGTATTTCAGAGGGGCATTTGGAAATATTTCTCGTGCCATTTGCGCTTGGGCAAGCTCGTAAACGAATCCATTTTCCAACTCAGGGTTCATTTCAAACGCGTGCCCTAAACCCATCTGTTCTTCGCTTAAACCTGCTAATGTAGCAAATTGTTCGTTAATGAATTGTGATGCGAGGACTGTATGAGCTGCGTCATAAGCGTCGTCAGTGGTAAGATAATTGTCCTCTCCCGTATTAATGATTACTCCAGCATAGGCATTTACCATCCTTGAAAAATATTGATCAATCATCGTTCTTTGCATATTTATATCCCTAAATAATATTCCATATAACGCATCATTTAACATCATATCTACTCTTTCAAATGCCCCCATGGCAGCAATTTCTGGCATACAAAGTCCCGAACAGTAGTTAGTAAGTCGAATATACCTACCTTCTTCCTCGCTAACCTTATCTAAGGCTGACCTCATAAGACGGAAGTTTTCTTGAGTTGCATAGGTTCCTCCAAAACCTTCAGTTTTGGTGCCGTAAGGGACATAATCTAACAAACTCTGCCCAGTAGAGCGAATTACTGCGATAACATCGGCACCTTGTCTTGCTGCTGCTTGTGCTTGAACCATGTCCTCAAAAATATTTCCGGTAGCAACAATTAAATATATTAGTGGTTCCGTTTTCTCCCCATATCTACTAATTAATTCTTCTCTATGTTGCTTATTTCTTTTAATTATATCCAAATTTTTCTTAATTATGGAGGATAATACTTCTTTTATCTCAGATATGTTGCTTAAAGGAAACTCATTCATGCTTAATTGTTCTTGAGAGACTTTTTCCGCAATATTTTGAGGAGATAAATTAGTGTGCAAGATAGTATTACCAAGATACAATGCTATGCCATTATTGATTAACCCTGATTTTTGAACATGGTCGACTACTATATTTGGTAGTGGAACTCCAAATTCATCAACCCCATCAATCCCTAATAACCTACAAATAGTTCTTTCAATTGAAGTAGTGGAGTGTTTATTAATGAACTTTTGAGTATCTATGGCAATATTCCTCGCGATTTTCCTCGCGCCTTCTACTAGCGAAAAATCCAAATTTAATTTATTCATGTGAGTTTCATCTCTAAAGATAATTGTAATAATCTTAAGTCTAAATTATAAATTGTCACAAGGTCCAAGATTGAATATAGGAACATCAATTTTCTCTTGTAATAACCTTATGAACAGGTTATTTTCAAATTTATATCCTAATGGTGTTGTATGATTAACCGTAATTGCAATTAAATTAATTCGATCTAGTACCTTTAAGTGACCGCCTTTTTTTATAAATTTATAAAAAGTTTGCTTGCTAACAAATAATCTGGTAGGATCTGTGGCGATTACAGTTAAATCCTTTGTTTTTTTATTATTTATATACTCATCTAAAATGCTATCGGTTATCGCTCCCTTTATTACCAAGTATTTTGCATCTTTTGTCAATTGGTTAAAAATTGCTTTAGACGATCCCAAAGCCGTAGATTCTCCTAATTTATTAGTCGAATAATCATCATTTATAATTCCTACCTGAGCAGTGAGAAAGATATCTTTGCTGATTTTCCTTATTTTATCGTCCTTAACTATCCCTAAGCTAAATAAATCGTATATATGGGAGGTTAGATCAACAACCTTCTCCATGTTTCTGGATACAGACGCTCCTGTGGATAATATTGTTGCGTTGGAAATAAGGGGCGTAGCAAACGATCTCCTATCAAACGCACCATCAATTAAAATCACATTGCAACCTATCTTTAACATGTCATTACATAAGTTTTTTAACTGTTTATTCATTGAAGGGCCAGCTAATTCAACATACCCTTTATTTTTTGCTTTATAAATATTGATAATCCCGAGTGGCGTAGTGAAATTAGTGCCTTTAATAAGTTCGATTTCTATATCGCTATTCTTTAAAGAATCTTCAGCTGTAGCAATGATAGTTCCTTCTTCAACAATAATCTTAGGTTTTGGGAGTTCTGTAATCGCATCGTAAGGTTCTCCATCTCGACCTATGGATGTGACTCCAATTGTTTGCTTATCCCTTAATAAATTAATTATGTGATTTAATGTGGTAGTTTTACTTACATTTTTAGACAAACCAATAATTGATATTACTTTATACTTCTTTATGGCGTTGGTTAGAAGAGTTGGAAATTCTTCATTATTAGACATCATCAATGTTTCAAATTATTAAAAGAGCGTATATTATTTTAATTTTTTAAGAAAGTAGATCTTGGTTCAACAAAACGATTCATTTATGAAATTGCTTCAACATAAAGTTTTAAAAGTACACAAGTTGATATTAAACTCAATTACAATTTAAATTTTATAAAAAAGAAATCAAAGGAGAAAAATGAATGAATAAGAATAAATGGATATTGCTATTAGTTGCTTGTTCTCTAATACCCTTAATGTTTACGGTGACAATTCCTTATGTGTTACCTACAAAATTAGGTTTAAATTCTCTTTTAACGTCCGAACATAGCTGGACAAACGAATTCAAATTGTACGTTATACCTTTAGAAGAAGGATTTCAATACACTATTACTGTAGATATAGGAACTTTTTGGGGTATGGATATATCATTAAGAATCGGAGAAACACCCTATATGATAAACGGTTTTTTAGTTGAAGCGGGTTTATATACAGGAGAAATAATGCATTTTACAGCAACAAAAACAGGAGATTATTATATCCAAGTTAAAACTAATTCAGGTTCAGGTTATTTTGATATAATTGTAGAATCGGGGATAATAGGTTCCGCTACGGATTCGAATAAAGAATTTTTCAATCCGATATTTTTATTAGTTTTCATACTACCTAGTACAATCATCCTAGTAGTGGGATTACTAATTTTAAGAAAACTAGCTTCGAGGTCAGAAAGAAAACCTGCTATTAATAAATATCTACGAACAAAAAAGGAAGAGAATGTCGGTTTAGGTAACAACGAAGATGTAAGGTTTTGCTCATACTGTGGAGTTAAAGTTACTAAATCCTTAAAGAAATGTCCAAACTGTCAAGCATCTTTACTCTAAAATTTGCTCAAAAAAAAATTTAGAGTAATTTCCTAAGCTTACTTCATTTATTTAACTTTTTTTTTTCTTTCTTTCTAAGTAATCTGGTTTAAGCAACTCGCATATAATTCAAAAGTGATTCGTTTATTTTAAGAAATTATTTTTAATAAAAGTATAAAAAAAAGGAGAATTTAAATTTAATTTGCGTTTAAGTTCCACGCGCGTAATTAAAAATATATCCCACGAGAGTTGTTAATTGCAGTCTTTTTTCATTAATTGGGAATTATTAGAATTTAATAATTTAAATACTCTACACTATAGAAGTTTTTCTACCAAAATTTATAAAAAATTGTTATTTTCTTAGGTGTATTTTTTAATTTCATTTTCATAAAAAAAAAGAGAATCAAAATTTATTTATGTTTAAGTAATAGCGACACTTGTAAATCCTAGTATCTTTCCACAGAACGGGCAATGAAACATTTGACTTCCTGCTCTATGTTCTCCCAAAAATCCTCTATACATCTTGTGTCCCTTTTTATCTAATTCTGTTATGTAAAAATCTATTAAATGAAGCTCTTTTTCGCAGTATGGACATTTAGGACTTATTCGAGGATGTAAAGTAAAATCAAATCCACATTTGGGACAAATTTGTTCATCTATATCTACGCTTCTTCCACATTCTTCACATCCTCTGCAAAAGTGATATCTATAAGCCATTATCAATCATCTCATTTTTTTTAAAAAATTCCTTTTGGATTAATTCTATTATAATGTTACACTACATTCGCTTAAATAGATTTTATATATTAGTTTGTGATCATTTTATATTAACAATATTCTTTGAAAAAAGGAAAATCCTATGAAAAAATATAAATCAATATTGATATTAGTTTTATGTTCTCTGGTACCTCTATTATTTACATCGACAATACCTTATGCTTTACCAACAAGGTTATATCTTAATTCAATTAATTCGAACGAACACCTCTGGGGTGGTCAACAAGATTTATACTCTATAACATTGGAATCAGGATCGGAATATACGATTATTGTAAATTCCGGTTCTTGGAGTTTGGATGTTTCAATTAGAATAGGAGAAACGCCCTATATGATAAATGGATTATCAGTTGATAGCAGCTCAACTTATGAAGAAAGAATGCATTTTACTGCGTCAAAATCAGGAGAATATTTTATACAACTCAAAGTAAATTCAGGATCAGGATATTTTTATATACTCGTAGAATCAGGAACAACGGGTTCAGCTACTGGATCGAATGTAAACTTTTTCGATGTGTCATATTTACTGGTTCTCGTATTACCGAGTGTTTTTATTTTGGCAGTGGGATTACTCATTATGAGAAAGATAGCATCAAGACCTGAGAGAAAACCTTTTATTAATATCTACAAGAGAAAAAGAAAAGAAGGGGAAGATTCTTTAGATACTAATGTAGACGTAATGATATGCGAATACTGTGGAATTGAAATTAAGAAAAATCTAAAGAAATGTCCAAATTGTCAGAATATTCTTAAATAAACTTTATTTACTCAATTTGCTTTTCCGTAGATTTCTTTCCAAATCGTCTGGTTCAATTGTCATTTTTTGGCCGCTTAATAGGGCTGAAACACCAATTTGCTTCTCACAATCTTCACAATGGCAACTTGGAGTGTAATTTTCAGGCTCTTCGTAAGTTGTTATAACTCCTTCGAAATTCCTTAAGACAACTCTTGTATTTCCCTGGGAGATTGTATAATCGGGCATAACAGGAATCTTCCCGCCTCCACCAGGTGCATCAACAACATAAGTGGGCACGCATAAGCCAGATGTGTGTCCTCTTAATCCTTCGATTATTTCTATACCTTGCGCCACGCTGGTCCTGAAATGCCCTAATCCAACTGATAAATCGCATTGATAAATGTAATAGGGACGAACTCTTATTTTTACTAATTCATGGACTAACTTCTTCATAATATGTATACAGTCGTTTACACCTCTTAATAATACTGATTGGTTTCCGAGGGGGATACCTGCATTTGCCAGCATTTCACAAGCCTTCTTAGAGTCTTCAGTTATTTCGTTCGGGTGGTTGAAATGAGTATTAAACCATATCGGATGATATTGGTGAAGCATTTCACATAATTCTGGCGTAATCCTTTGAGGCATAACAACTGGACTTCTTGAACCTAATCTGACGATTTCTACATGAGGGATTTCCTTTAAACTTATCAGAATGTCCTCTAATATTTTATCTGAGATAAGCATTGCGTCACCTCCGGAGAGTAATACATCTCTTATTGAAGGTGTTTCCTGAATATAATCTATACATTTCTCTATCTGATCTTTTGGAGGGGCTTTATCGTGATGACCCGCGAAACGTCTTCGAGTACAGTGCCTGCAATACATTGAACAATTTTCTGTAACTAAAAATAATACTCGATCTGGATATCTATGAGTTAACCCAGGAGTGGGACTATCGACATCTTCGTGAAGTGGGTCTTCCAAATCAGCAGTGGATCTATGGAGTTCATGGATTGTAGGGATTGCTTGTTTGCGAATTGGATCGTGAGGATCGTGAGGATCGATTAAAGATAAATAATAGGGGGTGATAGCCATTCTCATTTTTTCCAAGATACTAGGATCATCTTCTTCCTTTGTTAAAGGAATAAATTCTTTGAGCTCTTCGAGGGTGGTTATCCTATTTCTAAATTGCCATCTCCAGCTGTTCCAATCTTCGTCGCTTACTTTCCCAAATAATTCCATCCGTCTATTTACTTTCATGATAGTTACCTGAAATCATAATTTGTTATTGTAAATAATTTTTTTTATTTGTTAAAGTTTAGGAGTTTGAGAGAGAAATATTCTAAGGTCTATGTTCGCCTCACAAAATTTAATTTAAAATAAAATTTAAAGTATTTAATATCCCTTAGTTTAAAATATTCAAATTGATTGACATGAACGTGCATGAACGTATTAGGAAAACATTAGAGCACGAGGAACCTGACCGAGTTCCCACATTGGCACAAACATTTGAATACCCATTTACTAAAAAAGTAGCAGTTCATATGGGTATTGATCAAAACTCGAATAAACCTCTTTCTAAGGATTTCATGTATGAGGCAGCAATTCATATGGGATTTGATTCAATTTGGTATCACTACGATAAAATTAAATCGCACTCTAATAAGAAACCTGAAGTTCCAGAGAAAATTTTAAAGGACTATAATATAGAATCCTACACCGAATGGGCACAATATTATGACGGCGAATGGTATCGGGACGGTGTTTTAAAGACACCAGAACTATTGAAAGAATGGATCACTTTTATCAATACATGGGAACCTGCTGGAGAAATTCACTTTAAATCTTTTAAAAAGATCTGGGATAAATATCTTGAAAAGGGTTTGGTTACAATTCCTACTGGGAGCTCTGTAGCTTTCGCGACTTGGTCAATGATAGGGATAAATAGATTTGCCTATATGATTCGGAAACATTTTAATTTGGTTAAAGAACTTGCTAAATCTTTAGGTAGAATAACAAAAGAGCTTCAGAACTGCTTTTTTGAAAAAGAGATTGACTTGGTATTTCTTTGCGATGATTGGGCACTAAAAGGGAGTACAATTTATAATCCAAAGTATTGGAACGAAATTGTAACTCCTGTTTATAAGGAACTAGCCAATAATGCTCATAAACGTGGTGCTAAATTACTTATTCATTCAGATGGAAATGTTTCAGAAACTATTCCATATCTTATTAATTCTGGAGTAGATGCAATTGAGCCTTTGGAGTATGAATCGGGTATGAGATTAAAACCACTTAAGAAAGAATTCGGAGCGGATATTTGTTTAATTGGCAACATTTCCGCCACTCATGTCTTAACATATGGTTCAGTAGAAACAACAGTAGAAGCTACAAAACAAGCTCTACAGGATGCAGCGGAGAGTGGAGGATATATCTTGGGTGCTGGTTCAGATATTTTAGGTACATGTAAATATGAAAATGTCAAGGCGATGATTGATACCGTGAATAAGTATGGATCTTATCCTATTAGAAAATTAATTGAATAATAGGCTTCCATTTTATTTTGTATATTTTTCCTCAAAAATTTTTCTGAGAGTTTCAGATTCTCGCAATAAATCTAAGGTAATTTGCGCATGATCTTTTGTATAACCATTCCCTATTATCATCGTCACATCTTTTCCTATGCCTTCAGCTCCCAGGGCTGCTTTAGTAAAACTTGTAGCCATTGAAAAGAAATAAACAATACCTTCATCTCTCACAGGAAGGATAGAAGATAATTCCGAATTTGGGATGCTCAAACAATTAATAGCTATATCTACTTCATTTCCACCATTAACTCTAAGAGTTTCTCTTAAAACATTTATTGGATTTAATACATCTGCAATAATAACTTCATGGCAGAATTCGGTTTCTCTAAGAAATTCGGCTCTGGCTTCATTTCTAGCTTGCCCTATGACTCTTCCTCCTTTTCCAACCATTTTTTTAGCCATATACGAACATATAAGGCCCGATTTACCCGTAGCACCAAGGATTAGTATTGTATCACCTTCTTTCACGAGTTTCTTAACTTGTGCTGGAGCTCCAGCAATATCAAGTGCGGCAAGTGCTAAAGTAGCTTCTATATCTCCCGGTAATTTAGTGTAAATGCCACTTTCAAATAGTATCGCTTTTCCCTCAATCTTTATTCTATCTATGTCTGGGTTAATAGCTACGATTTTTTCAATCTTAAGAGGTGTTAATGAAAGAGAGACTAAGGAAGCAATTTTGTCTCCTTCCTTTAGCTCAATTTTATCTCTTAAGTCAATACCTATCATTTCTACTTCTCCTATTAGCATTCCACCAGAACCAGTAACTGGATTTTGCATTTTTCCCCGTTCGTGAACGATTTCCAAGATTTTGATTTTTATTTCCTCGACATCTCCTCCCGCTTCTTCTTTTAATTGAGTAAAACTTGCGGAATCGATATTTAAATAATCAACATTAATTAAAATTTCGTTATCGAATATGGTTGTATCATTCGATATTTTTAGCGCGGGTTGAGGTAGAGTTCCTTTAGGTTCAATTACTCTGTGAGTACCATATTTATTTCCTTTTACCATATGACATTCTCCACATTATTCTTAGAGACAAAATATTATTGTGACTAGTCTTACTTAAGAATTGTTGGAATTATAATTTATTCAAAATAATTAAGATGAATCGTGAAATGAAAACTAAAATTTATAATTCCACAAGAATAAAGAATACCTATAGAGTAATAGAAATAACTTATTGAAATGGCTTTTATGTTAAATTTCGAAATTAATATCAGCAAAATCAAATCAATTTATAAAAATCAGATAAAAAACGATGAGAATTTTATAATTAATTATGCAAGAACAATAAATTATTTTGGTCGCGTAGTATTGAGTAATTGTACTTCTAATAACCTTTTAAAAAAGATTTGTAGCGTTGCCGAATGTTATCTAATGATGAGCTCACCCAAATTTGAAACAATAAAATCAGTTTTACAGATGGGCATGAAAAAAGTTATCATTCCTGAGAAAGATGTTAAAAATATTGGTCAAAAAATATCAAAAAATATAATTATCGCAAGGGTTACCCTTCAACCCTTCCTTCTAAAAGAGGATCTAAAAGAAATTTTTAACCGAGTGAATCCTTATTGTTCAGAATTTTTGATTGATTACGAAGAAGATTTAAATATGGATGAAAGTACCGTTCTTGCAGTAATAGACTATATAACTGATTTTACTAAATATCCATTAACTTTTCTTGATACTAATAATAGATTTACTGAAGTAATAGAAAAAAAAGGAGTGAATCCATTCATTCGTTCATCTGGAATGTTTGAAGAGAAAGAGATGCTTAAAATCTTTAAATCTGCTTTGGATTTTCAGAAACTCGAGGGTTTAATCCCCACTATTGTTCAAGACGAACATAATCAGATTTTAATGCTTGCTTTTTCCTCTCAAGATTCTCTAACTCAGGCCCTGATTCAAAAGAAAGGCATATATTACAGTCGTTCTCGAAAATCAATTTGGATTAAAGGGGAAACATCAGGAAATTATCAGACGCTAAATCAAGTAAGGTATGATTGTGATCAAGATGCTTTGCTATTTAAGGTTCGTCAGGAGGGGGTTGCATGTCACTTACAGAGATATTCGTGTTTTGGTAATAAGGAATTTAAATTATTAGATTTATATGAAGTCATTCAAAATAGAATTTTAAAACCTGTTGCTGGTTCATATACTAGTAAGATTTCCAAAGACGAACGATTAATAATCGAAAAAATAAAGGAAGAAAGTAATGAAGTGATTAATTACACTAATGAAGAAAATTTAACTTGGGAAATTGCAGATTTATTGTATTTTATTATGGTTTTAATGGCTAAAAAAGGAATTAAACTTCAAGATATATTAAACGAACTAAGGAGTAGAAGAAATTATGGAAACTAAAAACATGAGAGAAAATTCAGATTCGCAATTAATCCGAATAGGAATCCCCTCAAAAGGTCGTATGGAGTCTGAAACCCAAGAATTTCTTAATTCGTGTGGTTTCAAAATAAGGAGAAATAGGCAACAATATATTGGATGGTTAGAGGGATTCCCAAATTTACAAGTAGTATTTCAAAGGCAAAAAGATATTATTAATGGTGTACTTAATGGGAATTTAGCTTTTGGAATTGTAGGTTTAGATATTTTAACTGAATTAACACTGAAAGATCCAGATAAAATTTTAATTATTCACGATGATTTAGGATTTGGAAAATGTGCCTTAGAGGTTTCAATTCCCGAAAATTGGGAAGAAATTACGATGAAAGATTTGAAACAGCGCAACCAAATTTTACGGATTGCCTCTAAATTCCCTTTATTAACAAAGGAGTTTTTTAATAGGCACGAACTTGATTTTGAACTAATTAAAGCAGAAGGAACTATAGAGGTTGCTCCTACACTAGGGTATTCTGATATAATTGTTGAGTTAGTCTCTACAGGACAAACGCTTAAAGATAATCGGTTAAAGAGGTTGCAAGATGGTTGTATTCTCCAATCCCAAGCGTGTTTTATAGCAAATCGAAAAATCTTAAAACGAAATCAGATTGTTTTGGATATTTCTCGAACTTTTCTGGAGTACTTTGAAGCGACAATAAGAGCAAAAGATTATGTTTCAGTATTTATAAACATGCGCGGAAAAGATCCTGAGAATGTTGCTCAAAAAATGTTTACTAACGAAAGTCTTAAAGGACTCCAAGGTCCAACAATCTCGCCAGTAATTTCTTCGAAAGGAGGATCATGGTTTGCTATTCATATCATTGTTGAAAAAATTAAATTAACGGAAACTATAAGAGCATTGAGAGAAATTGGCGGAAGTGGAGTCGTTGTTAGTCCGACTTTATTTATTTTTGAGGAAGAACCAAAGCGTTATAAAGATTTAGTCAAGAATCTGGAGGATAAGTCATGATTCCTATCTATTCTTTAGAGGAAGCAGAAAAATCTATATTAATCCGCAAACCAATTGTCAATACTCCCGTATCACCTCAAATTAACAATCAAATCGTCAAGATTTTTGGTAAGTCTTTAACGCCACAAGAAGTTGTTAAGCGAATTATTAACGATGTGACTAAGAAAGGAGATGTCGCTCTTATTGAATGGACTAGGAAATTAGACAATTCCGATATTTCTAATTCAATTGAAATTAAACTAGATCAAATGGAAGCGGCTCTAAAATCTATCGACGCAAATATTAAAGATGTTTTAATTAAAACTAGAGATAGAATCTTAGCATTTCACAGAAAACAACCCATTTCTTCTTGGACTACGAATGACTTAGGAGGAACTTTAGGACAAATAATAACGCCCATCCAGAGAGTGGGATTTTATGTACCTGGAGGTTCTGCTCCGCTTCCATCGACTGTCATTCATAGTGTTTGTCCTGCTATTGTAGCAGGCGTTGAAAAGATAGTAATAGTTAGCCCACCTCCAATTTCCCCCATAATATTAGCTACATGTAATTTAATGCGTGATTTTAACGTAAAACTTAAAGTTTTTCAAATAGGAGGAGTTCAAGCAATTGCAGCTCTTGCATATGGTACAGAATCAGTTCCAAAAGTCAATAAAATTGTTGGTCCTGGTAATATTTTTGTAACTTTAGCTAAGCGAGAGGTATATGGGATTGTAGGAATTGATGGTATTGCAGGTCCAACAGAAGCTGTTATTTTAGTCGACGAATCAGCTGACCCGGAATTGATCGCGTCTGATTTACTCGCTCAAGCCGAACATGATTTCTTATCAATTCCAATTTTACTAACAACAAGTCCAAATCTAGCAAACGCGGTTAAGAAATCAATTGATGAACAAATACCAAAATTATCTCGCACTGAAATTGCTCAATACGCGATTGAAAATAATGGTGGAATTATTTTAGTAACTAGTATTAAGGAAGCTATATCTGTAATTAACGATTTTGCCCCAGAACACTTATCTATTATAACTAAAGACTCACAAGAGATTTTGCCACAAATAAAAAATGCTGGAGGTATTTTCTTGGGCGAATCTTCTTGCGAAGTAATGGGTGATTATATTGCTGGTCCTAGTCATGTAATGCCAACAGGTGGTGCTGCAAAATTTTCTTCACCATTATCGGTATTAGACTTTCTCAAAATTACCAGTCTTATTGCATTAGATACTGAAACGGTTAAATCTATAGCACCTTTAGCTGAACAATTAGCGCGTAATGAAAAGCTTACAGCCCATTCAGAAGCGGCTAGGAGGAGAACCTAATGCCCAAAATTAAAACTGTAGATCACCTCGCTTCAATAAAGAGTTATAACGGAGTTAGACCTCTAGAGATCATTGCTGAAGAACTCAATATCCCTGTTGCAAAAATAATTAAACTTGATGGTAACGAAAATCCTTACGATCCACTTCCAGAAGTGTTGGCAGCATTAAGCTCTCTCAAAAATATTGGTAATTATCCAGACACATTATGCTCAAATTTAAAACGAGTTTTAGCAAAAAAAGAAGAATTAAAAGATAATAATTTTATCATAAGTTCAGGATCTGATGAGTTAATTGAATTACTAATAAAAGCGTACGCGAATCCTTCTGATACGGTACTCTCTTTTTCGCCTACATTTGGCATGTTTTCATTTTTGGCTCAAGTTAATGGAATTAAACATGTAGCAGTCTCTCAAAAACTTGTTAAAAAAGAATCTTTTGCGTGCTACATACTTGACGAGGATCAATTTTTAGATGAAGCGAAACAGTCTAAAATCGTATTTATCGCTCGTCCAAATAATCCCGATGGAAATGTTGTATCAGAAAGGTTTATTGAGCGCTTAGTATCTCTCCCCGTTTTAGTGGTCATTGATGAAGCTTATATAGAGTTCTCAAAGTTTCAAAGTCTTGCCAAGTGGGTTTCTCAATACGAGAATCTTGTTGTTCTTCGAACATTTAGCAAAGCTTATGGCTTAGGAGGGCTACGAGTTGGATACGGTATTATGTCAAACGATATCCGAAAAGTCTTAGTATCAATTAAGCAACCATATAACGTTAATATTGCCGGACAAAAAACTGCTTATGCTGCCTTAACTAGTCCACTAGTGGATCAAAGAATAACAGAAATGAAAAAAACAAGAGAATGGTTTATCAATCAGCTTAGATTAGTTCAAAATCGATACAAGAACTTTTGGATCCACCGAAGCGAAGCCTGTTATGTGCTACTCACCTTCGAATCTCCAGAGATTCCAAAGAACTTTTACGAATATCTCTATTCAAAAGGTATTCTTTTGCGATACTATTCCTCATCAGACATGGTTAACAACCTAAGAATCAGTATAGGACTCCAAGAAAATATGGTAAAAGTTATTGATGAACTCAAATTATTTTTAAAAGGAGGAAATTAAAATGAATCGACAATCAGAACAAGAAAGAAAAACGAAAGAATCCACTGTTACTATTTCACTTAACTTAGATGGCGCTGGAAATGCAAATATAAATACAGGTATAGGATTTTTCGATCATATGTTAAATCACATCGCAGTTCATGGAATTTTTGACATTGAAGTGAAAGCTACTGGCGATTTACATGTCGATACTCATCATACCATAGAAGATGTAGGTATAGTGTTAGGAAAAGCTTTTAAGCAAGCAATCGGAGATAAATCAGGAATTGACCGCATTGGACACTCTTACGTTCCTATGGATGAAGCCCTAGCATTAGTTGTGGTTGATTTTTCCAATCGCCCCTATTCAATTATTAATATCCCCTGGACAGGTAAATATTTTGGAAAGAATCAAGACGAATTGATACCTCTCACATTGATTGAACATTTTTTACAGACATTTGCGATTCACGCTGGTATAACGCTACATGTGAAAGTTTTCTATGGAAAAGATGATCACCATATGGCAGAGTCGGTTTTTAAAGCTCTCGGATCCTCACTGGATAAAGCTTCTCGGTTAGATCCTAAACGAAGAGGCAGTATCCCATCTACTAAGGGAATACTATGAAATAATAAAGTGCATTTTTTAATTATTCGAGGAGTTATTTATGATTACTATAATTGACTATGGGATTGGAAATTTAAGATCTGTTCAACGATCATTAAATCGATATTGTTCAGATGTAATAATATCTAATGAAAGAAGAGAGATAGAAAAAGCAACTGGTATTGTTCTACCAGGAGTGGGTGCTTTTGGAGATGCGGTCGAAGAGCTCAAACGAAAGGGGCTCTTTACGCTATTAAAACAAATTATACCAACAAAATCAACCTTAGGAATATGTTTAGGATTACAATTATTATTCGAAAATTCGGAAGAAAGTCCAGGTGTTGAGGGATTAGGCATTTTTTCTGGAAAAGTGAAGAAATTAACGCCTACTAAATCAATTCGTGTTCCACATACGGGATGGAACCGAGTGATTGCCACGAAGGAGCCATACTTCGCGGGTTTTGCATATTTTAACCACACGTATTATTGTAAACCAGTAGAAGAGAGTAATATAATTGCTTTTACATTGCACGGAATAAGATTTGGAGTAATCTTTAAGTATGGAACGATATTGGCAATTCAATTTCATCCAGAAAAAAGTAAAACAATTGGAGAAAGCATACTGAAATATTGGGTTGATTCTTTAGGAAAAGGGGTGAATTAAACATAAAAACTGTAATTCCTGCAATGGATATAAGAGGGGGAAAAGTAGTTAGACTTACTCAGGGTGACTTTTCTAAACAAGTCACATACTCTGATGACCCCTTAGCTATTTTAAAGCAATTTATTGAAGTCGGTGCGTTGTGGATTCATGTTATTAATCTAGATGGAGCTTTAACAGGAAACTTTCAGAAAAATCTTAGCTATCCTATTATTTTGGAACTTATTAAACTCTCAAAACAGACGGGGATCAAAATTCAGATTGGAGGGGGAATACGGAGCATAGAAACGATTGAGGAATTAATAGATAGGGGGACTGACCGAATAATTCTAGGAACCATTGTCTTCGATGATAACAAACTCCTAAAGGTTTTATCTAAACAATATAGGAGCAAGATTACGATCGCATTAGATTCTTTAAATAAAACAATACGTACTAAGGGATGGCAATTTGACACGAACTTAGATATATTTAAGGTTTTTTCTAAATTGGAGAATTTGGGAATCCAAGATTTCATCGTCACCGACATAATGAAAGATGGTACCTCAACTGGTTTAAATACAAATCTCTATTTAGAATTAAAAAAGATTAAAAAACTAAACACCCGAATTATTGCCTCAGGTGGAATTTCAAGTATAAACGATGTAAAAATGGCCCTAGAGTTTGCTGATGGAGTAATTGTAGGAAAAGCTTTGTATAATGGAAATATTCCACTCAAACTTCTAAGCACCTTCCTTGATAATCTTCATAAATCCCGATTAGTAAAACGCATTATTCCTTGTCTAGATGTAAAAAATGGAAGAGTTGTAAAGGGGGTTAAATTCAAAAATCTACGAGATAGTGGAGATCCAGTTGATTTAGCACGATATTATAACGAAAATGGTGCTGATGAATTAGTTTTCTTAGATATTTCGGCAACACTAGAAGGACGAAAAAGCATGCTTAATACGATTCGATCTGTAGCAGAAGAGGTCTTCATCCCATTAACTGTAGGTGGCGGAATTAAAACAATTGAGGATATGACCGTAATTATCAAAGCAGGTGCCGAGAAAGTTAGTATAAACTCAGCAGCTATAAACGATCCAGACTTAATTACTAAAGGTGCGAAGAAATTTGGCTCTCAATGTATAGTTGTAGCAATCGATGCTAAAAAAAAAGGGGAATCATGGGAAGTTTATTCACTTAGCGGCACAGAACCTACTGGACTCGATGTATTAGAATGGGTAAAAATAGTTGTAGATAGGGGGGCAGGAGAACTATTAGTTACAAGCATGGATAGAGATGGTACTAAATCAGGATACGATCTTGATTTAATCCGAGCTATTACAGATATTGTGTCTGTACCTGTGATCGCGTCAGGGGGAGCTGGAAATAAGGAGCACTTTATAGATGCAATTAATCACGGTGCTGAAGCAGTATTAGCTGCTTCCTTATTTCATTACAACCTTTTGAAAATCCAGGATTTGAAGGAATTTTTGAATGAGTATGATGTTTTGGTAAGAATATAATTTCACTTAGCATGAGATCGAGAAAAACTTTAAAGTCTTGAAATACATAAGAGAAATGATATACAATGTCGGGATTAGATTTTAGTGTAGTAGGAAAAAAAAATCCGGAAAAAATTTATAAATATACCAATAAAGATGTAATTCTATATGCTTTAGGGATTGGAGCTCAAACTTCTGAACTTCAATTTCTCTACGAGGGAGTTTCAGGAGGATTAAAAGTATTTCCTAGTTTCGTAGCAGCCCCAAGATATATAGCATTCCCTAAATTAGGGAAAATTAATTTTCCTAAATTTATCCACGGTGAAGAATTAATAAGATTGCATAAGCCTATTCCGTCACAAGGAGAAATAATCTGCTTTAGTGAGGTAACTAGTATATATGATAAAGGTAAAGCAGCACTCATAAATGTTGAAACTACAGGCCTCTCTAAAGATAGGAATCCACTATTCGAAATCGAATCCGCATTTTTTTATTTAGGTGCGGGAGGATTTGGTGGAGATAGGGGTCCGAAAACAGAAAAGATTAGACCACCAGAGCATACTCAGCCAGATTTTAGTGTTACATATAACACCACTGAGAACCAAGCAGCTTTATTTCGACTTAGCGGAGATTTAAATCCGCTTCACATTGATCCTGACCTCGCTCGTTTTGGAGGTCAAGAAAAACCTATTTTACACGGGTTATGTACCTATGGTTTTGCAACAAGAGCAATCTTATACAGTCTATGCGATGGAGATATCTCACGCTTTAAGGAATTTAAAGTACGATTTACTAATGTGGTATATCCTGGAGAATCGTTGACAACAGAAGGGTGGAAAGATAATGGACGCTATTTAATTCAAGTTAAAACTGAGAGAAATATTGTTTTGAGTAACGCTTATGTTATTATTGACTAAAGTTTCACTCCAATAAACAATCCTCTTTCTTCCATCAACCCATCTTTTAGAAATTCTGCCTTAAAACCGGCTTTTTTCATGAAATCAAGAGTTTTATCAGTCTCAAATAAACCTAATTCATGAGTGTCTGCAAAATGTATAACATCTTTATCTTTTTCAGCAATTAAATAATGCATCTCCATTATTGATAAGTCTCCTTCTATTTTTGTGGTGTTAAGTCTTGCAATTTTAACATCTTTTCCATCGTAAGTAGTCATACCGGGCGCTCCAACCCAGTAAGTGGATTTGGTAAACCAAGGCTCAATGATTAGAACTCCACCTTTCTTTAAGTGCTTTCTAAAATTCATCATCGTTTTTTCTAAGTTAGAATACGTTTTTACATACCCAATTGAGCTAAATAAGCATAAAATTACATCAAATTCGGATTTAAGATTAAAATCTATCATATTGCCTTGTTCGAAAATCGCATCCTTAACATTTTCCTTAGCGACTTCTACCATTTCGATGTTAATATCAATACCCGTGCAGGAAAAGTCGTCTATAAAACATTCCAAATGTTTTCCCGTCCCACATCCAACATCAAGTAACTGATTACCGTCTGATTTTTTATTTTTTTTTATTAAATTTTTAATAGAATAAGCTTCTTTCTCATAATCTTTCCAATGATAAATCAAATCGTAGTATTTGGCTAATTTTTTATACATAATATAGAATTCCTTTATTTTTTCTTTTAATCCATATTTAAAATTTTTCTTGCGTCGTAGGGTGATGCGATATCCCTACCTAACTCTTTTGAAATCCTCACTACTTTTTCCACTAATTCACTGTTAGAATTAGCTAAGACTCCCTTTGAAAGGTAGATGTTATCTTCAAATCCGACTCTTGCATGTCCTCCTAGAACTATTGACATTGTAACCATAGGAAACTCGTGTCTTCCAACGGCACAGACGGTAAATGTTGAACTTTTTGGAATGCTATTCACCATATAGAGTAAATCCCTTGGTGTTGCTGCAATTCCACCGTTAACTCCTAACACAAAATTAAAATGCATTGGCTCTTTAATATCTCCTTTCTTATTAAGCCTTAACACCATATCGATCATACCCTTATCAAAACACTCCAACTCTGGTTTAATTCCGCGCGAATCCATTTCTTTGGCAAAGTAGATTATTGTATTTTCTGTGTTGACGAAAATTTCATCTCCTCCGAAATTTATTGTTCCGCAATCAAGTGTAGCCAATTCCGGTTGTGGAATCATAAAAATTGGTTGTAGTCTCTCTTCATTACTCATGCCAATAGCACCCCCGGTTGACGGCTGAATGATGATATCGGGACACCTGGTTTTAATTTCGTCGACACATGCTTTGAATCGTTTTATATCTTGAGTAGGCGTGCCGTTATCTTCTCTAACGTGCAGATGGATAATACTCGCACCGGCTAAAAACGATTTTTCTGCTTCGATACCGATTTCTTTTATAGTGTAAGGTACATTCGGATTATGTTCTTTTGTTACTTCAGCACCACAAATAGCTGCCGTAATAATCAGTTTTTCCATTTATCTCCCTCATCTACTATCAAGATTAAGTTAAATTATATTTCTTGTAATAATAATTTTGTATTCTATGAAAAAAGTAAGATTATTTAATTTTTTTTTTATTCAATTCTAAGAGAGGTTTAAGGGGTAAAAAAGA
>Ga0255055_10000784_pt1 | contig 24146 bp, 20 predicted proteins | sample JV7_2_27_MG_FD_188633 | JGI IMG/M metagenome (GOLD analysis project Ga0255055, IMG submission 188633) | Seawater microbial communities from Jervis Inlet, British Columbia, Canada - JV7_2_27 | ecosystem: Environmental > Aquatic > Marine > Inlet | place: Canada: British Columbia | collected...
GGCCTGAATGTGCTCTCCGGATATGATTTTATCACCTCGTCCCAGAGCAGTGCCGATGCTCTCTCCTCACCTATTCTGTTGGAACTTACGCCCTCCCAGTAGAGAGAAGCGTCTACGAGCTTCCCATAAGGAAAGTTGACACGGTACTTTCGGAAAGCCTCTCGGGCTCTTACATAGTTTCTCTGGTCAAAGAATATCTCGCCACGAAGAAAGAGCGCCTCACCAGCCAGGGGACTCTCCGAATAGGACTCCCAGAGCTGCAGATAGTACTCGGCCGCTGTTTTCGACTTGTCCTGAGTGCGAAGAATATTTGCATATTCAAAGAGTGCGTCATCTGCATAGGATGAGCGTGGATCATTTTCGAAGATGCGCGAGAAGGTGTATGAAGCTTTAATATGCTGATCTCTGCTTATTTGGCTCATGCCCTGGAGAAAACGGGCCTTCCGTGAGAGCTCACCCTCATCCAACGCTGCCAGTTTCGCAAAGTGCTCTTCAGCCCCTGCGTATTCACCCCTGCTGTACCTGCACCAGCCGCCCAGATACAGCGCGGCGGGAAAGAGTGCATGGCCTTCGAACTCAGAGATAAACCGGTTTGTGAGTATTATCGCACTGTCTAAATTGTTCAGCCGGTAGCGCGACCATGCACTGTAGTAGACCACATAGGGAATGATGGGTGAGAGTCCGACTTCCTCCACTCGACGCGCATCGATTTGTGCGAGCGATTCGGCAGCCCCCTGATACTGTTTCAGTGCAAGGTTGCCCAGCCCATGCATATACAGAACGATACTGGAGGCATAGGGGTCTTCGTTATGCAAAAGAGGCCTGTCTCTCAGAAGGGCCTCAGACTGTTCTGTAACCACATCAAAGTTTTTCATGAAAAAGTTCAGTTTGATGAGATCCACCCGGGCACGCACCGCATCGGGATACTGCGCGGTGAAGCTGCTCAGAAGCGTGCGCGCCTGTGCATTTCGATCAAGGGCCTGGAGTATACGTGATTTGAGACGCACCACATTGCCCGTAAGAGATAGCTCATCTGCATTCATATTTTTAAAAAAGTCTGATTCAGCTGAAATCCCGTATGCGTCGAGATACTCATCACAGAGTCGCAGCGACTCCTTCAGCAACTCCTGTTTATAATTTGAGTAGGCAAGGAGATAGCGCGAATTCTTGGCCAACTCTCCCTCAGGATTGAGCTGCATGGTTCTTCTGTACTGCCCTGACGCCTCCTGATAACGTCCCTCATACAGATAGATGTTGCCCAGGCTAAAGGATGAGATGACTGCCTTTTCATCCTCCTCTGCGATGGAGAGATACTCCTCCATGAGCTTCCGCGCATCATCCTTCCGGTCTTTTTTCATGTAGAGCTGAGCCAGGTAGAGGGGCACCGCTTCGGGTATCTCGTCCGTGACCTTCAGGTTCCAGACCTTGGAAAGAAAATATTCGGACAGATCGTATTCACCTCTCCTGTAGCTTTCGATTCCGATTCGAACCCAAAAATCCTGAAGTGCTTCAGGGTAGGTGCGAAGCCTCTCCTCTGCGTGCTGAACAACCCACTCCTTGCGGGCAAAGTCCTGTTCAAGACTTGCGATGTGGTAGAGCCGTCTGAGCGCGACTGCCGCTGTCTCGACATCAGAATCAATGAGCTTGGTGTAGTCAATTTCCGCCGCCTCAGTGTTGCCGAAACGCATATTTGCTTCAGCCCTGAACAGGGTTATCTTCTCTCTCCACTCGGCTGGGAACTGTTCGATATCGATACCGTCTGTAAACTGAAGAAACTCCGTGTGACGATCAAGATTGAGAAGAATGAAGCTGTAGAGTACAGTCTCATAAGGGCTGAGCTGTTCATCTCCCTTCAACTCTCTGAGCTGCTCCATGGTGGACCAGGCATTCTGAAACCGACCTATCTCCACCTCAGCCATTGCCTTGTAGAGTAAAGCCTCGGCAATGAGAGAGCTCTCCTCACCCCTCTTTAGAAAATCCTCTAGGTTCTCCAGGGCTTCGATGTATGCTCCCTTTTGAAATTGAGCAACACCTTTCCAGAAGGGCACAAATCCTATGAATCTCGTTGCCCTGTAACGCCTTTCAACGATCCCGAAAAGATCGATCGATTCGTCGAGTTTACCGAGTCTGAAGAGACAAACGGCTTTCCAGTACTGCGCGTCCGGCACGAGATCTGAGAGCGGGTACGTACGAACAATCTCGTCAAAAGTTTCGTAGGCAGCTGTGTAGTTGTTGCTGAGATACCTGCTCTGGGCCTGTGAGTACAGTTCACGTTCCTGCGTAAATCCATAAAGCAGCACAGGAACAAAAATGACAATTACGAAAAGAAATTTCTTCCACATAATCACAAATATAGCCCCTCATCAATTTCTCTTCAACGTGAAATACTTTTTACATACTCACTGAGACTGCGGATACAAAGGACTCGAGGAAGGTTTCAGTCAGGTCTGGCAGTTTCACACCCTTCTTCGTGATAAGATAGTAGTTACGGTGGGCCGAGAAGTTCTTGATATCGATAATCTTAAGATCTCCCTTTTGCATTTCCCTGTCAAGGATAATTGAGGGTATGAATGCACAGCCCATACCCATACGTGTAAATTCAATGAGCGCTTCGGGCAGCCCGATCTCAGAGATGATATTCATGTTCTGGAACAGAATACCATTTTCGCTCAGTTTTCTCTCGAGGAACTTGCGCACCCCCGACTCTTTCTGATTGATGATCAGGGGTATGGTTTTCAGTTTCGGAAGTGTGATACTGCTTGCAACCTTGAAGTCCTTGTGGGCGACCAGTTTCAGTTCATCTCCTGAGAAGCTCCTGTAATCGAGATCGTTGTTCATGACCGCACCTACGAAGCCCACATCAAGCATCTCCTTTTCCACCATGGAAGCAATGTTCTCGGTATCGTTCAGCTCGTAGATGATATAGATATTTGGATGCTTTTTCTTGAATTCCGCGATCTTCTCATACAGTGTACGTGAGGTTGGTATGTGGCTCGATCCGATGCGCAGTATGCTCTCATCACTGGATTCCACAAGCTTGAGATCGCGCGTCAGGTTATCCATCATGGTGAGCATGTTCTTGGCAAACCTGTAGAAAAGCTCACCTTCCTTTGTCAGTTCAATCCGCTTGTGTTTCCTGCGCAGGAGGACTGAATCCACCTCGCGCTCAAGCCTGTTAATCTGCTGCGTTACAGCCGGTTGTGTGAGGGCTTCTAGCTCCGCGGCTTTCGAGAAGCTCTTGAGGTCTGCAATGAGGAGGAACAGTCTGATCTGCTTCGTATTCATATGTCAGATCTCATAGTATACAGATACTTGAAAAGGCGTTCTACTGTATCCCCGTCATGATACAACAGAACGCCTAGTAAGGCAATATGGAAAAAGTTGATTACGATCACTGCCAATCAACGGTTACGAAGCACCGCTTCAATCTTTTCCTCGATTCCCTCACTGTGTATCTCATCTGTACTGAACCGTGCAAAGGGTTCGAGATAGTGGACCGGTCTTTCGGCCTTGATTTTCTTTTCGCCGCCACCTGTTATGTTGAGGGCTATGATATCATCGGGCTTTACAGCTTCTCTTTCAATTGCCTGCACGAGCGCACCCAGAGCGACACCGCCCGCAGGATGAATATCGCTCTTTTCATGCTTCTCGAAGAGATCCATGGCCCTGTCCACCCCTTCGTTGTCAACCGCATACATGGCTCCCGACGATGCTGAGAGCACATCGAACACGCCTCCGGTCAGTGAATAGGGGGGTTTACGGTTGGAGAGGACCTTTGCCTTGATCTGATGGATTTCAGCCTTTGCCTTCTTCTCATCCAGAGGTGGGAGGTCACGCTGCCCTTCGTTCCATGCTTCAGTCATTGGTTGAAAGGGGGCATTTTGAGCAAGGTGCAGTTTCATGACTGTGTTGCCATAGGACCCATCTCCCTGAAGGCGGAGGCATGACTCCCATGCAGCGATGCCGCCCGTACCTGAGCCGACTGCTTGAAAGTAGTGATCTGGTATGCTCCCGATGCTGGAGGCAGCGTCAAGCACCGTTGTGGCCATACCGTCCCGCCGAGCCACATTGGCTGCGCCTCCTTCAGGGAAGAAGCCCTGAACCTTCGTCACCTTGCCCGCAAGGGTAATGGCATCAAAGTAATCGCTGTCACCAGAGGCGAAGAGCAGCTTTACGCAATCCTGATAGGGCTGGGGCGACCAGATTTCCTTTCTGCTCTCTTCAGGTATTACCAGCACGAGGGGTATACTGTTCATGGAGCAAATATAGGCAAACGCCCTGCCGGTATTTCCCGCTGATGCGACCACAATCGTACCGTTGTGTTTTTCCGGTATTCTCGCCAGAACGGACGGCGCTTCCAGCTCCTTGAACGAGGCTGTCCGCATCAGTGCATCTCTCTCGGGCCAGTAGCCGTTGAAAATGATGTACAGGTTTTTCAATCCCAGAATATCGGCAAGGGCCTTGCTCCTGAACGTAACCGGCCTTCCTTCAACGTCGAGCATTCGTAGGGCGGGCAGAAAATCTGCATGCCTGAACATACCGGGATTGTCATCATGAATGTTCAGGACCTTGTTTTTGTATATAGACCGAAGCAGTGCAGGGCCGTGTGAATTGTCGCACCGGAGCCTGAAACTGTCGTCTTCGTATTCCGCACCGCACTCGGTACACTTGAGAATATACTTTTGCATGGCCAAGTCTCCTCCAATCAATAGTACTCGTTTTAACAATACCTGAGAACCGCTTTTGCAGTGTTGAATGATAAATTGTATTAATAGGAGGGATAATTTTATAATAAAAACTTATAAGTCGAACTTCGAGTTTTCATATTCATGCGGGAAAAGCAATTATATTAATTGAAAAAGTGAATCCAACCATGTTTTTCCACCGAAGTTCTCAAAATTACCGTGCTACGTATATGAGAATGTTACATTTTTATACCGATGTATGAAACTCGACATTCGCCCTTATAGGTCCTGCACAGGTGGGTGAAGCAGACGGCAGGGATTCTGTGTAAGAAACATGCACACAGGATGAGCCGGCTCAATATCCTCCAGACACAACCAACACCTGACCTGTCGTGTAGGACGCATCTTCACCGGCAAAATAGGCAACTGCTTCAGCGATATCTTCGGGCTTGCCTAGTCGTCCGACTGGTATCCTGGCAATGGTTTCATCTCTTTTTACACCTGGAGCTGCCATCCGAAACATATCCGTATCTATTTTGCTTGGTGCAACCACATTCACCGTAATGCCATGATCAGCAACCTCCCGTGCGAGTGCCTTGCTCAGGGCAATGACTCCTCCCTTGGATGCGGCATAGTGAACGCCCGATGTACCGCCGTTAATACCCGATGTGGATGATATATTGACTATTCTGCCCCAGCCTCTGTCGATCATGGGCGGCAGAACTGCGCGGCAGCAGAGGAATGTCCCCTTCAGATTCACGTCGCACATACGGTCCCACATTTCCTCCTGTACATCCCATGCAGATCTGTACCCATAATCTGTTATAGCCGCACTGTTTACCAGGATATCGACCGGCCCGAGTGCAGTGCGTATCTCCTCTGCCATAAGCCGGACTTCCAAGCTCTGGGAGATATCGGCCTGAACAAACAGGGCATCTGCACCGAGAGCCTGAATCTGCTGAACCACATCGTCACCCCTGCTCTTTTGACCCACAACCCCGATGGAAGCACCGTCACGGGCAAGCCGGAGTGCTATGGCCTTACCTATACCACGGGTGCTGCCTGTTACAAGTGCAGTATGCCCGCTGAGGTTTCCCATCCGATGTACCTCCCTTTATTTTGGTGATCTGGTCCAGGTATTCTCATGCAGCACATAACATAGTGATCTGTGCCATGCAGTCTCCCATAACACAGTACCTGATAATCTATGCAGGCAAGCCCCAGTGCCTCTTCACTGCACATGCGGAGGCAACTGCCTGAGGTGAACATCGCGCTGCGGGAAGGGTATGGTTATGCCTCTCTGCCTGAACCGTTCGACAATGGCATAGCGAAGCTGGCTCTTCACCATCAGCTGTATGGCAGGACCGGCTACCCACACCCTGATTACGAAATTGAGCGCCGAATCACCGAATGAGGAGAACAGCACATCGGGCTCTGGAACATCGAGGATATTCTCGGTGAGGCGAGCCGCTTCGAGCAGAGCTTCACGCACGAGATAGGGATCAGTTCCATAGGCAACACCAACTTCCACATGCAGACGCAGCCTGGGGTCGCTGTGGGACATGTTCTCCACAGTGGTATTGACGAACTCTGTATTGGGAACGATGAGATGCTCGTTGTCTATGGTTCTGATAATGGAGGAACGAAGCTTTATCTTCATGACCGTACCGATCATATTTCCCACTTTGACCATGTCTCCTTCCTTTATCTGCCGCTCAAACAGTATGGCGATTCCGGACACAAAGTTCGCAGTGATACTCTGCATGCCGAAACCGATTCCAACACCAAGCACACCTGCAAATACGGTGAGTGCCGACAGCCGTATGCCCATACCCTGCAGGGCTATAATTATACCAATGGTAATAACGATGTACCCTATGAGCTTGGAAAGCGAAGACTGCAGCCCCGAATCGATCTTGAACCTGGGGAACACTGCTCTATTGAAGTAGTTTTTCAGAAGTTTTGCGATTTTGGTGGAAACAAACACCACTATGGCCATCACGATGATGGTAAGCAAACTCACATCTGTACCACCTACGGTGAAGAGCTTGAACCTGAGCACCTCACCTCCAAAATCGAAAAAGTTGGACAGCTCCACACCGAGTACACGAAGGGAAACGAAAACGAGGAAAGCAAGGAGTATAACCCTGATGATAATTGTAATGGCTTTGGAAGTATTCTTCCCCTTCTGCTTGCGTCTCTTCGTCAACCGGTTATACAACCTCAATATGAAGATGACCGCAACGATAAGGGGAACCATGAGGAGGACTTCGTACATGAGAATATCATATACACCGAAGCTGATGAGTTTTATCCCAAAGAATTGCATGACTGCCCTTACACTTTATCCGTTTATTTTATGGTATATCCTGCACTCGTATCGGCAGGTTTGGGCTGCACCGCAAAAAGTGGTTGCATGAGACTTCACTGGAGCATGGCATTGATCTCGCGCTCCGTTTTGCGAAGCTCCCCAAGTGGTTCCGCACCCTGCAGGAATACGCGCTCGAGCATCTCCCTGAGCTTCGCGTTGATCTTGTAGTACTCGCTGTGCTGGGGAAGGGGCCTCGCATAGGAGAGGGCCTCCATCGATACCCTGTAGTTCGGATTGTCGCGATGAAAGGCCTTGAGAGCCAGCGAACCCAACGCGGTTTTACGTACCGGGATGTATCCGATTGCTTCATGAATCCGAATCGTATTTTCCTTGCTCACCATCCATTCGATGAATTCATGAGCGGCCCTCTTCTTCTTTGACTTTGTCGCGAAGTTCAAAAGGCCGGAACCGCCGAGGGCAGTCTGTCGAGATCCATTGATTTCGGGCATGGGAGCAATGCCCAGTTCCCAGGGCAGGTTCTGTTCGCCATAGGAGATACCGGCACTGCTGAAAAAGCCCATTGCCAGATTTCCAGTGAGGAATGCCTGTGCGCCCTCCCAGTCAGTCCAGTTCCGGGGCATGATGTGGTGCGTATAAACCAGATCTCGGAGCATGGTAACGGTCTGCACCATCTCATCGGATGTAAGATTGATGCGGGTGTTGTCCTCATTGAAAAACTCGCCCCCATATGCCCAGAGCACAGGCGCCAGACCGTAAAAGCCGTCAGTCCAGAACATCATTGCGTAGGAATCGATATCCCCGTCGCCATCCTTGTCAACGGTGAGTTTCTTCCCCATTTCAATGAGCTCGTTCCAGTTCGATGGCGGTTTCTCAGGATCGAGACCTACACTCTCAAAGGCATCTTTGTTGTAGTAGAACATGGTGGCGCTTACACAGAAGGGAACGCCGTATATCTTGTTGTCCCTGGTTACGAGATCCCACATGAGTTGCGGGACATCCTCTTTAATGAGCTCATCGAGGTATCTGTCGATCGGTTCAACAAGACCATTTTCAATATAGGTCTCCAGATACTCATACTGCACCTGTGAAACTTCGGGGAGCTGCCTCGTTACCGCAGCTGTCATCATCTTGACCTGTAGCTCCTCGTAGAGACCCTGAAAAACAGCATCCACCTCCACTCCGGAGTGTGTCTCGTTGTACTCCTCAACCATGTCATCCACAACATCCTTAATATGAAAGCCTAGGCTGTGCCAGAATACTATGTCAATCTTCTTGGCAAAAACCGATGTGCTCACCAGGACAAAGAGCAAAGCAATCAGTATCTTCTTCATCGATCAACCCCCCGAGCTGTTCATCTTTCGCAAGGTTTATCTGCTTGCCAAAACTCGTCTTGAACTAATATAGTAACATAACAGTTAATAGTAACACTGCAAAGATCGAATTTCCAGTCCAAGAGACAGGCAGGTGGGGCCATGAAAATCATGCAGTTCAACGCAGGTGGATCTGTTCTACACGGAATTCTGGAAGGGAGCGCTCTGATTCCCCTCGAAGGTGCTCACCCTAGCGAACATGCTCTCTTCACCGATTTCAGGCTGGATAGGAAACGTTCATACAAGCTTGAAGAGGTTGCCATTCTTCCTCCGGTCCGGCCCTCCAAGGTCATTGCTGTAGGCATAAACTACAGGGACCATGCCGAGGAGTTCGGCCATGAGATCCCTTCAGAACCGGTAACTTTCATGAAGCCCTCCACGTCTGTCATAGGGCCGGGCGGTGAGATCGTCTATCCACCCTCGGCCGGGCAGGTGGACTATGAAGCTGAAATCGCCGCTGTTGTCCGAAAAGAAGCGAAAGATATTTCAGAGGAGAATGCGCCGGATTTCATTCTTGGCTACACCTGCCTCAACGATGTGACGGCCCGGGACCTGCAGCGAAAGGACGGCCAGTGGACACGGGCAAAGTCTTTTGACACCTTCTGTCCCATCGGGCCGTGCATAGAAACCGATATCGACCCTGGCAACCTGTGCATCGTGTCCCGGCTAAATGGAGAAACACGGCAAAGCTCGAATACGAAACACTTCATATTTCCCATGTTCAAGCTCTTTTCATTTATCTCGAAGATCATGACACTTCTGCCGGGAGATATCGTCACCACCGGAACGCCATCCGGTGTTGGGGCCATGGTGCCGGGAGATGTGGTGGAAATCGAGGTGGAGGGAATCGGAACGCTCAGGAATGTTGTGGTCGCCGGACGTGGCGTGTGAAAACAGCAGAAATGACAGACAAGCGGGGCATACTCTTCATATCCAACGGATACGGCGAAGACATGGTGGCAGCCCACATCGCCAAGGCCATGCAAGACCTTGTCCCCCACATCGCTGTTGAAGGATTTTCAACCGTTGGTTCAGGTGCGTTCTATAATAAAATAGGCATTGAGCTGGCGGGCACAGGTCCTGATCTTCCCAGCGAGGGTTTTGTGCGAAGTATCGGAGATGCCGTCAACGACATACGGCATGGATTCTTTGGTAAGACATTGAGCTTGGGAAAACGTCTTCGAGCGGCTTCGGAGAAGCATGAGTATATCGTAGCAGTGGGAGATAACTACATTCTCCTCTTCACCTCCCTGTTTACATCCCACAAACCGGAACGGAAGATATTCGTCAACATTCAGCAGTCAGAGTGGTTTGGGGGGCACAAACCCTTCAAGCAGCACCACAGTATGGTTGAACGGTTTTGGATAAGGATATTTTCACGCCTGGTATACGTGCGCGACAGAAAAACAATGGATTTCCTGCTTGAGAAGGGCCTGAATCAGGTCCGCTGCTGCGGCAACCCCATGATGGACTGCTTTACCATACATGAAAACCCGGTCCTACCCGGGGAGAAAAACACTGTGGGGATACTCCCAGGGAGCAAACAGGAGGCCTACGAAAACCTCAAGGTTGCCATTGACGTGACAAGGCTACTGTCTCAAAAGGGAATGGACTATAACTACGCGATTGCGCTCACCCCACAGCTGAGCATGGAAAGGGTGGTTGAGGAGCACGGCCTTGAGCCCATGAAGGCCAGTGAGAAAAACGCCGGGCTGTTTCATACATTCTCCATGAGGGATACGGGGGCCACAATACTCATTTCCCAACGTATGTTCGGAGACATTATCAATGAGTCTGTTGCCCTCATCGGAACATCGGGAACAGGCAATGAACAGGCAGCAGGCCTGGGCAAACCTGTGTTCGGTTTCTGGGGCAACGGACCCCAGATCACAAAAAAGTTTATGAAGGCCCAGAAAAAGCTGCTGGGTCCCTCTCTCATTCTGTCGCCTCCGCAGCCTGAACTGATCGCTCAAAGAATGATTGAACTTCTCGCAGACGACGCCCGGCTGGAAGCTCTGGCAAAAAACGGGAAAGAACGCATGGAGGGAAGAGGCTCGATCGACTGCATTGTGAGAGAAATTGTCTCATACATAAGACACGAAAGAGGAAAAAAGGGAAAAAGGTGACAGCTCACTTAATTATCATTTCAATAATGAATTGAGTTTAAATTTGTAACCATAATTTAGTGAGCTGTCACCTTTTTCACCTGCCGCCGCATACTGCACACGAGGGGTTTTTCTCCAGGGGAAGCTCCTCAAACTTCATGATGTCTCCCTCGAACAGGAGCAGCCTACTCTTCAGAAGCTCCCCTGTGCCTGTGAGGTATTTGAGCACCTCCAGGGCCTCAAGGGACCCGATGACACCCACAGTTGCACCGACCACGGGAAACACTTCAGGGGGTGGTGCTTCGGGGAATATACACTGCAAACAGGGTGTGGCCGGGCTCTCGATGAAGGTGATCTGACCTGCCATGCCAAATATACCGGCATGCACCATAGGGATGCCTCTCTGCGCGGCATAACGGTTCAAAATGTATCGGGTATCAAAATTGTCCATGCAGTCAACGATGATGTCGGAATCCGCTACCAGGTCTGAGATGCTGCGATCATCTATGCGCCTGTCCAATGAAACGGTATGCACGTGTGGATTCACATTGGAAATGCGCTCTGCTGCAGAGAACACCTTCTTTGTGCCCTGGCTCTCATTGGAGTGAATGATCTGACGGTTGAGATTTGAGAGCTCAACCTCACCGTCGTCGCATATGCGGAGCGTACCCGCACCTGCTGCCGCAAGATAGAGAGAGGCCGCACTACCCAAACCCCCGACCCCGGCGATGAACACAGTGGATTCACGGATGCGGAGCTGTGCATCATCTCCCCACCCTTGTAGTATGATCTGACGGTTGTAACGTTTTAACTCATCCTGCGTGAGAAATCCGAATTTCTTCTGCGACATGTAAAACCCCCTGGAATGGGTGTGAGGAGGGGAAATGTTTTTGGGAACTTCAGCCCCCTGAGATCGGTGAGAATATACAGATTCTATCGCCATCATGCAGGCGGGTGGACATCTTTTCAGGATACTGGTTCCATCCCCTCCCGTTGAGGGTGCTCATGAGCGCCGGGTCAGGAAGCTTGAGTCCATAGCTATCCTGTAGCCAATTCGAGACATTCTTCAGCATGGCCCCATCAGGGAAATCGAGTTCTTCCTCTCTCTTACCCGTTTTGTCTCGGACCGACACCAGATACTTGATCGAAACCTTCATGAAACTTCCTGTGCTCCCCTCACCAGCTCATCAAACAGATCGACAAGCTGCCCATATGCTTTCTTGAACAGATCATACTGATACCTGTACACTGGAAAATGATCACTCACTGGTTCAGTTGTCTCTACAGCCTTCACAAAGCTTGCACCTTCCCGCAGGTTTCTGAACATGCCCGTGCCCACTCCACCGGCTATGGCAGCGCCTATGGATGTTGCCTCTTCAATGAAGTTGAGACGTTGTATGGGTGTTTCGAGGATATCGGCGAATATCTGCCGCCATACACTGCTCTTTGCACCTCCGCCTATTATACGGACCTGTTTAGGCTTAACTCCCTGCTCCTGTATGGCTTCTGCAATTATCTTCATATTGAATGCCACCCCTTCGAGAACGGAACGTATCATGTGCTCCTTCCCGTGCACCATGGAGAGACCAATGAAACATCCCCTGGCATTGGGGTTCCAGAGAGGGCTGCGCTCACCCATGAGATAGGGGAGAAAGAGCAGTCCTTCCGAGCCGCAGGCAACCACATCGGCCTTGCGGGTGAGAATATCATAGGCATCTCCTCCCTCCTGCTCCGCTTCCAACCGCTCCACGTCCCCAAGCTTGTCCCGAAGCCATTTAAAGGAACCACCTCCAGCCTGCATGGTACCTGCAGGCATGTAGAGGCCACGCTTGAAGTGGCAGAAGGTGAAAGTTCTCTTCTGTGGGTCGATGAGTGGAATTTCCGAAGCCATACCCATCCATGTTGAGGTACCCAGATATATATAGGCCTCTCCAGCTTCAACCACTCCAGACCCGCAGGTGGCGCAGGGGCCGTCTCCACCGCCGATCACAACGGGAGTGCCCTGTACAAGCCCGCTCTGCGAAGAGGCGGAATCGTTTACACTCCCCACCACATCGGTGGACTCATGAAGCTCAGGGAGTTTTTCCCTATCAATTCCCGTAGCCTCGATCATCTCATCGGACCACTCGAGCTTTCTCACATCGAGCAGATTCATTCCGGAGGCATCAGAATAATCGGTGCAGAGTTTCCCGGTTAATTTGAACACCAGATAGTCCTTGGCATGCACGAACTTCTCAGTGGCCTTATACACCTGGGGTTCATTCTCCCTGATCCACATTATTTTCGTAGCCGAATATGAAGCACTCAACCGGTGGCCGGTCAGTCGATAGACCCGGTCAGCACCAACACGGTCTTTGACCTTATCCGCCTGCGCGGTTGAACGAAGATCAGCCCATATTATTGAGTTTCTCAATGCCTTTCCATCACTGTCCACAGGAAGTGCGGCCATCATCTGACCGGAGAATGCCACCACCCCGATATCTGAAGGTTTCACGCCGGCATCATCAATAATTGATCTGGTGGAGCGGCAGAAGGCATCCCAGTAGTCATCGGGGTTCTGCTCTGCCCATCCGATATGGGGATAGAGTGTGTCATAGGGAGTGAAGGCGCTTGCAATGAGCTTTCCCTCTCTGCTGAAAAGCGTTGCCTTGTCACCTGTGGTGCCGAGATCGTGGGAGAGTATGTATTGTGACATTGAATGCTCCTCTTATACCAATTCAGAAAGCCCGAGGCTCTTGACGGTTTCCTGCTTCACTACGCCTTGGGGGTCCCAGCCCCGTTCCGTGTAATACTCATCGAGCATCTCATTGTACATCTCTGCGGTCAGTGTCTGACCCTTGATGGGTCCGGATGGTACTGCCTCCTTGATGATGCGCTCAGGCATGAGATCATGCTCTCTCCGTATTCCCTCGCGGTTGAGTATGAGCCGCTCGAGGGAGTATATCCTTTCACCAATGTCGAGCAGCTCAGGCGTGAAATCGTAGCCCGTAACAGACTCCATGACTTCACCTGTGGGACTGTCGGAAAAGTTCATTGAGCCCCTGACAACGGTGCATAGACCGAGACTGTCAACATATGCCCTGTTGTCCTGAATGGTCTTGACCAGCAACCCCTTGCCCTTCAGGGCGAATCTGTCATACTGATCGCTCAACAGTTCGTGCCTGATCGTCCATCCGCCCACGTTGTGGCACGCACCCCTGCTCGATGTACCATAGGTGAGTGCATTGCCGTAGAAACCGCGCGGGTCGTAGGCTGCAAAGGGCATTCCCTTTACCGCCAGTATATAGGGTGCCCACTCTGGTTTCTTCCGTTTCACACCATTCATACCCTCTGCGAGCAGGTCACCGATGCCTTTTCTTTCCGCGATGAGCCTGAGAATGCCGATGAGCGCATCCGCATTGCCGAAGCGAGCGTCAATGCCCTCTGTATCGTCCTGAGTGATCAGCCCTTTCTCATAGAGCTCCATGGCAAGTGCCACCGCGTTTCCGCCAGACATCGTATCAATGCCAAGCTCGTCGCATACCTGATTCGCCTTGATCACCGCGGCAAAATCATCCACACCGCAGTCAGGACCAAGCAGGGCAATGGATTCAAATTCGGTGCGTGCCCGGGCGCCCTTGTAGGGACCCTCCTTCACCTCGTTGATCTTGCCGCATGCAACCGGGCACATGTAGCAAGCGTAGTTCTTCTCCAGATACTGATCGTACATAACATGCGCATCAACCTTGTTCCCACCCTCAAAGTAGGTTGTCTGGAAGTTTCGTGTGGGCATACACCCGAGCTCGTTTATGGTTTCGATGTACTGGGCTGTCCCGTACTTGGTATGATTGGCCCGCGTTTCACGCAGGTTCTTGATTGCATTTTTCCGTATCTCGTCGATCTTTGCCCCGTCAGCAACTGGGATTTTGCCCGAGCCGCGGATGACAATGCCCTTGAGCTTCTTGGACCCGAGCACCGCACCCGCCCCGCCCCGGCCGAAGGCGCGCGTGTCCACACATATATAGGATATCTTGACGAGGCGCTCACCGGCAGGTCCAATGGTCATGGCCGAGGCTTTGCTGTCGCCTACAGCATCCTTGAGTTTGCCGATGGTTTCCTGGGCACCCAACCCCTGAATTGACGCTGCATCGTGAAACTCGATCTTACTGTCCTGTATGGTCAGAAAGGTATAGCCTTTGGCTGTTCCTTCGATGATGAGACCGTCATATCCGCTCATCTTGAGCTGTGGACCGAACTCACCCCCGCTGTTCGAGCACATATACATGCCCGTTTCCGGGGACTTGGTCGCCATCTGAAACTTCGTGGTGGACGGGAGTCGAACACCTGTGAGTGGGCCTGTCATGAATATCAGCTTGTTCTCCGGGTCAAAGGGTTTCACTTCAGGGCCGATCTCATCGTAGTATATCTTTGCGGCAATGCCTCTGCCGCCAAGCAGTTTTTCATACATATGTTCTTCGATAGGCTCCACTGAGACCTTTTTGGTGGCAAGATTGACTCTCAATATATTGCCAAGATAGGCACCGCTGTATTTCATTCTCTCCTCCTATTGAAACAGGTATAGCTTTCTTGTTTTGGCTGCTTCTGGAATTATCATGGAGCATTGCCCCTATTCCATACTGCCAAAGCGTGGATTGCTAATCACTTCGGGTTTCCCATTCTTCTCAACCACAAGGTGCTTGAATCCACTTGTCTCGATAGACCCGTAATCGTGTCCGGCATCTCCCGGATACACGGCAAGCGAAATGAGCGGTTCATCCCCGGTGTTGATTGACCGATGCGCGTAAAATGCAGGCACATACACTGTAACTCCGGGATACATCTCCCCCATCTCGTATTCGCCGCTTTCCAGCTCCATCATCATGTAGCCCCTGCCCCGCAGGCAGTAGTAGATCTCGGCTGTGTCTCTCCGTGCATGGAAATGACCCTTAGTCATGAAGTACTCGCCGCCAATCTTTCCCGGATGGGTAATGCTCGAGCAGAACTGTATCTCTCCGTCTCTCTGAGGTATGGCCTTCTCATACACTTCATAGACCTTGACGTCTCCATGTTCCGCTATATAGGCATCGGCAGCATCCACATCGAGAAACATACCCTTGGTCTTGCTCAGAAAACGCTCTATGTGGTTGTCAGGGTCGTCCATGATGCCGTCTTTGGGGTCCCACCCCACTGAAAAAGGCTGTACAATCGTGTTGTTTTCAACCTTCGGTTTCATGCATTCCCACCTCGTATCCCCGATACCAGTTTCACCACCTCGGCGGCATTCTTTTCAATCTCGTCCCAGCGTTTCGCTGCGATCACATCCTTTTTTGCGATCCATGTGCCGCCGCATACGATGACCTGTGGAAGTTTCAGATAGTCTTCCAGGTTCCCGATGTTTATACCGCCGGTTGGTATGAATCTCACACCCAGATGGTTGTAAGGTGCGGACACCGCCTTGAGCATGGGAATGCCTCCGCTGGCCTCAGCTGGAAAGTACTTCATGATCCCCAAGCCCAGAGACAGACCCTGTTCAATTTCAGATGGTGTCAGCACACCAGGAAAGAGAGGGAAATCGATCTCAATGGACTTCTTCACCACCTCCGGGTTGAAGCCGGGTGATACACCGAACACGGCGCCGCACTCGGCTGCCCGAACGAGCTGTTCCACCGATGTGATTGTACCGGCACCGAGAAAGAGGCCGGGCCTCTCCTTCTTGAGAAGAGCAATGACCTCAGCTGCTGCTGCTGTTCTGAAGGTGATTTCCGCAACGGGAAGCCCACCCTTCACGAGTGCATCGGCCATGGGAAGTGCCAGTTCGGTAGAGTCAATGGCAATAACCGGCACCACACCGCTTGATTCCATCTTTGCAATAAGTTCTTTACGATCCATGTATCCTTCCTTTGATATAGAGTATTATTTTCCAGCGCAATGGGAGAGTGAGTACGATACTCCGCTCACCCTTGCAGCGTGTGTATCATGTTCTTCACTGCTTCAGTGGTTGCCCGATCAACGCTCTCCTTGGTAAACCCGCCAAGATGGGGTGTTGCGATGACCCGGTCATGCATCACCAGTCCGAACTCCTCAGGAGGTTCCGTAACATACACATCTGTTGCGACGCCTCCTATGCGGCCGTCTTCGAGGGCCTGCAGCACCGCATGTTCATCGATAAGCGACGCACGGGCCGTGTTGATGAGCAGAACGCCCTTTTTCATCTGAGCGATCATGTCAGCATCGACAACCGGTGTTCCGTCAGGATTAGCCGGGCGGTGGAGGCTGATGACATCAGCGGTTCTGAGCAGCTCTTCGATAGAAACCCAGGCAAACTTGTCTGATGGCGCAAAGGAACGGTCGGGGTTTCGACGAAAGGCTTTGGCCTGCATACCAACACCGAGCGCACGAAGTGCTGTCTCCTTTCCAATCTGCCCGCATCCAATAAGCCCGAGTGTTCGGCCCTCGAGTTCTATACCCTTGCGGCGCTCCCACTTCTCCTCCTTCATCCGGCTATCGTGAAAGGGGAGAAACCGGGCGAGGGCGAACATGCAGCCAATAGTGAGCTCCGCAACACCCTTTGCATTGGCACCTTCGGTACGACAGATCTCGATGCCGCTCCGTTTGGCAGTCTCGAGATCGATGTTGTCGATGCCGCTCCCGTTTCGTGAAATGACCTTGAGCTCTTTTGCCGCTTCCAGCACCTTCGCGGAAATCTTTTCCACTCCGGCAAGATACCCAACACAGCCTGGGAGCAGCTGCAGAAGCTCCTCCTCTGAGGGCTGCTTGCCTGGCGTGGCAAAGACAATCTCGAACCCTGCCTCTTCAAGAAGTTGGAGAGAAGGGTGCCCGTCTCTAGTCAGTGATCTGGGTGAAATAAGTACCTTGTTCATACCTTTCCTTCCTCAGTTTTCATTATATATACTTAATCCAGCGCTCCTTAATTCTCATGCATGCATGCCTTACCCAACAGGCGGTTTCTGCATATAGGGTTGATAGGGAATGACATCCAGTACCTTCAGCCCCTTCCAGTTTGCAAACTCCATGAGTTCTGCTCTGAGATCACCGGCCGCGATGGAGTAGTGGTGATTTACCCTGCCCACACTGATCGTATTGATCAGATCATACATGGATATGTCCGAACCATTCAGCTTCAGGTTGTTCACCCATCCGCTGCCGCCGAAATACCCCTCCTTATCGGGCATGACATCGCCTGTGAGTATGAAGAGATTGTCGAAGTTGTTGTCCATGGTACACACAGTGATCTTATCCTGTTTCAGGTTGAGATCTGCAACCACCCCGTCTCCGACCCACTTCTCACCCATAAAGCTTCCAATGTTGAAGTGTCCGTCCCAGCGGACTCCCCGCTCATCTGCCCAGGACCTGCAGGTCACACCGCAGTGCCAGAAATTTACACTCCGGTCTTCCTCATCCAGAGCGACCAGATCCATAAAGGCCGCATGCCCCTGGTTCATCGCATTGAATATGAGCATATTTACAGCCCCTGCAATATCGGCTTCACAGGGCGCCACAATACCCGCCTCATTCAGCCTGCTCATGGCAGCGCAAACGGCCACGCCGTACACCTCCTGAAACTTTGGCCAGCAGCTGACGGCAAGGGCATTGTAGTTGTTTTCTCGAGCAAAATCGAGCAACGCCAGGCTGACCCGCGCCGATTTCTCCATGGCGTCACTAGGTACCCGCTCCTTCACCCACTCCCCCTCACCGAGCATGTGCTTAAGCTCCTGCTGCACAGCCTCTGCATCGTAGGACTTGGCACGGGTCACGATATCCTCCACGGTGTGGCGCGTCTGTATGTATGTTCCGAACTTCTTTTCGAGCACGCGTTCGTCCGTGTACATGTTTTCAAATCCGTTTGCCAGGCCGCCGATCTGTCCGATTCGGCTGGACCTGAGAAGTTTCATCGCCCGCATAGCCCGCAGTGTAATGGAGAAGCGTTCACGAAAAAGTGCGGATTCCGGAAAGTCGTAGAACCACTTGAAGGGAATATCATATTCGTTGAGATAATGGGCAATGATGGAGCCGAGCATGTTGAGTCCGCAGAATGAGTTGAGCTGCAGCACACCTGATTTCGTTGGTTCCGGCACTGACCACAGGCCGAGGCAGCTGTTCACCCTCGCAAGCGGGAGAATGATGCGGCCGAAGGGGAGGCTTGCATTAAAAATGAGCGTTATATCGACTGCTTCCTCATCGAAGAATTCCCGCGCCTTCTGCGCGTCAGCCTCAGACAGCACAGGTTTTGGCAGTGCGACGAGCTTGAATCCCAACTCCTTCTGAAGCTTTTCCATGGAGCCCGCAACCCGCTTGTACACGCCCCTGTCGTCACCGGGCATGTTTGGGTGCACCGCACCGCACAGGCCCACACGAATGCTCATATTCTCTTTCCCCATCTTGTCCTCCACGTATAGAGTTGTCCCCAGCCACGCAGGCCTTGCTCTCAGACCTGCCTGTACTCGGGCACTTTGCAGAGATAGGCCTAGCCTTTACCAACGAAGCAGGGTCTTCACATGCAACGCAGATTTCGCCGCATCAAAGGCTTCCCGAACCTCATCCACCCGAAACTCTTTACTCAGGAAGTCCCTGTAGCCCAGGACTCCCTCCCTGATCCAGCCACAGAGCGGCTCCTGCGCTTCCGCTTCCCATATTCTCGTGGGCCACTGGTGTATGAGCAGGTTGAAGTTGTAGGGGCCCGCATGTTTTTCAACAGAGATGACAGGCTTGTCGATCACTCCGTAGACACATATTTTCGCCCCCATCGTCACCAGGGGGAGAGAGGCATTGATAATCTCTTCCCGCCCCACAGCATCGATTACTGCATCAAGCTTTTCACCTCTTATATCCGCGAGGCCCTGCAATGCCCCATCATCGGGCGAGAATGCCTCGTCGGCACCCAAACTCAGAGCCTTTTCTCTCTTCTCTGCCACGGGGTCAACGCATCCAATGTATCCCATGCCAAGCAGTCTGGCAAATCGAACGAAGCTCATCCCAACCGGTCCCGCACCGAAGACAAGAAGAGAGTCTTCCTTTTTTAGCTGGAAATCGCTGAATCCAGCATACACCTCACGCCAGGTACAGAGCAGCCCTGCATCCTCCACCGATATGTCCGGGGGGACTGAACGTTGTACCTGATAGAGCTCATCCCAGCCGTGCTCCGTGTCGCCGAGCCCATCCTCCTCCATGGCCAGGTTGTCCGTTGCCAGGACATACTCTGACATACCGCCCCAGCCGCTCGCATAGGCCGGGTCCGGTGTGTTGAGTAAAAGGCCCCCTATGACGCGCTGCCCAATCTCATAGTGGCGAACCTTGTCTCCCAGTGCATCGACTATACCTGCAGACTCATGCCCGAGGAGCAGGGGATAGGTGTCCACACCGGGAAAATGGCCTTGGATCAGCTTTCTGTCAGTGGCGTTGCAGATATAGGAAATTTCCGTTTTGATCCTGATTTCATAGGGCCCGGGCTCAGGCTCAGGAATATCTACAAGTTCGATTCTGTTCGGTTTGACAACTGCTACGGAACGCATGGATAATCTCTCCTCCTGCAACGAATAAAATGATCAATCCCAGTGGCCGACGATTTCACGGGCGGCGCAGCAGAGCCTCTCTATGTCAGCATCATCGATTTCAAAGGAGAACACCTCGCCTATGACCTGTGTCCAGCCATATATGAAGTAACGCCAGCCATCCTCCACAGTAAGCCCCCTCTCCTCCTGCTGCGCTTCCGCCTGATGGAGAAACTCGAGGCTGCCCCGATAATTGAACTCCCATACATAGCTTCGCCGGGGAAACCGGACAATGTCCGACAGTGGCGAACCAGGTCTGTCCTTTCCCATACCAGTGGCATTGACGATGAGCGACCCTTCCGGCAATTGCTCCACCACACGGTTGTTTTCATCCTCTGCAGCCTGCAGGTATACCAGCTCTGTTCTGCGGCCGAACCGTTTATGCACAGACTTGCAGTGGTCGAGCCCCTCCTTGCTCCTGTTTGATAGTATGATGTTCGAGGGAATGTTGTCACCGTGATCATCCCGCATCAGATAGGCGCTGAGCGCACTACCGCTTCCTCCGGCACCCATGATAAAGGCCTGCGCCTCGGGGTTACTGAGCCAATAGTTTTCCGGGAGAAAGGCCTCGAGTGCAAGACCCGATGATATGGGATCCTTTGCATGGCCGATGACCTTCCCCTCCTGCTTCGAGATGCTGGAAACCTCACCGAATATGTCGGCATACTGATCAAACCCGTCGAAGAGGTCCCCCGCCTCTCTCACTATGGCAATCTTGTGTGTTGTGACCAGCGCCCCCTTGGCCTGATCCTCATCTTTGATATGCTCCAGTATGATTCGATACTTCTCCCGCGGACCACCGGGCTCGATATCGTATCCCACAATCTCCACATCGGGGAGCCCCAGCGCCTTCATCCAGATAGGGAATATCCTCATGATCGAGGAGGATGACGTGGTCACGCCGATGAAGTAGAAAGTGGGATGTTCAGGACTTTTCAGGTTCACTGCATATCCCCTCATGTGCAAAACTGAGCGCTCTCCCAGGATTGCCAATCATGAAACCCTTCGCATACCTGCCCTCAACCCCTGCATTGGTGAGCATGGGAAGAAAAGTGGTTATGATGTAATCGAGACCTATGTTGCCACCATAGGCCTTCATTCTTTCCCGCGTCGTATCCATACCAAGCAGTATACGATCCCCGAACCCCTGTTTCACCATTTCACCGATGAGCGACAGCTCATCCTCATCCGAGTGGTACTTATAACGGGCAATGGTATCATACTCCAGATAAACGCCCATCTCGGCAAGCCTGGAGTTGCTGTCAACATCTATGACCCTGTCCATATGGCTGACAATGATATGCTCCGGCCTGACCCCTGCATTGGTGAGAAATACAGTCTGCTCATATCCGAACCGCGATAGCTCTGTGTGGGTCATGACAGGCGCTCCAGTGATTTCATGCGCCTTTGCCGCTGCCCTGAATATCTTCTCGTACAGAGCAGTCAGCCCCTCTTCCCCGGTTGCAATTTTTATGATCCCTGCCCTGATACTGCTTTGAACCTTGAAGGGATCGACTGCATCATATTCATACATGCCTTCACATATTTCAGACACACATAGATCTGTGATTTCATCCACACCTGCAGTCTTTACCCAGGAATCTCTGGGATAGAAAAACGACTTGTGAAAACCGGTAGAAGCAACAATGTATAGCCCTGTCTGCTCGGAAATTTTCCTCAGGCAGGCTGCATTACGCCCAGCGCCAAAGGGCTGTGCATCCACTATGCCCCGGCCTCCATATCTGCAGAATGTCCGGGCTTCCCCCCTGGATCTGCGAAACGAGTCAATCAACAGACGCTTTTCGAGACCCACGCCCTCAATTCGTCCGGTGAAGAGGTGTTCGTGGCAGTGCGTAAAGCCGAGCTCTTCCGGGCCTATGTCTCCGGTAACTGTGCGAATAAACAAGCCTCACCCACCCGTGCATCAGAATTCAATCAGGGTTTTCAGCCCCTCACCACTCATGGCATACTCAAAGGCATCCTGAACCTGTTCGACCTTGAAACGTTTGCTGATCATGGTCCCTGTGTCGATCTTTCCCTGAACAATAAGCCTTAAGCCATGCTGATAGTCAGCGAGTGCTGCACCGGTTGTTCCTGTTGCAACGATGCCGTTGTAGTGGAGAAGGTTCGTGCTCATCTCTACTCTGTCTTTGCCCTTTGGCAGTCCGCCGAAAAAGTTTATCCTTCCGAGCTTTGCAGCCATCTCCAGGGCAAGCTGCTGGATCTCCGGAACGGGAACCGCTGTGATGATGACATCGGCGCCTTCACCTTCCGTGAGCTCCATGACCGTGGAGAGCAGATCCTTTTGGGCTGAATTGATTAGTGCATCAGCTCCCAGTGGTTTCACAAGATCGAGCCGCTTCTGTGCGATATCCGCAACCATGAGCGGGCTTGCCCCGGCAAGCTTTTGAATCTGCATGTGCAGCGCCCCCATGGGCCCTGCGCCAACGATGAGCACAGCATCGCCCGGAGAGGTGTAGACAGACTTGAGTGCGTTGTAGCAGCATGCGAGAGGCTCCGCAAGCACGGCCTCATGAAAGGGTGTTTCTTCGGTAAAGGATATGAGATTGCCCATATGCAGTGCTCTGGCCGGCACCCTCATGTACTCTGCAAAACCCCCGTCGATGTGAATGCCAAATGCTTGAAAATCGGCGCAGAGCTCTGTGTGGCCTCTCCTGCAGTATTTGCAGTGGCCGCATCCTATATTTGGGGCGAGGCTGACGCGCATTCCCTTCTCGTATCCATGGACAAGGGAACCCTTCTCCCAGATCTCTCCTGCTATCTCATGACCGAGTATTCTCTCATCTCCGGCCTTCATTTTGCGATAACCGCTCCTCAGTATTTTTATGTCAGTACCGCATATTGCAGCGGCATGGACACGAATAAGAAGCTCATCCTTCCCTATTTCGGGTCGGTCGACCTCTTTAAACCCTATCTTCTCGATTCCGCTGTACACCGCAGCCCGCATCTTCATGAAGAAACCTCCTCGACTGTCCCTGTTTTAAGCGACCTGTTCGCGGCGGCTACGGCCTCCACCGCGGCCAGTCCGTCCTGGCCTGTGACCAGAGTCGGTTTGTCCTCGATGACGCTGGCAATGAAGCTTCGCATTTCATCGAGGTAGGCATCCTTGAACCGGTTCCGCCAGCTTCTCCAGGCATTCTCCCTGATTACACCTTTCATATCACAGGAAAAGTAGGCCTGTCCTTTTACCTCACCGATGGAGATAAGACCGCCCGTGAGCACGATCTCTGTACGTGCGTCATAACCGTAATCCACGGGGCAGGTTCCATCTATGGTTCCAATGACATCGTTGTCGAACCGAAGGGTGCACACCACGTTGTCGTAAAAATCAGGATACTCCTTTTGAAGCTTTGTGACCTTCCGGTTCACAGCTTCGGCATAGATGCGCCTGTACTCGCCTCCGGCAAGCCATCTGGTAGAATCAAAATCATGGCTGTTCACCTCGCCGAGCAATCCGTTGCTCTCAGAAACATTGTATGTCCAAGGTGGTGGAAGCCCCGGCCCTCTGCCCACAGATTTGATTATCATCACCTCACCGAGCCCACCCGATTCGATCACATCTCTGGCGTGCAGAAAGGGAGGATCAAAACGTCGCATGAAACCGATTTGAAGCTTGACCCTGTTCTTCGATGCGGCTTCAATCATGGCCCGTGCCTCTTCGGGTCTGATTGACATGGGCTTTTCGCAGAACACGTGCTTCTTTACTTCAGCACATTTCACCACAATATCCCGGTGTGTGAATGTCGGTGTGACCACGACCACCGCATCGAAGAGATCATATGCAAGCGCGTCATCCAGGCCGGTGAACAGATCTGCAACCCCCAGCTCCTCTCCCCGTTCACCCGCAACTGCGCTGTCGCTGTCAACAATTGCAACAATATCAGCGTTCTTGATATTGAACGCAAGGTTTCTCGCATGAACCATACCGGCCCTTCCAGCACCGATAAGACAGAATCGAAGCTTATCCATAGGCAACTGTCCTTAAATAAAAATTAATTTTACGTTAAGTTTTAGAATAAAATTTTATTTTATAAATAAATAAAAATATTTGAAAATGTCAACCATATTAAAAAGACAGATCCATT
>Ga0255055_10000785_pt1 | contig 24118 bp, 25 predicted proteins | sample JV7_2_27_MG_FD_188633 | JGI IMG/M metagenome (GOLD analysis project Ga0255055, IMG submission 188633) | Seawater microbial communities from Jervis Inlet, British Columbia, Canada - JV7_2_27 | ecosystem: Environmental > Aquatic > Marine > Inlet | place: Canada: British Columbia | collected...
AAAACGATGATGGCACTTATAGTTGGATTGAAGGGGGCGACATACCAGAAACACCCGAGTGGGTTAGTGATATTATGGGTGTGCCATGGGCTGCTAAACCCGGGCGAGGCAATGAGGAAGTAGGGGAAGATTACATAGAGGAAAGATATGAGCTTAGCCAAATCGCCGCTATGTTGGACCACATTAATACCGATGCTATATCGTACGAAGAGTGGCTATTTATTGGACAAGCGATTAACTCCCAATACCCCGATAAAGATGGCCTCAGTTTGTGGGACGGTTGGAGCGCAACCGGGGAACGATACATCCAAGGTGAGTGCGAGAAACGATGGCCTGGATTTAATCCCGCTGGAACCATACGAGTCGGTAGTCTTATCTATTTCGCTAAAGAAGGCGGCTATGATCCGTCAAGTGACCCAGCAAGGGCCGGAGATTTTAGCGAGTTGGTACAGGCTATGAACACGGATAATGCCATACTTCTAACCGGGGGCAAGATACGAATCGTGCACCGGGATAAAGTGGGCGGAATCCACATAATGGGCACCCAAGATTTTAATACCCTGATGTATAACCGTAAGGTAACAATTCCCGGTAAACGAGGGAAGCAACCGACTGAAGCTGATGTTTGGATGGCTCACTCTGATCGGCGGGAGTGTATTAGAGGTATGGGCTTCTTTCCGGATGAAGATTTATGGTGTAATGGTTATGTTAATCTATGGCAAGGATGGGGGGTTAAACCGGAGGAAGGGGATTGGTCCTTATTTGATAGCCACATCAAGGAAATCTTATGTGGGGGCGATGAGGAATTACATGATTATATCCTTGATTGGATAGCCGACATAATTCAGGACCCGATGGTGCCAAAAGGTACTGCAATCGTAATGCACGGGGAGGAAGGTGTCGGAAAGGGAACTTTCTGTGAAATGGTGGGTGGAATAGTAGGACGGACCCACTATAAGCATGTAACTAACCCACGGCATCTTGTTGGTAACTTTAACTATCATCTTATGGACGGATTGTTCGTGTTCGCAGACGAGGTAATTTACGGTGGAGATAGACAAACGGCAGGTGTCCTCAAATCGATGGTCACTGAAAAGCAACTGGTGTGTGAACGTAAGGGTATTGACTCTTTTATGTACGATAACCGAATCCGACTCGCTGTGGCCTCCAATGCGGATTGGTTTATACCTGCAGGGCCGGAATCAAGAAGATGGCTCGTACTGGAAGTCAGCAACAAGTACGCAAATAACCGCCGTTACTTCGATGCTCTATTCGACCAGATGTTAGATGATGGGGGTTTAGCTGCGATGATGTTCGACCTCCAGAGTAGGAAGATTGAGAGCAATTTGGCCAAGGCTATTGTAACTGAGGGATTAAAGACCCAACGGGCAATATATAAGGCTACGGGTGATTCAGTCGATGTTTGGATGGACGAGTGTATTGGCAGACACGACTTAGGAGTTGTTACTGCTGATGAATCTTGGCCAGACGACGTAGATAGAATGGGGCTATTCGAAGCTTTCTCTGATTGGGCTAAGAATAGGAAAATAAGAACCAAGGGTGTAGTTCATTTTTATAAGAAGGTAGAAGCATATGGGTTCGTCAAGCACAGACCAAGAACAGAAGGAATACGACGATGGAAATACAAGGTCCCCCCGCATGACAAGTTTACAACCTAAGGTTGATCTGGTTGTAGATCTTCAATACGGGAGTACAGGTAAGGGACTAATTTGTGGATATTTGGGGGAGACAGGTGATTATGATACCTGTATTACCGCCAATATGCCCAATGCAGGTCATACTTACATATCAAAGAATGGGGTACGGTACATGTTTAAGGTACTGCCCAGTTCAGCCATAGGTAAGAATATAACGCAAGTTTTAATTGGCCCCGGGGCTGTATTTAGTCTCGATAGGCTAAAGGAGGAAATGGTACATTTACGTACGAACCAAACTCTACGTATCCATCCATGCGCAATGGTGCTAGCTCCAGAGCATGTCAAGAAAGAAGCGGCGATGGTAGATCGAATAGGCAGTACGGCACAAGGTAGCGCTGCTGCGGTGTGTGAAAAGATGATGAGATATAAGGCATCAATCACTAAAGATGCGCTAAGGAACACGGAATTTAGCCAGTATGTTGCTAGCCATTCTGAATGGCAAATCCGGCTAGAATCTTCAGCCGGTATACTTGCAGAGGGGTCGCAGGGCTTCAGTCTTGGGATTAACACCCAGTTCTATCCCTATACCACCAGTCGGGATTGTAGTCCTGCGGCTTTTCTCTCCAATATGGGTATCCCAATCCCTATGCTTAACATAGTAATCGGGACCTGCAGAACTCTGCCCATTAGAGTTGGTGGGAACAGTGGCGACTGTTACGCGGATCAGGAGGAACTGTCGTGGGAGGAACTCCAGCTCCCCCCAGAACACACAACAGTGACCAACCGGGTACGGCGAGTTTTCACATACTCTAAGATGCAGATAGAGGAGGCTTGTTGGCATTGCGCTCCTGATCTAGTCTTCTTGAACTTCGCCAACTACGTAGAGAAACACTACGTGGAAAATATAGTAGCCCACATTGACGAAATGAGTACGGTCAGGTGGGTTGGGTTTGGACCAACATACCAAGATGTGGGGTTAATATGAAAAAATACATAAGCGTACATGAGGCGGATTTAACTGTGATTTCCCGGGCCATTAAGCACTGGGCCGATGAAATTATGCCGGATAGAACTCCGGCTGACGCCATCAAGAAACTTTCAATGGAGGAAGTGCCAGAACTCTGGCGAGCGTTGAAAGAGAATGGTGAAGTGGATGCGGGTGAAATAGCCGATGTTCTTATCCTTGCTTTAGACATTTGTGAGCTAGAGAACATTAATCCACTAATAGCGATCCACGCAAAGATGATGGAAAATTGCGCCAGAAAGTGGAAAATTGAATATGGGGTTATGCAACATGAAGATTAATGATATTCTACGGGCATCGGGGGTCACACGCTGGCATATCGTCCGGACCGTACGCCCCCAGAGCCTAGCGGAGCATACGTTCGATGTGACCATGATTGCCAGAGCTATTGCCAAAATTGCGGGGTACGATGATTATGAAATCACAAAAGCAGCGCTTTTACACGACCTCGATGAAATTGTCACCGGGGACATACCAACGCCTACTAAGGAAAAAGCTAGGGATAACGGATGGGAACTCAATGACCTCTACAAGCAAGTCACGGGGCGGGTGCTTGAGCCAGACGAGGCCCTTATTATACAGTTGGCGGACAAAATGGCCGACCTCTATTGGCTGTGGCTGCACGCATTGGGACCCCATGCGAATCGCGTTTATGAGTCTATGGCCGAATACTACAATGAACTCGTGCGGTCCGAATCGATACCGGATAACATCAGGGAAGCTGCCCTCGAAGTTCAGATGCAGATGTTATCTGAGGAGTTTACAACGTGAGTAGGGGTGAAACAAAGATGTGGAAATACCTAGGGCCAAAACTTAAGCCCTATGGTCACTTTGAGAGGATTGAAAGTCATGAAACAGCAATTGGAACTCCCGATGTTAACTATTGCATCGAAGGGTACTGCAATAGTCTCGAACTTAAATACACCGAGAATGAAAAGAAGTGTATCTTACGACCCAGCCAGTCGGGGTGGTTCCGTAAGCGTTGCAGAGCTAAGGGGCAACCGTGGCTCCTCCTTTGTGCGAATATACGACAAACGAGGGGGTGGTGCCTCATTCCCGGTACAAATGTGCCTGGACTTGTTCACACTAAAGACGTAAAACACTGGTTACGCGTAGGAATAATGGTATGGGAAGAAAAGATAATAATAGAGCAACTCGTGACATTCTTAGGTACTTACCTAGTGGCGTCACAAGAAGGGTCAGATGGGAACAACACAGAGGAATCCTCTGGGTTGATATTGCCCTCACATCTAAAGAAGAACTAGAATGGGTCCATAAGCAGATGTTTAAGCGTGCCCCGTGCTTTGCTATGGTTCGGATTCATCAGCTTATTTGGACATATTATACAGGGGCAGCCGTAGGTGAAGATTATCACCTAACCACGATTGGGCAGACCTGTTACGATCTCATGCGCGATGCTTTAGAGCTTCGACGATAGTTCTTCTTAGCTTTTTTCTTCTTACGTATACTCTTTACGGCCTTCTTCTTGCGATGGATGGGGTAAACTTTACCACCACGTTTAATCGCGTCCGCGCCTCTAATCGTATATACAGACCCCCTTGGAGTCCTACCTGTTATGCGTTCTAACTGTTTTGTGAATTTTCCTTTGGACATTATCGCTTCCGCTTTCCCTTTCTCTTTTTGCGTTTAGCTGTTTTTCCCTTAGAGTGAGCAATGAATTTCTTTGCCCCAGCCTTAGATATCCCGATTTTCGACCTACCAGATGCCGCTGCATACATTGCCCTCTTTTGCTTTGCTGATTTAAATGGCATTACTTTGTCTTCCCTTTAATCTTCTCCATGGTTCGAAGTGTACCAAGGCCCAAGAGCGCGAACACTAACTCCATAATCACGCCTTCGGGTAAGTTTGGTCCATTTTGACCTGTGATCCACTGAATCCACGGATTGATCAAAAACATATTAGCTAAGCCAACGCCCCCAACCCAACCCATAAACGGTCGCCAGCCTGCAACAAATCGTGATCGGTGACTGGCTTCGATCTTGTTAAGCTCAATCTGGGCCATATCGGGCGCTTGAGCGAGCCGAATCCGTACCTCTTCGTGGGTTAATTTCTCATCTTTCGATGTGAAGAGATTGTCGACAATGGAGCCAACCGCAGTTATACCGGCTACCGCTTGGTCACCGCCGAAGATTTTACTTAGAAGACCCAAGGACATTCTCCTTCTTGAGATAGCCCCACCCGGCAGAAATGGCCACGACTAAATAACCATGATATTCGGGCGGAATCTGTACGTAGATTGCAGGCCACGCTAGTTTAATTATTAAAAGGAGAGTCGCTGCTGCAAAGCCAGCGAGTCCAGCTGCTTGAATTGTACTTGAAGGTTTATTCATTTTGAACACCCCGGTGGTTTAGGTTGTGGTCTTGGTGGTATTACGGTAGGACGACAGAGAAGCCTGATGGTGCCTCCGGTTTGGATGGCGCGACAGTAAAATTTACGACGTTACTTGCGTCCGATTCCTCCCCATTGGTTGCCACCGTTGTAGCATGACAAGTATAATTACCCTGAGGTAATGTGGGAGATACCCAAGTATCTGTCCCACCGGTATTCGGTGCGTTGCCCAGTAACACCGAATTACAGTAAATGTTATATGAAGCAATCTCTGCATCCGGTAAAGTGGACCCATCAGTGTTTTGCGTTGGCGGTGTCCACGTGAACGTCTTAGATTCAATTGCAAACACCAATGGTGCACACAATAATAGGCAGTATAGTAATTTTTTCATGCTTTTACCTCCCTTAACCCGTGTATATATTTAGTTCGCCCCGCCTCTTTGAAGGCTGTTAATTCTTCCAGGCGAACATCCTCTTCTTCTGCTGATATCCCTACATGTACCCAACGTCCAAATTCTTGGATTACTTGATCATAGGGAAGCTCCATATCCCTTATCGTTTCAGCGAGTCTAAGTGGTGTAATAGGACGGTGAGGAATCACATCTGCCGCCATGCCATAAGGATGCGCAGAAGTGGTGGACCCACCTATGAGAGTATTAAGCTCCAACGGACGATACCCGGAACTTATCGAAAAAGGCACACCGAGTATATCTCTTACAGGTTGAAGAATATCAACACAGAGACGCCGTAAGTTATCAATAACCTCGATAGGTGGGTCCATGTTAATGCCGTGGCGGATCGCAGTTTGCGACACCAAGAACTCCTCAAGAGAGAAATTTTCCGTTAACTTCATGATGTATTCTCTACTTGTAGAGCCGATTTTGCCTCTTCAAGAGCATCTAGCTGAATTTCCAGGTCGGCTAAATATTCAGCATCATCTTGCGTCCACCCATCATCTGTTCTTTGGCGGAATTTTAATGCAGCGATATCCTTTCTTGTAGCATTGATATCACGTTGGAGAAGAGCGACAAAAGCATTATTGATCGGCGCAACTTCAGCCTGAACCGTTTGCTTAATGTCCTCAGCCAATGACTCTGCAATCAGTGGTTTACCAACAAACCACAGAAGTGGGATAAGCGGAATCCACGTGATAGCAGCCGACATTGATATTGCTTTACCCTGATCTTTTACATTCATAATTATTCCCTGAACCATACCGCTTTCATATCAAATACGCCTTGATCCCCTGCTACATAAATATCCGTATTATCTGGTCGCACAACAATACCCCTAGTAACTGATGCATCACCAGCCGCTACTGTTGGTCCAGTTTGAAAGTTTCCTGCGGTTGTGATATCAAACGGGATAGTAAGGTCCCATGAAACAAGAAATTGACCATCCATTCCATAAATCTTGGTACCATCCGTTGAAAATGACCAAGTATGTAAATCAAGACCAGCATCAGGGTCCATGGCAAAAGATGCGCTAAACGAATTGGCAAGCGATAAGGGATCAAAAGGTACCGTACCGATATATCTAAGTATGGTAGAAAGTCCAGTAGCAGGAACTGTAGTACCTGTCCAATGTATCCACATTGTTAGACCATCTGCACTCCAAACATGATCTTGTGGTCCACCGGGCGCTTGCGGACTGAATAGTTTATTTACAGACGGACCAAGAACTGTTAAATCATACGGGGTGGCTGATTGATCCCAAGCAATAATCCTAAATATGGTCGATGGAACTCGCGTAGCGGCGAATAACACTGTTCCACCAGTCGACCACCACATACTACGAATATTGGATATGTTCGCGGTTGTAACTCGATTTGACCAATCACCGGGTTGTATGCCCCATGCCGGTGATACATCAAGCTGCGCTAACTCAAAATCCAGCCCCCGAAGTGTAAAGACTCTACCCCCATCGGGTCTCCAAAAGGAATCAAATCGAAAAGGGTTATTTCCACCTTCAGGATTAGCTGAGGATACTTCATCCAAGACAAACCCAGTAGCATCGGGAGTGCCTCCTCTGGGACCTAAAGCGGGACCTCCAACAAATAAACCCATAATTATGTCATCGTCATTTGCATGTTAACTGTGCGATTCATAATAAGATTTGTTGATATTTCCTCTTCAATCTGTATCTTCCAGGTACCACCAATAGAACCCGGGGCAAAAAGAGTGTATGAAAATGCATCTCTTTGTGTTGGTGCTACAATACCGCCTCGCCAAACTGACCAAACACCTATAGCTAAATTAGTGGGAAAGAATGAAGAGGTAGTAACTTGAGAACCGCCTGTTCTTTGTACACGCCATCTATGGGCAACTGGGAGAGCCGCATCAATAGTATTAAGTATCAATTCATCGGTAACATTCTCAATTGCAAAACCTTGCCTAAATAAATAGGTAGCTGTTCTTAACCAATCAGCGGCACCTAAAGCCGCCGAAAAATGGTGAAAATCAAATGACATAGTATGAAATATGGACCCACCCTGCGGGTTAGAAACATTTATATCCAATGGGTCACCGCCAGCGGGACCAGTAACACCAAGACCGCCAACGAGTAATCCCATTATGAATAATCTTGTAAGAAACTTCCGAACCAAGTGGTGCCTCCATCCCTTGTCCAAAGATGTACGGTATCCCTTGCGTTATTAGTAACCGAGATTACTGGCGGTGTGCCCCCGGGCCATAAGACCGATCCCGGCCAGATCGCATTGAAAGCGGGTGTACCTTGTACGAAATCAATTATAATCTCACCGTAACGGCCAATAGCTGGTGGATTTGATAATACAACCGTGAAATCGGCAGTTGCACCAACATCGTCAATATCGATAACACAGGCATTGGCCGATTCTAGATCAACAGTTACCGAATTCGCGATAATTGAGAATTGCACTACCGCTATAGAGTAATCAAGGATGTGTGGTCGTACAATAGTAATATCATTCCAATTCCAAACTGGGCCTAGGTATTCAACCCCAGTCATTCCACCAGTACCTACAAATGTAGTAACACCAGCAAAAGTAGAGAATGAGAAGGCATCAATACCATCACTTGAGAGAATTCCAGAGTCTGTAACTATTGTACCTGCAGCGCTGATTTTTGCTATAGACTGTTCAACCCAACCACCGGCACCATCACCACGCAATGTAGAATTTAATACTGAACTCGCAGGTAAAAGACCCCCAGAACCAAATGATAAAGTACCTGCCCCATCGGTAACAATAGCATCGCCCGGGGTACCATCCGCTAAGGGTAAGATATAGTTAATAAACTCGTCCCAATCAAGACCAACATTATCCCAACGTAGGATACTTCCTTCTATTGTACCAACCGGTAGAGTAGTGGGACTTATGGCATTGATCTGATCTTGCAAATCAGCGGCTACCTGCAGAAGGTCCTGGACCTCCATTGTTAGCTTATCTAACGCATCCTCATGTGACTCAGAGTCGAAAGGATCATACCTTGTATAGTCCAGATTCTGAACCTGTGGGGTATCCCGTTGAATCCTGATATCCTGTAAATCCGGTGGAGCAACACTATAATCCACTGTGCCGCCCGGAGTTGTATCTTGATCCGCGTTAAGGGTTACCCCGATTATGTCAGTTGTGAATGAGACATTAACCCAAGAAACATCATCCGCTCTGAATACAAAGGCAAAGGACGTTTGAGCGCCGTTACCAATATAGTCAACAAAATTTGGTACATTTTGAACTGTCATTCTTCCGTCCTCGGTTTAAAGAACTCCGGCCCTTCTTTACGGTGTTCTATTTCATACTGTGGAAATTCCTCTATATCCAGCGGAACATCCGTTCCCCGTACTGCTCTGCGAAGCCTTATGTATTCCCGTACACTAACCGGATGATCGATAAGAATTAAATCACCATTACCTCTACGAAATTGTGCTTTATCCCCACTATGTCTAATCAACCAAGCAAGCATCTGGTCCCGGCCATTGGCGCTGCCTATCCCTAAAACTCTGCGTAATGCATCTTCCCCATCTGAACCGGGACCTATATTCCCTTTCTCTACCAAACGTTTCCAGGCTTGGGTCTTCATCAGAGTGTTTACCGCTCTGTATCTGGCTTTACCCACTATCTCCAAATACTTATCGTATACAAACCCAGCACCACCATCCATGGCAAATAAGTTAATAGCATTACCCCGTCCTTTAGGCCATTCTATGGTTTTATTGGGTATATTCGGTGGGATACGCGCATAGGCAATTGCCATACTCGCTGGGTCAGAATCTTCTGGATCACGAATCTTAAACGGGACCAACCCACGCACGTAAGCATTACCGTATCTATCAATTGTGTCCCCTTTCCAATCTCTGGCAGAAGGTAATTCATCAGAATGCCAGGGTGAAGCATTCTTCATTTGCTTAACCACCTGATCTATCAAATTCGTACTAGCAGCGGTCCTTACCTCTGGGTCTGTTACTGCTCTAATATCGCGCGCTAAATTAGGCACCACGATCGAGTTAATAAGACTAGCGGTAACTGATCTTGCCCGAGCTTCTTCTTTAGACTGAATGGCTGTAATAACGTCGGATGCAGTAGATAAATAAGATTCATCTACAATCATATCTGCTGTGTACAGCAATCCAGCGGTGAGCCACTCCATTGCGGGTTTATTCTGTTGCTGAGTCATGGCATAGTAATCAAAAACTGAAGCTATAGATACTAGAGATTGACCCCCTGGATCGGCCCGAGAAATATCATAATATTTGCCATGTATCCTGATTGAATTTGCTTGCCATCCACCAGCTTCCCATGCCTTCCGTTCTTCCCAATTACTCGGACCAGTACCAGTAATATCGCCATTTTGATACATTTCATAGACTGTCAACCATAACCCAGCGGCTACAGTCAATCTTGCTATAGCTTCTTGGCTCTCTTGTGCTGAGCCTTTCATAATTTGTCTGTAAGTGGTGGGTAATGAGACGAATTGATTAACGCCTATCATTTCCATCGAATAACTTAAAAGGTTAGCTGGGGTACGGACAAATGGCACTATCATATTAACTATGATACTTCTATTTTGTGCCGCAGCAGCGCCCCGGGCTAAAGCTGCAAATACCCCACCATATACACTTGGATCATTAGTATAGGTTTGTTTAGCGGCGTATTCTTTTGCTTCCCGCATCATCGGAGCTTCTGGATCATCAACATATTTACGATACCGTGTCTGAAAGTCCATCCCATGATGTACTTCATCTACCCGTGCTTTCATGCTTGATAATTCATGAATCTTGGACATATAATACTGATTCTTGAAGAAAGCATCACCAGCCTCAAGTAACCGAACCGGAGTAGTACCTATTTTAGCAAATGCGCCATCTGGTACATCAATAACGTTATACCGTAAACCTAGCTCGTTCCAAACTTTACCTTCACCGATATCTCGGCCTAGGGCAATCTCCTTAGCTAAAGCAAGACTATCCCGGGCTGAAGCATAATGACTTCTTAATCCAGCCCACTGTTGATGAAAGGTTATTCTATCTGCTGGATCGGGTATAAATCTAGGATCAATTACCCCCATTGCTATTTGCGAGGCATGCATTGAATTATTAATTATCATCTTGACAGGGTTTACTAAAAGATGTTGATATGACCCTGAAGCAGAGTTACCCAAGAAATTAAAGAAGTGAGTCCGCCAGCTAGATAACATCATATTATATCTAACAATCAGGAAAGCCGATGCGACTTGATTGCCCCATATATTATCAGATATCTTTGTGGCTTCTCCTATCTTAGTTCGTCCAGGCTTTATGATATCCTTATCTGCAAGATCAGCGAACATGGTAATAGCTCTTTCCGTGTTGGTTCTACCACCACTAATGCTAATCGCATCCATTAATCCTTGAGAAAACTCATAAACCTCATTAGTCGGTCGAGTCTTAAGAATTTGAAGTTGCCTACCGGCGTTACCAACTGTAGCAAAGAATAAATCTCTGGTAGCTACGAATGTAGTGTGGGCTTCATTAAACATGGCCATTTGTTCATCCGTTAACCTACCATTATTTTTCAAATCTCTCCTCAATACACGGCCAAGTTCCAACATACCATGGGCCATGGAATTATACGTATCCCGTAAATATAGAAGTTCAGCTGGGGTCCAGTACGTGGCAAGTTTCTTCTGTTCAATTTTAATCCCCATTTCACGTAGTTCTTTTACAATTGTTAGTTGCTCTTCGGTAGTTATTTTAACTCCCTGTAACTTACCAGATACCACGTCTTCATTCATAGCTATGATTTTAGCCGCATTCGTGGAAAATGGCGCTAATTCCATTGGACCAGCCATTTCAGGCTTAGGACGAGATTCTAGAACTTCAAACTGGTTACGACGTCGATTGACCTCCTCACCGGTTAATTTATTTCTTAAGTGGTACCAACCATTCTTGGTTCGACCCACCACTTCAAATTCGGCACCGGTTGCATCACGAACAAAACTACCGGGTAGTGAAGCGGACTTTCCGACCACTTCCTCTTTTACTGTTGCCTCTATCTCTGCAATACGCCTAGCTAACTCCTTTGATTCGGCCATAGGTAATCTAGCTGGCTGAACCTCGTCAGCCATCATTGCACCGAATCTGCCTATATCTACAGGATCACCGCTAATGACAATAACACCTGTGGCACTGGGAGTATCTACTCCCGATGGGTTAAAGGTCCCTCGATGTTCAGTATGGCTGGTTGATGGAAATTCACCACGTCTGCTAGCTTCTCGCCATGCCTTATCCGCTGCTTGTAGGTCTTTACCCCGATATACTTCGCCAGCTTCACCTTTAACAACAAGCTCGCCTGGATATTTAGCTACCCATGACCGTAAAGCCCTAGTCATATCGGGTTCGTCCATGTCCCAAATTCTACCTAATTCCTTCTGCGCTGGGGTTAATGACGGATCATCCAGATAGGTAATACCAAGATTTTCTCCCCCATCTTCCCTAGATGGAACTTCATCAGGTAGAGCGGTTGGTTCCGCTTTTACACCGGTTTCTTTAGCAACTCTTTCAATTCTTTCAGCGGTTGCAGGGGACATATCTGTAGCATCAAATAATATGTCACCTTCCTCACCCATCGCAACCTTGAATCCGGCACGTTCAAGCTTGTCCACCACGTTTATTGGGTCGATTTCCAGTTTAGCTATATCTTCGTCTGACAACCCACGGGCTAACCCTTCTTCGACCGTAAATGGCTTTCCACCCCTACGACCTGGAAGTATTGTTTCACCCTCAGCAGGGACCAGACGTTCCGGATGATCCGTTGCTACATCCTTAATTATCTGTTCAAAGGGCTTTTCAGCCCCTATTTCCGTTTCATAGATTTTATTGAACCTAACTCGATCCACTTCGTTGCTGAATTGTAATGTTAATGTTTCAGCCGGTATTGGGAAATCTCGTTCCTTGGTCCCCCGAACTACCTCTACGTTAATATTGTTCTCTGCCGCAAGCTCTTTAATTTGTCTTTCGGCAGCGAAACTGTCCTCAATTGCCGCTCCAACTTTCCCGGCACTGAAAGTCCATGTGGATGAATTACCTTCATGTGTAATTTCTGCCCCGCCGATCAACTGCTCTGGTAGAGCATCTTCAATTTCTAGGAATCGTCGTATTTGTTCTGCCGTACCCCGTACTTTAATAGGCCCTGGGGCATTAACATCGAATTTAACAGTTGCGCCCGTTTCAGCCCCAATACGCTTGAAAACTTCAACAGCCGCTGGCCCTGTATCAAAGCCATACTGCCATGTGTTAATATCCACACCGCCCTCGACCACCTGGATTTCCTTATCGGAGAAAGGTGCATTTGGCTCAGTACCGGCTCTTTCACGATTCCATTTATCAACGAAATCTAAAATTTCCGTCTCTGCGCTTCCAGCTTTTCTAGTAGGAAGTATACTGGGTGGTGCATCAGCGGCAGGTATACTTGGATATTCTCTAAGTTCCCATTCCTCGTGGATCATTTCAGCGATTGTTGCATCCGTGCCATATTCATCTTTAAAGCCTTTCTTGGGCCTCATTTTTATTACAGCTTTATCTTGCTCAAATGTTACGAATAGATCAACATCCTTCTTAAATAAGTCCACCATTTCATCGAAAAATTTGTATATGCTATCTGTTACATCGTCATTAGCTAATACATCATATTCAATATCAACTTGGCCTGCTTCCGGGGCATTGTCTATAATTTTAGCTTGCGGTGTAGCTCCAATTCCTTTGTCATGGAAAATTCTAATCCTATCAGCTAAAATATCCTGGTCAATAGAACCATCCACTTTACGAGGTATCTCATGACCTTCGTTTATGAACTCAAGAATCATTTCCGCGTCGGTGGCTCGTCGACCTTGTGCGGCTTCTTTTGCAATTTGATCTTCAAGAGCTATCGCTATTTGATCCGCAGCCCGACCTTCTGCGGCTCGCTCTTCTGAGACTAACCTGCCCCCGAGCGCGTCAGCTAACATCTTTTCAGCTTCTTTCGCAACTTTGTCCATGCGACGACCAACTAAATGACCAGCCCCACCACCTATAGCGATTCCTAATAATCCCCCTGCACCAGTAGCTAAACCAGCTTCGCCCCAATCTATACCTTCTCGGGCACCAGCTTGTTTCTCAATAGCTTGAACAGTTAAATTAAACCCACCAGCGAGTGATGCACCTTCCACCATACCGGCTGTTCCGCCTATGATCGCTAGTTGAGTAGACTTTTTAAGTTGAGCTTTAGCTAATTGTTTAGCTGCTCCCCGGGCCGCAAGAGTACCAACACCAAGCCCACTATAAGTAGTTGGATCAGAAGCAAGATTAAGTACCGCCATACCGAATTCTGCGGCTCCGCCATCTGAATGATCATACATATTAAGAAGATTCAGAAAATTTAGTGCAAACTCTGGATCCCCAGAAGTCATAACCTTATGACCGAGACTCAACATCGCCGCTAAATTCCAATTAAATGAGCCAAATTGACGTCTTGCCCATTGACCAATTTCATTATCACGGCTCTGTCGCCCTGTGGGTGCAAACCAACCCGGCTCGTATTCACCCCGTTGTTCTCGGTATCTACGTACGTATTCTGCTCGATCCTCAACTAGCGCAGGCGAAGGACCTCCAGGAATAAGGTCTGGAGACCCCATATACTTATGAAATTTCTTAGCCTCTTCAATCCACTCTTTCGAGTAGGTCATTGTATCCGTTGATGGTGGCTCGTAATTCAGTGCCTCAGCTTCTGGCGGTGGCTCCCATAAACCCTCTGGTTTAGTGGGTACACCTTCCCCTTTGAGAATCAAATCAGATAGGGTTACTTCCCCAGTCTCAGGGTCTACGTCTGTCTCCCGTACCGGGGTACCGCCGACTGGCAGTTCCGAGGTATCCCCGGGCGCATCGGTACCGGGTCCCTCGGCATCGGTACCCGGTATCGGTGTGGGGGTGGCGGGTCCGTCGTCCGTCCCGCCCGTGGACACGGAGACACGCCCATCAAGAGCGGCATTCTCAACATTTTGAGCTTCCAGGAATAGGTTAAAAGCCTCTGCGCTAGTTATACTTCGTGCATTGGGTAAGGATTCACGCCACAAATCATATTGGTCCGCAAGACCCAACCCCTCGAGCCTTTTACGCCGAATCGCTTCAGCTTCTTGTGCTACATCATATTCTGTGGCGCTCATTCCAATAATGCCTCAAATTGTCTATAGAATGGGTCGTCAGGCTCAAGTGCTAATTTCCCATCCTCTGGAGCTAAACCTTTACCCCGGTAAAATTGTCCGAATAACGTATAAATTCTTTTAAATTCTTCTGCACCTAGAGAGGACCGTTGACTATCTAGCCACATTACAAAATTTTCCTGCTGAACTCGATTAAAGTTGTAGATATCATCCCCAACGTCAATCTCCATATATCTTGCTGCCTGAGGAACCTCCTCAAAGAACCTGGCATTTACACCACTAACAAAATTATTTGGATTAAAAGCCTTTCTATTGGCTTCAACATACTCAACCGGTTTGGCATCTGCGCCAAATTGGTTCATATAATTATCCAGACCTCTCTTAAATGCAAGAGCCGCGTCTACTTGATGCTGATTACCACCAAGAGCAATAGTAATTTGCCCTTCAAGGTCTACCGCAACATGTGTCCACGTGTACACTTCCTTTAGAGCATTCCTATATGCGTCACTCTCTAAGGCCTTGGTAACCGCCCCATCAACATCCTTAATTAATTTAAAAGCATCATCACCCGTAATTCTAGCCGGTAACCCAGTAGGCGTCCCGTTAGGGTTCAATCCCTGCGATGCACGTGCAATAGTCATTTTTAGCAAAGTAGCCCGATCCCTTACTCTAGCTCGATTACCCGTATATGGGAGAGTAGTTATCGCGCCCCGATACAAACTTAGTACAACTGGATCAGATGTACTAGTTGTACCACCACCCCGCAAAGCGTTAAGAAATGGCCAACCTTGTTGATATGTGATTGCATCAGTATTAAGTAAATCAGCCACAGTCATTTCATTAAATGGTATATCTGGATTGATATAATCATAAAGCGCTTTATCCGTGTTCTCAGCTTGTCGCTCTCTCTTCTCAGCTAAGAATTCTCTACGCCTTATATCCATTTGTGAACCCATAGTCCGTGTTTGCTCTGGGGACATGCGTGTTCCGGTACTGTACATGCGCTCTTCGATCAGATTAATTTGATCCTCGCTATCAGCGGCAAATATCTCATTCTGTATTTCAAGTTGATCAATTCTTGGACCTAAGTCCTTTCGTTGTCTGTCAGCCCATACTGGGTCTGCTCCAAGCATTTCTTGCCTTGCGATTATTTTTAAAGCTTGCTCCTCTCTTTGCTCTTTCGGTCCAACGGACGCTATAACATCCCTTATTGCATTCTCGGCTGTGGCTTGATTATGCGCTCGACGTTTAGCAAGCGTCGCTTTATTGATGGCAAGAGTACCAGGTGCAAAATACCGTGTACCCATTTCTTCAAGAAATTCTGCCCGGGCATCATTATTCTTTATCTGGTCCGCCCAATATTGTATAATTTCTTGACCCTGCTTTTGCCACCATTCATCTGCGACATAATGGGTAAATACCCGAGGCTGACCGATTTCTACTCTCTCGCCTCTAATATCAAGTACAGCGCCAATTTCATATACCGATTCAGTAAGATTATCCGGTATTTCTGCTGTGGATACTGTATTTGATTCTTCTAATTTGGCCCTAAGTTCAGATAAATCGTTAGCTGCTCCAGCAGTAGATTTACTCAATTGAGTATCAGCATCTTGCAGAACATCTATTACCGCTTCACCTGTAACGGCTACAAATTCACCTATAGCTGTGCCTAAAGCCTGGTAATTAGGCTGTCGAATATTGCCTAAAGCAAATTCGCCTACTGGTTGTTGGGCTATGTCAGGTATCTTCATTATTACGTCGGATAAAGTGATATACCAGTTTGAATACCGCCAGTGACGGACTTATATGTACTAGTTTGTGCTTGAACATCAGCAACTTTTATGCCAATTCTACGAGCTTCCTTAGCGAACTTCTCCATCCAATCAAGTTCCTTCTTAAATTCCCGAGCCATCGTGTCCAGAACCCCTTGTGCAGTAGACCCACCAGCATGCAGAACACCTGCAGTTTCACTAAGTGCCTTAGCAGCGCCCTTAGTTTGTTCTTGCTCGAATTCACGTCGACGAATCTTCTCAAGATTGTCCAAATATGCAAGTTCAGCTGATTGTTTATCGGCCTTCTTTTGCTTCCCAGCGCCCCATATTCCACCAATGGCTTGAGCAAGTCCGAGTGCAATAGCTACAAATTCCATTACCGCGTCCTCGTACCTGTGAGTAGGTTGCTCTGAATCCTCTCCGTTCTTCCTTGTCTGCCCTCAGAGAATTGTGCCTCAGCAAGTTTAGCGATATACATTAACTCCATTTCTTCTTTCAATTTTCTATTTTCAGTGAAAGTTAACGCTGTATCAGCTGCAAGTCTAGCAGCTAACGCATGCACGAACGAAGCCGAAAATAAATCAGTATTCGCTATTTGGATAATGAATATACAATGTATCACATCCTCTCTTGCAAGGATATGATTACCCTCCCGTATCCAGTCAGCATTTACACCGACCCGGGACCTAACTTGACTAAATAAGGTAGCGCCAGTGCTTTGTGGCCTTAATACCCTGTGTACAAATAATACGTCACTTGGGATTAAAAACTGATTAGCAAATCCAAATGGAGGCGGTGTAGCTACAGGAGACAATATTTGCCGCCTAGTCGCGAAATTCCAGGCACTGTCATTCAATACCTTATCACGGGATAGGGCATAATTGGCATTCATGACAATCGCTTCATTCTGATTGTCACCTAAAGCATTAATCAAATTCTGACCCAGCCAAGATAGGGCAAGATTCACTATTTGTACTTCGTTAGCCATTATACTTCCTCAGAGACAACCTTACCAAATATACCGGTTATTTCCGTAATTATTGGTTTATCCTGCGTTATTTCCAAATCTCCCTCACCGGAACCTAGATCTACAATTTCTGTATCACCGGTAATCAGTGGCTCGCCTACTCCCATTGGCGCAGCTGGAGTACGATCCTTAGCTGCTATGCCCTCAATTATAGGTACTGGAGAATCATTAAGTCTCGCAAAGACCTTATTCCAACGACGCTTGGACGACTGAGACGTACCTCTCTGACTAACCCCTTCAAGTGATAGCAACTGGCAATCATTATTGTAAAATAATCCTAAGTAAGCTGTGTGTCCTGCCGCCCATGATTCAAGTGGACTTGAAACTCCCGCGATTACCGTAACATTTGGGTGTACAGTATAGGAAAATTCTAAGGTTGTGAGGTCTAGACGTTCAACCACGACATTTACACTTTGATCTGTTAATTCATCAATATCTGAACATGTAAGAGTAATAGGATCAATTGAGCGAATCGCGTATGAATCCAATGACGGTTTTAATCCGGATTCGAAACCTAATACCTCATGCCCGGGTTTTTGTGTACCTGGAAATCCAACCCGATTAACGATCATCCAAAGTTTTGCGCCTGTTGATGTGTTAATTTTAGTTATATCCATGATCTGGTTTACAGTCTGGATATTGTTATCACTTTGATTTCCTAATCCGGGCTTAGATTCATCGCCCGACAGCCTATTTCCATTAAATGAGGTTGTATAACGCCACCACCCTATAACATCTTCTGGATAAAAGAAGGTAGCCATACCCATTGAGCCATCAGCTAGCAGAAAACATGCCTGATACCCCGGTTCATCAAGATAAACCATCCGACGAACAGGAGAACCAAAAATGTCTTGTGCTAACAGACTTAGTTCCTTACCGTCCCAACCAAAATTAGTGCCGCCTTCATCCGCAAACGTTCTTACCCTCTTTCGACTATTCGATGTGTAAACCATATCGCGGCCAACGGCTATAGGCTGCACACAATTTGATCCCCAATCTGTCTGCTTTGGAAATGAGAAATCGTCAAAGGCAATGACACCTTGTTGTGATGTTCCAATAACCTCGGATATATCAGTAAGTATTACTAGTTCCTTTCTACTAGTTAAAGTTTCAATATTTCCAGACGACGATAACGGGAATAAAAGTGGATCATCTTTAGATGATGGGGCTACATTATTAAAATCTCGATAATTCCCAGACCTTGATGCCCATAAAGTAGCCGGATTATTGGGAGAACCGCCCAACCAAAGCCTTCCCTCATGGAAAGCACATGATACAGGGAAATTACCAGCAGCCCAAGTATTCGGTGTTGGAGCTACAAATACAGTTGGTAATGTAATAGTGGATAATGCCTCAAATGTCCACTCACCAACATCAAGTCTTAGCCTATGAGTCTCGACCTCTGGATGCGTAAAATACGCTACCTTCTCGCCTGGGTCCATACAAAATTGTAAACACTCTAATTGCGCTGCTGTATAGGGCGATGCAAATTCAACTGTTGACCCTGACCCACCCGCTAACGGTGCGGTCCATTGTAATACACCTATATCCATCGTTAACTTCGCACTAAACGCTGGTGGAGTTCGTAAATCAGGCACAGGATCAGTAGTACCGGTCCAAAATAATCCAATTGATATATATAAGGAATTATTACCAGCGCCCGGGACAAAATTAAAAGTAGTGTCTACATATACTAAATCAGCACCAATAATAATATCACTTGTAAAAACATCGGATAAACCCTTAGCCGTACCAATCTGTACTCTTATAACAGGATCAGGGAGTGGTAAACCCCCTAGAATCCCTATCCTAGTGCCTAAAAAATCAGTCTCAAATAAAGTTTTCCACCTAATAATCAATTCATTAAGCAAAAGTTCAGAACCAGCTGGGATAGTGATTGGAGCTATGACCCCATTTTCAAGCGCAATGCCATGAAACCCATCAGGTGAATCATCTGTATTACATTGTAATTTAATAAATGCTTGTGGGAGACCTTGCCAATAGGGGCCATTATGATCAGAAACGGCTCGACCCGGATCAGTATGAAAGACAGATTTATCCCGATCTGGGTCCCAAGTTGTGCTTGGAAATCCAAGATTCCACATGGGATCAGGGATTAAGTTACCTGTAACACCACCAACAATCGGTGCACCACTGATAGAATTACGGAGAATTATGGTATCTTCACCGACCTCGACAATAATATCTTCATCCAGGCCGCGCTGAAATGTGAATACACGTAAACCTTCAGCACCGGGTGTTCCCGATATCCAATTATCAGGGTCTACCGCCTCAACAAATCGGGAACCTTCACGCATACGAATTGGCCCCTGGACTAACGGATACCAATTTCTTGCCCGTTTTAAGCCAGCTTTATAGGCATCCGCCGATACACGGCTACGTATCCGTGCATCAATTTCCCCGGCAGCGAAGGATTCTTGTATGGGTGATACACGGGCCATTATGTTTGAGCATCAACGTTAGCTTTAAGGGCCGCGTTTACTTGTGCAGCCGTACGATCCGGAAGCGAATGCAAGGTACGAAGAATATTGAATTCGCCTGGAAGCATATCAACTAAAGCTCGTACAACCCGCTCAACATCAATTTGAGATTTAGCAGCGTCTTTCTCAGTGGTAAGTTTTGCTGCCGCCAGTGCCGCGTCAATTGTCGCCTGTTCTCCCACCGAGGCAAGCGAAACAACATCACCGGTTATAACCCAGTATATAGTGGGTTGACCGGCCACTGCCGTAAGATCAGGATTAATGATCCAATCAGCAACCGGAAAGTCGGGTGTATGCGCCGACGTTCGAAATTCTTTAGTCGTCCTATTAAGTACGGATGCCATGCTAATCTTCCTTATTTAAAACCAAACCCGGGACCTTCCTCGTAATTAGATACCGGAGCACCAAAGCTTCCTGCAAAGCTAATTTTATTCGGACCAACATCTATCGGACTCTTTGCCGATACAAGTGTCCCCGGTTCCCTATCATTTTGGGGCGACCTAAATAAAAGTCCTTCAACGATACCGTCTTTGCCTTGCGTTGTAAAAATAGTCAGCCATTCAGCAGGTGTTAAGATCCTATTATAGACCCTAGCATCTGCTGTAGAGGCATCAATTTGATCGGCCCCTCCATCTTGCCCCGGTATCGCTAAATCCAATACAGAAGCATGTAATCCCCCAGGTTGATTCCCCGGCCCAGCATCTAATATTCCGTCTAGCCAGAAATTAATATCCGTACCATCGTAGTCCATACCTACAAGATACCATCTGTCCAAAGAAATGGTTGTATTACTACTAAGACTTAATTGGTCAGCCCCGGTAGTCGATATTCTGGCCCTATACTCCAATGGGGCATCACTGGCTGAAATTCTCCACGCTCGGTCGCTTCCGCCCCATATAGAGAATAACGTTCCACCGGCCCCTGGATTACCCCCTCCGCTATACTGATTTACCCATAGCAGGGCTGATATGGGGTCATTCCGCAGCGCCGCTAAATTATTAAAATTAAAGGAGCTACCATCGTTGTCGTTTGATCGAATTCCCATTACGTGAAGCTCATTAAGAGAGATAGAAGCGCCCAATCACCCACTAAATCGTCGTTTGGATGTGTGGGATTTCTTGAATACTCAAATTGTACGTAATCCCCGGCTGTAAGACCCATAAAAGCGAGAGTAATCGTTTGCGAATCATACTGAAAATTCTCGTTTGTCGGAATATTAATATCGTTCATGCTGAATTGTGTGTTTGGTGGGGCGGGAACTGCTGCATTGTCACCAATAGTACGAAAATGTATCCTAGGTGAAACTACTGCAGCTACTCCGGGCGCTGTTTCGGCACGACTCACAGCATTAAATACCATTGATGTAGCACCTACGGGAATCCTAAATTGTATACCTACTCCCTCCGCAACAGCATCATCAAATAGCCGAACCGTCAGGGCCGCGTTATTGCTATCCGCAGCCGCAGGAGCAAGTGCTTGAACATTCCAATCAGCATTATTTGGATTCTGAAAATCACTAGCATTATATAGATATTCTGGTAGCCCACCACCGCCACCAAGAGCAGCAATCGCTTGTGCGACACGCTCTGCTGTCCAGATGCGGTCATTTGTCGCAGTACCGGCTTCAGCTTCGGCCTGTGACACCGTTGCCAGATCGGTCAATTGTGCACGAAGAATAGCAAGAGCAGCCTGATGCTGAGTTACTGCACTTTGAGGCACGTTGGCATCTGGGATATTGGCCCACGTAACAGCCGCCGAGAGGTCATTAACTTCCGGGGGAGGCGGGGGAAAGACAATTAAGCTCAATATCTGGGTTAGTGTGGTTTGAAAATCAACACCGGCCTTATTCGTTGCAAAACTATCAGTCCCTGCGGGGGCTGGATTCGGTGGTGCTGCTGAAATTTTAAGATCGGGCATGATTATGGTGCCTCTGTCAACCAAACTCCGCCACTTTCAGTGGCCCAAGCATCAGTTGATCCTTCTAGTTGCCAATTACTTACACCGGGGCCACCAGCAAAGGTGCCACCAGCTTCCCAAAATTCTTTTAACTGATCATTCAAAGAGCCACCGAACCCATTGAGCGTCAATACCTGCGCCCACATGTCATTGACATGCCCGGGAGTAGCACCCTGAAAGATCAGCATGTTACGAATACGATCATTGAGCGTAGCACCGCTACCACCCTGCGTTAATGTCCACTCAAACAGCAGATCATTGGTGGTGGGAGGTACTAAGGGTAATTGCGCCCGTAGCGCCTCGAAACGCGCATCGGAAATATGGGGCATTAATAGCCCCTAGGTGCTTTCATCAGTCGCGACTTCTTTACTTTCCGCGACTTCGGCACTACTTTCGACCGTTTCCTCAGCTTTGACCTCTTCGGTCTCGCCGTGCTGTATTGTCTCGCCATCCTGTGGCTCCTCATACTTAGCCAGTTTTTGAGCTTGATCAGCGACCTTTAGCCGCAGAGCCTGGACCTCGGCATTTTCCTCGACCGCCAAGGTCACTTCTTCCCTGCCATCAATATGAGCCAAGATTTTCTCAAGACTCTGTGGCGTCATTGGAATACTATTAGCAATTACCTCTGCTGGATAGCCTTCCTTATGCATCTTTTTAATCCGATGGAACTGGCGAACGTTTGCTCCTACTCTCATGGAGATTTACTCCTTATTGTAGCCTTAATTTAGTTTCAGGATTGCTTCCTGGAACAGTTCGGCGGCACGTCGAATGACACTTCCGATATTCTCGGAATTACCTGCCGGATAGAAGCCGGTGTCGTAGGCAATAACGGCATCGTCTTCTGTTAAAGCTGGGACAGCAGCTGCATTAGCAACAGCATATCCTTCTGCATTTGGTGGGGCACCACTAACGAAAGTAACCGCCAGTGGACCATTCGGGTATTGCGCTTCTCTGAGTTTCTCTCGAAGCACTTCAAGCGCTGTAGCGGCTCGCTGATTACTGCCAACTGGAGCAACTCCAGGGGCTAAAACTGTGTGATCCGCTTTAACATTATCGCCTACAGCGATTATGAGTTCACCTGCACCAACGGTAATAGCCCCTGCTGCTTCAACTGCTACTACCATACTGGGTTTCGAATCAGCAATACCGCTAACTGTGATTTTATCCACTATCTTCTCCGGTAAAAACGGGGTCCCGATAACGGGACCCCAACTCACACTTCGCCAGAAGTACGGGTTAAATCGTATCCAGCAACTGCAGATTGACGATATGCTCGTCCTCAACCCGAACAGCCCCGATAGTCATGAACGAATAAATCCGCCATGCGAAGCTGATGGATGGGTCTTCTGCAACACGCGAAGTGATATCGCGATCAACCATCAAGCCAAGAGCTTTCTTCGTCATGGCGAAACAGTCGATATCGACGCCCGGTGCAGTCGGATGGTTCAACCGAGTGGATACGATCCACTGGTACCCCATCCAGTTGTCGATGTAGCCCATTTCTGCGAGGGCTTTAACATAGACGTAATCGCCACTGGTCGCTTCCGTCAGCTGCAAGAGCTTCCGGGCCTGAACAGGGCCGATTACAATGCACTTCGGCTCGTCTGGATCGATATCGTTCTCAAGGAACTTCTCAGTTACCTGTGTAACAAGATCGAAGTTAAGGCTGGTGTCGTAAACATCAACCGTGACCCCGAATACCTTTTGAGCATCGGGGAAGGCATTGGCAACGCCTAGACCATCAAGCGCCGTGCCAGTTGCCGCCGCGATGATTTCATCATCGAACGCTCGCCTCATTGCATAGCCTTGCGACTGTGCGAGGTTTGAGTTCGGGTCAATAATCATCTGCACGATATCTTCTTGCTCGGTGGAATCACCGGTATCGTACGTCGTTGGTACCGAAACACGTCTTGACCACGGCCAATCTTGAACCGGGGTCGCTTGGAGTCTAGTGGTTTTCACCAAGGCTTCACGAGTGCCCAACCGTTCCCAGTTGTGCTCTTCAGAGTTCACACCACGTTCAGTGATCTTAGCTCGAAGTCGTGAAGGCCTCTGTTGCGCAAGGTGGCGCAAAATGCTTTCGAATGTCGCTACGAAAACATTGTCAACAGTGTTAACCATGATCGGCTCCTACACAAGTTAAAAGACTGCGCTTGGAGCTACCCGGTAACCCGGAC
>Ga0255055_10000786_pt1 | contig 24101 bp, 16 predicted proteins | sample JV7_2_27_MG_FD_188633 | JGI IMG/M metagenome (GOLD analysis project Ga0255055, IMG submission 188633) | Seawater microbial communities from Jervis Inlet, British Columbia, Canada - JV7_2_27 | ecosystem: Environmental > Aquatic > Marine > Inlet | place: Canada: British Columbia | collected...
TCGCTGAAAAATCCTGAATCGGGTGCCCGGCGGCTTGTAGCCGAGCTCGATAAGAAAAAGATCGTCGTTTCGGTATCTACAGTTTATACCATTCTGAAGCGCAATGGCCTTCAAACCCGTAAGAAGCGGCTGGCGATGCTTGATAAACGATCTAAAAAGACCCGGAAGCCGAAGGCGCCTCCTAAAAAACCTTCCACCAAGATCAGCGATGATGTTGCCGAACGCATTTGCGAGATATCTCTGCAAAACCCCGATTTGGGGGCTAAACGACTGGTACCTATGCTGAAAAAACAGGGGATCTTATTATCTTCATCGGCTGTCTATCGTATTTTGAAGCGTCGCGGGCTGCAAACCAGTGAAAAACGGCTCGCTGAAGCCACCGAAACCTCCGGAGAGCCGATATATATTCCAAAGACATTTCCCGAAAAGATTCCGCCTGAGGTCGAAGACCGAATTGTCGAGCTTTCTTTGCAAAATTATGATTACGGCGCCCGGCGTCTGACACCTTTATTAGAACAGGAAGAAATTTTCATCTCGGCCTCGGCTGTTTATATGATTCTGAAGCGCAACAATGTTGAAAATCGGCAAAAAAGGCTTCTGAAACTAGAAGAGCGGCAGGCTCTTGAGGCTCCGCCTGCACCCGAGACCGAAGGTCCGGAGTCCCTGCCCGAGCAATTAAAGATAGAGCTCCCGCCGGCTGTAGACGAAGTGCCGGAGGCTGTTTTCGAGCCTGCGGTTGTCGTCCCGATGTCGCCCGAAGATGAAATGCCCATACCTGCGGACATGCCGGGGCCAGTACCGGAACCCGCGGTGGTTGCCCCCGCTGAACCTGAACGACCGCCTCTGAGAAAAGCACCCGTAAAACCCATTAAAAAATGGGGCAACTGGGTTTTCTACCCGCTTTATCTTCTGCTGTTTGTTCTGATCGGATATCTGGGGTTGCATGCATTCCAGGCGATCCAAACCGCCAGGATTGAAACCAAGGCCGGGCCGGCCGCTGAGTCTGCTACAGTCGGCATCGCCGCAAGGGCTCAACGCTCCGCTTCTGTGCGGCCTCTTGACGGCTACCGCCAAATCTGGAAGCGCAACCTGTTTAACACCGGCAAGATCAAGGAGCCCGATTCGGAGAAAAAAATTTCCATCGACAAGCTCGCCCTTGCTAAAAAAGACCTGGGCCTCGAGCTTGTGGGCACGGTGGTGGCGGACGATCCGGTGATGAGTCGCGCCATCATTGACAACCGCAGCATCCGCAAACAGGAGGCCTATCGTGAAGGGGACACGGCCGGAAAGGTGAAAATAAAGAAAATCCTGCGCAACAACGTGGTCATTACAACCGCCAAAGGGGATGAGTTGCTGACCGTCGAGATCAAAGAGTCCGGGAAACGCGCAACATCTTATTCACCGGCACGACAGGTTGGCAGCAGTTCATCTTTCAAGCAACAGACGCCCGCGAAATCGCGTTCAAGGGTCAGAACCAGCTCCATCAGTCTCAAGCGCGATGAGGTCGAGGCTTCCCTTGCCGATATCGACGGATTAAAGGAACAGGTGCGCCTATCGCCTTATATGCAGGGCGATGAACCGTCCGGATTCAGGGTCGGTAACATTCCGGCTAACAGCGTGCTTCGGAAAATGGGGTTGCGCAGCAGGGATGTCATCATCGGGATGGACGAAGAAAGCATCACCAGCCCGGACCAGGCGTCCGACTTTTTCCAAAAGCTCGCAGAAGGGGGCGAAGTTACGATCAAAATCAAGCGCCGGCGCCGTACCCGCCGAATACAACTTAATATAGAGTGACGCGTCAGGCGGGATGACATCCTTTCAGCGCCGGGTCTGGTTTCAGCTAGGAAAACTGCCAAACCGCGCCGGTTGACAAAAAGCCAGGCAGGCGCGGGTGATATCTTCCCCCGACTTTGGCGATCTCCTGCAAAACCGCACTCACCAGGTCCTCCAGGCGGAATCCAACGGTTTCAGACAGCTTCAGGCTTAAGGCGGCAATATCTTCGGATTCGATGCCGACGATAACCGTCTCCGAATAAAGCGTTTGACGGTTGCCAAAATTAATTATTGTATACCCGGAATTTCAATGCGAGGAAATTTATTCCCAAACTAAAAGGGGATGCAGTGAAAGCTGCATCCCCTTTATACCTTACTTTCTAAAGAATCCGGAAAGATAGGACCGCCATGCGCTTATGGCATTTCTTTCCGAATGCCCGTCATCATCATCTTCGTCGTCGTCTTCGCCTTCGTGATCATCGCTATCCTTGGCGTCTTCTTCGTCATCCTCATGGCCGTCCCTGGATGAATTTTCGCCTGAGTCATCTACCCTATTCGACTCGGGGGCTTCAGTCCGGGCACGGACCATATACTTGAGATCGACGATGATGGCGCTTAACGCTTCTTGCAATTCAGGCGCTCCATTGGTTATTTTAGCAGCGATCCTCAATGTTTTAGCGCAACGGTTGACGATTCTAAGAGCCCGCTCGAGCCGGTCATTTTGCCAATACCGGGACGCCTTTTCGAGCCTACTCTCGACCCTTTCAAGGCGCGCACGAACTTCTTCAGGTATATCCGGATCTCCAAGCAGTGATCTAATTCGAGCCAGAACACCATCAATAGAAGGTTCAACAGGTGGTTGCCCCGGATCTGTTGGATCGATCTTCGACAAAACGGTGACGACACAGGTATCCGAGGCCTGCTGGCCGGCTGTATCGGTGACGGTCAATTCAAAAGTCAAATCCGCCTTGCCTTCTAACACCTGGGGTGCGATAAAGGTCGGCCTTTCAGGCGGCGGGTTATTCAGTTTTACCTGCGGGCCGTCAATCTGTTTCCACAGATAACCGGCAATACCGTCGTCAGGGTCACTGGAGCTGGAACCATCCAGGGTGACTAAATCTCCAGCGTTGACCGTTACATCAGTTCCGGCATTTGCCTGCGGCGGCTGATTGGGCGAGGTCGGCGAAGAGTCGACCGGCTCAACATTGACGATTGAGGTGGCAGATGATTGGAGACCACCGGCGTCTTTAACGGTTAGCTCAAAACTCAATTTGGCACCATCAGGAGTGACTTCCGGCGCCAGAAATGTGGGGTTCATCACACTGGCATCCGAAAGCTTTACCGCAGGACCTTCGGGTTGCGTCCACATATATTCGGTAATCCCGCCGTCCGGGTCCACCGAACCTGAGCCGTCCAGCGTAACCTGCGTTCCGGCCGTAACGGTTTGATCAGAACCCGCATCGGCAACCGGTGGCTGGTTAGCCGCGGCGATATTGACGATGCATGTATCGGTGGCCTCCAGACTGCCGCTGTCGGTCACGGTTAATTCAAATGTCATTGAAGCACCATCAACGCCTACATCAGGTGCCTGGAAGGTCGGGTTGCTGGTGTTGGGATCCGAAAGTGTCACCGAAGGTCCATTTGTTTTTATTTGACGCCATGAATAACCGGCAATAGCGTTTTCCGGATCACTCGAAGCGGATCCATTCAGGGTGACGGAGTCTCCTGCAGACACCGTTTGGTCATCTCCGGCGTCGGCGACCGGTGCGGCGTTTACCGAGGAGATATTTACGATACAGGTGTCGGTCGCTTTAAGGCCACCCATATCCGTGACGGTCAGTTCAAATGTCAGTTTCACGCCGGTGGCAGCGATACTCGGTGCCGTAAAGCTGGCTTCAACTGTTGTAGCATCCGTAAGGCTCACTGTGACGCCATCTACCTGCACCTGTTTCCACTCATAAGATTGGAGCCCGTTGTCCGGATCGCTGGAGTTTATGCCGTTAAGTTTGACGGTCGTGCCTTCATTAACGCTTTGATCGGGGCCGGCAACAGCGGTCGGTGTTTCATTGATCCAGCTGACGTTCACGATGCAGGTATCGGTCGATGTGCGATCGCTTTTGTCGGTAACCGTCAGCTCAAAGATCAGGGCAGTACCATCCTGCCCCACGTCAGGTGAAACGAAAGTCGGCTTGTCTAAAGTCGGATCGGGTAGGTGAACGGCAGGGCCTTCAGTCTGCACCCACTGATAGGATTTGATACCATCATCCGGGTCGCTGGAGTTGGATCCGTTCAGAGTGACCGTGACCCCTTCATCCACGGTTTGGTCAGGTCCTGCATCCGCAGCCGGCGGCTTATTGGCCTGAAAAACATTAACATAGACAAAATCGGTGGCGGCAGCATCGCGGTCGTCGGTAACTGTTAGTTCAAATATCAGCGTCTCGGAGATATTGGGTGCCGTAAAGGTTGGATTTACAGTAGAAGCCTTGGCTAAGGTCACCGTGGTCCCATCGGTTTGCGTCCAGCTGTAGCCGGCGATAGTTCCATCCGAATCCGAAGAACCGGAGCCGTCTAAAGTGACGGTTGCACCCGCATTTACATCCTGCTCGGGCCCGGCATAAGCTACCGGAGGCACATTTGCAGCCACAGCCGGCACGCTGCCGGCATCACCCGGATAGGTTTGGGCATTAATTTCCGCGATGTTGGTGAATTTGTCCTGGTCTGAATCGTGACTTTCTATCAGAGTCAAAGCGGCCATGCTTCGCCCATTACCTATATAGGCGGTAGCATATTCGTTGAATGTCTTCGTATTATAACCGGGATGACAAAGTGAACAATTGCTGATTGCAAGATTCCCGTATTTGCCGATAAAATTGTCCAGGTCTAAATTTTTGGCGTCGGCGATAACGGAACTGAACGCCGTTATCGCAAACAACAGGAAAAATAGGGTAAGTCCTTTAATTGCAATTCTTTGGTTAATAAGATTTTCTACCCATTTGATTAATTTTTTTTCCATTTCCCCTCCTAGAAACGATATTGTAAGTTTATATAAGCGAACTTGCGTATCTGTGTCGGTTATCCTGAAAAGATCGGTCGTATCCGTTTGCGGTCTACAAGAAATGTGCCAGCAGGGCTTAAAGCAGATAAGCATCTGAAATTACAGTTTTTAATTCAAAAACCAGCGTGGCATCAAAATGGTTTTGTATGGTTTTTCCAACAGGCGGGACATAATAAAATGCAATTGGCAGGCTAAGCTTTTGTATTTGCACCCCTTTTGGGGTGTATCCTTTTTCGGAAGCAGTTTGTGATCGAACCCATCTCTGTGTTTTATGGGCAATAACGCTGCATTTTCAATCGAAAAAAAATGGATAAATTTCCCTATCCCAAACGTTTTTATAAATGGGGGGATATTGCCGGTAATAGGCCCTGTCGGTTTTATCCCCAAATGGCGTATTGAGCTGTTCCGATATTTTGCATACGCTTAAACCGCTTACCATCTGAGAATTCATAGACTATTGCAAAAAAAAATGCATAACCATCAAGATCTATTTAAACCGCCGTTTATCAAGTTTTTGAGCTCAAGCTATATTATTGCCCGTTGGATCGGTTTGACTTCTATGAGATTAATATTATTCTAAATATTAGACAGCTCATTTCCCTAATTCGTGAATAAATTATGCGATTCACCATCTTTAAAAGACTGACCATGGGTTACGCCGCGATCATGATATTGGTTATCTTCATGGGTGGATACGTGACCTTAAAGCTTATTCAAATAAACCGTCTTACCCGTGATGCGGCCCTGGTGGATAGCGCGACGGTTGGGCAGGTAGATCAGCTTTTCGATACCCTGTTCACCCAGGTGAGTTTTGAAGAAAAATACCTTATTTCCAGAGATCGGGACTTTTACAACAAGTTTTGGGATGTGGGGGAAAATTTCTTAAAAGACATCGGCAAGCTTGAATCCCTGTTGCAGACCCCGGATGATAAAAAGCTGATTGTAAGGGTGAAAGGGTCATATAAAAAGTATCTTTCACTGTTCCAACAACAGGTTCTTACTCTGGATAAAAAATCCGATCAATACCCCTGGCAATATCATAATGAAAAAGACAAACTCATCGATACGATTAATCAGGATCTAAGAAAACTAATCAAACAGGCACGCTCCGATCGGGACAAAAAGATAGGTGCATCAAACCGGATCGTTGCGCAGGTGTTAAAGACGACCTTGATTATCGTCGGGCTGGCCATCATTGCGGGGTTGATCATTTCCTATTTCAACACCCGGCATATCAATCGGCCGATATTGCTTTTGAAGGCAAAAACAAAAGAAATTGCCGATTCGAAATTTACCCGGATTGCAAATATTACCTCACCGCCCGAAATTAAAGAGCTGGCCGATGACTTCAACCTGATGTGCGAACGCCTGAAAGAATTGGACGAGATGAAAGAAGATTTTATAAACCGGGTATCCCATAAACTTCGAACTCCGCTGACTGCCATAAGGGAAGCCACCAGAATGCTGTTAGATGGAACATACGCCAAAGAACCTGAAAAGCAGAAGGAACTTTTAAAGATTACAAAAACTGAGTGTGAAAGACTGATTCATTCGGTCAATAGAATTTTAGATCTTTCCCGTATGGAAGCCGACATGATGGATTTTACGTTTAAAAAACGAAACTTGGTTCCGGTAATCCAAAAAACGGTGTTGAAGCTGGCCCCCATCGCCCGCAAAAAAAAGATCGATCTTGAGCTAAAGCCCCCCGGCAAACTTCCCAAGGTCTGGATAGATGAGGAAAGAGTCGCACAGGTAGTGGAAAATCTGCTGGGCAACGCCTTAAAATTTACCGCCGGCTACGGTAAAGTCATCATCCAGACTTGCGTCAAAAATAATGCTAAAAAATTTCTTGAAGTATCGATATTGGATAACGGATGCGGGGTTCCAGGAGAAGATCTGGCAACGATATTTGATAAATTTAAGCGCGTAGGTACCGGAACGAATAGGGTTGGAGGCACCGGCCTGGGTCTATCCATCGTAAAACATATCGTATCCAGCCATGGAGGCAAGATATGGGTAAAAAGCAAGCCTGGAGAAGGCAGCATTTTTTCTTTTTCCTTGCCGGTTATATGATCATGCTGCCTGCCTTTTCAGGCTGCATGGAAAAAGATAGAAGCTACCTTGCAAAGAAGCGCATCGAATCTGCGCTCGAGACCGAGGGCGAAAGAGGTCTTGCCTTTGCGAGAAATTTCATGGAAAGGGAACTTTTCAAAGAATCTCTGGAGAAAAGTGAATCGGTGTTGAAGCAATATCCGCTTTCACTGGGCGATCAAGCCCTTTTAAACCTGGGCCTGCTTTACGCCCATCCGGCATACCCGGAAGCCGATGCCCGGAAATCTATCGGGTACTTTCGGAGACTCACTAAAGAATATCCCGAGAGCATATTAAAAGTCGAGGCCGAAATCTGGATTTTGGTGCTTCAAGAAAGGATGTTTAAAAACCAGGTGATAAGTGAATTAACAGACAAAGTTGATGATTTAAAAAAAGTTAATAAAGAAAAAATAGATAAGTTTAAAAATATGCAGCACAAGGTAAGCGAATTGCAGAATCAGGTAAAAGAGCTGAAAAACCAGATTGATCGGCTAAAGCGCGTCGATATTCGGATTGAAGAAAAAAAGAGAAAAAATGGCAGTGAATAAGCGATGAAAACAGGGAAAATAAAATGGACAAAATTTTAGTCGTCGACGATGACCGCAGCATCTTGAAGGTTATCAAGTTGCGACTGGAGGCTGAGAATTATCAGGTTGTTACGGCGACTGGTGCTGAAGATGCACTGGCAAAAGCCTGGGATGAAGGTTTTGATTTATCACTCGTTGATCTCAAGCTCATTGGACGTAACGGCATCGAGCTTATGGGAGATCTGCATAAATTAGATCCTGAAATGCCGATCATCATTCTGACTGCCCATGGGACCATTAAAAGTGCCGTGGAAGCAATGAGCAGAGGGGCTTTTAGTTATTTAACCAAACCCTTCGATTATCGGGAGCTTTTATTACAAACCCAAAAAAGCCTCGAAAATCGCAACCTCTCAAGAGAAGTAAAAAGACTGCAGAACATCGTAGAAGAAAAATATGGTTTTGATAACCTCATCGGCAAAAGCGGTCGGATGAAGAAGGTGCTGATGCAAGTTGCTCAGGCGGCAAAAACGGACTCGGCGGTTTATATCAACGGTGAGAGCGGCACCGGCAAGGAATTAATCGCCCGGAACCTGCATATGGCCAGCACCAGAGGAGACGGCCAGTTTGTGGCGATAAATTGTGCCGCCATTCCTGAAAATTTATTGGAAAGTGAGCTGTTCGGCTACCAAAAGGGGGCCTTTACCGGTGCGCATCAAAACAAAAAGGGGCTGTTTGCCCAGGCACATGGCGGCACCTTCTTTCTGGACGAAATTTCAGAAATGTCCATGAATATGCAGGCCAAGCTGTTGCGGGTATTGGAGGAAAAAGCGGTGCATCCGATAGGGGCGAGAACCACTGTAAAAGTGGATGCCCGGATCCTGGCGGCATCCAATAAAAATTTGGAAGAAGAGGTTAAAGCAGGCAAATTCCGCGAAGACCTTTTTTATCGAATTTACGTTATTCTTATCTATCTTCCGCCGCTCAGAGAACGCAAAGAAGATATTCCCCTGTTGGCCGCACATTTTTTGGAAAAATACTCAAAACAGGCGGGCAAAAATGTAACGGGTTTTTCTTCAGCGGCTTCCCAAAAGCTTTTGCAACATCACTGGCCTGGTAATGTTCGCGAGCTTGAAAATACGATTGAGGCGGCGGTTGTCATGGGCGATAAGGATGTCATTACCGAAGATTTGATCCTCCAGACCCAACAATTCGATGATGAAGGTCTAAAATTCTTAAAAGATGCTAAAATGGATTTTGAAAAAAATTATCTCATCCAGCTGATTACCTTAACCAAAGGTAATGTAACCGAAGCCGCCAAGCTGGCCGGCAAGTACAGAGCCGACCTTTATGAGCTTTTAAAAAAATATGCTTTGGATCCGGCGGATTTTAGAAAAAAGGGATGATGCTTTGTAATTAGCTGATTTTGTGAATAATTAACGTAAATTAAATAAAAGACAGACAGTGTATGGTTTTTTATTTATATAAAAACATTTTAATTTCAGCAAGTTAATCGATATTATCATGCTTTCGCTGTTACTCCGTGTATGAAAATCCCTACGAAAAATTTCTCCCTCACCCCAGTCTATTTCTTTAATTTATCGTTTAATCAAGTAGTTATAACTCTATCCTGAAAATGGCACAATCCTTGAACGCTAAACCACGATGTGGCAGGGATCCGATCTGGTATTTGTGAATTACAAAATTTGAGAATTCCGACCAAACCTCAAAGGCGTGGTTCTTTGTGGACAAAAAATACTTTATCTAAGGAATAAAAAACAGAACTTTGAGCGTTATTAGAGATTAAGGCACAAATAGTCAAAATTGGGCTCAAAGTTTCAATTTATTTAAATGTAAGGAGGATATCTGGGGATGAAGAAACACCGGTTTTCAAAACATACTATCAATGCGAAAGTGATAATTAGCATTACCTGCTCATTATTAGTGGCTTTGGCCATCACAGCCGGTACTTTCAGTATCGCTTACGCCAAGAAATCTTTTACAGATGATTTCAACGCGCTTTATGGCACCAATGGAACAGACAAGGGGACAACATTAGGCAGCTGCATCACATGCCATACGACGCTAGACGGCAAGGGCTACAATCCGTACGGTGTGGATTTTTTGGTTAATGCTAAAAATTATGCAACCATTGAACCGTTGGACTCCGACGGTGATGGCTTTGACAATCTCACCGAAATTATCGATGATGCCTTTCCGGGTGATCCGGCCAACTTTCCGCAACCCGGCAACAGCCCTCCGGTAGCGGATGCAGGACCCGATCAAACGGTGAGCGAAGCTGCGGGAGTTGAGCTTGACGGTTCGGGCTCATATGATCCCGAGGGTGCGGCTTTAGCTTACCTCTGGAAACAGACGGGCGGCCTTGCGGTAACCCTTTCCGACGCTACGGCTGTACAGCCTTCTTTTACCGCACCGGCTGTTGGATCAGCTGACGAGGCGCTCACGTTTGAGTTGACGGTTAGCGATGATACCGGTCAGTCGGCTGCGGACGTCGTTGCGGTCACGGTTGCCTGGATTAACGCTCCGCCGGTTGCCAGTGCAGGGCCTGATCAAACCGTAGGTGAAGGTGTTAATGTGGAGCTGGACGGTTCGAACTCAAGCGACCCGGACGCCAACCTTGCATCTTACGCCTGGGCCCAGACATCCGGAACCCCGGTAACCCTGTCCGGCCCCTCAGCAGTCAGACCGAACTTTACTTCACCGGTCGTTGGTACCGGCGGGGAGTCATTCACCTTTGAGATAACGGTCACCGATAGCCTCGGGCTGACGGCTACGGACACCTGCATTGTGAATGTAACAGCGGGTAACAAGCCACCGCTGGCCGATGCCGGCGTTGACCAAACCGTAGACGAGGGCATTATCGTTACGCTAAACGGGTCCGGCTCTAATGACCCGGATGGTTTTATCAACACTTTGCAGTGGACCCAGACCGCCGGTCCTGCGGTGACGCTCTCTGATGCCGCTGCGGCTCAGCCGACATTCACGGCCCCGGATGTGGGACTAGGCGGAGATTCGCTGACCTTTAAGCTAACGGTGATCGACGACGGCGGTTTGCAAGGCTCTGATACCTGCATTGTCAATGTCTCCTGGATCAATCTGGCACCTGTGGCCAATGCAGGCAGCGATCAAACGGGGTCTTCCGGTGTGGAAGAGGGCAGCACGGTTGAGCTCGACGGCTCCGGCTCAAGCGATCCGGACGATGGAATTGCCTCTTATTTATGGGAGCCGATTGGAAATGGGCCTGCCGTTACGCTTTCAAATCCCGCCGCTGCGCGGCCGACATTTGTAACACCGGCGATCGGTGCCGGCGAAGTGACCCTGACATTCCGTCTCACGGTTACTGACAGCGGCGGTCTGCAGGCCACCGATCAGGTTTTGGTAACCATTTATGATAATGGGGTTGTCGGCTTTCCGGCTGAGGTTATCACGACGATGTCTTCAGAAGGCGTCCCAATCGGGATCACGCAAGGTACGGGTGGAAGCATTACCCAATTCGCACCAATGGATCCGACCATCTTACCGAATCCTTCAGGGCAGCCCGCAGACCTGAGGTACGGGCTGCTTGATCTTCAGATCAAAACGGATGTTCCCGGCGGAACCGCAACAGTTGTCGTTTATCTGGCGAATCCGGCACCGGATGGATATAAGTGGTATAAATATAATGCGGTTACCGGGGAGTGGATCGACTATTCGGCGACAGATGTCAATGGCACCAAAGGCGCTGTGTTTAATGCGGCCAGGGACGAGATAACCCTTACCCTGGTTGATAACGGGCCCGGCGATGATGATGGATCGCAGAACAGCATTATCACCGATCCCTCCGGCCTGGGTGCCGCCGCAAGTTCCCTAAGTGGAGGCAGTTCGAGTGGCTCCGGCGGTTTAGGCGCTTTGAATGACTTCGGCAGCGCCATCAGTGGATGTTTTATTCGTACTGCTGTAACAGACTCTGCAAGCGCACCTTTTAACCCGGGCACAATTATCGGCCGGTTATTGATGCTGGTCATAGCCGGTTGTTCCGCCGCACTGGTTTGTTTCAAAACAGTAAAGCAAAAGAAGTAATCTCTTTCGGCCTTTTACTCAGATAAACTGCGCGGGTATAATTGTTTCAGGAGGTAGAGCTCATGCGGGAGATAAAGTTCTTCGCCTTTTGCATGTTTTTTTGTATTTTTTTCCTGGTTTTAGCTGTAGATGTCCGGGGCAGTGAGAATGCAGGTGATTATGTCGGCACTGAAACCTGCATGGAATGCCATGAAGAAATTTACGAAAGTTTTGTGAAAAACTTGCATGGCATTGAAGGAGATCCGAGAACACCCGCTGCGAAGCTGGGGTGTGAGTCCTGTCACGGACCGGGGGCCGTCCATTCAGAGAAAGGCGAATCGGGTGATATTTTCTGGCCCAGCGCCGATTCGCCTGAACCCGCCGAAAAAAAGAGCGACATCTGCCTGGAATGTCATACCAAAGGCAAAGTTGTGTTGTGGCACAGCAGCGAACACGAAACTCGCGGGCTTGCATGCACCAACTGCCACAGTATGCATAAAGAAAATCCCAGGAACCTTGCAAAGCCCACCCAGACTCAGGTCTGCATCACATGCCATCAAGAAATTCGTCCCCAGTTACTGAGGCAGTCCCATCACCCCATCCGGGAGGGCAAAATGAAATGTACGGATTGCCACAATTCCCATGGAACCATTGCAGATAAACTGGTTGAGGCGCAATACGTCAATCTGAAATGCTTCGAGTGTCATGCTAAAAACAGAGGGCCTTATCTGTGGGAGCATCCTCCGGCGGTGGATGAATGTCTGACTTGCCATAAACCGCATGGCTCAACACGCGATTTTCTGTTGAATGCAAAACAACCCTATCTTTGCCAGAGATGTCATCTGAATACGATACACACGGGCATTAACGAGCTGCAAGCCCGGGGTCCAGGTGAAGCGCGCCAGTCCGTATATGTCGCTTTGAATAACAGAGCCTTTTATCGTGGGTGTCTGAATTGTCATAACGCAATACACGGCAGCAACCATCCTTCGGGAAAGGCATTGACAAGATAATTGAATCTAAAAGGAGAGTTTATAATGAAAAAGGTTATGTGTACATTTCTGATGACCTCATTGACAGTTCTCCTGCTCCATTCCCATATCGCCTGGGCGGCCGAGTCGACGAAACTCTATAAAATTCGGATAGGACAGCATCCCGGGTTTACGCGTCTGGTTTTCGATGTTGGCGGCGCGAAACCCACCAGTATCGGTCCTGCATCCGCAGAAGAAGTCACTTTGGTCTATGAACAGCTTAATTTTTCGGCTCCACCCACTCGTCTGTTCCGCGATTTAAAAGGCGCAGTGACCCATGTGAGTCATCAAAGAAAAGATAGGGAATCGGTGATCACCATCACTTTTCGGCGTCCCAATACCGAGGTAAGGATTTTTTATCTGCCGGCCGAGCCACCCCGCAAAGGCCTTCATCGGCTGGTACTGGATTTTTACCCCGAGGGGAGCACCACGGCCAGTCCCGGAACCCGGGTGCCTATTAAAATGGCCCAAGTGGGAAAACCGGCACCCGTACCAACTCCTGCGCCCGTGGAAAAACCCGCGGTGGTAGTTGCAGAAGAAGTTCCCGAGAAAGAAGAAGAGGAACCGACCGAGGTTCTATCCGAAGCCCCTTCAGCAGCTGAAACCGCCTGGGGAAATCTGTCCGGCGAAGCCAGTGTTATTGGAAGACCTCTTAAATCCGGTGACAACGACTCTTCAAAATTTACGGAATACAGAGAATTTAACCTGGTTACCGGTGAGTGGGATTTGAAATATGAGAAAGAAAATGAGTACCGTATTCAAACCGATGCCAAAAACGTCGGTCAGGATGACCAGTATTATAATTTAAACGTCAATCGGTACGGGAAATTTAAAGCCGGTATCAGCTATGATAAAATCCCTCACCGGTTCGGATTCGACGCCAGGACCCTTTATTCCGGCGTAGGTTCCGGAACCCTGACAATGCCCGATGCATTACAAGCCGCCATTGAGGGTGGCCTCCCAATAGAGGATGCCTTTAACGACAACGCCGTTTCCGGCGATCCTGAATTTGACAGAAGAAAAGCGGAACTGAATTTCGATTGGTTGGCCAAGGATCCGTTCAGTTTCCGGGCTGAATTCAGCTATGAAAATCAGGACGGCACCCGGCCTTTATTTGGTCAATTCGGTTCTGATTTTACGACTGTAGAAGTATTTGAGCCTATTGATAATGATACATACGAGATGAAGCTTATTGCCGAATATGCGAAGCTGCCCTTTTTTTTAAATGCTACCTATCATTATTCTAAGTTCAAGAATAATGAAAATACCCTAACATTTGACAATCCTTTTAGAGCAACCGATGCCATTCTGGGATCGTCAAGAGGTCGAATCGACCTGGCTCCGGACAACCAATATCACAATGCGTCAATTTCAGGTTCCTATACGGACCTACCGCTTAAGGGCCGGATTTCCGGCACGGCCGCCTGGGGCTGGATGAGGCAAGACGATGATCTGATCCCATACACGATAAATTCCGCCTTTGCTACGCCGGCCCTTCCGGATGACAGCGCCGATGTGGACGTGAAGACATACCTTTACAATGTGTTGCTTGCCGCAAGGCCGACAAACAAAATGCATGTAAAAGGGCGGTTCCGCTATTACGAATACGATAACAACACACAGGAGATCAACTTTCCGGGTTTTGTATTTTCTGATGACTTTTTCGACGCCACCCCGATTTCGAACCAACCCACAAGTTACAAAAAAATGAGGGCAAAAGCAGATCTGGGCTACAATGTGTGGAAGCGCAGTCGACTCAACCTGGGGTACACCTATAATCGGACCAAGCAAACCAACAGAGAAGTCGACACCATACAGGATCACATATTCAGCGGATCGATCAACGCAACCCCGGCTGCATGGCTGGGCCTCAGAGCTTCCTATGAAAGGACCGAAAGGGATATCAGCAGTTATGATTTCGATGTTTACCTTGCGGAAGGGTTAGATCTTGAGCAATTGCCCGGTCTCAGAAAATACGACCAGGCAGACGTGTCGCGGGACAGGCTGCAATTTCTGGCCAATGTGTTCCCTGTAGACCCGCTTGCTTTCAGCGGTTCATTCATTTACGGTCAGGATGACTTTGACAACTCATCTTTTGGATTGACGGATGACCAACATTACATTCTCTCCTTAGACGCTGATTATGCGCTCACCGATCGCCTGCACCTAAATGCTTTCTACAGCTATGAAAAATATGAAAACAAACAGAGGGGCTTTGGAGAATTTGACGGTGGTCCCGATACCACCTGGGATGCGGAAGGCCAGGATGTGATCAACACCGCGGGCGGCGGCATCAAATTAGCCGTAATTCCTGATCGGCTCGATTTTAATATTTCCTATTCGTACTCCGACGTAGACGGTGAAATTAATTTTGACATTCCCGGCGGTGGCGTTGTTGATTGGGATACGGTAGATGAAACTCAGCTGCATATTCTGGATAGCAAATTCAAGTACCGAATCTGGAGAAGTTATTTTGTTACCCTGGGGTACTTATATGAAAAGTTTGAGTTTAATGATTTCAATACGGAAGGTTTTACCAATACGCCGACAGATGCTATTCTGGCCGGCACCCTGCCGGAGGACTACACTGCCCACATCGGTTACATGAAATTAACGTATAAATTTGGTTCAGGTTCTGATTAACCCGGTCCTTGATCAAAAATGCGGTTAGTTTTAACAGGGTCCTATTGTTTCTCTGTCCGCCTGCCCCTTTAATAATCCTATATTTCCGGTTTTATTTATTTGAGCAGCCGGGGCGTTTTTCCCGTCATGCCCGCCCCTGCCTTCGCAGGGATAGGCTGTGGCGGGTATCCAACTTTTTCAGCAGAACATTTCTGGATTCCCGCTGCGCGGGAATGACAAACTTTGAATAAAAAACTCCTCCGACCCCTGATTTATTTGAGATGCCTAAAGCCGGGATCGTGTTTTATATGGGACAACACAGCGGGTGTATGTTAATTCATTCATAAAAAAACTATTGAATTTCAATAAGTTATCCATATTTTCGAAGTTTTCCCCTCTATTCAGCGTATGAAAATTCCTACAAACAATCCGCCTAATAATTCGCCTTCTAAAAATAATCCAAATAAAATCAATTAGATACAATATTTTTTATTTTCTGGCACAGCCTTTGCTCAATAAGGGACCGGGTTCTCATTTGAACGTTCACCTCAAGTAGCGGAAGCCCTGCCATTGCTGCTTGAAGCTGTTAAGAGGGAAATAAAATGAAAATAAGGAGGTAAAGCAAAATTATGAGTAAAAAAAATTTGATAATTGCCGTCGTTACGGGAGTTGCTTTCCTGTTCATTGCAGGCGGAATTTATGCCGCCACCAAAGTTGCTGATGAAATCAGGTTGAAAAACAAGGCCTATTCCAACCATAAAGAGGCTGTCGCCATATTTCAACACAGGAAACATCAAGACGAATACAGAGAAAAGAACCCGGAGCTTTTTAACTCCCAATGCGGAGAATGCCACCATGAAGAGGTAAATGATAAGGAAAATAAACCGCTCGTTAATCTGAAAGAGGGTAGCGAGGTAAAAAATTGCATCGAGTGCCATCAAAAGGCTGCCTATGCCAAAGGTAAAAAGGCAAAGGCATTGTCAAAGGTGCAGAAACGCGAGTACCATGCCAATGCCATGCATGATAACTGCAAGGACTGCATAGGAAATACAATAAGAAAAAAGGGCTAAAATCAAAAGACAAAGGCTATGCTCCGAATACCTGTAAATCCTGCCATGCTAAGAACAAGGCCTAGTGGTGTATCTTATAAAAATGGTAAACCAGAAGCAGGTAGGATTTTCTCAATTGAGTTGCTCAGAAAGGGCTATCTTATCAACTGGTTCATTTCAAAGATGGGTAAGCAAATCGACAACACGATAAAACCGACCACACAGCCCATTACCAAAATCATGATCGGCTCCAGATAGGAAGTCAGTCGCATGATGCTGGATTCGGCCTCTTTTTCGAAGACGTCTGCTATTTTATTGAGCATACCTTCCAATTGACCGCTTTGTTCCCCTACCTGAATCATTTGAATGGACAATTGCGGAAATACATGGCCTTCGTTTAAGGCCGCCCACAGCGCCTGTCCTTTACCGACGTCTTGAGAAGCGGTTTGCACGGCGTTGGAAATCAGCACATTGCCGGCGATATTTTTAACAATATCCAGCGCTATTAACATGGAGACACCGTTTTCAAGGAGAGAACCCAGCGTCCTGGTAAAACGGGCTACCGCCAGCTTTCTGGCTAAAATTCCAAAAACAGGTAAGGAAAGGATGGTTTTATCGTAAGCATAACGACCGTTTTCGGTTTTCTTGAGTCGATGCAGGGTGATGCCGGCGGCAACAATAATAATAAGGATGACCCACCAAAACGATTTGAAAAAATTGCTCAAGAAAATGAGCAAGCGCGTCGGTGTCGGCAGGACCTGGTTCATATCCATAAAAATAGCCGTGATGCTGGGCACAATATAAGTCAATAATACAAACAGGACCAGGGTGCCGATCACACACATAAATATTGGATAGGCCAGGGCGGTTTGAATCCGATTGACTAAATCCTGCTGCTTTTCAGTAAGATCCGCCAGTCGTTCGAGAACAATTTCCAGCGTGCCGGAAGTTTCCCCGGCGCGGACCATATTAATAAAGAGGGGCGGGAAAATTTTCGGATATTGGGATAAGGCCTGAGCAAAACTTTGGCCTTCAACGATGGCATCTTTAACCTGGGCCAATACCGTTTTTAATCGAGTGGATTTAGTCTGGGGCAGCAAGGCATCCAATGCGGAGACAAGCGGAAAACCCGCCGAGATCAGCGTTGCCAGTTGCCGCGTTAACATTGCAATTTCAGCAGGTTTGACACGCGTCAGATAGCGGGACAGATCCCCTACGCGTGCCGTCTTTTTTTCCGGTGTCTCCTGGGATTCTTTGATCGATACCGGAAAGATACCGCTTGACCGCAGCTTTTGACGGGCGGCACGCGCGCCGTCTGCATCAATAATTCCCGAGGTTGTTTTCCCTTTGGCGTCCAGTGCTGTATATTCATATACAGGCATGTCAATAATAAATAGTAAGTTATGGTTGTGATGAATTACAAATTAGATTCAGAGTACCTAATATATAGTAACAATATTATTATATTATATCATTTTCAACTGAAATCTTGCGGATCTTTTACCAAAAGGAAGGCAGCGCCCGACGGGCAGGGGTTTTTTGCATGGCGCAAAGGATTTTTCTTATGAAAGCGGTTGGCTTAAAACTTTGGTTGATTAGGTTGATCGGTCGGGGAAAATCACCTCATGAAGCGCCTTTGCCAAAAGGACAGTGCGGAAAGCTGCACTCCGTACAGTCGCGGCACAGGCCACCATGGCCCAGAAAGGCGAGTTCAGCGTCGCCGATATGTTCTCCGGCTAAAATGCGCGGCAAAACCAAATCGAGCACCGTGATTCGGTGATAAAGGCCACAGGCCGGAACACCCAGTAGCGGCATTTTATCGATGTAAGCCACCAGGAACATGGCACCCGGCAGGACTGCGGCACCATAATGCATTTCGCCGGCGCCGGCAAGGCGTATCCCCCTGCGGGTCACATCGTCCGGATCAACGCTCATACCTCCGCTCAATATCAGCAAATCGCACCCGCGGCTCAGATGGTCTTCGATTGCCTTGCGAATCATATTCGCATCATCCGGAGCAAAAACCAGGCCGCCCACTCCGGAACCTAAAGCGCTGACCTTTTCGGCAAGAATGGGAGCAAAGCGGTCCTCGATGAGCCCATGATAGACTTCATTGCCGGTGATTATCAGACCCACCCTGGCTTTGCGAAGGGGTTTGACCGAAAGAACCGCACCGTTTTGTCCAGCGATGGCTGCCGCGCGCTCGATAGGGGCGCGTTTCATTATTAATGGAATGGCCCGGGTGGCCGCGACCAGTTCTCCCTTTTTTACGAGCGTATGGTTATGGAGGGTGGCACACATCACTTCAGCTACCATGTTAAAGGCCGCAAGCGCGGCAGTGTTTACGCCCAACAGGCCGTCTTTGGCGGCCAGCAGCTTTATTTTTCCTTCGCTCGGCTCATTTTTCCAGACGATGCCGTCTCCGGCGAGGGACGCAGCCAGGATAGCGACAGCCTGGTCCTCATGAATTTCGTCATCTTCCATGTCGAGCAGATAGAGGTGATTTTTTCCCAGTTTCTGAAGATGGCAGAGATCCTGGTTGCATACGGTGTGGCCCTTACGGAAGGCGGGTCCTTTGAATTCGCCGGGGCGAATTTCGGTAATATCATGGGCCAATGCAGAGCCGACCGCATCCTGGAGTTTTATTTTTTTAAGCATTCAATCTCTTTCTTAAAACTGCGGATTCCTTTTCCCAGACCTTCACCCAACTGTGGAAGCTTTCCGGCTCCAAAGATGATAAAAACGATAAAGAAAATAATCAAGATTTCAACCAGACCTATTCCGCCGCTAAACATATTTCCTCCTTTAAACTTTGACATACATCGGCCACACCTGCCGTTTGCGGCAAGTTGGGCATAATTTGTTTTTTCCTGCTGTTATCATTTCACCGCAAATAAAGCATAAGGTTAATTTGATGCGGGCGATCACCACAGGCTCATTTTCAAGAATTTCAGCCAGGAGATAATTTTCTTCAAAATCAATTGCATTTTGCGGGCAGGCCGCCCGACAGAGAGAACAGTTGGTACATAAGGAGCTGTTAAAAAAAAGTAACTGTTTGTCATTTTCCAATTTTTTTGAGATGGCCCCTGTTGGGCAAAGCGCCGGGCAGATCCCGCAGGCAGAACACTTGTTTTCTTCAATTTTTATTTTTGCCCAGGGAAACGCCGGGTTGTGTTTTACAACAATGTCATCTTCCAGTCCCTTTTGTTCGAGAAGCTTCCGCAACAGTTGTTTTGCGGGTGAAGGCCGTTTATCGGCTTCATCTTCACGGTTATCTGCCAGTTTTGCTCGAATCGCCTTTTTCTTGTGATATGCGAAGGATGCAGCCTTATGTTTTGCCTTAGCGGAGATTTTAGAAAAAATTTCTCTGCGGCTCAGGAGGGCCTCTTTACTTTTCTCTCTGACCTCAATATTTATCTTAAAGCGGCCTAAACCGGCACTTTTCAGCAGTATACGGGAGGTTGTAATTGAATTTAAAAGCAACTTCTGCCCCGCCTGCAAACGGCATTGAGAACAGATTGCGCGGGTCAGTGCGAGTTCATCGAAGCCCAAAAGTGCAGCGCCCAGGATGATATTTGGCGTTATCCTTCCCAAACACGGAAGCAAAAGGGAATTTGCATTCTGATTCTGTGCCCGTCGGCAATGAGCAAATAGTTCTTTCTTTTCACCCGGGAGCCGGCGTCGGTCTGAGCCCAAAAATACTTTTGCCTGATTCAACAGGTACGGGTCTGTATAAATTTCGGGCTGGAATACTTCTGTCGGGCAGGCACTCTGGCAGAGACTGCAATCGGTGCAGCCGGTGTTTATGGTCGGGCCCGGATCCAAGGAGATCACGTTTTCCGGGCAGATTTCCACACACCTCCGGCAATTGCTTTTGCGATAACGTACATGTTTGCAAAAACCGGAATAGGCGCGGTTATCTTGGACCTCATTCAGGGCCATATTTAATAGAAATCCAGTGGCCATTCTTTCCTCTTTGCCCTTTCTGCTATTGGAGTGCGCATCAAATACATGCTATCAATCGGATTGCGCTAAAAGGTCGGCCGTATCCACTGCCAGAAACGCTTCGGTGATCAAAGCCAGACCCCGGTAAAACTGTGTCTTTGCTTTGGATTGAATCGATCGGCTGAGTTGCGGAAACCATGCATTCAGATGTTCCTGGAGAAACCTTATCTGGAGTTCACGATATCCGGTGGAATCTGCGACCTGTGTTGGATTTTGATCCTGCAAGCCATTCTTTTCTTTAGCGGTAATCGCTGCTGCTTCCCTTTCACACAAAAAATTCATAAAGGAAAGTTCCACACCGATATGGGTGGGCAATTCCTTGCAGGCCCGATCCATCTGCGTGCCGGCCCGGCGGTACATTTTGCGCACGGCAATGGCCTGTTGCCCCATTAAAGGTCCGAGTGGCTGTTTGCCCCCCGGCATTCTTCCCAGGTAAACATCTTCAAACGGGGTGACATATCGGCCGGTGGGAACGGCAAAGAGATCCATGTATTCCTGTTTAAGAGATGCAATGTTCTTATTCAGATCAGCGGTAGCGGCAAATTGTTTTAGACCCGCTAGCGTGTCTTCGCCGAATAAAGCACAGAGTTCCTGCAGGAAATCCTTCGCGATGATGTATCGCACCAGATCCTGGTTGAGAGGGCCGAGATAAACAGAGGCAAGGAAATAATACATGTTCCCGCGTGACTCCGCGTCCTGGGGGGCGAAAAGGGCGCCTTTTTGTACGTGTGTCGCTTCTCGCGCGGCGGACGGAGGTTCCGGGTTCTTTGGGATAAATTTTGCTGCATGCTGACTCGTCATGGTCTGATTCTCCATTGAAATTTACAGTGCCGAATTGTTCTACTGATTTCTTACGGTTACCTGTTACCCTGTTGCAAACTTCACCGAGGGATGGGTGAGCGATGGATTTGCAAAACCATCCGGTGCATTCATCCCCGACTCGTTGGAATTGAAATCATTCACGAGATGCAGAGCGTTTCCCACACAGGTGGTTACACAGGCCGGTAGAAATCCTGCTTCCAACCGGTGGAGACAGAACGTGCATTTTTCCACCTTTGCGGTGGCCGTGTTGAACTGAGGGGTTCCATAGGGGCACGTTTGGATGCAGTTCTTACAGCCGATGCAAACATCCTGGTTAATCAGCACAATCCCATCAGTTGCACGTTTGAAAATCGCATTGTTTTCGTTGGAGGGATCGTCAACATCCGACACCGGACAGGAAGCCAGACAAGCCGGATGTTCACAGTGATTACAGCCGCTGGTCACAAACGTCAGGGAAGGTCTGGGATAGACGCCTTTCTCTTGCTTGACAACCCAGCGGTAGCTCACATGATCCGGCAGGACACTATTTCCATTTTTAAATGGCATGGGTGAACTCAAGGGGCGGGTGTTGTTCTCCGACTTGCAGGCAACAGTGCAGGTTTCGCACCCGGTGCATTTATCCAAATCAATCAACCAACCTAGTTGTGGCATCGTGGTACCTCCTTTAAGTCTCTCATTAAAATTTTTGGCGTATTTACTGGAAGAATTTTTTCTGATGAAAAAGTCCACCGGCAGCAATTAGATCCTATATGTTGCCGGCTTGTCCGAGTTAGGGAGTTAGGGTTATACTTTTTCTACATTAACCCAGGTATCGTAAAACGAACAGCTCCCGGCAATCGGTTCTTGAAGGCTTACGTTAGGATACTGGTTGTCTGTCCGCATTATTTGCGTCGGTTGTATCCCCGCTCCCCGGCTGGGATCGTACGGCATTGCAACGCTATCTATCACTACTGGCCGGGCATGTGATTCCCAGTGGCCGTAATGGTGAGAGATGGCCAGGACACCTGGCTTTAGTCCCTGTCTCACCCGCGCTTTCCCTACTATACCTTCGAGGTTGGAGGCCGAGGTTACCTTCACCCGGTCACCTGTCTCCAGTCCCAGGGTTGCTGCATCGCTGGCGCTGATCTCTACCGGATTCTCGGGCATTACAAGCATAAGCCAGGGATTGACATTGGTACGGGCCTGCCCGTGGGTGACCGTTTTGTACGTTATGAGCTGATACGGATAACCAGGATCATTGACCGCGGTGCCGTCTGAGTGGGCTATCGGTTTATACTGGGGCACGCCGGAATAGTATTCGCCGGTCACCGAATCCCGGGTTCGGGCAACGGGGTCAGAGAAGGTGCGGATGATGTTGCCGTATTGGTAGGAAAGATGATTTCCCTGGTACTCATCCCCGGGATTATCGAACACCCCGCCTTTGGAGAGAATCTCTTGAATCGAAACTCCCGAGCTTTTAGCGATGTTCTGGAGCTGAGCCTTGGCCCAATCCCAACTGTTATGCAGGCTTCCCACCGGGTTTCCAGCACTGTCACGAAGAGCGTTGTCGCCCACGCCGGGAAGGCCGAGCGCTTTGGCCAAACCGATGTGGATATCCAAAACCGCCTTGGTGTCGGGCAAAGCGGGCGTATATTCGTTGGTGCCATCCACCGGAATGGTGTTGCCCACCCCACCGGCGTCCGGGCTGACACCGATCGGTTTTCCGTCAAAAGCACCAACTACCGGTCGTTGGAAAGAGGTTCCTTTGTTCACTCTCCAGGGAACTCCGGGAACCGCGAATTTTTCCAGATAGGTGGTATCCGGAAGAACGTAATCCGCCCAGGCAGCCACCTCCCCGATCAGCGCGCTGATAGAGACAAATAGGGGCAATTTGGTTTCATCGGCGACAGTCTCCTCCCAGACCTTTCTCAGGCCGGGGGTGGAATACGGCCAGGCATTCCAGTAGGTGATCAGCACCTTCATTCCGTAAGGATATTGATCCTGGACGCTGGGGATCACTTCCTGGTAATTTCCGTGGGTCCCGAAGGGAAACCAGGGGCGCTTGGCCGGGTATCCCGTGAAAAGACTTCCGGCCTCGCCTTGATTATAAAAGGTTTTGGCGCGGTCGATTCTTATGCCCGCATGACCCGGGTCTCCGTCGACCTTGCCCAAACTCACAACGCCGGATTTATGATCCCACCCGCCCCCGCCGGCAGTACAACCACCCTTCCAGTCGTAATTCCCAATCAGGGTGTTCAAATGCTGAATGGCCCATTGGTTGTAAAGACCGTTGGTGTGTTTGATAGGGCCGCGGTAGGTGATGGCCACCGCTTTTTTGCCGTGGTTGACAAATTCAGAGGCCAAGGTTTCCATGGTGGTCACAGAAACACCACAGATGGAAGCATACTGGCTACGGCTCATGGAATTGGCTGCTTCCTTTAAAAGGCTAAAAGCAGTTTTGCATTCTATAGGAGTGAGGACTCCGCCTATATTCAGATCCAGGGTGTCGGTAACTTCTAAATCCCCGTGGGGGATTTCGTTATATCCGGAAAGCACATCCCCCACCGAAACGACGTAGTCATCCTCGAGGACAGAGGTTCCATTGGAAAATCCGGCCTCCTTGGCGGTAATATAGCGCTGGAATTGTTTACCCTCGCTATCTGTAAACGTCCCCACAAGGTAGGTGGCATCTGTCCTGGTGGGTTCACCATCGGCATCGGCCGCTGCCTTATTCGTATTTTGCAGATACGAAGCATCATAGACCTTATTGTTTATTATCCAGCTAATCATACCCATGGCAAGAGCAGCATCGGTACCCGGCGTAATCGGAATCCACTGGTGCGCCTGGGCGGCAGTGTTATTGAACCGGGGGTCTACCACCGCATACCGACCGCCGTTCCTTTTAAACTGCATCAGGTTGCGAGCCATGCCGACCATGGGAAAATCCGCCTCCAGAGGATTGGCGCCGAAGAAGATGATGAACTCGGCTCCTAGGATGTCGGGCTGCCAGCCAATACTTCTCCCCGCACCCTTGCTGTTTTTGCTTCCCCCGGGGTCCCAGGTTATCAATTCGTTGGGCACATGCCGCGAA
>Ga0255055_10000787_pt1 | contig 24100 bp, 21 predicted proteins | sample JV7_2_27_MG_FD_188633 | JGI IMG/M metagenome (GOLD analysis project Ga0255055, IMG submission 188633) | Seawater microbial communities from Jervis Inlet, British Columbia, Canada - JV7_2_27 | ecosystem: Environmental > Aquatic > Marine > Inlet | place: Canada: British Columbia | collected...
GGACCCGCAGCCTCCTCTGTTGGGAAACGGGTGCATGCGGCACAAGTTCTCCTGCCTGGTTCGTCGGCAGGGCGACGTCCTTGCCTGCATCGGAGTGGACATACCCATTGGAAACATCAGGGATCAGAAGCTCCACGACATCATCAAGGACAGCGAGATTCTCGAGGATCTAAGGGCCCATTCCCGTACGATCAAAGAGCCCTGTGCATCCTGCGAAGAGGCGGACTCGTGCTACGGCTGCCGCGGGGCGGCGTACGAGCTGACCGGCGACTATCTTGCCGCCGACCCGCTGTGTTGGAGAAACGCCGAGCGTCAGGATGAGATCGCTCATTTGCCGTTTGCCGCAGCTGAGCTCATTCCTCACGAGCGGCCGATGCGGATGATCGATGATCTGGTGAGGACCGGCGAGCGCACGGGGGCGGTTTCGGTGACGGTGTCGGATGAGATGCCCTTCGTGGGAGAGAACGGCATCGTGGATGAGATTGCATATTTCGAGATGATGGCTCAGTCCGTGGCCGCCCTGAACGGCTTCAAGCACCTGGGTGGGTCGAAGTCGTCTTCGGAAGGATACCTGGTGGGAGCGCAGAATCTCGAGATTCTGGGACCCGCGCGGGTCGGCGACGCGTTGACGGTCTCTCTCTACAAGGATGTGCGGTTCGGTAACTTCGCGGTTCTCAAGGGAACCGTCTCACGTGGGGACACGATACTTGCCCGGGGAGAAATAAAGACCTGGCACAACGGGGGGAGTGGCGCAGGTCCTGCCGGTCTCGAGGAGTGAGAGCAGCGGCGGCCCCTTCACCGTCCTCATGGTGAGGGCAGCTCCGCCGCCTGGCCGAGTTCTACAGCTAGTGGGGACAGCCAATGACCAAGAGGCGAGCATTGTGTGCTCTCTGTCTGTGCCTTTACTGGATCCCTGTAAGTCTCGCATCAGCAGAGAACGACCGGGACCGCGACGCTCCCTCGGATGTGGCAGAAGTCCTTGCGCGGCTGGAGGAGAGGGCGTCCGGCATGCAAACGCTGAAGGCCGACTTTCTCCAGGAAAAACATCTGGCGCTTCTCGACCAGCCGCTCGTCTTGAAGGGCACCATCTTCATGCAGAAACCGGATCTCTTCTGCTGGATGGTCAAGGAGCCGCTGAGATACACGTTGGTCATCGAGGGAGAGGACGTCCGCCAGTGGGATGAGGATACCCGGCGGGTCGAGAAGATATCGCTGTCGAAGAACCCGGTGTTCAAGACAGCGATTCAGCAGTTGAAAGATTGGCTTTCCGGTGCGTACACGTCGATGGTGGGTGAATACCAGGTGGCAGTGCTCGAGGAGGCCCCGATCTCCCTGGAATTCGTCCCACGCAAGACGTCACTGGCCCACGAGGTCATTGACCGCGTGACAGTCATATTCGAGCCTGATGAACGCTACATCCGGCGGATCCAGATCGTCGAAAAAGGTGGTGACAGGACGGTTCTCACTTTCGTGGACACCCAGTTGAACACTCCCATCGATCCTTCGGCATGGAAGGTGGAGCAGGGTGTTCGATAGGTATTTCTCGCGCGTCTTCGAAAGCTGTTCGCGGTGGAAGCGGCTGATCGTGGGGCTGGCGATGATTCTGACGTCCGCCGCGGTGATCGGTCTCGAGTCGATCTCATTGGAGAACAATCTCGAGTTGATGCTTCCAGGAGATGATCAGGTTCGTCGCGGCATGCGCTTTCTGCAGGAATCGCATTTTTCCGACAACGTCGTCATTTCCCTGGAGATCCGCTCCTCCGATCGCTCTCCAGAGGATCTCATCCAGGCCGCTGATCAGCTGGAGCGGGTTCTTGGACAGCCGCTGGTGACGGGGGTGGTGACTGGCATTTCGGGAACCGGCATGGTCGACGAGGTGCTTTCTCTTCTGAAGCACGTTCCAGAGCTGGTCGATGAAGACACCCTCTCCCGGGTGGACAGCCAGCTCAATGCAGAGGGTGTCAACAAGAGCCTGCGCAGGAACTACCGGCAACTGGTCACTCCCGCAAGCACTTTCATGACGCCCTTTGTCCGCTCGGACCCTCTTGGCATAAGCTCCGGACTTCTGGGCTCTCTGCAGGAGCTCTCCTCTTCGTTGGGATACGAAGTCGAGCTCAGGGACGGACATTTCATCAGCCGGGACCATGCTCATGCAATGCTCATCGTGCAGACACCGGTCGTCGTCACCGATGCTTCGCGAGCAAGAGAACTCGTCGACTACCTGCGTAGGGCGCTCGGCGACCTGCCTGATTTCATCTCGGCGGATTTGATTGCGGGACATCTTCATACCATCAGCAACGAAGACGTCATCAAGAGAGACATTTGGATCGCCCTCAGTATCGCTAGCGTCGCCTTCCTTCTCCTCTTCCTCCTGCTGTTCCGGGATATCAGGGCGGCTCTGCTCTTTCTCCTTCCCGTGGCATCGGTCGTGGTATCGATCAATCTGTCAAGCATCATCCTGCCCCATCTCTCGTATTTCATCGTCGGAATGGGAGGGGTCGTTGCGGGGATCGCGGTTGACTACGGGATTCACGTGTTCATGGCAGTGCGCACGGGAGACGGACAGGCAGATGCGGTCAAGCGGGTGGCGAAGCCGGTCGTGATAGGGGCCCTGACGACCTTGTCGGTGTTCGCGGCGTTCTTCTTTTCCAGTGTCGAGGGATATCACCAGCTGGCGTTGTTCTCCATTCTGAGCATCGTGCTGTGTCTTGCATGCGCGCTGTTCCTGCTACCCCAACTGGTGAGTGGTCCGCAGCCAGGCAAACGCAAGGGAGCGTTTGGCCGGGTTGGCGTCCGGGCCTCTCATGACCGCAGCGGGCTCATCATTGGCTGCTGGGTCCTGGCGATGATCGCGGCGGCACTCTCCATGCGGCAGCTGAGCTTCGACAGCGACATCACGCAGTTCGATGGGAGCGAGCGGTATGTGCTCGAGGCGGAGGAGAAATTCCATCGCGTCTGGGGCGGCGAGGATCAGCCGGCGATCTTCGTCGTCTCGGGGAAGACCTTGGAGGAGGCTCTCAGGAGCAATCAGCTCGTCTACACCGCTGCGGTGGCCGCTCTGGGAGAAGGGGAATTCGCGAGCTTGTCCGCGGTGTGGCCAACCGCAGAAGAGAGGGCTGCGAACAGCGCCCGCTGGAGAGAGTTCTGGAAACAGGGAAGGGAATCGAGGCTGGAAGCGCTCCTTCGGGAGCACGGCGCTGCGTACGGTTTTTCCGATGATGCCTTTTCCCCCTTTTTCGAGAATCTCTATGTTGACCCGGAATCCCCGGATGGTTTGGAACGTCTCGAGATCTTTTCGAAGCTGAAGGAACGGTTCGTGCAAGAACGGCCGGGCGGCTATCAACTGCTGTCGTTCTTTCGCGATGAAGATCGATTCGTTTCAGAGATGACCGAAATCAGCGAACGCCATCCCGGGACCTTTCTGGTTTCGCGGAATTCCCTTTCCCGGGCGATTTCCCGATCGGTGTCTTCCGAAATCGTCTATCTGTCCGGAATCGCGGCGCTCCTGATTCCGATGCTGGCGCGCCTACTGTTGGGAAACATCCGCCTGACCGCTCTGGCCCTGGTTCCGGTGGTCACCGGAGTGCTCGCCATACTGGGGGTGATTCCTGCCCTGGGGCTGGCTCTCAATGCGCCGAGCGTGATTTCCGCGATGGTGGTGGTCGGGCTCTGTATCGATTACGGAATCTTCATGGTCCATCACTGCCGGTACGCTCCGGAGACAGGGACGCAGACGGCAGTGACTCTCTCAGCGCTGACTACCTTGATCGGAGCAGGTGTGCTCCTCTTTGCCCGACATCCGATATTGTTCTCCATCGGATTGACGATGGTGACGGGAGTGATGGCGGGGTACGTTTCGTCGATGCTGGTGGTTCCGTCCCTGTATCGTCGGTTCGTGCCGGAACGAACGAGATTGAGATGAGCATGCGTCGCTTGGCAGTTGCCGGACTGGGCCTCGTGAGCGTCGTTGGCTGTACCAGCGTACCATTTCGAGAGGCCGATCTGGTGTCGCTGGAAGCGGCCGATCCGGGGACGGTGCGCGAGGAGTTTGCCGCTGCCCTACCCGCGGCCTTTCGGATCGTCAATACGGTGACTTTCGAGTTCAAGGGAAGGGCCTTTGCCGCCATCGGGTATACCGATGTGGACACCTCCAGGCAGGCGTTCACGGTCGTCGGCCTCCACCCGGCGGGAGGGGTCAAGTTGTTCGAAATATCAGGGGACGCCGAGGATGTGGAGAGTACGTTTGTGCTCGAGGAATTTGCCGTCCGCGGCGATCTCGCCCGTGCCGTAGGAGACGATACGAGGAGGATGTACTTCGACCGCCTTCCTTCTCCCGATGCCAGAATATCCAAGGAGCGGTATCGAATCCTGTTCCGGCAGGACGCCGGAGATGGAGAGATCGAATACGTGTTTTCCGGAAGCGGCGGCTTCCTCGCGGAGAAGCGGTACTACGAGAACGGCAGCAAGATCTGGAGCGTTTCTTATTACCAATATCTGCGGGAAAAGGGGAAGCTATACCCGGAGGGGATCATCCTCGAGCATCACGGATATGGGTATCGGCTGGTGGTCCGGCTCAGAGAAATCCGGTCATGAGCCAGCTTGCAGCGCAGATCCGGCAGTGCATGTCTGACCTGACCGAATCCAGCGATGGCAAGTTGACAGCCCGCTTTCTGTTTCCGGTGGGGTTCATAGGTTTTCAGGGACATTTCCCCGAGGCGCCAATACTGCCGGCCGTCTGTGAGATCCAGGCAGCGGTCGCGATGCTGGAGGCATGGACGAAGAGGGACGTCAAACTGAGAGAAATCATCCTGGCGAAATTCTCCAGTCCGGTGACCTGCGGAGAGGAAGTGATGTATTCGTGTTCCGTGACGATGGATGATCGGGACGGAGCGCTGGTGAAGGCGACTGTCGTCAAGCATGGCGAGAATGTGGCCAGGTTCAAGCTGACGGTGGCCTTCGATGGCGAGAGCCAGGAGCGTTGATGAGGGTTCGACGGAGAAAGACGGGCTACTTTCCGGACAGCGAAGGGGCGCCCCCGCCTCTCGTTGTCCGGATAATGAGACGAGTTCGTTTCAACGAGGCGGATGTCATGGGAATTGCCTGGTACGGGAGGTACCCGGTGTTCTTCGAGGAGGGGTTTGCAGAGCTCGGACGGCTCTGCGGTCTTTCGTACAACGAGTTCGCGGAGGCCAATCTTCGCGCGCCCATTGCGCAATTTCACATCGACTATCACCAGCCGCTCCTTCTCGATGAAGAGTTCACCGTGACGGCTTCCCTGGTGTGGAGCGAAGGGGCCAGGCTGAACACCGAGTACACGGTGACAAGGCGCGACGGAAGCATTGCGGCAACGGCCTACACCGTGCAGATGTTCACCGATGCTGTATCTGGACAGACGTGCCTCACTTCCCCGGAGCTTCTCGAAAGGTGCCGCAGGCGATGGAAGGCAGGGGAGTTCAATTGGCACGAGTAGAAGCGGTTGTGGTTGCCTGTGATCTGGTCTCTCCCTACGGCTGGGGAGTAGATCCCTGTTGGGACGGTCTCCTTTCCGGGAGCACGGCAATCAGGCGCTTCGAGCGATTTTCGACAAAGGCCATTCGGACCGATCACGCCGCTTTCGTCTCGGGACTCGATTCCGGTGCTGATGAGACCCTGGTGATGCAGATGGTCAGACCGCTGATGGAGAAGAATGCGTCCGTGATTCCCGCTGATGCGCTGCTGATTGCTGCAACCACAAACGGAGAAATCGACATTCTCGAGCGGTCCGTGCTGAATGGGGTCCCGGAGGCCGCAGAGAGTCGGTTCGATTGCCTGGCGGGAAAAATCCAGCGTCTTTGCGGATTGAGCGAACCTGGAATGGTGGTATGTGCGGCCTGTGCGTCTTCCAGCGCGGCTGTTGCCCAGGGAGCGGCGATGATCCGCGACGGCGATCGTGATTGCGTGCTGGTGGTGGGGTGCGACAACGTGAGCGAATTCGTTGCGGCAGGGTTCTCTTCGCTGATGGCCCTGGACAAGGATGTGGCGCGCCCCTTTGACAAGAACAGGAAAGGAATGAGTCTGGGCGAAGGGGCGGCGTTCATTCTGCTGATGAGTGATGTGCGGGCCTCGAGGGAAGACAGACCGGTGCTCGCAAGGGTTTCGGGGTGGGGTCTGACGAGCGACGCCAACCACATCACCGGCCCCGCTCGGGACGGGAGCGGCCTTTCCCTGGCGCTGCGCAAAGCACTGCAATCGGCAGAGCTCTCCGCGGGAGAGGTGGGGAGCATATCCGCTCACGGGACTGGGACGAAATTCAATGATTCCATGGAGATGAAGGCGTTCAAGGCGGTTTTCGATCAGGGCAGTGTCCCGATCTATTCGCTGAAAGGCGCGATCGGTCACACGATGGGGACCGCAGGCCTGGCCGATATCATCGTGGCGATCACGACGCTACGGGAGCAGCGTGTTCCACCCACGGTAGGTCTTCGGGATGTCGATGATGAAGCGGTGGGCTGGGCTTCTCCGGATGCGTGGGCGTGCGACACCGCTGTCACGGTCTCCACGAATTCGGGGTTCGGTGGCATCAATTGTGCCGTGGTATTGAGGCAATAGCGCCGCAAGTGGATTCCCTATCGATGAATGTGATCACGGGGATTGGCTGGATTACCGACAGAGAATACGGGTGCGTAAAGAGGCAGCTGCACAAGTCCTACCCTGACATGAGCTCACTGCGCTCGGAGCTGCAAGACGAGTCGGTGTTCTTGTATCCAGTGAAGGGCTTCGGCAAGTACGACAGGTCTTCACAGATGACGTGCTGTGTTGCCGCTCTCGCCTTCTACGATGCCGAGATGTCGTATTCCGAAAGCCGGAAGCAGGATATCGGGATCCTCGGGACCAACGCCGACGGTTGCCTGCGGTCGAATCTCGATTTCTTCAATGATTTCGTGGAAAACGGCAGGACGCTGGGTCGGGCGAATCTCTTCGTCTATACGCTACCATCGATTCCGGTGGCGGAGGCGGCGATCTATTTCAAGTGCCAGGGACCCCTCCTGTACATGACGTTTCCCAGGACGCCGGTTGCGTCATTGCTGAGACAGGCCGACAGGATGATCCGCCGGGGAGAATCGACGGGGATGCTGGCCGTGATGGCGAGTGAGAAAGCTGCGCAATGCTTCATCGTGAGGCGGATGGACGACGTCTCGGGGGAACCGATATCGGGGGTCGAGGAAGTCATCGGGATTACGGAGAGAATGCCTCCCCTTGCTGAGATGATCGAAGCGCTTACGAAGTCGTAGAGTCCGAGTGACGCAGGGGCCTGCGAGGGTACGATCTGTACAAGAAGATAGAGCCTTGAAAATCAAGATCATATACCCGAAATGGCCGAAATTGAGGCATCAGCCGGAGTTCAGGTTGCCGCCTCATGGACCGGTGGTATTTGCCGCTGCCCTGAGTGACGAGATCGAGATCTCGTTTTGCGACGAACACGTTCAGGAGCTGGATTTCCAGGAAGACGCTGATCTGATTGCCATGTCAGTCACGTTGACATGCCAGATTCCGCGCGCATGGGAGATTGCGGACCGGTTCCGTGAAGAGGGAAGACCGGTGGTCTTCGGAGGCATTGCCACAATGCTCCACGCGTCAGAGACCATGGAGCATTCCGACGCTGTCTTCATCGGAGAAGCGGAAGGACGATTCGACGCGGTCATCGAAGATCTCGAGAACGGTCAACTGAAGAAGGTCTACGACCATCTGAATGATTATCCCGACATGGGATTGATCAAGACCGCGCGCCGCGACATCCTCGACCACAAGTTGTACAATTTCCGCGGCGTGCAGATGGTCGATCTCGTCCACGCCTCTCGGGGATGTCGTTTCAACTGCTTTCCGTGCTGCACCCCGTATCTGGGCGGCCGCTCGTTCAGGCCGCGTCCCCTCGACAAGGTGATCGAGGAAATCGAGAGCATCGAAAACAATCGGCTGTTCATCGTCGACAATTCCCTGGCGCAGGATGATGGCTGGCTGAAGGCGCTCTTTACGGAAATGGCTCCGTTGAAGAAGAAGTGGGTCTCGCATCCCATCAAGGATGACGACAAAATACTGGATCTCGCCGCTCAGGCGGGGTGCTGGTATATGTACCAGGCCATCGTGGACGACTCCGAACACATTCGCCGGAGAATAGAACGGGCCAAGGAACGCGGCATCGGGGTCGAAGGGACCATTCTCCTGGGATTGGATGACCACGACGAAGACTACATCAAGCGACTGATCGACTTCGTACTGGACGTAGATCTCGATCTTGCAGAGTTCACTATCCTCACACCGTTTCCCCATACGCCGGTGAGAAGCCAACTCGAAAAGGAAGGCAGGATTCTGCATAACGACTGGATCCGGTACACGGGAGACGAGGTGGTCTTCCAACCGAGGAAGATGACTGTGGACTCGCTCCAGGAGATGTATGAATACGCCTGGGAAGCGTTCTATGCCCCCTGCTCGAAAGAGATCCAGATGGCGAAGCTGTATCTCAAGGTGCTCGAAATGGAACAGAAGGACGGCACGTACAAGAGGGTAAGGCTGAGTCCAGATCGCTCCTGGGGGTGAGAAATCGTGACTCGGCCCTTCTTCTGCCTCGAGGCCAACCCTGTGGGGGTGGCATTCCGATGAAGATCCTACTTATCTCTGCAAACGCCGCTTCCACCCCGTACTCCGTTTATCCGCTGGGGATTAGCATGGTCGCGGGGTCTCTGCGCAATGCAGGACACGACGTTCAACAGTTCGATCTTCTTCATGCGGACATGTCGCTGGATGCAGTCGCCGAGGCGGTTCGAGATTGTGCCCCGGATGTGGTTGGCATATCCATCCGCAACATCGACAACGTGAACCTGCTGAATGAAAAGCGATACATCGAAGTCGTCGGGGATGTGGTCCGGAACATCCGAGAGGAGACGAAGGTTCCAGTCGTACTAGGCGGGTCTGGCTTCTCCATCCTGCCGGAGGTCATCCTCCGTGAGGTCGGTGCCGACTACGGCATCGTAGGAGAAGGGGAAGCGTTGATGCTCGAGTTCGTCGAGAATTCCGCGCGTGGCGTGTATCCCCAGGAACGCTGTATCAGGGCATCATCGATGATGAGGGGAGAGGATATCCCCTCGCCGAAGTATGACGGTCCCCTCATGGAGTTCTACCTCCAAAGCGGCAATATCGCCGCGATTCAGACCAAGCGGGGATGTACCCACAAATGCGTGTACTGCTCGTACCCGGTTCTGGAAGGGCCGGAGATTCGGTGCAGGGAGCCGAAGGCCGTCGTCGATGATATCGAGAACCTGGTCGCAAGGCACGAGGCAGGGCATGTGTTCTTTACCGATTCTGTCTTCAATGATGACGAGGGTCATTATCTCGAGGTGATCGGGGAAATGAAGAGGCGCGGCGTCTCCATACCCTGGAGTGCGTTCTTCAAGCCTGAAGGCCTGGGCGATGAAACCCTGGAGTTGATGAGAGAGACGGGGCTGAGATCAGCGGAGATCGGGGCTGATGCAGCCACGGATACGACCCTTCGCAAGCTGGGGAAATCGTTCCTGTTCAAGGATATCGTCGAGTGTAACGACCTGTTTGCCCGTCACGATATCGCAACGTCCCACTTCTATATGTTCGGGTCTCCAGGTGAGACGCAGGCGACAGTGCTGGAGGGGATAGACAACATCATCAATATGAAGAACACGGTGTCGTTCATCTATATGGGCCTGCGGATTCTTCCCGGTACCCCTCTCGCCAGGCTGGCGAGAAAGGAGGGATTGCTGGCCGATGGGCACGAGTTGCTGGAACCGGTCTACTATGTGGCACCGGGTATTGATAGAGACTGGTTGAAGATCACACTGACTGAAGCATTTGCTGGCCTCAGACACTGCGTGTTTCCTCCCGACAGCCTGGACAGCAGCCTACAGTTCCTTTATCGGATGGGGCACGTGGGTTTCCTCTGGGATATGGTGCGACCGAGGAGAAAGAGGGCGCGAAACAGACGTGCGCGACATGGAACAAGCTAGTTCCTCTCTCCTTGAACATATCTGGTGCGCGATCCCTGTATACAACAACAAGGATACGCTGACAGCCGTGGCGATGGAGTGCCGTTCCCTGATACCACAGGTGGTGGTGGTCGATGATGGGAGCACGGACGCGGACGTCGAAGAGTTGTTGTCCAGCAGCGACATCACGGTCCTGAGACATGCAAGAAATCGTGGCAAGGGCGAGGCGATCCGCACGGCGCTCTGGTACGTCAAGGACCAAGGCGGCCGCTTCATGATCACCATTGATGCCGATGGCCAGCACCATCCGCGGGACATCGAGAAGTTCATCCCTCTGCTCGAGGAAGACGATACGTCCATTGTCGTCGGATGCAGAAACTTCGACGAGGGGAGCATTCCTCGAAAGAGCCGCGTGGGAAGAGAGATCGGCAATCTCTGGCTTCGGATCGAGACAGGCGTTTCCATAGAGGATTCCCAGAGCGGCTTTCGAGCCTATCCGGTGGAGTATCTTTCGCAACTGAAGTTGGCCGGTTCTCACTTCGACTTCGAGGTGGAGGTACTCGCCAGGGCCGTGTGGGCAGGTTTAAAGCTGAAGAGCGTCCCCGTTGGCGTCTGGTATCCCGAACCTGGATTGCGTGTATCGAGCTTCAGGCCTTTCGTCGACAACTTTCGGATCTCGTCCATGCACGCGCGCCTGGTGGGAAGACGTCTCCTGCCCTTTCCGCACCGCAATCTGATTCCGTCGGCCGAAGAGCGTCTCGATCCGCGCGTGTTGCTTCACCCGATCAGGATGATGACAGCGCTGATCGCGGAGAACGCGACTCCCGGCTTGCTGGGTGTGTCTGCAGCAGTGGGAAGCTTTCTTGCCACGCTGCCGCTCATTTCGCTCCATACAGTGGTGATCGTCTACTTCGCGACCCGTTTGCGGCTCAACAGGGTGATGGCTGTAGCGGTTCAGAATCTGTGCATGCCTCCCTTTGTACCGATGGTCTGCATCGAGCTGGGATACCGGATGCGGTACGGAGAGTGGCTCACCGAGTTCTCCAAGAGGACGATTCTCAGTGAGCTGCATCAACGGCTCTTCGAGTGGCTGCTGGGATCGTTGGTGGTGGCACCAATCGCCGCGGTGGTGGTGGGCGGAGCGGTGTTTCTTGTAGCAGGAGCAATCCAGCGCAGAGTAAGAAGGCAGGGAGATGGCTGAGGCGCCTGACCAGGAGTTCTCCCGCAAGGGAGAGAAAAGAGGCAGGAAGAGGGCAAGCGAGCTCGGTATATGGTTCTTCAAGAAGTGCCTGCGCTTTTTTGGCCTGCGCGGGGCATATGGACTGCTGTACGTCGTCGCTCTCCATTACGCGCTCTTCGAGCGGTCACTCGTCGCCTCAGCCGCTCCGTACATCCGAAGGAGATTTCCGGGATGCGGTGTTCTCGAAGAGCGCTTGCATGCATATCGGATCTTCGTGAGCCAAGGAAAGCAGCTGATCGACCGCTACGCGGCGGTTTCCGGGTATGAGGTGTTCGAGATTCGGCTGAAGGGAGGGGGGGAGCTCCTCTCGGCGATCCGGGATTCGAAGAAGGGAGCGGTCCTCTTGACATCTCATCAGGGAAACTGGCAGGTGGCCATGACGGCCCTCCAGGAGATGGGAGAGATCGTGCACCTGGTGATGGTTCCGGATCGGAATCCTGCTCTAGAACAGACATTGTATCCGAAGGGGGAGGGGGGGAACGTGAGAATCATCTCCCCCCAGCAGTATCTCGGCGGCGTCATCGAGATCATGAGCGTGTTGCGAAAAGGGCAACTGGTGTCGATAATGGGAGATCGGAGGTACGGGGCTAGAGCGGTCGAGGTCTCCTTCCTGGGGGAGAAGGCCTGGTTTCCGTACAGCGGCTTCAGCCTGGCTGCGGCGGCAGAATGTCCCCTGGTTGTCCTGGAAACGACCAAGGTTTCCACCTATTCCTATACGGTGGACCTGAGCAATGTACTATACCCCCGATACGAAGGCCGGCGAAATCGGATCGGGCAGCTCCAGCCGTGGGTCCAGGAGTTCGTCACCCAGATGGAGTCATTCGTGAAGGAGCATCCTTACCAGTGCTTCTTGTTTCGTGACGTATGGGCGGAAGAACGCGATAACATCTCGGAATGAACAGCTGTTTTCCACGCCAGAAGAGGGTCTGAAAGAGGGGACGGATCCCCGACAGTCGAGGATTGATGCAGGTGTCGCGTAACTCCCAGCGTCCTTGGTGACGAGGAGAGAAGGACATGCAGAGCCAGGAAAAGAAATCACTGGAAGAAATCCGGAAAGAACTGAAGGAGCTGCTGGTGGTCAATCTGGCATTGGAGGACATCACCCCGGAAGAGATCGAGGACGATGGAGCCCTGTTCGAAGAAGGGCTTGGCCTCGATTCTCTGGACGCAGTGGAGATCGTCGTTCTCATCCAACGGAATTACGGGCTGGAGATCATCGACGAAGAACAGGCGAGGGAGATCTTCCTATCGGTCAACACCCTCGCGAGCTGGGTACACGATAATCTGGGAGATTGAGTACTCGCCTCATTTGGACATTCCGGAAATGAACGTTGCAATCACCGGAATAGGCGCAGTTTCCGCCGCGGGAAGGAATCTCGAAGAAACCCTGGATACGTTTCAGCAAGGCAATAGAAACGTCGGTGCGGTATCTCTGTTTTCGACCTCACTGTCGTACCCGGTCTTCGAGATAGGCGAAATCCGCGGGGAAGCTCCAGATGGCGAGATGCGCACCATCACTCTTGCCTTGTGCGCCGTGGAAGAGGCTCTGCTCGATGCCGGGCTCGGCTCGGACCTTCCTGACTTCAGGGTCGGCGTGTGCCTGGGGACGACGGTCGCAAGCCAGCTCAACGACATGGACTTCTACCGCAATTATCGAAGCAAGGAGCCCGTATCAATCCGTTCTATCGACCGCTACCTGAAGGGGAACCTGGCGGAAGCCGTGGGGCGAGCCATCAAGGTACGGGGACCTTCGGTTACCGTGGTGAATGCGTGCTCATCCGGTGCGGATGCGATCGGCGTGGCCCTCTCATGGCTCAGGAGCGGTGTATGCGACATCGCCATCGCCGGTGGCGCGGACGAATTGAGTCAAGTCCCTCTGTGTGGTTTTGGCGCGCTTGGGATCCTGTCTGATTCAATATGTGCTCCGTTTGATCGTGACAGGAAGGGCTTGAATCTCGGTGAAGGGGCAGGAGTCCTGGTTCTCGAGTCAGAAGAGGTTTGCCGCGAGAGGGGCAAAGCGCCTCTGCTGTACCTCTCGGGATACGGATCAGCCGCAGATGCGTATCATCTGACGGCGCCTCGTCCGGACGGCTCAGGGCTGGAGGCTGCGCTGCGGAGGGCCATGTTCGAGGCAAACATCCACGCCCAGGATGTGTGCTTCATAAACGCCCACGGAACTGCGACTCCAGATAACGATAAGATCGAAGGATCCGTATTTCGGAAGATCTTCGGTAGGGACATCAATTTCCTTTCCAGCAAGGGCTTCGTGGGTCACACGCTGGGCGCTGCAGGCGGGTTGGAAGCGGTATTTACGGCGGGCGCCCTTCGGGAAGGGTGGATCCCTGCGAGTGCCGGTTTCGTCCATCAGGATGACGAGATCCTCCTGAGTCCGGTGAGGGAGAAGACGCCGATCACCGGACGATTTGCGATTTCGACCTCGTTGGCTTTTGGCGGGAACAACGCAGCGATCGTCATTTCACGCGGCCCGATGAATGAGAGTGGCGCGCAGGATCGGGGCAGCGCATGAACGTCGCTGGCATCGGGGTCGTCTTCGCCGGGGGCCGGGGAATCGGGATCCTCGAGGAGGCGCTGCGAGCGGGGTGGTCTCCTCCTTCTCGAGGGGAAGTGTCTTCTTCATCGGGGAAGACCATGCCGGTCTATTCGGTCGAGGAGAAGACCATCAAGGACAGGGCGGTTCTGAAGAACATGCGCCGGGCGGATCGCTTCAGCAAGATGGCGGTGCTCGCGGCCTGGGATGCTGTAAAGGACAGTCGTATCGCGATCAACCAGGAGAAAGCGAGCCTCGGTATCATTTTGGCCACCGCCTTCGGGGCGCAGGTAACGGCGTTCCGGTTCCTGGATGAGATCATCGATTACGGAGATGCCAACGTCTCACCCACGTTGTTCTCTCATTCCGTCCACAACGCGGCGGCTTCATACGTCGCATCGGCGCTGGGCAATCACGGACCCACGCTGACCGTTACGCAGTTCGGATTTTCCTTTCAGCAGGCCCTCATCCTTGCCCGGGCTTGGATTCAGGAAGGAAGGTGCGAGAATGTTCTGGTGGGGAGTGTCGAGGAATGCGGCGCGGTGATGGAATTCATCTGCCGCCAGAAGCTCGAGATAGCTGAAGACGGAAGGATCAGTCCGTTCGAGTTCTCCCCTTCCCCGTTGGCAGTCCCGGGGGAGGGAAGCGTCTTCCTGGTTTTGAGCGGCGGAGATGGGCCCAAGAGATACTGTGAGCTTCGGGATGTGTTTCTGGATCATCAATCGAGCGACGCAGCTCCCGATATTCGTATTCTTGACGCGGACGGTATGTCCGATGATGAGACATGCTATCAGGAGATTGCCAGTCAGGATGTCATGATCGCCGGATACTCCCCTCTCTTTGGAAGCATGATGACCGGTAGTGCTTTCCACTGCGCGTCAGCCGCACTGATGCTGATGAATCAGACCCGCTACGCCTGTCCGGTTCAGGACAATCCGCACGGCATCAGGTTGTGCACCTCGACTGAGCAGAAGAAGCTGGAGAGGATTCAGTGTGTCAAGTACAGCTGTCTTCGCGAAAGAGCGGTAATCGAGCTTGAGAGATGAGCGTGGGCCTGGGGACAGGAAGCGCTCTTGGGTGTCGAGGCCTTGGTAGAACGGGCGCTCACAGAGGCTTGTGACGTCGTCGTCATAGGAGCCGGAATCGGAGGGTTGACGAACGGCGCGCTGCTGGCGAAGGCCGGGATGGACGTGTGTGTGGTGGACATGGCGGACAGACCGGGTGGTTACCTGATGGGTTTCGAGCGCGACGGGTTCGTCTTCAATACCTCGACGCAGTGGCTCAACGAATGCAGCCCAGGCGGCATGGTACGCGACGTACTAGACATGCTCGGACCGGGGGCTCCCGAGATGCCTCGCCTCAACACACTTCGTCGCTACAAGGGCGACAGCTTCGACTATGTCCTGACCAGCAATCCTGACGCACTTCGCGACGAGCTGGCTGAAGAGTTCCCGCAGGAGAAGGCCGGCATATATGCGTTCTTCGCTTTGGCGAGACGAGTTGGCCTCACGCTGAAACACCTGTCGAAGCACCAGCGATCGCACCTGACCATGGGGTGGCTCGAGAAGCCCCTGCGCGGCCTGAAGACGGTGATTCCCGCCCTGACGATGGCTCGTTATTCACGATTGGAGACGGAAGAAGCGCTTTCTAGGTATTTCTCTACCGATCGAGTCAGGCAGATCTTCCGTACCGGGGAGACTATCCTGTCCTCTCTGGTACCCATCGGCTGGGCCTATATGAGCGACTGCCAACGGCCCCCGGATGGCGGCGGGAAGATGTTGCCCTTGTGGCTGTGCGATGTACTTGACAGATGGGACACCCCTGTACACCTCAGGAGCCGGGTCAGCGAGATCATTCTCGAGGGCGAAAAGGTGGCTGGTGTTCGCGTCGTCCGCAAGGGCGCCGAGCGGGAGCCGCAGGAGATCGGATGCAAGTACGTCGTGGCGGCCTGTGACCTGGTATCGCTCTTTCAGAAGGCTTTGCCCGGAAACGCGCTGGGCCAGGCGAAGATCGAGAAGTTGCAGAACGCAGACCTCTATGACTCGATGTTCGCGATCAATCTGGGCCTGGATATCGATCCAGCCGAGTGGGGGCTGGGCGAGGAGATAGTTTTCTTTTCCGAAAAGGGGTTGCGGCGAGGGCAACAGAACCATTCAGACCCACATGAGGTGGCTATTACGATTCTGGCTCCGTCGGTGCGCGACCCCTCGTTGGCGCCGGCAGGCAAGGGGACTCTTTCGATTCAGAGCATGGCCAGCATCCGTTGTGGTGACTACTGGAAGACCGAAGCGGGAATGAAGCGCGGTACCGAGTATCGGGAGTTCAAGGAGCAGTTCGCGGAAGTCTTGATGGACCGGGTGCAGCGCAGGTTGATTCCGGATTTGCGGGATCACATCGAGTTATGCGACATTGCCACGCCGATCACCCATTGGCGATACACAGCCAATCTCCACGGCAGTATCATGGGTGCTCGTCCTACGATGCAGAACTTCCGAAACGGTGTGGCCAGCTACTTCACACCCGTCAAGAACCTGCTGGTGGGCGGGCAATGGGCCGAATGTGGTGGTGGAGTGCCTCTCGCGGTGCGGGCTGGTGTGAATAGCGCCTTGTTGATCCTCAAGGAGACCCGCCCCGAAGCATTCCGGCTTTTCAGCGAAGTCATCGACAAGAAGCGGAACCCCGAGGACTGCGTCTCCGAGAGCCTGCGTACCTATCCTTGATCTTGGACCTGGTTGATGAGATGAGCTCTAGTCGTGTCCATCCGATTCACTTTCTCTCCTGAGCCCTTTCAGCTCTTCGATCATCGAGAACCGTACCCGCTGGGCGAACTCGCGCACGACGCGCCGCTGGGGTCCCTCTCCGTAGGGCGGCTTGATGGGATCGAGATAGCGAACCTGCACGGGATATCTGCCCATCGTCTGCACGATCAGGCTTCCTGGCGGGAATACCCGGTGGAGGCCATCGCTCACCACAGGTTGGATTGGCAATTGGTACTCGACCGCCATTCGAAAGGCCCCGTGATGAAAATCGCCGATCTCTCCCGTTCTGGTTCGAGTCCCTTTCCCCTCTTGACCGAACTCGGACCAGCGGATGTCGATCCGGTGACCCGATCAGGAGAGCGGAAAGACCTGAAAGCTCAGCGGCCGCGCGGGCGCCTGTTCTGAATAGGGCCATCGGAACCACCGGATCGTCGAACATGGAGAGGTGGTTCGAGGCAAACAGCACCGGATCTCCGGCCCTTCGAGCCTCCTTCACCCGCCAGGCGAGTTCCGAGCGGCCGTGGAAGGTGGTGTGGTTTGCCCATGCATGGAGCCACCAGACGAAGATCGAAATGGGCTTGGCGAGGACCAGGTTGAGAAGGACAGACACGAAAGCGTCGAGGCCCCACACCAAGAGCCGCAGAATTCTGGCGACCAGGCCAGCGGTGCGTTCGGCGATGCAAGGCAACGCTTCTTCGCGGACGCTCGACTTCTCAGGGAAGCGGGACAAGTGGTTGACCAGACGGGGAGATCCCGGGATCAGCTCCGCTTAGCGGCATTCCATCGGACCATCCTCCCTATCGCCGCGTTTCCTCTCTGGGAGTCGACACCGAGAGCTGCGCAGAAGGCATCGAAGTCTCCGTCTCTCTCGAACCTGGCATAGGCTCTCACCAGCTTGTCGGGCGGAGTCCTGAGCCCTCCGCCACGAGTCTTTGCAGTGGCGTCGTATGCTTTGCGAAACTGCGCCTTGGTGATTCCCCACTCCTTCAATGCCTGCAGAACCCTCTCAGGGTTGAGAGTCATCGGAAGCTGGTTCGGGTCTCGCTCTTTCTTGCTCTTGTTTCTCGCGGTCATATGCTGTTTATCCTACGCTTTTCCCAAACCAATATGGGTGGGAGAAAGGTACTGAAAATCCAATATGAGATAGCCGTCGGAAGGGGGTCGTGTCAAGAACCACGAGAGGCCAAAGGACCTTGAGCGCGACGACCTGCTCCGAGCCTGCCGCCAGATGCGCGCGATGGTGCTAGTCGAGAAAACCCAGGGTCTCCAGCTTTCTCTTCAACAGCTGGAGGAATCGCGCCGCGGGAGCGCCATCGACGACCCGGTGGTCGAACGACAAGGAGAGCTTCATGATCGGGGCGATCTCGATCTTCCCGGACCTCACCACGGGTCTCTCCACCACGGTCCCGACGCCCACGATTGCCGCTTCTGGAAGATTGACGATGGGCGTAAAGGAATCGATATCGAAGCCGCCCAGACTCGATAGGGTGATGCTGCTGCCGGTGACGTCATCCACCTGCAGCCCGCCGGTCCGGGCCTTCTCGATGAGCGCCGTAGACTCCTTCGCAATGAGGCCGAGGTCCTTCCGGTCGGCATGCTTGATGGACACCGTGATCAGACCTTCATCGAGAGCGACGGCCAACCCGATGTGGACGTCGCTGTGCTTGCGGATCACGTCATCCTGAAACGACACATTGAGAACGGGGTCTTCTCGCATCGCGGAGGCAGTCGCCTTGATGAGGAGCGCGTTGTAGGAGAGATCCGCGTCGAATTCCCTCTTGAACGATTCCCGGTTCCGGTTCCGGTAGTCGACCGCTCGCGTCATGTCGACCTCGGCGAAGTGAACCACACGGGCTACGGTGCGCGCGCTCCGGGCCATGTTATCCGCGATCGAACGCCTCAGCCGGGTGATGGGAGCGCTCTCGCCCGGCCTCTCTTCGTCGACTTCCGAGGCCGGGTGTTTCAGGACCGCTTCGGCGGCTCGCAGGACATCTTCGCGTACGATTCGCCCTCCGGGACCGGTTCCCTTGATCCGCGAAGGATCCACCCCATGCGCCTTGGCCAGCTTCCTCGCCGCGGGCGAGATGCGCACCCTCGCGCCGACCGTGGGGTCACCGGCTTTCTCGGTGGCCTCCTTCACCGTTTGTCTTTCTTCCCACTGCTCGCGGGTCATCACCACGGCCCGCGATTCGGCGACGATCGCGTCCAGACCGGGGATCTCCTCATCCCCGGTATCGGTGATGATTCCGACCACCGTTCCGCATGGGACGATTTCCTCACCCATGACGATGATCTTCCTTACGACGCCGGAAGCGGGCGCCTCGATCTCCGTCGTTACCTTGTCCGATTCGATTTCGAGGAGGAGCTTGCCCGTTTCGACCTGTTCGCCCTCTTCGACGTGCCAGCGGACGACGAGCCCTTCCTTCATCACCATGCCCAGCTTCGGCATAATGACCTTCGTGACCACGCTATCCTCCCATTACGGCGCGGATCGCTTCCTCGATCCGTTCTTCGCCTGGAACGACCGCCTTCTCGAGTATGGGTGCGAACGGAACCGGCGTGTCCCGCGCGGCCACCCTCTCGATCGGGGCGTCGAGATGGTCGAAGGCCTCCTTGGCGGCGATCGCGGCCACCTCGGCGCCGAAGCCGCCGGTGAGGCACCCCTCTTCGGCGACGACCAGCCGCCCCGTCTTCTCGACCGATTCGATGATCGTCTGTGTATCGAGCGGGACGAGTGTGCGAGGGTCGATGACCTCGATGGAGATCCCCTCCTCTGCGAGCCTCTCGGCCACGGTGAGCACCTTGTTGACCATCGCCGCGATCGCCACGACAGTGACGTCCGTCCCCTCGCGCTTGACGTCGGCTGAGCCGAAGGGAACCGTGTATTCGCCCCTGGGGACCGCGCCGGTATTGAAGTAGATCCCCTTGTGCTCGAAGAACAGCACGGGATTGTCCGAGCGTATCGCCGTCCGGAGCAGGCCCTTCGCGTCGCGCGGGGTCGATGGAACAGCGATCGTCAGCCCCGGGACGTGCATCAGCAGCGCCTCGAGGCTCTGCGAATGCTGAGCCCCCGCCGAGAATCCGCTGCCCGTGTTCGTCCTGATCACGAGCGGCAGCCTGACCTGTCCACCCGTCATGAACCTGAGCTTGGCCATCTGGTTGATGATCGGGTCCATGCAGCAAGTGAGGAAGTCGCCGAATTCGATCTCGGCTACGGGCCTGAGGCCGGTCATGGCCGCACCGACGGCCGCCCCCGCGATGACGTTCTCGCTGATGGGTGTATCCAGGACGCGATTCTCGCCGAACTTGGCGATCAGGCCCGCGGTGACGCCGAAGACCCCGATGGCCACGTCCTCTCCCAGGATGACGACGCTCTCATCACGCTCCATCTCTTCCTGCAGCGCTTGCTGAATGGCCATCGCCATCGGCAGCTGGTCGATCTCGTCGCTCTCGGGAGCCGCTCCGGGGGGCGACTCCACGGAGTAGACGTGCTCCGTTGCGGTCGAGGGATCGGGGTCGGGGCTAGCCTCGGCGAACTCGATCGCCGCACCGACCGCAGCGTCGACCCGCTTGTCAATGCCGTCGAACTCTTCCTGGCTGGCGACGCCCTCGGCGATCAGTCTGGAGCGGAAGCCCGCGATGGGGCACTTCTCCTTCCAGTCCTCGATTTCCGCCTTGGTCCTGTAGGCGTAGACATCGCCCTCCATGTGGCCGTGCCAGCGGTAGGTCTTGCATTCGATGAGCGTCGGTCCCCCGCCGGATCTGGCCCTTTCGGCAGCTTCATCGGTCGCGGCCCTGACAGCCAGGACGTCGTTGCCATCCACGATGACGCCGGGGACGCCGTAGGCTCCGGCCTTCTCGGCGACGTCGGGAACTCGGGTGTGCTTCTGGTACGGCGTGAACTGACCGTACAGGTTGTTCTCGCACATGAAGATGACCGGCAGGTTCCACAGGGCAGCCAGGTTCATGCTCTCGTGGAACATTCCCTCGGTCGAGGCGTCATCGCCGAAGAAGCAGACGACCACCTGGCCGCTGTCCCGCACCTTGGAGCTCAGCCCTGCGCCCGCGGCGATCTGCGTGCCGGCAGCGACGATCCCATTGGCGCCGAGGATTCCGAGGCCGACGTCGACGATGTGCATCGAGCCTCCGCGACCTCTGCAGTACCCGGTCTCCTTTCCGTAGAGCTCGGCCATCATCCGGTCCAACTCGCCGCCCTTGGCGATCAGATGACCGTGGCCGCGGTGCGTGCTCGTGATGTAGTCGTCCGGACCCAGGCTCGCGCACGCGCCGACGGCCACCCCCTCCTGACCGATGCATAGATGGACGAAGCCGGGGATTTTCCCCGCGGCGAACTGCTCCGAAACCCGCTCTTCGAACCTTCGGATCCTCTGCATCGCCTCGTACAGGTCGAGGAGCTCTTGCTTCGACGACGTCATCCAGATCCCTCCTTCGCTCATTGCGTGCCGGGACGCAGAAGATACGCGATACGGGCGCCCATCGGTCGCCAACAGGGTGTCGATGATCGACCTTCATTCCCGCGGGACCCGACCGAATGCCGCTGTTCAGGCTCCTGGCTCGTAGCGAGCCGGGGTCGCGTCCCAGCCCTCCCAACGGCGCTCCCAGTAGCGGTTGTGCAGGGCCACTGAGATCTCGCCCGGACCTTCGCGTCCGCCCACCAGCTTCCCGTCGACGGTACGAGCCGGCATGATTCCGCCCGCAGTCGTCGTCAGGAAGACCTCGTCTGCCTGGTACAGCTCATCTCGGTGGATGCGGGTGGCCTTGGCGCTCACTCCGGTTTCGGCGCATAGGTCGAACACGCTTTGACGAGTGATGCCGAGAAGGCATCCGGTGTCGGGGGTCAGCACGATCCCTCCGCGAACGACGAAGATGTTCGCGCCAGTCGCCTCGGTGAGATATCCCTCCTCGTCGGGCAAAGCCGCCCACTCGCCCCCGCGGCGTCCGGCCTCGAAGAGGGCCATCTGCATATCGAGCCAGTGGAAGTTCTTCGCGGTGGGATCCACCGCGCGCGGCGAGATGCGCACGCGGTCTTCCGAGAGCACCAGATCCATCCCCCGCACTCGCTGTTCGTCGTCGGCGACCCAGACGAAGGGGGAAGCGAAGGCGTAGAAGCGGGGCTCGAACTTCTGCGGGTCGATCATGTCGCCTCGCCCCAGGGGCGGCAGTCCACGCGTCACCGCCCACCACACGTAGGCATCCTTGAGTCCCGCGAGGGCGACGATCTTGTGAAGGATCTCGGCCTCCCTGGCGCGGCTCATTGGATTGCGCAAGTGGATCGCTTGGCAAGAAAGCGCGAAGCGGTCCTGGTGCCGATCGAGGCGGAAGAAGGCGCCACGGCTCACGCTCACCACGTCGTACACCGCGTCGGCATGCATGAAGCCACAATCCACCAACGGGACGGAGGCCTCGGTCAGCGGACAGAAGTGGTCCCCGGTGAAGGCAGCGCCCATCGCGTACGGTTCGGCGTGCGGAAGTCGCTGGTGCTCGGGATGCGTCGCCATGATCTCGGCTGCGCGGATGATTTCCATACTTCGCCTCCCTGACTTCGTCTCCCTGGCTGGTGCCTGCTGAAGTCGGCCGGAAGCTAGCACAGACGGTCTGACGCTCCTGACCATCTGGGCTGTTGATTCAACGGGCGCTTTTCGCTTTGCTCTTAGCGGCATGCCAATCGTTTCGAGTTCTCTCCTGTCGTGCGAGCATCTCGCGCTTGGCTTGCCTGCGCACGACTTGATTCGCCGCGTCGCTTTCTCTGGAGGCATCATGAACGAGATCCGACTGACGTCGCTCGTTCCCGCCGGCGGCTGAGCCCGCAAGCTGGGAGCGCGGGACCTGGTCCAGGTCCTGAAGGAGGTCGTGCCGTTCCAACATCCCTGGGTGGACGCCGATGTCGGGTCCCTGGAGGATGCGGCCCTCTTGCGCCCCGAAGACGGATCGCCTCTGGTGTTCACTGTCGATTTCATCACGCCCATCGTCGATGATCCGGAGACCTTCGGCGCCATCGCCGCCGCCAACGCCCTCTCCGACGTGTACGCCATGGGTGGTGAGCCCAGGGTTGCGTTGGCGGTCTGTGGCTTCCCGACCGACGTGGTGCCGATCGAGATCCTGACCCGGATTCTCCGAGGCGGTCGGGACAAGGCGGCCGAGGCCGGCTGTGCCATCGTCGGCGGGCACACGGTGCAGGATCCCGAGCTCAAGTACGGCCTGTGTGTGATCGGAGTCGTGGAGGATCGCATTGCGCTCTCCCAGAACCGCGCCCGCGCCGGAGACCGCCTGGTCCTCACCAAGCCCCTCGGGTTCGGGATCGCGGCCCAGGCGATCAAGAAGCGCCGCCTCTCCGACCCACAGCTGGAGCAGGTGGTGGCGATCATGACCACACTGAACAAGGCGGCCAAGGACGCGGCCCTGGCTGCCGGTGCCCACGCGGCGACCGACGTGACGGGCTTCGGACTCCTCGGTCACCTGCACCACCTCGCCATCGCATCGGGGCTCTCGGCCCGGGTCTTCGCGGACGCGGTTCCCACTCTCGACTTCGTCCGTTCACTGGCCGCAGAGGGGATGGTACCCGGAGGGAGCAAGGACAACCTGGCCTACGTCGAGCCTCGCGCGAGCTTCGATTCCTCCCTGGCGGAACTGGACCGTCTGATCCTCGCCGATGCCCAGACTTCGGGGGGACTGCTGATCGCCGTGCCTCCCGAAGCGGAGGCGTCGCTCCTGCGAGAGCTGGCAGAGCGTGGAACACCCGCCCGCGCCGTGGTAGGGGAGCTGCTCTCTGGAGAGCCGGGAAGTCTGGTGGTGGCGCGAGGCGAGGCGTCCTGACCCGCTCTCAGCGAATCAGTGAACCGCCTTGATCGGATCGCCGATGCGCATCGCTCCCCGCAGGGAGAACTGCTCTGGCCGTCCCGACACCGGGGCCACTCGGAGGCCGGGATCCGGTCGCGCTCTCCTCTCCGGTCGATCCGATCGACGGCCCTTTCGTCCTGTTGTACACAGGAACGTCTGTGCGGGCGGGATCGGGCGGAAGGGAGGTCGAGTCGTGGCGACGGTCAACGGAGTTCTGGGTCCCATCGAGACAGAGGATCTCGGCTTCACCCTCATGCACGAGCACATCCTCGTCGCGAACTGGGCCATGCGTCGCTGTTTTCCCGGCTACGTCGACGAGCAGGAGTTGATCCGCGATGCGGTCCGGGAGGTGAACTCCGCGAGGGACCGTGGCGTGCGCACGATGGTCGATCTCACGGCCATCAATCTCGGGCGCGACATCCACGTCATCCGCAGTGTCGCCGAGAAGACCGGAATGCAGCTGATCGCCGCCACGGGCTTCTACTGGACCGAGGAGCCGTGGATGGATGTGTGGGAGGCGGAGGTGTTCGCGGAGTATCTGATCCGGGAGGCCGGTGAAGGCATCGAGGGCACCGACTCCAGGGCGGGTGTGATCAAGTGCGCCACGGACAGGCTCGGCGTCACGTCCTTCAACAAGAAGCTGCTCCGAGCGACGGCCCGGGCCCACCGCGTTACCGGCGTGCCGATCTCCACCCACACCGCGGTC
>Ga0255055_10000788_pt1 | contig 24057 bp, 18 predicted proteins | sample JV7_2_27_MG_FD_188633 | JGI IMG/M metagenome (GOLD analysis project Ga0255055, IMG submission 188633) | Seawater microbial communities from Jervis Inlet, British Columbia, Canada - JV7_2_27 | ecosystem: Environmental > Aquatic > Marine > Inlet | place: Canada: British Columbia | collected...
AGGAAGCTGTCACGATAGCGCTGCTGGTACTCGCGGAGCTTCGTCGGATAGACGAAGAAGAAGTCGTCGCGGCAGACGAGGTAGTTCGTCTTGATCCCGCCGGGCGGCAGCCGGAGAGCGTCGGCTTCGGCCTTGGCCAGGACGGCCGACGGGTTCTCCACCCTGAGATCATCCCCGAACTTGTACCGCAGGTTCGCCGAAGCGTCGCGCTTCGCATAGACGGTGGCGGGCCGGTGGCAGTGCAGCGAGCCGTGATCCGTCGTGAACAGCACCCTGACACCCTGCCGGGCCGCCTGCCTGATCGCCTCGAAGGCGGCCGAGCGCTCGAACCAGGTGACCGTGAGGCGGCGGAGAGCGCTCGCGTCGCGTGCGATCTCCCAGAGGAGCTTCGATTCGCTGCGGCCGTGCGTCAGAAGGTCCACGAACCCGAAGACCAGCGCGGTCACCGAAGCTTCGGACAGGTAGCTGTTCAGCCGGCCGAGCATCGCCCCGCCCTCCTCGCTCGAGAAGATCTTCTCGTAGTGCGTCCGCATGGGAGCACCGATCAGCTCCTCGAGGTGGTTGTGGAGCAGCTCGTCCTCGAACCAGTTGTAGCCGGATTCCTGACCGCCCCCCCACCAGCTCTGGTGCCGCTCCGCGAGCTCGTCCGGGAAGAGGCCGCTGAAGATCGCGTTTCGCGAGAAGGGCGTAGCGGTGGGAAGAAGGGATGAGTAGAGGGTCTCCTCGACCTCGAAGTACTCGCTGATTTGAGGTACGATGGCCCGCCACTGATCCAACCTCATGCAGTCCATGATCACGAGCAGCGCGGACTCGTCCTCGAGGACGGGCAGCAAAAACCGGGACATGACGTCCACGGAGAGAGGCGGCCCGCGCTCGCCACCGGCGTGGACCCACTCCTCGTACTGGTCGACGACGAGATCACAGTAGCCGCGCCGCACATCGGTCATCAACGAGTCCAGGATCTCCTTCAGGCTTCGCTCGTTCGACTCCTCCAAGCGCAGCTCCCAATCCACCATCTCGGAGTAAAGCTCGGCCCACTCTTTCCAACTGCCCGCGTGCGAGGCCTTCTCGCGCAGCTCTCCGAACCGCCGGGCGAAATCGCGTGAGATCTGTTCGTGCCTGAGAGCTGGCCCCGCCAACAGACGGGTCACCACCGAAAGCACCTGGCGGGGACTCGTGGGCTTCACGATGTAGTCGTCCGCCCGCTGGCCGATCGCCTCGTGCATCGTCGAGTCGGCTTCGCTCTTCGAGACCATCACCACGGGCAGGCGGGGAGCGCGCCGCCTGATCTCCTTGAGGACCTCGATCCCCCTCAGCCCGGGCATCTGCTCGTCCAGGAGCACGAGATCGTAGGACTCCGTCCGAAGGAGCTCGAGGGCATCGTTGCCGTTCATGATGGCGTCTACGACGTACCCCTCGTTCCGAAGAAGCATGAGGTGCGGCTTGAGGAGGTCGGCCTCGTCGTCGACCCAGAGTATCCTGTCGGGCCGCGCCCCGGCTCCCCCTACCGGCCCGACGCGGCGCGTCGCCGACTTGGAGGCACGAGCGCGGTCTTCTACTGCCATCCGATCTCTTCCCTCGCATTTGGATCCGGCTTCCGGACAAGCCCTCCGACTGCGGCGGCCGCGACCGAGAGGGGGCGGTGCTTGCAGGGTCCGGTACCCGGACGCCGCGACCGGGGATCCCAACTCCCCGAGAATACGGTAGAATCATCGGGAACTTCCTGCACGGGCTCGGGGAGAATGACCCGGAGCACGAGTCGTTCAACCAAGGATGACGATGACGTCTGCGCCTGCCGGCACGGCCGTGGAGGCCGCCTCCCAGGAGGCCTCGCACGACGGGATCGATTCCGGAAAAAAGACCCGGAACGGCACCGGTCTCGCCGCTATCCGTCCTCGAATCCTCTCCAGATACCTTCTCAAGCTGCTTATCGGCCCCTTCGCCTTCGCGACCGTGCTCCTCACGACGCTGATGCTCCTCAACGAAGTCGTGAAGCGCTTCGCGGACCTCATCGGAAAGGGGCTTCACTGGACAGTGGTCGCACAAGTTTTTATGCTCTCGATCCCTTTCATACTGGCGATGACCCTCCCCATGGCGGTGCTTGTGGCCGTCCTGTACACGTTCAACCAGCTCGCCTCGGACAACGAGATCTCCGCCATGAAGGCGAGCGGTGTGAGCATGACTCGGCTCCTGTTGCCGGTCTGCTTGGCGGCCATGATCCTGGCGGGCTTCATGGTGTGGCTGAACAACAGCCTGCTTCCCGAATCCAACCACCGGCTGCAGGTGCTCCTGACGAGCATCTCGAGGAAGAAGCCGACGTTCGTGCTTCGCGAGCGAACGATCAACGAGGTCATCGCCGGGCGGTTGTTCTTGCGCGTGGCCCGCATCGATCGAGATCGAAGCACCCTGGGCGATGTCGCTCTGTACGACTGGCGGGACCGGGAGCGCCCACGGTTGATCTACGCCGACAGCGGATCCATGGCGTACAATCCCAGTCAGACGGACCTCTATCTGACCCTGTTCTCCGGCGTGACCCACGAGCGAGAGCAGGACAAGGATGATGAGTACCAACGACTCTACTTCAACGAGCTGATCATGCGGGTCTCCGACGTCTCCAACGAGCTGGAGTTGGATGACGTGGGACGCAGCGATCGTGAGATGTCCGTCGCGCAGATGCGGCTCGAGGCGCAATCAGGCGTGCAGATCGCCGATACGGCGGCCGAGCTGAGCGCCCAGTACACGGCCGCGCTCGTCGAAGTGCTGCTCGGCGCCCGCGGCCCGCCCGAGCTGATCGGCCTCGCCCCCGAGGACACCACGGGCGCCGACCGCGAGGAGGGATCGCAAGCCCTCCAGCGCGCGATGCGGTTCGTGACCGCGGAGGATCCGGTCCGGCAGTACGAGGTCTATCAGACCCAGGCCAGAACCGGATTCGAGAGGCAGAACCGGTTCCTCGTCGAGATCAACAAGAAGTTCTCGATCCCGGCCGCCTGCATCGTATTCGTCTTGATCGGCGCGCCGTTCGCCGTCCGGCATCCTCGAGGAGGGATGGGCATGGTCGTGGCCGTGAGCTTCGCGGTGTTCTCCGCCTACTACGTCTCGTTGATCGGCGGAGAGGAGCTGGCCGACCGCTTGATTCTCTCGCCGTTCTGGGCCATGTGGGCGCCCAACGTTCTCTTCGCGACGGCGGGCCTGATCACCATCTGGCGCGCCGTCCACCTGGAGCGATAGAGTGTCCGGCTTCCCGCTGAGGATTCTCGACCGCTACGTGACGACGCAGTTCCTGCGCATCTTCGCGGCGTGCGTCCTCGGCGTTCCGCTGCTGTTCATCGTCATCGACCTGGTCGACAATCTGGATGTCTACCTCGGACGGGGCCTCAGCCGAGCCGACGTCCTCCTCCATTACTTCTACGAGTTCCCCAACCAGATGCTTCTCGCCTTCCCTCTCGCGTCGTTCCTGGCCGCGGTCTTCACCGTGTCCACCCTGTCGCGGCACTTCGAGGTGACGGCGGCGAAGGCCAGCGGCATCAGCTTCTATCGAGTCACGCTGCCCCTGGTCGTGCTTTCGCTGTTGATCAGCTTCGTCGCGCTCGGACTCACCGAGATCGTGCCGATCACGACCCGGCGCGCAGCCGAGGTCATCGGGGAACACCAGTCGAGGGCCGACAACGTGCGCCGCAACTTCGTTTTTCGAGGAAACGACGGCCTCGTTTACCGCGTCCGCAATCTCGACGCGCAGAGCGGCCAGCTCACCGACCTGGAGATCAGCCGCGAGGGAACCGGATTCGGCTATCCGACCTTCGTGGTCACCGCCAAGGAGGCGGTATGGGACACGGTCAGAGCGGCGTGGCGGCTGGGTGAGGGCCGGCTGCGCTTCTTTGGCGGACCGGAGCCGGAGCGGAGCTTCAGCTTCGCCGAGCTCTGGCAGATAGACTTTCGAGAGCAGCCACGGGAGCTTCTGGCCGACCCGAAGGACCCGGCGGAGATGCGCTATCGGGAGCTCGGGCTTTTCATCGACGCGATTCAAAGATCGGGCGGCACGGCCCGCGAGCTCATCGTCGAACGCGCCCTGAAGATCTCGTACCCGTTCACCTGCTTCATCATCGTCCTCTTCGGTGTGCCCCTCGCCCACTCGACGCGTCGAGGCGGCGCCCCGGTGTCGCTGGGCATCGCGCTGGGAACGACTATCCTCTTCCTGATGGTGGTCCGTATCGCCCAGGCCCTGGGAGCGGGAGGGGTCGTGCAACCCGTTGTAGCGGCTTGGCTCCCCAACTTCCTCTTCCTCGGCAGCGGACTGATTCTCCTGACCCGAGTGCGTACCTAGCCGGTGACGACCGACACCTCGGCAGCTCTCGAGATCGCGGCCGGCGCCGCCCTGGCGGGAGGGAGGGCGGCCGGCCCCTACTACGGGAGCGACGATCTGGGCGTCCGCGACAAGAGCGTCGGCGGCGATGCCGTGGCTGGTGACGGCACGGCCGAGGATCCCGTCACGCTCGCGGACCACGCCGCCAACGATGCGATTCTCGAGTTCCTGCGCGAGCGGACGGCGGAGCCGGTGCTCAGCGAAGAGTCGAGACCGCCAGACGAGGTGTCGGACGCCAAGCGTCTCTGGATCGTCGATCCGCTGGACGGCACCAAGGAGTTCATCGCACGCAACGGAGAGTTCAGTGTGATGGTCGGCCTCGCCGAGAGGGGAGCTGCTCTTCTCGGCGCGGTCTACCAGCCGACGGTCGGGAGACTCTACCTCGGAGACGTGACCCGAGGGGCGTGGCTCGTGCAGGATCCCGGCACGGCGGGCGAATCGCGCTCGACGTTACGGATCTCGGGCTCCTGCGGCCAACCTCTGCGCCTCATCCGGTCGCGCTCGCACCCGGATCCGGCGCTGGCTGACCTGGAGTCGCGACTCTCCCCCCTGGAGGTCGTGATCTCGGGCTCGGTGGGCATAAAATGTGCGCGCATCGCGCGCGGCGAGGCCGATCTTTACGTGCACCCGGTCCCGTTCCTGAAAGAGTGGGACACGTGCGCTCCCGAGGCGGTGCTCCGGGGCGCCGGCGGCCTCGTCACCGACTGTTCGGGTGAACCGCTTCGGTACGGAAAGCCCGAGCCCGTGCAGCCGCGAGGCATCTTCTGTGGCCGGCGGGACACCCATGAACGAGTGGCGCCTATCGTGCGAGACGTCGCGCGACACCTCACGAAGGCCTGAGGGGCGGCGCACAACAGCGCAGGGAACGCGGTGAGCGAAAGCATGGAAGAAGGATCAAAGAACGTCTTCTGGCAGGTGGGCTCGGTCTCGCGCGAGGACCGGGAAGCCAGACGCGGCCACCGCGGCTGCGTGCTCTGGTTCACCGGACTGTCCGCGAGTGGCAAGAGCACGCTCGCCTCTCACGTCGAGCAGCGTCTGTTCGACGAGGGATACTTCACGTACATGTTGGATGGCGACAACGTGCGACACGGTCTCTGCGCGGACCTCGGCTTCAGCCATGAAGACCGGACGGAGAACATCCGGCGGGTGGGAGAGGTCGCCAAGCTCTTCGCGGAGGCAGGGGCCATCGTCGCGACCGCCTTCATCTCCCCGTACCGGGCGGACCGGGACCATGTCCGCGACCTCATGAGCCGGGACGGCGACTTCGTGGAGGTCTTCGTGTCATGTCCCCTGGAGGTCTGCGAGCATCGTGACCCGAAGGGCCTCTACGAACGGGCCCGCGCCGGGAAGATCCGGGATTTCACCGGAATCGACGCCCCCTACGAGCTGCCGGAGGCGGCCGAGCTGGTCGTCGAAACGCAGGACCGGGAGATCTCGGAGTGCGTGGATCAGATCATCGCCTACCTGCGGCAGCACGGATACATCGAGGCGGCGGTCTCGCGCGCCTCTTCCCTCTCGTGAACCCTCGGGACGGATCCGGCTCCGAAGGAGCGGTGAGAGCGGCCGATCCGATGGCGCCCTACGGCGGACGGCTCGTCGATCGGGTCGTCGACCCCGCGGCGGCGGAAGCACTGCGAGCGGAAGCGGCCCGGTTGCCCGCTGTGCAGCTGTCCTCTCGCGTCGCGACCGACCTCTACCTGCTGGCAGTCGGCGCTCTCTCGCCGCTCGAGGGCTTCATGGACCGCGAACAGTACGACCGGGTCCTCGACGACATGAGCCTTCCGACGGGCTTGCCGTGGTCGATTCCGGTGGTCCTTCCCGCACGGAGAGAGGAGGCGGATCGGCTCCGTCCCGGTGAGCGGGCGGCGCTTCTTTCGGCCCCGGACAGGCCGGTCGCCGTGCTCGACGTGACGGAGGTCTACCGCCGGGATCTGAAGCGGGAGTGCCTGGCAGTGTACGGGACGGAGGACAGTGCTCATCCGGGTGTGGCGGCCCTCGAGCGGCTGGGTGACCTCTACGTCGCCGGCTCGATCCACTACCTGGGCGGCGATGCAGTCGCCGAGGGCGTGGCGGACGACGAGGCGCTCACTCCGGCGGAGACGCGGGCGCGCTTCCGCGAGCTAGGTTGGCGCTCGGTGGTGGCGTTTCAGACGCGCAACCCGATCCACCGGGCCCACGAGTACCTTCAGAAGTGCGCGCTCGAGATGGTCGACGGCCTCCTCGTCCACCCCGTCGTGGGCGAGACGAAGACGGACGATCTGCGCGCCGACCTCCGCATGAAGTGCTATCGCGTTCTGCTGGAGAAGTATTTCCCGCAGGACCGGGTGTTGCTCTCCGCTCTTCCTCTCGCGATGCGGTACGCCGGCCCCAAAGAGGCCGTGTTTCACGCCATCATCCGTCGGAACTTCGGGTGCACACACATGATCGTGGGGCGGGATCATGCCGGCGTCGGCGACTACTACGGTACGTACGATGCCCAACGCATCTTCGACCGGATCGACCCGGACCAGCTCGGGATCCGACCGCTGAACTTCGAGCACGCCTTCTGGTGCCGGTTGACGGAGCAGATGGCGACGGCGAAGACCTCACCGTCGACGCCGGAGGAGCGAGTGTTCCTGTCGGGCACGCGTGTCCGGGAGATGCTGGCGCGGGGAGAGCGGCCGCCGGTCGAGTTTACCCGACCGGAAGTGGCGGACGTGCTCATCGGAGCCCACCAGCAAGCGTAGTTACGCTCTCTCCGAGTACCAGCGAACGAATCGCCCGATGCCCTCCTCTATGCCCACGCGGGGATCGTAGGCGAGAAGTCTACGAGCCTTCGAGATGTCGGCGAAGGTCCGCTCCACATCTCCGGGCTGCGGAGGGAGCCGTTCGATCTCGGGCGTGACGCCCAGCTCGTCGGCGATCAGGCCGATGAGGCGAGACAGCTCGACGGCCTCGCTCTCTCCCAGATTCACGATCTCATGGGCATCGGGCACCGCCTCCAGATACCGAATCGCCCCTTCGATCCCCTGGACGATGTCGTCCACGTACGTGTAGTCCCGACTCGTCCCACCCGCGCCGTACTGCTGGATGGGCTTGCCCTCGCTCAGGAGTCGCGTGAAGCGATGGATGGCCAGATCGGGCCGCTGGCGCGGGCCGTAGACCGTGAAGAACCGCAGGGCCACGATCCCCAGCCCGAAGAGATGGTGGTACACGTGACAGAGCAGCTCGGCTTGCCGCTTCGTCGCCGCGTAGGGCGAGATCGGGCGGCCCACGGAGTGATCCTCGGAGAAGGGCACGTCGGAGCTGTTCCCGTAGACCGAGGAGGAGGAGCCGAACACGAAGCGCCCGACCTCCATCTCGCGGGCGTACTCGAGCAGCACCTGAGTCCCTCGCACGTTCACGTCCTGATAGAGGAGGGGCTGCTCGATCGACGGTCTGACTCCCGGCCGTGCCGCGAGGTGCACCATGCAATCGATCGGATCCGGGATCGCTTGGCGAAGCAGGTCCTCGTCCCTTATGTCGCCCTCGATGAGTCGAAACTCCGGCCGCTCCAAGGCCCGTGACAGGTTCTCTCGCTTGACCGCCGGGTCGTAGAAATCGTCGAAGCAGTCCAGCCCGAGGACCGTCGCCCCTCCCTCCAAGAGCCGTTCCACAAGGTGGCTCCCGATGAAACCCGCCGCACCCGTAACCAGAATCCGCATCGTCAGCCTTGAGTCTTGTCGTAGGTCTCGAGGGCCGGCACCGGCCCTGGACTGCTCGCTCCCGTGGCTTGGGAGCTCGAGAGCGCCTGCACGTCTGTATCCACCATCATGTGGATCAGCTCCTCGAAGCCGACTTCAGGCCTCCACCCGAGGTCGTGGTGGGCCTTGGATGAGTCGGCGCAGAGTTGCTCGACTTCGGCCGGTCGGAGCAGGGCGGGATCCTCGACGACATAATCGCGCCAGTCCAGGTCGAGACGCGAAAACGCCGCCTCGACGAGATCACGCACCGAGTGCATCTCACCTGTACCGATCACGTAATCACCGGGGCGATCCCGCCTGAGCATCGACCACATCGCCTTCACGTAGTCACCCGCGAAGCCCCAGTCTCGCCTCGCATCCAGGTTACCCAACCGCAGTTCGGAGGCGAGCCCGAGACTGATCGCCGCAGCCGCATGCGTCACCTTTCGCGTGACGAACTCCAGGCCGCGCCGCGGACTCTCGTGATTGAAGAGGATGCCGCTCACGGCGAACAGGTCGTAGCTCTCGCGGTAGTTCACCGTGATGAAGTGCCCGTAAACCTTGGCCACGCCGTAGGGACTTCGCGGATAGAAGGGCGTCGCCTCATCCTGCGGCGACTTCGAGACCTTGCCGAACATCTCCGACGACGAGGCCTGGTAGAACCTGATAGAGGGATCCACGTAGCGGATCGCCTCGAGCATGCGGGCGACGCCCAGAGCGGTGAACTCGCCGGTGAGCAGCGGCTGCTTCCACGAGGTCGGCACGAACGACTGGGCGGCGAGATTGTAGATTTCCTGCGGTCGAATCTCCTCGAGCGTGCCGACGATCGAGAGCTGATCCAGCAGGTCCGCCTGATGGAGCGTAATGCGATCCGCAAGATGTAGAATCCGCTCGAAGCGGTCCGAGGAGGAGCGACGCACCATGCCGTGCACCTCGTATCCCTCTCGGAGGAGCAGCTCCGCCAGATAGGAGCCATCCTGGCCCGTAATTCCCGTTACAAGGGCGATCATCGCCGTCATCTCCCGGCTATCGATGGACCTTCCGGCGCGCTCGATCGTGCATGAGCGGGTGGCGCGTGGAGGGCTGCAAGTTCCGGCCCGCCGAGCATTATGCGGCGGTCGACCCCATCCTCGAAAGGCCTCCAATTCGTAAGCCACTGACACAACACAGCTTATGAGGACTACACGGTGGTCCGGTCCTTGCTCGAGCATACGCACGATGGAGACAAAGCCCGAGTTGGACCAGACGACTGCTTCACCGGCCGCAGACGTGCAGGAATCAATGCTGTCACCGGCGATGGATTCTTCTGCGTTTGGCATACGGGATGGCAGCGCCGCGATGGACGAGCAGATCGCGTCTCTGCTGACCGAGATCGCCCGTGCCCTGCACCGGCAGTCCATGTATCCGGCCGATCACCCGGCGCTCAGCGGATCCGCCGCCGCCGTGGCGAATCTGGTTGCCGATGCTCTTGGGGATCGGGCGGACATAGCGATTCAGGTCGGCCGGAACCAGCTCGCCGTGGACGACGCTCTCACCGACGAGGACAACCCGGCCCTTTCTTCACTGGCCAATCAACTTCACGGACACGCCGTCGCCGTCCTTTGCATATCGCGCCAGGTTCAGGCCGACGAGATCGATGAGCTTCTCCGCGCGTTGGCTCTTGATCCGCTCGAGGATGGGACATCTCCGCTCGCCGGCCGATCGTGGTCGCATGTCAGGATCACCTTCGTTCACTACGATCAGCTTGCCCTCGACGCGAAGGGAGGAGGCCGCCTGCCCTCCGGTGAGCTCGGGGGAGTCTGGCTGGCGCTCGCCAGCTCCGCGCGCGCCGGAGAAGAAGTCGGTCCCAACGATGCCAGCGATGCGGTCAGACTGGCCCACGACATCGAGGCTCACTCCTCGGACGAAGCGTATGCGAGAAACGTGGTGACGCACCTCCTGGAGGTCGAAGAGGTTATCGAGAGCGCTCCGGGCGAGAGCACCGAGCTGCGGGAGCTGGCATCGGATCTCGTCTCCAGCCTGGATGCGGAAGCACTCCGAGGACTCCTGGATCGCGGGACGAGTGTCGAGGAGCGCCGACAGCTCCTCGCGAGGGCCCCGGGCAGTCTGCACGCGGGCGCGGTCGTAAAGCTTCTGCGGGAAATCGCACAGCTCGAGGGCTGCGAGATTCCGCATGCGGTATGGCTGATGCTCAGCAAGCTCGCCCGCTATGCGGATCAAGGGGATCGGAACCAGCGTGCGGGCGCATCCCGGCTCATCCGGGAGAAGGTCCTCGAGCTGCTGGACAACTGGGACGTCCCGACCTACACGCCGACAGACTACGCCAAGGTCCTCGAAGCGATGTCGGCGGATGCGTCGGATCGCGCCAAGAGCGGAAGCGGTCGCTCAAGGGCGCGCGTGGCACCCAGCCGCACCCTGCAGATGGGCATCGAAGTCGGCCGTCCGACACGAAGCGTGCTGGACAGCTTCCACGAGATGGTCAGTGAAGGCGCCACGGGGGAGATCTTGAGTTTCTTGGATGTGGCCCCGTCCGACAACCCTGCGGTGGTCGAGCTTTGGCAACGGATCAAGGAGCCGCACATCCTCGGTTTCCTCCTCGACGCAGAGACACCTGACTTCGATCTGATCGATCGAATGATCGCATTGTTGGGCCTTGGCGCCGTGGAGCCGATGCTCGACGCGATAGCCAACTCGGACTCACGGGCGGTACGAAGCCAGTTATTCAGGCGGCTGGCGGTATTCGGAGCCGAGATCGCACCGTTGGTAGCCGCCCACGTGGATGATGGGCGCTGGTATGTGCGCCGCAACATGCTCTCGCTCCTCGATGAACTGGGCGGGATGCCTCCAGGCTTTACGGCAGCGGTTTATCTGGAAGATGAGATCGAGGCCGTCCGACTCATGGCCATCAAGCTCCTGCTTCACGAGGAGGACCAAAGAGAACGGGCTGTGGTGGCAGCGCTGGAGAGCAATGACTCGCGAACGGTGATCATGGGGCTCGTGTCGGCCCGAGACGACTGTCCGGATGCCGAGGTCCCCAGAATCGTCGAACTGGCGCTGGACACTCGGAAGTCGAGAGAGATCAGGGTACACGCCACCAGGGCGTTGGCCGGCATGCGCCGAGAGGATGCGATCGAAGCCCTCCTCCGGCTCGCCGTGCAGAAACGGGGACTGGCATTCTGGCGCAAGCCGGAACACCTGTCGGCCGTGGCCATCGAGGCGCGCCAGATACTAGAGTCCTCATGGGCTGATGACCCACGTGCCAGGAGCGTTCTGGGCCGGCGAGGGCGTGCAAGACGGGGACGGAGCAAGTCACGATGACCCCACGAGAGCGTTCCGACGCCGCCGCCACCGAAGCGGCCGAGTTCCTGACCTCGCTGAACCAACTAACGTCGGCCGTCAGCCTCTACCCGAAGAACCACCCGGCCCGCGTGGAAGCTCTGGACAGCTGCTGGAGCGATCTGTCATGCGTTCTCAAGCACGGCGGGCCCACCTTCTCCTTTCTGGATGAAGTCGTCCTGTACGGGCAGCGGGAACTTCGTGACCTGCGGTCCTGGGATCTCGGCAGCCGTCTTTACGAGGCGGGCATCCAGCGCCTGGAGATCCAACCCGGCCTCCGGCTCGAGGAGCTGGACGCCTTCGCCGAACATGCTAGCTCACGCTTGATAGGCTCGGACCCCGAGTCCCTGGAATCGGGAGCACGGAAGTTTCCGAACATCCAGATCGGGACTCTTACGGTGCGTGTCGAGCCCGCGTGGGAAGACGATGAGGCCTCTGCCGACGAGCCGGTGCAGCTCGAGGAGGAGCTCGACACCGTGCGGCTGGTCTACGCTGAGGCCGCGAGCGCGGAGCGGCTGCCGGCCGCGGAGGTGCGGCTGGCGATCGAGTCGTTGGCGCTGACGATGGACAGCCTTCAGCGCACCGGCTCCGGGTTGATCGCGATCAAGTCCCGTGACCAATACACGGCGATCCACTGCATGAACGTCGCGATCTTGTCGATGACGTTTGCCGAGCGCCTCGGCTGTCGACCCGACGAGATCCGGCAGATCGGTGAAGCCGCCCTCGTTCACGATATCGGGAAGACGAAGACGCCCGACGAGATCCTCAACAAGCCGGGGGTGCTTACACCCGAAGAACGGAAGGTGATCGAGGCGCACACGGTTGAGGGCTGCAGGCTCCTCCTGGAGTCATCCGACAGCAGCTGCCTCGCGGCGACCGTGGCCTACGAGCACCACATGGGCACGAATGGTCGAGGCTACCCCTCGACGTTGTACGAGCGCGAGCCGCACCCCGTCAGTCGACTCGTCCAGGTTTGCGACGTATACGACGCTCTCCGGACACGTCGCCCGTTTCGACCACCGAGGAGCGCCGAGGAGTCTCTGCGATTCGTAGCGGAGCGGACTGAAGGCTACTTTCACCCTGGGCTGGTGAGGGCGTTCGTGAAGATGGTGCAGGAGATGGACCACAAGACGCCTCGCGTACAGTCGCAGACCAGCACGATCGAGAAGGCCGAGCACGAAGCTGGAGCGGCGGCGAGGAAGCAAGCAGGATCGCTCAAGGAGCGACTCGACGAGATGGCCGAGTCGCTGCGCGCCCCGGAGCCGGCTGCCACGGTGGACTGGCTGGAGATTCTCTGAGGCTCGGGTCGCCCCTGGACCGGACTCTCCTCCTCCACCCCCCGGCGCGAGCCTGCAAGGAGCTGCGGCCGGCGCTCCCCTGGCGCCGAACCTCCCGTCCCATTCACTTTGGCCCGTCCCGCTGTCTGCCGATCCGTAACGGACGACACAGCCTCGAATGCCGCGATCCTCGCCCGTTCCCGGATGGGTGCCTCCTGATCTACCGACGTCGCCGGGCGTCTACCGCTTCCTGAGCGGAACGGGCGAGCCCCTCTACATCGGGAAGAGCGTGAACCTGCGGCGACGAGTTCGCGGCTATTTCTACGGTGGCGGCCCGAACGGCCGCCTCGCCGACATGGCCTTTCTGGCGCGTGCCGTTTCCTACCGACAAACGGGCAGCGATCTCGAGGCTCGACTCCTGGAGGCGCGAGCGATCCTGAATCATCGCCCGCGCTTCAACCGGGCGATCAAGAACAGATGGCGCGGGTGGTACCTGGAGATCAACCAGGGCGTCCCGTTCCCACGGCCCCGCGTCGTCCGGGCCGTCCGAAGTCCTTCCGCTCGATACTTCGGCCCTTATGCCGGCCGGTTCGTTCCGCTCGAGATCTCCCGGCTCGTCGAAGACCTTTTCGGGCTTCGCAGCTGCGCCGGCTCGATCCGGCCCGACGTGGACGGACCCGCCTGCCTCCGCTACGGGATCGGTACGTGCCCGGCTCCCTGCATCGGCGCCGAGGGGATCAACGACTATCGGGATCGCGTCCGCGAAGCGATCGAGTTCCTCTCGGACGTCGAACGCGCCCGCCTGCTGCGGTCGCGCCTGATGGCCGATTCCGGAGGGGCGGCCGACGGAGAACAGGCAGGTCGCCAACCTCCAGCCACGCGGCGGCTGGAATGGTTGGACGAACTGGAGACCTACCGGAGCGTTCTCGAACGTCCCTCCCGGCAGCAATCTCTTCTCGCCATCCTGCCGCATCCCGAGCCGGAGCGCAGGGTCTTCCTGCCGGTGGCGGCCGGACGCGTCCTGCCGATGAAGGTCGCCAGCACCGGACCCCGGAGGTGGCGAAACGCCGTCTCGGACGCCTGCTACGCCGTCCGTGTGCGAGAGCTGCGCATGGATTCGATCCTCCAGCCCGATGAGATGGTGATCAGCCTGATCGTCCGCCGCTGGCTCGAATCCGGGGCCCCCGATGGAGCGGTGTATGATTTGGGCACGATGACCGACCGGGAGGTCTTGCAATCCACGATCGCTGATGGGTGCCAAGCCGCTGAGCTCCGGGACTCTGAGCCCACCTGAGGACTGGGTTTGGTGCGCGGATCAGGCACCCACCACCTCGGGCGATCGGCCGACCTCAGCTTCGATCGCTTTGAGCTCTCGGCGCGCCGCGGCGGTGATCAAGACCACCACCGTCACCGTGGCCGCGAGGCCCAGCACGCGAAGCGTCGTTGCCCCCCAGCTCACCGCGCCCGTGGCCGCCGAAGCCAGCTCGACGCCGGCGGCGCCGATCGAGACGTAAAGCAACGTTCCTGGCAACATGGCGATCCACGACGTCAGGACGTACTGGAAGAACGGCACGCCGGTGAGTCCGTATGCGTAGTTCTGCAGGTTGAACGGAAAGGCGGGAGATAGCCTCGTGAGCGCGACGACCCTCCAACCCTGGTGCTCCACCGCCCGGTCCACCGCCGCCAGGCGCTCGTGATCCGATACCCAGCGCTCGACCCTGCCACGCAACAGGTAGCGGGCGATCAGGAAGGCGAGAGCGGCGCCGGTCGTCGAGGCCAGGGAAACCAACACCGTGCCGACACCCAGCCCGAAGGCAACGCCGGCACCCATGGTGAGCGGAGCGCCCGGAAGAAAGAGCACCACGCCCAGAACGTACGCGAGACCGTAGACGATCGGGCCGGCCATCCCGAAGCCGGCAACCCAGCGCCGCAGCCAGCCCACGACCCCTTCCTGCCCTGAGCGATCGCCTTCGTCGGCAGCGGTGGGAGTCGGAGATCGGAGGGCGTTCAGCGACCAGTCGTAGTCAGAGAAGCGAACCCCTGTGATGCCCGCGGAGTCGACGGCTGTTGCGATCTCAGCCCCCGCGTAACGTGCCACGAAGAGGGGGATGCTCTCTGCCCTTGGCGCCCAGTCCTCCGCCACGAAATCGTCGCCGTACCAGTCGAAGTAGCGCGACAGCAGGAGCTGCCGTCCCTCGACCCGGGCGTTCTCCGGATCGGACAGGAAGAGGCGAGCACGCTCCTCCAGCTGCGCGTCGAGGGCGTCACCGTCGAACGCCCAGCCGGGAAGCGGGGCGCAGGACATCGAGGCGCAGTTGAGGGCGAAGTGAATCCTCGGATCGCGGAAGAAGGGACGCAGCAGGTTGTGTTCGATCTCGTCCAGCGTCAGCTCGTGACGGGCCACGCGGTGGCGCACGCTGGACCACACGCCGTCGATCTGCCTGATCGAGGTGACTTCGGGAGCCTCCAGAATCGATCGGATGGTCAGAGCGTTGTAGGCGTTGATCAGAAAGGCCTTGAGGTGGGATGGGCGGAGGTCGGCGCCGTCAGCCGCGGCCACTTCGGCCAGATAGGCATCAAGCTCGCCGGCATGGTCCTGGAAATACCGGTAGTCGACGAGACCGTCCTTCGTGCCGGCGGCGAGCAGCCGATCCCAGGCTCCATGGTCGAAGGTCCGCGTGCCTCCTTCCAGGGACGCCCTCACGTCCTCGGCAACCCGGCCGGTCGCCGGCTCGCTGACGGGAGCCCCGCACGCCGAGACCCCGAGCACCAGAAGCAGCCGTGTTGCTGCCCTCGAGACGTTTGTCATCTGAACGGAGACCCTGCTGTCCTCGTGCTCAATCTTTCGTCGCCTCCTCGTTTCCGGCCCGATTGCGGTCCGCGATGTTGAAACACCGCCGCCACGGGCGTTGTTCTGCGCGCCTCGTCTTGCCGTCGCACCGGGGAAGCACATTATCTTGGGCCGTCTCCCTTGTTTCCGAGACCGACCACGCCTCCGCGGCGTGCTCCACACTACTACCACCCGGTCGCCGAATGTCTGACGCGGCAGCGTTCCTCAACGAGCTCGCGGTGGCGGTTCAGAAGCACGCGATGTACCCGGTTGGGCATCCCGCGCTCCGGACCGTGTCGGGAGATCTCGCCCTGCGGCTCGAGGAGGTCCTCGCCGATGACGACGCGTTGACGATCGGCGTCACCAGGAAGCGATTGGCCGTGGGCGAGCTCGTGATGGAGCCTGGGCGGCCCCTGATCGATTCGCTCGCCGCCCACCTGCACGGCCACCAGATCGCCGCTCTTCACTTCGCGCGCGACGCGAGCACCGAGGAGCTGGATGGCATGCTGCGAGAGCTGGCCGTTGACGCCGACCGGCGCGGACGACCCATCGGCCTGGAGCCTGTCGAGGAGCTGCCTACCTGGCCCCACATCCGGATCCAGCCCGTCGAGTACGAAGCGCTCAAGCTCGGGGAGGAGGCAGCCGAGGATGCGGAGGATGAGGGCTTCGCAGCCCCAACGCCCGGCGGGCCGCGCGAGACGCCGGCTCCGATTCTCGAGGAGACGGCCGAGGAGCTGGATCGGGCCGCGGCGGCGCTGGCGGACGTAGAGCTCAGCCCGGAGTTGCTCGAGCTCGTCGGTGAGCTCGACGCATCGTACGCGGATCCCGAGACCGTCGCCGTGCTGTCCGATATCCTGAGGGAGATACCGGCCGAGGAGCTGAAACGAGTCCTCGACTCTCAGGACGCGGCGTTCACCGCCAAGCTGATCAGGCACTCCACCTCCCGTGTGAGCCCGAAGGCGGTCGTCGAGTTGGTCGAAGCCGCCTCCAGCAGTGAGTCGCGTCCGATCGGACCGTGGCTGATGCGCCTGCTGACCAAGCTGGCCTACTATGCCGAAACCGATTCCTCGGGGCAGGGATCGGAGTCGGACGAGACCCTTCGAGAGGTCGTCCACGAGCTGGTTGACGACTGGGAGCTCGAGGACCCCCGGCCCGCCACCTACCGAAGCGCGCTTGGACACCTGGCAAGAGAAACGGTCAGGTCTGAGGAGGGGGCCCGCCCCTTTTTTGGCGATCGCTTGGTCATGATGGGGCTCGAGCTGGAGATGATGGGACGGATGATCGCTTTCGCCCTCAGGGACTTGCGCGGACAGAACCTCACCGAGCTCATCGGGCTTCTGGAGGCGACATCCGAGGACAGTCAGGTGGGTGAGGTGATGTGGAGACAGGTCGCCACGCGAGAGACGCTCGAGCAGCTGCTTCGAGATGAGGCTCCCGAGTTCGACACCGTCGACCGTCTCCTCGGACGGATCGGGCTGGGCGCCACCGAGCCGCTTCTGGACGCGCTCCAGCAAGCCTCCGGCCCGCAGGTCCGCTCGGAGCTCGTGGAACGGCTGACTCGGCTCGGTCCCGTCATCGCCGGAGCCGTGATCGCACGCCTGGACGCGGAGCAGCCGGAGGCGACGGCGCACCTTCTCTCGATCCTGAACGAGCTCGACGTCCAGGCGCCTGGACTGTCGGTCGCTGTCTTTCTCGACCACCCGGACCCGGACGTTCGCGGCGAAGCCTATCGGCTGGCGGTGCGGCACCGCAGGGATCTCGAGGCAGCGGTCCGGGCCTCGCTGGCCGAGTCGGATCCGCGCCTGCTGGCCATCGGCCTGACTGCCGCGGCGGAGGCGCACCCACCGGGCGCCGAGGCGTTGTTGCGAGCACACGTCCTGAACTCGGTGCTGCCGGTCCAGCTGCGAGTGAAGGCCGTACGTGCCCTCTCGGGGTACCGGACCGAAGCGGCGCTGGACGCCCTGGTCAAGGGCGCGACGCAACGTCGGTGGCTCCTTCGGCGAAAGATCGCCCCATCCAGCCCCGTGGTGCTCGAGGCCCTGGCATGCATTCGGCAGGGGTACCAGCACCTTCCCAAGGCCCGCGATGTTCTCGATGAGGCCGGCGGCTCGGCGGTCGGGTCGATCCGAGTCGCCGCGGGCGTCGAGCCGGGGGCGTGACGCGGTGAGCGTCGAGGCCGATTTCCTCATTTCGCTCGGGCAGGTCCTCTCCGCGGCCGGCCTCTACGGCGATCGTCATCCGGCCTTCCGCTTGGCGGCGGATGGAGCTCTGAGCTCCCTTCTCGCGCTGCTCGAGGCCGACGCCAATCCTCGGTATTCGTTTCTGGACGAGGAGATCATCTTCGCGAACCGCAGGCTGCGGGAACTCAGGGACTGGCAGTGGGCGAGAACGCTCGCGGAGTGCGGAGCCGAGCGCATGGAGTTCACCCGAGGCGTCGACGGGCAGGAGCTTGACCGGTTCCTGTCGAGCCTCCTTAGCTCTCTGGATCGAACCGAGCCTCACGAAGAGGCCGCGCTGCGCCTGGAGCTCCCGCACATACGCGTCGGCGCTATCGCGGTCGAGGAAGTCGAGCGGCTGAGGAGGATCGACGAAACCGAGGAGATACTCGCTCGGCCAGAGGTGGACGAGGAAGCTCAGGCAGTCGACCACCTCTTCGCACAGGCCGAAGCTCGCGGATTGATTTCCCTCGCGGTGGCGAGAGCCGTCATTCAATCCCTCTCGGTGGTAATCCAGTACGGTAGGCCGCTGATGGAGCTTCTGATCCCGGTCCGTAACCACGACGAGTACACCACCGTCCATTCGCTCAATGTGTCGGTCCTCTCGATGTCACTGGCGGAGGCCGCCGGAGTGCCGCGCGACGACATCCGAGACATCGGCAAGGCGGCCCTACTCCACGATGTCGGAAAAGCCCTCACCCCGATCGACGTCCTTCAGAAGCCGGGCAAGCTCTCACCCGAGGAATGGGAGATCATCAAGAAACACCCGGAGGATGGCGCGAAGATCATACTTCGCTCCGGCGATGGAACGGACTTCGACGCCGTCGTCGCGTACGAGCATCACCTCACGTGGCAGGGCGGAGGCTACCCCCAACTCCACTACCCCAGAAGGCCTCATCCCGTCAGCCAGCTCGTTCAGATCTGCGACATCTTCGATGCGCTTCGCACCGAGCGGCCGTTCCGGGGACCGTGGTCCGTCTCGAGGATCCTCGGCTACTTCGACGAGCTTTCCGGAACGGATCTCAACCCGGACATCCTGGCCGTCTTCCGGGCGATGATGGAGGGCCAAAGCAACAAGCCCGTGCCCGGGGAAAGCTCGGAACCCGAGCTCGAGGAAGCGGGAGCACCGGTCGGAGCCGACGACCGGCCGGCTGGCCGGTCCGACGAAGATGGAGATGGGGACCGGGACGACGCGGGAGACTCGCGAGGCTTGAAAGATAACTAGGTCACGTGAGCTCGACTCCGGAGCCATGCCGAAGCTCGTCACTTTCGACTGCTATGGCACGCTCATCGATTGGCGAGAGGGGATCGCCGACGCGTTCGGCGAAGCGGTGCCCGGAGCGGCCGATCTCCCCCGAAGCGAGCTCTTCGGGGCCTACGCGCGGGCGGAAGCGGAGGTTGAGAGCGGCCCCTATCATCCGTATCGGCAGGTTCTGACGCAAGCGGCCGCTCGCGCGGCCGAGCTGCTGGGCTTGCGGGTCCCAGATTCTCGCCGATTATTCCTCGCCGAGAGTCTTCCGTCCTGGAGGCCGTTTGCCGACACGAATCCGGCTCTCGAGAGAATCGCAGCCCTGGTGCCCCGCCTCGGGATTCTATCCAACATCGACGACGACCTGCTCGAGGGAACTTTGGAGCAGCTCACCGTTCCCTTCGACCTCCTGATCACGGCGGCCGGGCTACGCAGCTACAAGCCGGCGTCCAAACACTTCCTGGCGGCCATCGAGGCCTGCGACGGTCGCCCCGGGGCGATCGTGCACGTCGCCGAGAGCTTCCATCACGACGTCAGGGCGGCACGTCCTCTGGGGATCCGCACGCTCTGGGTCAACCGGACCGCCGCATCCCCGGTGGAGGAGGTCGCGCCCTCGGCCGAGCTCCGCGATCTCGCGGAGGCTGCCGACTGGATCGCCGCGTTGCCTCCTTCGAGTGACTGACTCGGGTTCGGGCTTGAGATCCGGGAAAGGCTTCGATAGTATTAGAATACGATTCTGTTTCTGTTTCAAGCATCGTGAGAGGCCTCCAGGAGATGCGGCCTGTGATCCAGGACGATGGTGGGCGAGAGAGTGGTCGCAAGCAGCCGTTGCAGGCGAGAAGTCGCCGTACGATGGACCGGATGGTGCGGGCCGCCGAGGATCTCCTGGAGGAGCGACCGTTCGACGCGGTCAGCGTCGCTGAGATCGTACGCCGAGCCGGAACTTCGGTAGGAGCCTTCTACTCGCGGTTTTCCAGCAAGGGCGATCTCCTCGCCGCCATCTACGCACGCCGCTTCGGAGCGGCGGCCACCGAGAAGAGCAGGAAGTATCTGGTGGGGTTCGCGTCTCGCGAGATGCCGCTGGAGGCCAGGACGCAGGAGGTCGTGAGGAACATGGCGGCTTACTTCCAGAGCAACCGGCGTCTTCTGCAGGAAATGGCTCTCCGGGCTGGGCAGCGAGAGGAGACGCTGTCGACGGGGTCTCGGGAGGTCCGAGCGCACCGGGCCGCCTTCAACGACGGGTGGGCCCGGGCGTTCTTGGCGCACCCTGAGCAGATCGGACATCCCGACCCGGAGCGGGCCGTTCGCTTCGGGTTGTTCGTCGCGGCGGCCGCCTGCCGCGATGCCTTCCTGCTGGCCGAGCCGGGGGCGGAGGACCTGCCGACCGAGGACCTGGTAGGCGAGCTCAGCCGTGCGCTGAATGCCTACCTGACCGGAGCGGAGAGCGGCGCCGCAGCGGGACGAAGCTAGTGTACCGTCTCAAAAGTCACGCTGTCATTCGGGGGCCGATTCATTCCGCTCGGCGCTGCGGGCGTGGGCGGCGTCCGTCGGGCTTAGGACCCAGGTCAGCGAGTGCAGACGCCGCGAGACGCCCTTGGCTGGATGAGGTTCCCTGCCCCCAATCTCGGCAGATTCCCTCCGGTGAAAGACCTCCAGGATGCGGTTGAGCAGCGTGTTCAGCTCGGCCAGGTCGCCGTCGCTCAGCCAACCCTTCATTCGAGCCGCCCAGAGGTTCCTCGCGTCCCCTTCTACTACGGCGAGGTCCGGCCGGAAGCCGCCACGGAAGTCTCGGTTTGCGCTCCGCAACATCGATGCTACGACTCTGCTCACCGCTCTTACGTTCTCCGGGTCGGAGGGGTCGTAGGCGAGCCGCAGGGGACGTCCGGGAACATCGTACACGGCCTCCGCGCGTCGTCCGGAGCCCCGGATGCCGCGGTCGACCAACAAGCCTGCCGCGCTCAGCTTGCGCACGTGGTAGTAGAGGGAATCGGGGCGGCGGCCCATGAAGCCCGCCATCTCGCGAACCGAACACGATCCGGCGGCTCCAACCAGGTCGACGATCTCCTGACATACCGTGGATTCGAGCGCCCGAACCTGCTCGACGCGCTGGATCCAGCGTCCACGTCCACTCGCTGCCGTCCTCACCCCGCCTCCGTGCGTTGGGTTGATCGCTGAAACTTGTGGTTGATTTTTCATCGATCTGCTGCCGGAGCGCAAGGACAGGCAAGGCCGCTGGCGGCCTGTAGTCGAGCAAGGGTTGCGCAACGACGACAGTCCTTGCAGCGCCTGACGCATCGGTGAAGCGGGCAAACGCCTTTGCGCCGACTCGCGTCGGAGGCGTGCTCGGCCGGCTTCCCGAACTCCAACTTGATCGTACACAAACGGTTGAAAGCACGGTGTGCGGCAGCCCGACGAGATCTCGCACGATCGGCCGTGAGCCCGCCACAGGGTTCGTTTCTTGCGGCACTGTAGCCGGCTATCGGTTCTCATGAAGGAGGCAAGGATGTCATTCGAGATGTACTCAACCACCCGCCGGCTCGGGCGAGCCCTCCCTGCGCTGTTGATCGGCCTCGCGCTCGCCGGCTGTGATACCGGCACCGCACCCGGCGTGGGCCGGCTCGACGTGGTCCTGAGCCAGACGTCCAGCGAACTGGCCGCACACGTGGTCGTCAGCAAGATGGCCGCATTGGCGGGCGTACCGCTCGAGAGCGTCGAGTCGATCTTGATAACGGTGGACAGAATAGAGGTCCATAGGGTCGGCTCGGACGACGATGAATCTGAAGGCGAGGGGTCCGAGGGCGAAGGATCCGAAGGCGCAGATGGGGACGGGACGGAGGACGACGACGAAGGTAGTGGCGCCTGGATCTCGGTGGACCTGGCGGCAGGAGACCTGGCGGCAGGAGGGGTGACGGTTGACTTGGTGGGCTTGTCTCCGCAGGAGATCGCCAGCGACGCCGTCCCTGGAGGCACGTACAACAAGCTTCGTCTATTCTTCGACCCCTCCACCGCCACCATCACCTTCTCCGGAGAGGTGACGGTGGACGGCGGGTTGACCTGCGATGCCGGCACGCACGTGCTCGATATCCCGAGCAGCGCCAACACTGGCATCAAGGTCCAGACCGGCTTCTTTGACGTGTCAGACGGAGAAACCGAGACCGTCGAAGTGGTCGTCGACCTCGCCAATTCGGCGAAGAACGTCACCTGCAATCAGAACGGGGTAAAGATGACCCCTGTGATCGACGGCAAGGTGGGCTCCACTCAGACCTGACGCAACGCGTGAGAGGCTTGGACGTCCTGCAGGGAGGGCGTCCAGGCCTGGAGGCGGCCGCCCGTCAAAAGAGCCCCACGACGCGGCCGTCGGAGTCAACGCTCATGCCGGCGGCCGCCGGACGCTTGGGGAGCCCGGGCATGGTGAGCACATCGCCTGTGAGCGCGACGACGAAACCGGCGCCGGCCAACGGCGTCACGTTGCGCACCGTGATCCGGAAACCCGTCGGCCGTCCAAGCAGGGCCGGATCATCGCTCAGCGAGAACTGCGTCTTCGCGATACAGACCGGCAGCTCGCCGAGGCCAATCGATTCGAGTTGCGCAATCGACTTCCGCGCTAGACCCTGGAAGTCGACTCCATCGGCCCCGTATACCTCTCGAGCTACGGTCTCGATCTTCTCGGCCAGCGGCATCTCTGCGGGATAGAGCGGGGCGAAGTTCCCTTCCCCCTCCTCCAGCGCCTCGAGCACCGCATCCGCCAGATCCAGCGTTCCTTCCCCGCCGCGAGCGTGACCCTCCGCCCGTGCGACGGTCACGCCGAGCTCCCCGCATGCCTGCTCCACCGCGGCGAGCTCCGACTCCGTGTCCGAGTGGAAGCGGTTCAGCGCGACGATCGGCGGAACTCCAAAGCGACGTACGATGTCGATGTGCTTCGCCAGGTTCGGGATCCCGCGGCGGACGGCCTCCACGTTCTCGCCCTCGAGCTCGGTCTTCGGCACGCCTCCGTTCATCTTGAGCGACCGTATCGTGGACACGACGACGGCCACTTCCGGCTCGAGCCCCCCCACCCTGCACTTGATGTCGAAGAACTTCTCCGCGCCGAGATCGGCGCCAAAGCCCGCCTCGGTGACGACCACGTCGCCCAGCTGAATGCCGACCCGAGTCGCAATCAGGGAGTTGCAGCCGTGGGCGATGTTGGCGAACGGCCCGCCGTGTATGAACGCGGGAGTGCCCTCGAGGGTCTGGACGAGGTTGGGAGAGAGGGCGTCGTTGAGAAGCAACGTCATGGCGCCGCTTGACTCGAGCTCCTGCGCCCGGACCGGGCTCTGGTCTCGGGTATACCCGACGATGATTCGGCTGAGGCGCTTTTCCAGATCCTCATGGTCGGCCGCCAGACAGAAGATCGCCATGACCTCGGAGGCCGCGGTGATGAGGAAGCCGTCCTCCCGAGGCACGCCGCTTCCGGGTCCGCCGAGGCCGATCACGGTTCGACGCAGCGCCCGATCGTTCATGTCGACCGCCCGCTTCCAAGTGATGCGCCGGGAGTCGATGCCGAGCGGATTCCCCTGCTGCAAGTGGTTGTCGAGCATCGCCGAGAGAAGGGAGTGCGCCGACGTGATCGCGTGGAAATCACCGGTGAAGTGGAGGTTGATGTCCACCATCGGCACGACCTGGGAGTACCCGCCGCCTGCCGCCCCGCCCTTGATCCCGAACACGGGGCCCAGGCTCGGCTCCCGGAGGCAGAGAGCAACCCGCTTGTCACGCAGGCTCAGAGCGTCGGCGAGCCCCACGGCCACCGTCGTCTTTCCTTCGCCCGCCGGGGTCGGGCTCGTGCCGGTCACGAGGACCAGTCGGCCTCTTCTAGAGTCCCGGTCGCGGAGCGCATCCAGGCGGACCTTGGCCTTGTGGCGGCCGAACAGCTCGAGATCGGTCTCCGCAAGGCCGAGCTTGGCTGCGATCTCGGTGATCGGGGCTAGCGAGGCTTCCTGGGCGATATCTACGTCGCTGCGCATGGCGTCCTTCCTTCATTGCGTGGTGGGAGGCGACGTTACAGGAGATCGACCTCGATTTCAACGTCTGGGTCGGACGGCACTCACATCC
>Ga0255055_10000789_pt1 | contig 24041 bp, 30 predicted proteins | sample JV7_2_27_MG_FD_188633 | JGI IMG/M metagenome (GOLD analysis project Ga0255055, IMG submission 188633) | Seawater microbial communities from Jervis Inlet, British Columbia, Canada - JV7_2_27 | ecosystem: Environmental > Aquatic > Marine > Inlet | place: Canada: British Columbia | collected...
CTTTATCCATATAGGCGAATTGTAAGCTAGCGCCGCTTGGGAATGTCCATTTCTTATCGGTGCCGCTCCAATGGGCCGCCGTACCTTGTAGCCATTGGCGGGCGCGATCCATAAGCGCACCGGGTAGGGCCAGATCGGTATAGGTGCGCCGGAAGATGATAGCCGAAAACCCCGGCACGTCGGCAAACTGTAACGCGCCCGCAAGCAGTAGGTTAGATTTACCGCCGCCGGCCGCGCCGCCAAAAAATACCTCCCTATGCGGCGACAACATAGCCAACATTTGTTTAGGGGTCGGTCGGTGTTCTTTCGGAATCCACCGGCAAGTTAGTATTTGATTGGCGGCCCTATATAGGGCGTCTTGCGGTAAGCCGTATAACGACATGCCCCAAGTTTACTACAACGGGCTCCGGTTGATTACTCGCAATCCAGCGGCGGTTAGGGCACCGTCCCAAGTTATCGGGGCACTTTCCCAAAAGACGTGGGACGGTTCAAGGGCGGCGTTTATAGCAGTTTTCATAGCTGCATTAGCGGGCGTACATGCGCCGTAGTGGGTTGCCGGTTCGCCCCCGTCGGCTGAAAGCCATACTTCGTTAAACGTGTCGCCGCCGCCGGTGTCTTCGTCCCAAGCGGCGGCTTCTACGTTGGCCGCCGCTTGGTTAGCGACGGGGACGAAGATAAAGGCGCGGTCGATTACGTGGGTTATGTCGTGGCTCATATAGAAACCCCCCATTTTGTAGAGAGGTAGCCTTCTACTGAATCGCGGTCGGCTGAAGACAGTTCGGCATTGTAGTAAATGATTTCGGCCAGGTCGCCCTTTAAGAAACAACATTCCACGTTGGATTTGAAAGCGCCCGCTACCAGATTATCTCGACCGCCGGCAGCATTTAGCCAGCGCCCAGCGTTAGACCCGATTTCAACCGTGAGCGTTTCGGCTACGGCATCTTTACGGATTGTCCATAGCGCGCCGCTACTGGAGTATGTGGCGATCAAGGGGGAACCGGCCCCGATTGTGCTCGAACCTAGTACGCCGTCGATGAATGCGCCGCCATACCGCAATTGTGTTCGGAAATTGGGGTCGGCTGCATTTCGATAGCCCGTAAAGAACTGGAAAGGCAACCCGCCGCCGGCTTCTTCGGCGGAACAGTAAAGCACTTGGTCGTCTTGAACGGCCGCGGTTAGCTGATACAGGAAAAAGAACATTCCCGCGTTATCGCTCACTTGCCAAGCTGAAACGGCACGTACCAATAGGTCGTCTACGCCGTCGTAACGCACAACGGGCAAGCCGTTAATAATGCCGGTTTTAAACGTCGGCTTTTTGCTAGTCGTGGCTTGGATCACGTCGGACCCGTTGCCGGATTCGTCGGCCCAAGTACCCACGGCGTCACCGTCGCTTAGGCCGATCGTGTCGGCCCGTAGCCACCACGTTAGGCCGGCAATGTCAGAAGGTAGAAAAGTGGGGCCGGTTTCGGCTACGGCACCGGCGCCGAGAATGGCGCGGCCCGTTGCTACGTTTAGCGGATTTGGCATTAGTCTTGAAGAATGCCAAGGCGTACAGAAAGGTTGTCTGTACCCGTGTACGTCGGCGTGCCACGGGTAACTAGATAGCCGATCAAGTCGGAACTACCGACCGGCAATTTATAGGGCAAGCCCACGTTTTTCAAAGTGGCAACGGCTTTCGTTGCTTCGTCCTTGAAATCGGCCGCCGCGATGGCGATTACGCCTAAGCAGGTTTCAAGGTCGGCGGCCGAAACTACAAAGGGGGCATTATCAGCGATGGCGGCCGGGGCGGTATCGAAAAGCCAGAGTTCCATCGCATCTTTAACCGCGGCATCGTCCACGACGATTACCGACATGATAACGCCCGAACGGGCCACGAACCGGCCGGCGTTGCTAAACGTCAACGCGCCGCCGACGACATCGGCCGCCACGTAGGCGCCGGCCGTAATGGTCGGTGTTACTTTTGGGCTTAGGCTTTCGCCGCCAACTTGCCCTAGATGCCCGGTCTTTTCGCCCATAGCTCTTTAGCCCCTGTTTACTTCTTCTTGAGTTTGTACGATGCGGCCAAGTCGGCCAAGTCGGTAATCTGGTTAATCGCTTCGCCGCGGGTCTTGCCGCCTAGATGTTCGGCCAGTTGGTTTAGTGATACCTTGAAGGCGGCCAGTTCTTCGGGTGTTAGCGGCGCCGTGTCGTCAAGTTCGCCAACGTCGCCGGTTGCGTGTACGCCGGCTAGTTCGGCCAAAATGGCGGCTTGGTTCTTCGTCATAGCTAGCGGTCGTTCGGTGTCTTCGTCGCTTGGCATTATGGCGCCCCAGCTACTTTCGCCGCGATGCGGGCGGCGGTTATTAGCATCTTGGCTAAATCTTCGCTTCTTACCCGCGTCAGGTCAATGGTTTTCAGTATGGCGGCGTCTTGTGCCAATTTAAGGCCGCGGGCTTGCGCCGCGTTGGTTTTGATTTGGTGGGCTTGCTTGTCGTGATACGCTTTTACCTCGCCTAGTGCCCGGTGCCGTTCGTCGGCCCATTTCACGACGAACGCGGCCGGCACCGATTCGCCGGCCGCTTTTAGTCCCGCGGAAAACTTGGCTTCTACTCGGTCGCGGTCCAGCTTGCGGCTATTCGCTACCGCGATAAGGGCGACGGTTTCCAATGCATCCAGGCGCTTCAAGATTTGGGCGCCGGCTTCGCTTTCGTAAATCGGGCGGACATTAGGCGAACACGCGGCAAGCGGGAGCGCAAGACCTAAAAGCGTTAGTAGCCTAATGCCGCCCATTGGTACGCCCTTTTATTTGGGTTGAAGTGTCGGCCGCTTGGGCGGCTAGTTCGGTTTTATAGTCGCGCACGGCTTCCAATACGCCGGAATCTTCAAGGGGTGTATGGGCGCCGTTTATCCGGTCGGTGATTTTCTTGGCTTTCGCTATCGCGTCGGCCGTTAGTTTATCCAGTTCCGCCCGCGTCGTCGGTGTCGTCATTATCTAACCCCTTCGAACGTAGAAGCGCGTCTAAAGTGCGGTTTGTGTGTAGCAATAGTTCCGCGTGTCTTTCGGCTCGGTCGTTGCTTTCTTCCCGCCATGCCGTTTGTAGATCTTGCGTGGCCTTGGCGTGTTTGTTGGATTGCGAAGCCGTCTGTATGGCGTGCGTTTCGGCTTGTTCGGTCAGCCGCTTGTTTAGGTCGCGTATGTGGAAAGCCATACGGGCGATTACGCCGGCTAAAGATATAACTACAGTAGCCAGCGCCGCGATTATTTGGCCTTCGGTTATCCCTGTCATGGCGTGGGCTATGTATCGCCACGGGTTACGCCGTTGGGCCGTGCGAAATCCGCGACACGGTTAACCGGTTCCGGTTCTTCTTCGGTGGCTTCCGGCTCGGGTTCTTCTTCGGTGGCTTCCGGCTCGGGTTCTTCTTCTTGGGCGCCTACCATATCCCATAGGGGAATAATCGGGCCGGCACCGTCCACGGGCACCATACAGACGGCCAGCGTAAACCCGCGAACGTGTAGCCCTTCTAGCCCCGGCAAAAGCCCCTGCATGGCGCCGCGGGCGCGGTCGATGTACGCGACACGGGCGGCGGCTAGTTCGGTTTCTTGTGTTGCCGTGTTCATTAGTCTTCGCCCCTTTTCGCTTGGCCGCGGCTATGGCTATACCCGGCGCTCGCCAGCGCCGCCGAGAGTAGCCCTAGCCCGCGCATGATTTGGCCGGCGTCTGAAAACGCGCCGGATGCCATTATGAAACCCACGGCGGCCGCCGCGACCGCTAGCCAAAATTCCGTAGTCTGGTATCCCGGCTTCATATTTATAGCCTCCCGCCAGTCGTAAACCTGACCCCCGACACGGCCAGGGTCCATATTGTCAGGTCTTGCGCTGGTGTGCCGTCGGCGTCTAGCTCCAGATACAGCGCGACCGTATCTCCCTCGTAATAGTCCGCGATGGAGAAGGGGCCGAAGTCCATCGTCAGCGGTCTATCTGTGACCGCTCCCGTGGATGTCGCGACAGTCTCGGTCAGGGCGGCTTTGCTGGTGAGGCCCTCGGCGTCGGTCGCCGCTCGGGCGACGGGAGTAGCCCCGCCCGCACTGTCTGCGATCAGGATACCGCCCGCGCCAAGGACCAGCACCGATAGGATCACGTCCGCTGCGGCAGTAATAGGGCTACCCCCGGCGAGGGAATACGTCAGGCGAAACGTCAGGCCGAATGCCGTACACAATCCGTCTGGCAAGCTGAATTGGAAACTGATGGAGTCGCCATTGCCATTGAGGAGGCCCTTTTTGATCTTGGCTGTCCAACCCGTAGGGACACCGCCCGATCCTACCGCGATGTTAGCATCGGCGGCCCCTCCCCCCGAAATCTCCCCCCAGACATTACCGATCCCGAAAAGTTCGCTACTCCACTGAGCGAGCCCTCCCGCAGAAATCTGGCCCTGCTGATTCGTAGTCACGCTTGACGGACGCAGGCGGCAACGCTCGAACACGGGCGAGGTCGTTATCGTCGTCGCGATCCTGACTCGCATCCAGTATCCCGCCGTACCATTGATCGTAGTCTCGACCCACGTAGTATCTGGGCCTATGCCTGGCCGGATAGTCTCGGTGCTGCTCGCCCGTAGGAACACCGAATTTGCGTATCGGTATTGATTTTCCGCCTCGACCGCCATCACACCAACCTCAACCCAGGTCGCCGCTGCCGTCTGCACCTCAAATATGAAGTTGCCTCCCCCAAGGACTGCGGCAGTGGTTTGGTCTAGAGTAATGCCCCAATGCTTAAGCGCGGTGCCGCCCGCATCAGTGCGCGAGGTACACCAGGCAATCGAGTGGCCGGCGGTTACTCCCTGAAATGAGAAGGTCGAACTGGACCGACTGGCCGCTGCGGCACTGACATCGGTCAATGTGCCCCCGTCGCTACTGGGGCTGGCGGTCCCATCGGTCGTGAGGACGACCTGACCGTCACTGTAGGGCGACCCTTCCCCGACCGCCAATCCAGAACCCAGCTCTGGAAATCCTGTCGTGAGATCCGCACCAACGCTCCGCACCTCGGCATTCCGCCCCGCAGTTTGCTCCTGATGGAAACTTGCGGACAGTTCCATCGTCGTGATGGCTGCCGAAGGAAACGAGAACAGCGGCTGCACTGTTGTACCGCTCACGGTCAAGGTCGTCCCGGTCCCTGCCAGCGCAGGGTCTACTAGCAGGCTTGCCACTGTCGCATCGACACGCCCGCCAATGATAATAACCGTCACCCCGTCCGCTGTGATGTGCCCCCCGATGGCGGCTGTCCAGTTCGGGGAATAGATGATGCAGGTCGATGTCCCCGCGACATGGATACAGTCACCAACATTGCTGTTGCCTATGTTGTGGCCCTGTCCCTGGAATCTTCCCGTTCCCTCGGTCAACACCACATTTGCAATCGTGCCCGCGCTCTGTGGGACATGCACGTCATCGAGGGCCAGGACCGCTGCGTCCACGCGCAGCAGGTTCTCCAATCCACCCCCCTCGCAACGGATGTTCCCACCGACAACCTTGCCCGCGCCGGTCTTATAGATTCCGTCGCCTGATCCTGTCGCCCCATCTCCCCGCAGGTCGAGATCGTACACCGTCCCGGTGCCCGCGCTATGGGACACACCAGCCAAGCTAGCTGTCGTCGGACAGAGGATTTGAAAGCCCTGCAAATAGCCCCCAGCCGAGAGGGTGATGATGTGGGCGACCGCTGCGGCATCTCCCACGATAGTCGTCCCGAAGCCTCCTTCGGAGATCAGAGACACCCCCGCCGGAACTGTCAGGCCCGATTCTGCATAGGTGCCTGGGCGGACCATCACGATGTCACCGGACGCCGAAGCAGTCAGCGCTGCTCCAATGGTCAACCACGGCAAGTCGAAGCGGTTGACCGCTGCCGTGCCGTCATTTCCTGCTGTGTCCACCCAGGTGACGTTTGTTGTTGTCAGCCCTCCACCGCCCACACCGCTTGCCGCCGCGGTCAGGCGCCCCGCCGCGTCTACCGTAATATCCGCGCTAGTGTACGATCCGGCGACAACGCCGCTTGCCGCAATAGTGGGGTTTGGGTATGTGCTTCCGGCCAAATCCCCACCGGCCGGGCCGCTCGGGGTTCCGCCGGCGGTAAGGTCTACGACGGTTCCGGCGTCGTTTTCGGTCTTTAGCTTCCCGTCGGCGCTATCGAAGAATAAATAATGCCGACCGCTTGGGGGTACCGGGGGCGTCGTTTCTTCTTGTAGTCTTATCCGGCTCATAATTCGATTACCAGTTGTGTATTTAGCGGGTCATCACCTTCTAAGCGTAGTTCGGCGTCGTCGCCGTCTACCGTCAATTGGCCGAACACCGCCCAATGTTGACCCTCAAGAACTACTTGTATCGTTTCGACTAAATCCCGCGCCGGCCCGCCATAGTTAGACACGATTACCCCCAAACCCGCCAATTAGACGAAGCGGCAAAACCCTTTAACGTGACCGATCCATGAACGCTTATTATATCGTAAAAGGGGTCATTGTTGATAAATTGGCCGCCGACAGTGCTAGGAATGATCCGAACCCGCCGGGCGCCGCCCGCGCCCCCGTACTTGATAAACTGCAATTCTAGACCGTCGGCCGTGGCTAAATCGGGCAACTCGATAACGTAAAAGGCGGCCGGGCCGAACCCGTTAAAAACTTCAAACGCCCGTACCGCGGGGTCGGCGTTTAGGTCGATTACATAGGGCGTCGGGTGGCTTACGTTGTCCAGCGCTACGGGCGGGTATTTTACGGCGGTTTGATGGCAAAATACGCCGTTCGGTTCTTGATTGTAAACGGGGATAACCCCGCCCGATGCGTCTATGGCGGTGGCTTGTAGCGAATCGTCGGCCAGTTGCTCCCATGCGAACCCGTTTAGCGGGCGCCCCGGTGCGCCGACGCTTCGCCCGATTTTGCGGGCGATGGCGAAACAACTATAAGCCAGTTGTAGCGTCGATTTTGTAAGGGAGTCGAACAGCTTGGCCGGCATTGCGGCGTCGTCGTATAGCTGTTCTACGTCCAGTTGCGCCGGCGCGAAAAGTAAACCGCCATCGCCAGCGCCCCCGACATATCGGCCGCTCGGGCCGTCGGTGCGGCGATAAAAGCGGCTTTTGCTCGGTTCGTAGGCGCCGAAGGTAAGAAGCCGCCATACCACCGGCATGGATAGCGATTCGTAATCAGCCGCCCCGCCCGTTTGGGCGGTGTACCGTAGATCGCGGGTGGTTCGTACTTGCGGCTTCCCGTAAGCGCTATTTAAGCCCATGTCTAGATGTGTAGCTAGCCCGGCCCGCGGGTTCGGGTGCATGGGGTGGCGGTCGGCGGGGGTGTCACTAACTACCGCCGGCCGCTGATTATCTCGGCTACCGTAGTAGTCTTTGTAGCCTTCGTTCCAATCCCCGAAAGGGTCGGGGCCTTGCCACGTATCCGGGGGTTGTACGGGCGTCGGTGGCAATAACCCCCGGTGCCGAATCATGCCGGGCGGTTGTTGTATCGGTGGGGGCGGTGGCGGGGGTGGCGGTGGCGGCGGTGGCGGTGGGCCGCCGCCGTTCCATATTGGCGGTATAACTTGAATGGGCGGCGGTGTAATTGGCGGCCGGTATGGCGGCGTTGGGTCTTTCCACGGCGTAGACGAAACCCACCCCCAAATACCAGCTTTAAAGCGCAAGTGGACATTTACCAGCGTATCAAAATCGGCGCCTTCATTTTCGCCGCGCCCTTCGAAGCGTAGCGGGCCATCGGCGGCGCCCGGCCCGGTGTCGCCGGTTTGATGAAATAGCGCAATGGTGGAAAAGTGCAACGGCAATAGCGGCAAACCGTCTACCGTCGTTCCGATCCGGTGCGGGTCAATAGCGCCTTGCCCGGCCGTAAAAGGGCCGCCGCGCTCGGTACTAGACCATAGGGCGATCAATTCCCCGCCACCTAGACCGCCCTTCCGCACTTCTTCCTTTATCCCACCAAGCGGGTCCACGTCGCCGGGGATCGTTTGCGTTATGTCGTCTATTCGTTTGGGGTCTATAACCCGGCCCACGCACATACCAAAGCTACCGGGGCCGCCGGGGCTTTCGGTTAGACTCCACGCTAGATTATACCGCCCGGTTACCGTATCCACCGACCGGCCAAAACCGAACGTACCCACCCGCGTCGGTTGCCGGGATAGCCCATCGTCTTTCGGCATATCCGGCCCAAGATCGCCCGTTACACGCCAAGCGGTGTCTAAGTGTGCTTTTATCTTTTTATCTAGCCGGCCCTTTTTGTCGATGTCATACACCCACGTAGAGCAATCGCTAGCGTCTTCGTTCCGCCAGTGCGCTACCAAGGGGTCATAAGCGGAAAAGGCTAGGGGTATTTGTTGGTCTTCGCGTTGCGCGTCTAGGACTATAAGCGGCACGCCCGCGGCTATCTTGTCGGGGCCGCCCGGCCATACGCTAACCCCCAATTCGGCAAACCGGGAGTCTACGGCCCACGTTTCATCGAAAACGGGAAGCGCCGAACCGAAATTGTCCAGAATGGAAACCGACCCGCCCCCGCCCGAACCGCCTTGGAACCCGAACCGGCCGACGCGGGTATTTATTCCGTAGGGCTTTCCGCTTGGGTTTTTACTGTTCGCGCTAGTGCGGGTTCGGATCGGCCGGGAAGATACCGCCGGCCACGCGCCCCACCGCCACTCACCGGTAGGCCGAACCCGCGGGTTACCCGTGGGCCAGTAAATGCCCGATGTAATGCGGCCCCTAAATCGGTCGTCTTCGACGTGTTCGTTTAAGTCGCCTATATGGTCGTCATACCCGATAAAGCGAAGGCCAATAGGCGTCAGCCGCCGCATGGTATCCCACCCGGCCTTTACAAAACTATGGTCTTGTAAAACAAAGGCTTGGTCAATGCCTACTATTCCGCCTTCATTGCTCATTTGATTAGCTTTAAGTAGATTTTTTGGGTGGCGTTGTCGAAGAATGCGACGATATCTAAAGGCGGCAATGTGGCGCGGGTCTGTAGCCTAGTGCGGGCCGTACCGTCGGGCCGTACCGTGTGCGTTACGGTATCAATAGCCCCTTCGGGTATCCAATGCGAATTAAGGGGAACCGATTTAGCGCCTTGATAGCGGTTCCCTTCGCGGCGGAAGATTTGCAGCGCTTTAGCCAAGGCAAGGCGCTTTAGGCTGGCCGCTTGAATGTTGTTATCACCTAAGTTTACGATGTCGCCGCGCCGGGCCAATTCTTGTAGGGCGGCTTGGGGGTCGCCGGCCCGCAAACCGAAAACGGTTTCGATTAGCTTAGCGTTGGATCTTGCGCCGGGGCCATCGTCTAGCCAACGAATGCGGGCGGTTGCTTCGGGCGGCCGTACTCGAACGGTTCGCGTCGGCCCTTGTGCCAAATGCCCGCCAAGGTCTACGCCCTTATCTTGTGAATCTACGGCGATAGAGAAAAGCACATTACCCGGAATGGCCGTTAGGTAAATCGCCATGCGTTGCGGGCGTACTAGGCTAACCGGCTTTTTTAGCCGGGTTTTGGCATTAAACACAACATGCCCCGACCCGGCCCGCAAATCGCCCACGGGAACGTCGCTTATAATGCCGGGGAGGGTTATCTGTTCATCGCCCCAAGGCGAAGTAGTCATGTCTACTCTGATAACGCCTTGGTCGCCGTCATAAATGCGAACGTGTGCGGGCATCGGTTGCGTGTCGGCGTTCGGGTTCTTGCCGGCGCCGGGAAAGCCCTTGTGATTCGTCGCCCACGCCAAGCCTTTGGCGGTCTTGCGAAACCACCGGCCGCGTTTGGTCGGGATGCTACACCAATCGCCATAAGCCCGCGCCGGGGCGCGTTGCCCTTCTACCGGGTCAAGCGTGGCTACCAAGTAGTCTCTTAGCTCAAGGATATTATCCATCCATTGCGAAGGGATTTGAAAGCCTTGACGGTACCACCCCTTCAACGTGCTTATACGATGCGCCCATACAAGATTCTTTTTGCTTGGCGGGATGCGGTTTAATAGTCGAAAACTGGCCCATAGCGTATCGTTGCGCGGGATCATAGCCCGATCTAGATGTTTGAAGGCCACCCCCTTTGGGAATAGCCCTTGCCCGTCGGACCACAGTTTGAGTAAAACACCGATCCCGGTAAATGTGCCGGTCGCTAGCTTTTGCGGCCCTAATACGAAGTCGGGAATGGGCGCGACGTTGGCCGCGACACGCGGCACCGGCCCGAATTGCGCCACCGACCCGGCCGGGAATTGGTCGGCCGTATCAAAGCGCAATTCTGATTCTATCGTGAAAAGAACGCGCACCAACGCGGGCACGATATTGGCATAATCTACGGCCGCGGCGTTACCTTGCGACCATTCGCCGGCGCCCGCCGTGCCGTGAATCTTAAAAGTGCCATCGCCTAATATCTTTTCTTCGGCACCGGATAGCCACGAAAATACATATATGCGGCCCTTCGGCCCAACAGTGATATCAAACCCCGGAACATGGGCCAGCGCTTCCCCGATTGCGCTAGCGCCGTCAAGATCTAGAATTACGTCTTGAATGGGGGTTACTTGTAGCAACCCTTTGAACTGGATATCTAGCGCGGCGGTCGGGTCTATGTCTTCGATTACTTCGGTTAGAAAGTCTAACGGCTTCCAATCGGCACCGGTGCGCGGCTGGCGGCTGAATCGGGCGTAACCCTTGATCGGCGTTACTGTCTGCTTTAGCTTTTCTTGGAATTCGCCGCGCCGTTCGAACCCGGTACGCCTAGAAAGGTTGTATACGCGGTATTTCCATTCCCAAGACCACCAAAACCGGCGATCCGCTACGTATACCGTTTCGCGGCCGGGCCGCACGCCGGGCACCGAATACAAGACGCTTAGGGCTTCCCACGTATCATTGCCAAGCTGCAATTTTGATTTTAGCGGCTTGCCGTTCCGAACGACGGTTAGCGCGTCGGCCGTAGCCATATCGAAGGTGCCGATATATGGCGTTACGCCGGTCGTCATTTGCCAAGTCGGAGAAGATGTTAGCGCAATGGGGCGGCCGTCTAGTTTCGCTAGGGTCGTCATTTTAGCTAGTTCGCGTGCCTAACGCCCGCCGCGGCGGTTTCGGCGGCACATATTCAACGTACCAGATTTGCACGGCCACGGTGTCTACTGCCGTTGTCGTTTTGGCGTCGGGCGCCTTTCCTGTCGTGCGCGGCTTGGCCGTCGTCGTTGTGATGGGGATAGACCATTTACCGCCCTTCGCGCCGCCCGGCGCCCGGCCGATTGTGCCCGGCGGGAATAGGGCTTCCGCTAAATCAAAAGCGGATTGGCTAACGAAAACGCCGGGTTTGTATTCCGTAGACCCGCGGGGTATCACCTTGCCGATCACTTCGGCGCGTTCGGTAATCGTGCGCCGAAGGGTCGCCGGCCCTAGTTCGCGCAAACGGCTATACGGGTTGCCGGTGCCCATTGGCGTTAGCACTTCGCCGGGGTCGTCGTGTATTTGTACGTCTACTTCGTAAGACAAGATGTTACCCGCGCCGTAGACAATAAGCGTTAGCTCGGCGTTTATTTCGTTGTCGTACCAGATTTCAGTATCCGATTCGGTTTCAATCGCTACGCTTGTCGCCTTGTACTTGTCCTTTACTGTTTTTAGGATAAACGGCCGTATTGTGCCGTCGTACAGCCCGACTAGATCGGTTTCTACGTCTACGTCTACTTCGGTGGAATACGACGCCGTTATACGCTGGACACGCGACACGGCCACGCCGGGCGAATCGCCGCCCGAAAGGTCGGCAACTCGGGTTGTATTCAATGTTGGGGCTACAATGGCCGCGTGATCCGTTACGCCGGTGGCTTGCGGAAAAATGATTTTCTTTAGCGTACGGGTTGCCGTAAGGATTGTGTTTGTGTCGTTTATCTCGGTTACGGCTTCGCTAGTTGTGTCAAAGAAACCGCCGCCGAGTAACGCGATAGCCGCGGATACGTCGCCCGCGATACCCGATAAGTAATTGTCGTATGCGGAATCGCCTACGCTGGCGCGGTATTCCACCCGCAAATCAAAATGCAGTACTCGGCTACCCGTGTAGCGGGGCGTTAATGTGCTGTCGCGTTGTTCGCTATCGGCGTACAACGTGGCGGGAAGATCCATTACCCAAGTAGCGGTAAAGAGTGCCGCCCGGCCGCCGTCGTATTGGATCACGCCGGGCTTGGATAGCGTCGGGTCTTGATTAAACGCAAGCGCGATGGTTGTACCGCCGGCGGGGTCAAAATCGTGTAACACGGTTACGCCGTCGGCAATTACTAGCCGCGCCCGCGGCGTTTGTAAGGCCGTGCGTAGCGGGTCGATTTTGGTCTTGAAATCGGCCGCGCCGGGGTCGCCCCGAACGATAAAGGTACAAGATGCCGTGGCTTGGTCGGCGCCGATTTCGACACTATAGGGCGGGTCGCCGTGTAGGATGTAATCGGACGAAGCGCCGCCGATTACAAAGCCGCCGTAGGTAAACGAAAGCGTGCGGGCTATCGGCGCCGTCATTTTGTAACCTTCCTAAGCCAATCGGTTAGCTTCGTTAAAAATGCGCTATCTTTTAGCAGGACGGCCGCCAATTCTCGCGCCAATACCGTAGCGGTTTCCGCATTAGCCAACAAGCGCCGGGCGCTTTCTTCGTCCGAAAACGTCTTTTCTATATCCTTGTCGGCGCTGGTAATGGTTTCTCCGAAATCGTAGGCGCGGGCCACGGCCGCGGGGTCTTTCTTCAAGGCGTCAAAGATGTTCCCGCCCGCGTTGTTCAAGTCGGTTACCAGGTCGTTAACGTCCCCAATGCCGCTAATAGAAGCCGCGAATTTTGTTTGCATGGCCCGAATAAGGGCCGCGAATTCTTCGACGGGAACCCCGACTATTCGCCCCAATTCGGGGCCAAGGGCTTCGCGTATCCCTTCTTTTATTAGCGGGTCGAATGTGGCGACCAATTGCGCCGCGGCAATGCCGGCCGCGATGATAGGGCCGCGGCTCAGTATGGCGCCGGCTACGCCCCCGCCCAACCCTTGCGCGGCACCGGCCACGGCGCCGGGCGACCCGGCACGACCGGCCGCGCTAACGGCACGACCGGCCCGCCGGCCGATGCGTTGCCGGCGTTTCCTGGCATCGGCAACTTTCCGCCGGTCGTCCCTTGTTTGCTTGGCGCGGTCGGCTTTTGCTTCGCGCCGGCGTTTAGCCGCGCCACTTTCGGCGGCCGGCTCGGCGCGGGCTTTTTGGTCGCGGGTCTTGTCTAGCCCTTCCAGCTTTACGCGGATTCGCGCAACTTCGACCATTACAGCGCAACCGTGATAGTGGCCGCCCGGCTGGCGTGTTGGTCTACAAGCGGCGAAGCGCGGATTTCGTCGTAGACGGCGAACAAGGAATAGCTAAACGTGCCGGCGCCGGGTGAATCGCTAACGCTTGTTGCCAGTGTGCCTACCGGAACGTCGGCGCCGTCTGTAATCGTAGCGGGTGGCGTAGCGCCGGCCGCACGCCGCAAAACTTGCCGGTTTTGATTCCATGCACGGCCCCAACCGGGCGCAAGATCCCACGCTAGCGAAGCCGTGCCGCCGCCGCTTCCGGCGTCCCTTAGTTCGCATGGGCCGGGATAACGCCTTACGCTACCGGCGTAGCTTTCCATTTCGAGAGTTGCCAACATAACGTAGCCGAACCGCTGGCTACGGCTCGGGCCAATCATGCGGGTTTGAATGTTCGAGATTTCCAGCCCGTCAATCGTTAGGCTGGCTTGCTCAAACATCGCTTCTAGAAGTTCTTCTATTTCTAGAATGCCGTACCCTTCTATAGTCGTGGCGCTTCGGATAAAGCCGACGGTGGCCGCTTCGCCGGTCGCGTCACCCATTACCGACACGCCGTATAGACAAGACCAAGCGCACCGTTTCCGGTGTTTGTGTTCGGAATCGGGGAACTTGTCGCCCGGCCGCACGATAAAAAACGGCATAGCCGCGCCGATTTCGTCGGGTAAATCGCCGTCGTCTTTCGCCACGCCGCCGCTAATCCAAGTATCTTGGAACACCGGGGCGCCGCTTGGAAGCGTCAACACGCTTTTAGCCATGTAGGCGATTTGCCGGGCTTGCTGGTAGCGGTTCACGCTACGCCCCTTTGTAGGTTGGCGGCGTGTTGGCGTACGGCATCGGGTAAAACGTCGTCAGGATGCAATGCGTACCCGTGTACGATGTCGAAGGCTTCGGCCAATAGGTCGCGTTCGTCTTTATCTAGCCGCAAGGCTTCCCCGACGGTCGGCCGCACGCCGACTTTGTGCCATAGAATGGCGGCTTCTAGTAGCACGTCCCGCAGTTCTCTGTTCTCTTTCGGGATTTCCGCAAGGCTGGCGAATTCGTATAGCATTTCAGGCGTCTAGTTTCGTCAATTGATCGAACAAGGCTATACGGCCGGTGCTATCGGGCAACCCGGTAAAAATGGCGGGGATGCCCCACCAATCATCGTTAGAATACAGAACCTCAGCCGTCGGCCGCGGTGCGCCGGCCGCATTATATACAATTAGGGCTTGGCCGTCGCATTCATCATCGGGAACGGCTATTAGCAGTTTGCCGGCCCGACCGCTTCGTAGTTCGCCGCCGGGGGTCGCGCTAATCGTTATTCGCCGGCCCGACGTATCGGGGAAAAGTTCCGCAAACGCGGGCGCGTTGACTTCCACCAATCGACACCCAAGGCTAAGGCTTTGGGCTTGGTCCATTTGATCCCAAACCATGCCGCCAAATTCTTCTGCCACTATATCGCCGGTTATCAATACCAGTTCTACCGATATCTGTTCCCATAGCCCTAATGGGATTCCGCCATACGGCCAAATTCCGCTAGCCAGCCCGCCTATAGTCGGGTCGGCCACAATGTACCCCTGTAGCCGGCGCTGCAACTGCACGCGCTCTTTTACTTCGTCTAGCGTCGTGCTACTCGATAGGGGCGGGAATGTGCTGGCCATTATATGCGCTCGGCTTCTTCTTCGACGGTATCGGCTAGCAACCGTTCTAGTTCTTGATTAACCCCGATAAACTGGCGCGTTTCTAGTTGCGTTACAAGTTCGGTCTTTTCTAGCAACGCCGATAGTTTATCACGGTAGGGGGCGCCGGCGTCGGTATTGATATACGCGGCAATGTTCGATTTTGCGCCGTCGGTTACGGGTTGGCGGCTTTCCAGCCCGAAGTTATGCAACGGGGCGTATTCAGCCGCGGCGCCGCCTACGCCGATTTCTACGAACGGTTCGCCGCCCGTGGCCGAAATGGTTTGGGTTTCTATCGACTTTTCGAGTAGCCCGGTATCCTTTAGCGCGGGTTTGTTGATAAAGCGCCGATCAAGGGGCGCGGTTGCGCCGCGGTTGAAATCGGCAAGGGCCCCGGCTACGTTTAGGATCGGCGCCGGGGAACCGGGATACCGCACCGGCCAGATTTCCGACCCGAACCGTTGCAGCTTGAAAGCCAGTTGACTATAAGAAACGGCGACTTGGCCCAACACTTCCAACAAATCGCCGGGGTCTTGTATCAACCGGTCTATTTGTTCTTCGGTCGCCAAGGTAGTTACTCGGGCGCATTACGTAGGTTGCCGTCGGGGATAAGATCATCAAGCGGCCCTTCAAATTCTTGGTGTTCTTGGTAACGCGGAACCTTCGGCCGCATGCCGAAAGACGTTTGCGGCGTTATTCGGTTGTTGTGGGTCGTATGGCGGAATGTGGCGTTGATTTCTTTTAGCCATGCCGCGTAATCGTCGGCGCCGCTTGTTTCTTGTTTGCGCCGGATTAGCCACAACTGCACGCCGCGCACCGTTAGCGCAATGTGTTGCGCGTCGGTTTCGTCAAAGGCCACTTGCGTATATGTAAGCCAATCGGCGGTTACATCGGTAACGCCTAGTTCCAGCATTACGTCGTCCACGGCGGCCGGTGACACTGGCGCGTCGTTGGTCAAATTTGATAGCACATTAAGCGCCACCCGCGCCTTCACGGCATCACCTAAAATTGACATTATGGCGGTTCCGGTACGTTATTGCCTACCGCAACGTGCGGCATTTGTCGGCTGTAATGGTCTACTACCATTTCTTGGATATAGGCGGCGGCCCCGACGGTATCCGTAACCTTGAAGAAATCGCCAAGCCCATTATCTACGGTGCCGGCCCTAAATGGGATTTGGCCGGGTATCAAACCCCATTGGTTCCCGTCTACCGGGATAAGATTGCGCCAGATAAAATCATCTAGATAGACGCCATCCGACGCCAGGGTAGGCGTAACAGTAATAACCACTTCTAGGGCTTCTTCCGCGAAGTTGTTGTAGTAGGCGTCCGAAGTGTCGTTACCCGTGCCGGCCGCGCCAATAGTGCCCGGCCATTGTGTTACCACCCACCCGCCACTTTTGGCTTTTGTGGCCGTACTGGAAACCGACCCGATATCAACAGCAACGGTTCCCGTCCATGCGCTTTTAGGCTTGTGCGCGATTTGTGAGAAGAACGCCAGAATTTTAGACAACCCGATGGCGTTTAAGTCGATGCGTTGGGTTAGCGTTACCGCGCCGGCGCCGGTGTAGAGCAAAGAAAACCGTTCTTCGTCGCCGCGGGTAGGCGGCCAATAAATGGCCGTCGGATCGGTCAAGCCGCTTTCAAAGCTGAAATCAGCGATTGTTCCGGCGCCGCCGATTTCCCAACCGGGGATACTATCCGGGCTTGCTTCGTCGCCGCCCGGCGTATCAAACCCGCCGTTAGTGACTAGCCCGCCTTCGTCGATTTCACCGAAAGCGGTAAGGTTAGCCGACAACCCCGATCCTAGCCGCTCGGCGCCCGAAGGGTCTACCGGCTCGGCCAGCATAAGGAAGATTTCCTGATTTCGAATCGCGTTGGTGTTCGCGTCTTCGACACAATAGAACTTTTTGGTTTCAGGCGCCGTGTTCGTCTGGATTTCTTCGCCTTGGTCGTTGACCGTAACCCGGAATAGCTCACCGTCACCAATAGCGGCCGTCGTTTCGTCGCTAAGGGTCGGCGTCGGTGCCGCGGCCAGCGTAAGCGACCGGCTAAGAACTGTAAGCGGGGGCGCGGCGATAGAACGCCAATACTTGATAGTCCCGCTGATTTGATCCTGTACGCTGGCCGTTTCGGGTTCGCCGGCAAGCCGCCCCCATCGGGCAAAATGGGCGCCTAGCGCGTCGGAAAATCCGCCGGTGCCGGCGGCGATATAATCGCCAATGTCGGCGCGGTCGGCGCCAAGGCCGCTTGCTACTTCGTCGGCGCGTTCGGCAAAAAGCAAATCAAGCGCGGCTTCCTGAAGCGCGGGGTACGTCGTTTGTAGCCCGCGCTTGAACTTATACACCGCTGCTAGGGCGGTCATTTCCGCGACTAGTCGCGCTTCGGATGCGGCCGGCATGGGTTCCCCTTACTTTTCGCGTACGGCGTCGGCGGCCAGTTGCGCCCGCGTGGCCGGGTGATTTGCGGCTTGTTCGAGTAGATCGGTATGGACTTCGCCCGGCGTTTTCGTTCGCTTTACTGTCAACTTTAGCCGGCTAAGGATTGCATCGGGAATAGGCGCCAATGTCGGCGGCATGCGGATAAATTTGGGGCCGGCGCAGTACTTCGGTTTCTCGGCGGCCGGTAGCATGTAAATATAACAGGCTACCGGGTGGTCGGTCTTGTCTTGGCGGTACGTAGAAACCATTTTTTCGAGTTGCCGCGACCATTCTTCAGATTTGCTATTAAGCACAATCCGGCGGGATTTCGGCCCGTTGCCGATCATACGTACGACCAATTCGTGGGCGTGTTTTTCGATCAATTCGATTTGATGCGGCAAAAGGTATTGAACGCATCCCATAGTGCGGTTGCGAATCATCGTAAGGCCGCCGCCCGGCGGGTCGCTTACCACTTCGGAAATACGCGGGAAAGCTACCCCGCCCACCGTGAAATCAAAACGGGGCGAAAGGTCGGAAACGCCGACCCAATACGGCGCGGCATTAACCGGCACGTTGTCAAAATCTGGCAAGTCGATTGCTTCGGCCATCGGTCTAATTCTCCCTATTGGGGTAAGTGCGCCGGGGGCCGCCTATCAAGGCGGCCCCCATATAGTAGGGCGTTAGCTTAGGCCGTGCCCTTGATGCCCATAACGGGCAAGTTTTGGCCGAAGCCGGACCACTTCTCAAAAATCATTTCCTCTTCGCCCTTCTTGGCGTGCGCCGGCGAATTCGTATGATCGAAGAAGTATTCCTGCAAGGCCATAGCTTGATGCTCGAACATGAACGGGATTCTATACCCCTGCAAGAAGCAATAAATCTCGGTTGCGACGGTAAGCCGTGGCGTACCCCACAACTGAATATTGATACCGCTATCTTGAAAGATGTTCGAAATGCTGGCGTTTGATGTGGCCGAAGACGCCGCAAAGGGTTGCGTTTGCAGGTTGAAGGCTTCGGCCGCCGCTTCGTAGATCGAAATCGGGTAAACAATCAAAATTCCCCGCTCGACTTCGCCGGCTTCGTGGATCGGCTCGCCTTCGGTCGGATCAAGAAACGATAGAAAGCGCGGGATAATCCCGCCCATAACCGCCGACCTAAACCCGGTTCCCGTTGACACGGTAAGACCGGAAACAATGTTGCCGTCCGTAACGCCGAAGCGGTCGGCGCCGGCGCCGTCAACGGTTGAAAACGCGCCGACGCCATCGGGCGCAAGAAGCCCGGTGGACGGCAAAAGCCTATCGTCCACGGTGCCGGTTACTTGCTGGAAGAAGACGCGAACGGGGTACGTCGCAAAGCGCTTGCCGGCGTATTGGGCGTCGGATTTCAAGTCGCCAAGGTTGCCGAGTTCCCGATGCATCCGGTTGTACTTGACGGCCGACGTTTGGCGCCGGTTCTCGGTCGTGAAGGTCTTATACCGATAGGTCTTGCTATCGGGTTCCTCGCCCCACGGGGTATCCGACGGCATCGGGGCCGGCTCGTCGTAGCCCCACAATTCTTGTAGGTTATCCGAAGGGATACCCATTTGCATAACACCTTGAAGGCGGCTTTGCTCGCGCTCTACGTCCATGCGCCACGTATCCGCCATATCTTGGCGAATAGCACGCTTCAAGGTTTCCTGTGCCATAACGGGCGCTGGCATCGTTTCTAACTCCTAAATAAAGTTCGGTTGTGTTTTGCTCGGGGGTCGAACCCTTGCCACCTATACCCGTTATTACGGCGCGGTGGGATGTGCCAGCCGTTCGAAGCGGTCGAACATAACGACATCAAAAAGCGAACCCCTTAGCTTAGTTGTGCGGCCGAGGGGGTATTGGCCGGTGGCCGCGGTAAGCGTAAGATCCGCAAGGTTATCTGTCCCGACGGCCAGATATACGTACTTGTCGATATGGGCCGCGGTACTGGCGCCGGCTACTGCCACGTCGCGCAACTCAAACTGCCCTTCTTCGATAACCACTTTGGGAACTTCAGGGGTTGCGCCGTCGTCGCCCGTAATTGCTTGCGGGCGCCCGCCGGCCGCGTCGGTCGTACCGTTGCCGGCATCGACGGCCAAGCCTAGCGGGATATCCCCGGCCGCGGCTGAAATGTCGGCTTCCGCGCTTGTCGGGTCCAGATACAGAAACGCGCCAAGGTAAGCGGTAAAGCCGCTTTCTACGGCATGGTGGCGAAGGCGGGTTTTGTCTTCGTCCCGCGACATGCGGAACGTGTTAAGGTTGGGTGCGGTCAAGGCCGCCATTTGTCAAATCTCCAAAAAAGACGATTAAGCCGGCCTTATCCGGCGGTTTTGTACTTTTCGCGCTGTTCGTCGGTTAGCGCAATCGCGCCGTTTTCCTCAAGTGCCCGCATAACGTGGCGCTCGGGGTCCAGACTGTAGCCGCTCTTTTTCATGGCTACGGCTTCTTGATACATCTTCGCGCCGGCGGCCTGGATTTCCGGCGAAAACTGGCGAAGAAAGGTAAGGGCTTCGCTCGATTGCGACGGCCGCGGCATAGCTTCGTCGTCAAATGACGCGGGCGGCGCGGTAGTAACCGATTTGCCGCCGGTAAGCTGGTACGCGGCGGATTTGCGAAGCCCCTTGATATAGGCGGCTAGCGCTGGCTTCCCACCGGTTTTCAAAGCGTGCGCGGCGTCGGCTTTGATTTCCTTCGGCACGAATCCGTAATTTGCCATGCCATTAGCGAACTTGACCAACTGGCCGGCTAGGCGGCCTTCGGTGCGCTCAGTTCTTAGCGCGGCTTCGGCCTTGCGGCGGGCGGCCCGCTCGGTTGCCAGCATTTGCGCCAGTTCCGACGCGCTATAATTGGCACCAAGCATAATATTTACTTCGTCTTCGTCTTCGTCGTCTTCGATTTCTTCCGCGGCTTCTTCCGCGGCTTCTTCGCCGCCGTCGTCTTCGCCCGGCACAATGTCGCCGTCGGGCATATCAAGAAGCGCCGTCAATTCGTCGTCGGCTTCAACGTCTACGGGTTCAAGTTCGGGAAGGTCCGCGGGCGGCGCGTCTTGCAGTTCTAGCGCGTCGTCGGTTACTTCTTCGTCTTCTTCCAAAAGGGCGGCGTCGTCAATATCGCCGGCGGCTTGCAGCATTCGCGCCATTGTCCCGCCCTTCGGGCCGGCTTCGCCGTGTGGCATGTTTCTACCCTCGTTACAAGCGTAAACAACGGCTTTGCCCCGCCGTGCTACCGCACGATACAAACCCGCCGGCGCCGTCTTGGCCGCGGCTTCGGGGTTGGGAACCTCTTTACCTATTGTAATCATAGGCAAGCGAAAATGGGGCGTTTGATCGCTCATAAGCGCCACGCCTTGCACTTCGTGTTGGGCGAAGTCGTACACTTCGGCGCTAAGATACGCCAACTTGCCCGCCCGGATATCCGCGTAGACGGCCGGCGGAACCCACCGCAAGAACCCGAACATCGTAGGCAGTTCTACGCCTTGGTATTTGTAGGTCTTTACGGCGTTGTAGGTAATGCGGCCGGCGTGTTCTCTGTCCACCCATCGGCCGTCGGGCGTCAAATGGTGCCCGATATGTAGCGGCGAGAAATACGGCCCATTCTTCGCCCGGTACTGGTTAAGCTCCACGGCCTTGTTTAGCCAGCCGGCGTCTACTTCAAAGACTTCTTCGCTACCGTCCGGGGCTTTCTTTACTACCGGGTGCGCGGGTAGGATCGGAAGCGGGCCAATGTCCCACGTTCCGTCGGCATTTTGCCGGGCGGTGTAATCGCCGCCGGGCATCGTTGTTTTTTTCGTCGTCGTCATAGGCTAGAAGTTCGGGTGTTTCACAAACCCCCGCGGTATTTTGGGGTTTGTTAGGCTCCGATCTAGGTTTCCGTGGGTGTCTATAAGACCTAGTGCGCGTAATTCGGCGCGGCTTACTAGCCTAACGCTACATCGGCAGTTGTAGCCATTAGGCGGCAAGATGTCAACCCAACCCGGCCAATCTGTAGCCGCCATAAATCCCTCTAGGGCCGCGTGATTCTCGGGGCTTCGCTGGCCGTCGCGTACGTCTACGTCCCCGGCGGTTACGTATTCCATCGCCGGGAAAGACTCCGACATTTGCCGCGCTTGGGCGAATTTGCCGCGGTTTATAGCCGTGCTAGTGTTGGTTCTTAGCACCGTTCGGGCGTACGACTTGGAGAAATCGTCGGATTCGTCGGCTATCAGTTCGGCTACTACTTCGTCGGGTACGCCGTCTACTATAGCTTGCTCTACTAGGTCTTTTACTCGCGCCGTTATGGTTTCATTTGGTGCGCGAGTAAGGGCAAATCCGGGGTTTACCGGATCGCGGTATATGGCGGCGACTTCTTCGGCCGTGTCGGCATCGACTACGCCGCGGGCTACTAGGTCGGCTATAGCATTGCGTAGCGGCACGTTCGGCAATTGCGGCTTAGGTCGGCGGGTAGGCACGCGCCCGGCCAGCGTTCGCCGCTCGGCGGCGCGTACTTGCCGGCGCCCCTGCAAATCGGCCAGCGTGTTGATATCGGCCGATACTTCGTCTAGCGCCGTGCCGGCTTCGGCTACAACGTCGTCGGTTACTTCGCCTACGGCCGCTTGCGCGGTCTTCAGGGTAAAGAGCCGGATAGCCGCTAGAAGTTGGGAAAGCCAGAACCGCATTTTATCGGGGCTTCACTTTCGGCGCTTTCGATACTAGGTAACGGGCCGCGGGCCATAAACCTACCAAGCGTTTATGGCCTTCAACGCCAAACATGCCGCTATGGTACTTTGTAACCGCTAACCCGTTTACGACATCGGCGCCGGATAGGTTAGACAGTAGCGTTACCATGCGGTGTAGGTCGGTTTCTACGGTATCGGGGAACAGTTCGCCGGGCATTACAGATTTAGCGGGCCGGGGCCGGCTTTCGTAAACGGGTGTTCGGTTAGTTCTCTAATGATGGCGGCACCGTTTAGCCCGTGTTCTGTCGCTAACCGTTGGAATTCGGCCAGCGTATCGGCGTCGTTCGCCTGAATCGCGGTAGCTACGTTCCTAACGACTTGCTCGGGTACGCCTTTTATCGCTGGCGGCCGGTTCGGTTGTTGTATCGGCGGCGCCGTCTTTGGCTCAAGTTTACCCGAAAGCAACGCGGCGGCCTTTGCTTTTAGCTCGGGGTCTTGGATCTTAGCTAGGATAGTTTCGGGCGGGTTCAATTGCACCAATTGCCGGCCGCCCGGCCCTTCCTTGTAGTCTTGTATAATCGCGTCGTGCCCTTTTGCGCGAAGCCATAGAGAAAATAACGGTGCTTGGTCGCCGGTCAGGAAGCCAACGTATAGATTACCTTCGCGCCCCATATCGAAATCAAAGGTTTCCTCTACATCGCGCTTTATCTGCTTTAGGTCGGCATCGCCCGCGATAACAACGGCGCTTTCAAACGGCACCGAGAAATCTTGGACGGTTCCCTCCTTACTGAATAACTCGGCAACGCCCCTCTCCAAGCCAAAATACCGACCGTCGCCTATAGACGACATACCGCCGCCAAAATCGGCGGCTTTGGCCGTACCCCGAAAGACTTTAGCCGTACCCGAATCGCCAGTTTTGACTGACCCTTTCGGCAATTCGGGGGCTTTGCCCTTCGCCGCGCTTTCCTTCTTGCCGCCTTCGCCACTGGCCGGGGTGCAACCGGTACTAGCCGCGGTTTCGCCGGGCTTACAGGCTTCGCCCGCGGCGAGCATTAGCGCCTTGGCTAGCGTGTCGAACCGTCGCATTACCGGCGCTTTTTTTTCTTGGCCGGCTTCTTGTTCGACTTGGCCGCCGGCTTCTCGGCTACTGGCGCTTCTTCGGCCACCGGCTCGGGCGCCGGGGTCGGCTCGGCTGGCGCTTCGGCCTTGGCCGCTGGCTTGGCTTTCTTAGCGCGCGCCTTGGCGTACTTCTCGGCGGCGATGCCGCAAGCCTTTTCGGCGTCTTCGCGGCATTCGAAGCCGTAGGTATTGATACCGTGTACGGTATCGCGTACGGCCAAATGGCCGCTACCCGTCGTGATTACTTTATGCGTGTCGGTCATTGGTTCGCCCCTTCGTCGGCGGGTTTCGGTTTGGGCTTCGGCTCGGGCCGCTTGCCTATGCCGCGTTGCGACGTGATATCAAGCGGTTTTGGCTTGGGTTTATCCTCGGGCATCTATACTAACCTCGATTACACGTTTACCATTTACGACCCGTTCGGACCAATTTGTAACCTTCAAGCCACCCGCGCCTAACATTACTTCTTGTTCTTCGCTAAACCGTTCGCCTTGCAAGCCGGGTAGAGATACGCCCCGGTCGGTGTTCGCGGTCATAACTACCGAAGTTAGCTCGGGGTCGGTTTCCAAGCCGGCAAAACTGGCCGCTTGTGCGCCGTCGCTAGTCCAACTAGAAGGTACGTCGTGGTCTAGCGTGCCGCCTTTTAGCATAGATACGAAGGCGTCGGTTTCTTCGCCGGGCCGTAAGGCTAGACCGCGTTGTATTGTGCCGGATACATGCGGGCCGCCGTCTAATAGCTTTTGTAGGCTCTTCGTGTCGCGCCTGTCGTCTTTCGTCAACTTGCGCCCGTGTTTACCGGGCGTTTTCTTTTCGCCACGCATAACGGCTTGCACCGCTAGCCAACCATTAGTCCATGTTTGGGCGGCTTCTTGCATTTGCTTTAGTTCGCGTTTGTTGAACTTAGCGGCGTAATCGTCGGGGCTTAGGTGC
>Ga0255055_10000790_pt1 | contig 24018 bp, 18 predicted proteins | sample JV7_2_27_MG_FD_188633 | JGI IMG/M metagenome (GOLD analysis project Ga0255055, IMG submission 188633) | Seawater microbial communities from Jervis Inlet, British Columbia, Canada - JV7_2_27 | ecosystem: Environmental > Aquatic > Marine > Inlet | place: Canada: British Columbia | collected...
TCAGCCCTTTGCTTGGTGCTGGCTGTATGTCTGGCACCCGAATACGCGTGGGGTGAGCAATCTGCAGTCCCGGATACGGTCGACGGCAAAGACAGTGAGTCGGCACTTACCGATTCTGAGCGTCTTCTTCGGTTGAAGCAGGTCATCAAGTTGGATCGGGAGAAACTGGCTATGGACAAAAAGGACCTTGCCGAGCGCGAGGCCTTGTTTGACGAGCTGACCAGCCAGATCGAGCCAGCCGAGATCGAGCTGGCTGAGAATAAGAGGCAACTCGACGAGATGGGGGGAGCTACAGCTTCCGATGAGGCAGCTGCTCTGGCAGCGGAGATTCAGGATATCGAGCAGCTCATCGAGGTGGGCAAGACTCAGTCGGACCTCACCTTTCAGGCCGCCAAGACTCTCCAGGGTCAGATCCAGGCGTTGGAGCAAAAGATTGTGGGTGAAGAGCAGGCTCTGCAGAACTTGATCGGCCCGTCTTCAGCAGACCTGGACTCCGAGCCAACTGCAGCACCGGTGGCTGCTGCGCCTCAAGAGGCAACGCCCGCCGCGCCGTCACCGGCTCAGATGCTGATCCCTGGCGTCGGAACGGCTCCAGCGCCCCCCGCAACACCTTCTGCGACACAGCAACCCGAGACCGCCGAGCAGATCGAGGCTCGCAGAGAGGCTGAGAAGCTAGAGGACGAGGCCAAGAGGGCGGAGCAGGAAGTGGTGAGTTTTGTCGAGCGCAAGGGGGCTCTCGAAGGTCAGATCGACATGGAGCAGGAGCTGCTCGAGACCGCCAAGCAGACGCGGGGAAATCTCGATATCGCAATGGATACGGCGAGGGCCGGCGCGAAACGGCTGATCGCCGAAGATGCAACGCCAGCCGACATCGAGAGAGCCCAACAGACCATCGACTCCATCCAGAAGCTGCAGCGTGAGAACCGTGAGGAGATCGATCAACGGCGTGAGTATCTGGACTCTCTTCGAGAGCGGTTGGAGACCCTGCACGAGGAGCAGCTGGCCGTCACCCAGCAGGCTGATGAGAAGCGTCTGGAAGCCGCGGCGGCGCGCAAGAAGGTCGGCTGGCTGGAGAGTCCCCTGCACCCTAGAAACGTTTGGCATTGGCTCACCACTCGTGGTCCCCGCATGCTGTTGGTTGTCGTGGTCGCTTGGGCTCTGTTGGCACTTGTTCGGTTGTCGGCGCGAGGGCTCGCCAGGACCGTGGTGGGGACGAGCAAGAGTGAGCGCGCCCGGGGTACCAACCGGGCGGACACCTTGGCCCTGAGCTTTCGCAGTGCGGTGAGCCTGTTTATCGTCGTGGCTGGGGTCTTGTTGGTCTTCCAGGAGGCCGGCGTCGACGTCAAGACAGTTCTCGGTGGTGCTGCCATTCTCGGTATCGCCCTGGCTTTTGGTGCGCAGAACCTGATGCGCGACTACTTCACCGGTTTCATGATCCTGCTGGAGGATCAATATGAGTTGGGAGATCTGATCACCGTCGGCGGGATTACGGGAAGGGTCGAGAGGGTCAACATGCGCACCACGGTTCTGCGAGATATCGAAGGTCGAGTGCACTTCATTCCCAATGGCGAGATCAAATTGGTAACCAACCGCACCTATGTCTGGGGACGGGCTGTGCTCGAGCTACCGATTGGCTACAAAGAAGACGTGGATCGGGTGATGGAGGTCATTCAGGAAGTCGCAGAGGAGTTTCGTGCCGACCCCGAATTCGGCGAGTGGGTAACCGATGTTCCGGTCATGCTGGGCGTCGACAAGTTCACCGAATACGGGGTGGTGATCAAGTTCATGGTCCAGACCCAGCCCGACAAGATCTTCGCGACACGGCGCCAACTGCTGCGGCGAATCAAAAAACGGTTCGACAAGGAGGGAATCGAGATCTCCGTTCCCCATCGAGTTCTCATCCAGCAGCCGAGCGGAGGCACCGACCGCCCCTGAGAGCCGGCACCCCAGCGGATCAGAACGAGTAGCGGATGCCGAGTGTGGCGATCAGGGAGTTGAAGCCCATACTCTCGCGGTCACCTTCCGGCTCCGTAACATCCAGGTCGGTCCATAGGTATCTCACTGTCCCGCTAATTGCCCAAGGGCCCAACGAGATAGGCACATCGATGCCGAGGGCGGCACCGTAAGCGACGTCGTTGTCGACGGAGACCTCGAGAGTGTCCTCGATCAAGATCGGCATCCCAGCAACCTCCAGCGTCTCGGAGACTTCGAAGCTCAGATCGCTGTAGCGCACATAGGCAAAGAGCGGTGCTACGTAGAGATCAGCCCGCTTGTCCGGCGGTAGCAGATGGATGTTCAAACCCAGACTGATCGGCGTCATCGCGAGATCATCGGAGGTTTCAAAGGACAGGGGGAGCAGGTTGAACTGGTAGTGCAGGTTGACATCGGGATTCGCCCGGAAGATCCCCAGCTCGACCCCAAAGCGTTGCGAGAATCGGTATTCGCCGCTGATCCCCAGACCGAAGCCGCCGTCGGTATCGGCGCGAATGTCGTCACCATCGTCGTTCGTGGTCCTGAAGTCCAGGTCGGGGTCGACCCAGACTCCAAAAGCCCGCAGATACCATTTGCCGTTGGCACTGGCGGAAGAGGGAACGATCCCTAACAGGACGGCCAGGACAATGATCGCCAAGAAGAAGATGTTTCGACTCGATCGGTAGTGCATAGTTCTCACCTCCACTTACTGACGCGTCGGTAGCGAAGAACTACCGCAAGTGCGGAGCTGCCTATAATGGACAATAAGTTCAGGGCATATTCGTTCTTTTGGAGGAGGGTATGAGCTCAAAGACTCATTACACGATCATCGTCTCCCTTTTGCTCGTCGGCGGGCCGCTCGTCGCTGGCGGCACGGATTCGATCCCGGCCGACGGTGGTGACATTGAAATCACCCCCATAATGCACGGCAGTGTCCAACTCGGCTACGGTGGAGTGGTGGTCCAGGTCGATCCCTGGAGTCGCGCGGACTACTCGCAGGCACCCGCGACCGATTTGATCCTAGTGACCGACATTCACGGGGATCATCTGGATACCGAGATGATCGCCAAGTTGAGGGAAGAGGGCACCGTATTGGTGGTTCCCGCGGCGGCAGCCGACCAGGTCGAGGGCGAAACCGTGATGGCAAACGGCGAGACCCAGGAGATCGCCGGCATCGTCATCGAGGCGGTGCCCATGTACAACCTGAAACGGGGGCCCGAGGAAGGCAAGCTCTTCCACGACAAGGGACGCGGCAACGGCTACATCCTGACCCTGGGTGGCAAGCGGGTCTATCTGGCGGGTGACACCGCCTGCACGCCCGAGATGAAGGCTCTCACCGACATCGATGTGGCCTTCATCCCGATGAATCTCCCCTACACCATGCCACCGGAGGAGGCTGCCGAGTGCGTCCGCGCCTTCAAACCAGCCATCGTCTATCCCTATCACTACCGCGGGTCGGATCTCGAAGTTTTCGCAGCAGCACTCGAGGACGTGCCCGAGGTGGAGGTCCGGCTCCGGGAGTGGTACCCGGGCTCTTAGAGGGGCCAAAAGACCGGGATCAGGACCATGCAGAAGAGAAACACGACGATGGTCAGGGGCAGGCCGACCTTGAAGAAGTCGAAGAAGCGATAGCGTCCGGGTCCGTAAACCAGGATGCAGGCGGGCTCGAGGGGGGTGAGAAAGGAGCAGGAGGCGGCAAAGGTGACCGACATCACCAGAGGCCGAGGATCGAAACCGAGAGCCCGAGCGGATTCGATGGCTACGGGCAGGACGATGAGGGCCGCCGCCTGATTGGACATGGGCTGGGTGAGGAAGGCGGTGAGCGCAAAGAAGGCCGCCAGCACCGCCGTGGGGCCGAATGGGCTGACGTGCTGGACCACCAGATTGGCGAGATAGGTCGAGGTTCCGGTCTCTTTCATCGCCACGCCAAAGGCCATCATCGAGCCGATCAGAACCAAAAGACGCCAATCGATGGCCCGGTAGCCCTCTTCGGGTCTGAGGGAGCGGGTCAGTACCAGCGCCAGGATGCCGCACAGAAAGGCGATGGCCATGGGCAGCAGGCCGGTAGCCGCCACAATCAGTGCACCGACAAAGATCGCTGCTGCCACGGGACCCTTGGAAGAGCGAGGATGGTGGGCGGAGACGTCTTCCAAGTTGAGCAGGTCACGCGGGTCGAGATTGGCGATCGCCTCGACGCTGCCCTGGAGCAGGAGCACGTCGCCGCCCTTGAGTCGGCGTCGGGCCAGGCGACGTCGGTAGTCCCGTTCATCACCCGGCGAGTGAATCGCCAGCACGGTCATGCCGGTGGCCGCTCGAAAGCCGGCGCCGCGGGCCGACTTGCGAACCCAGGTGGAGTCGGGCCTGACCATGACCTCCAACATGCGCACCTCCTCCGACTCCAAGTCGGGATCGGAGGCCTCGAACCCGGTGTGGATATCGATCCCCATGACGTCTTTGACCGCGAGAATGTCCTCGGCCGAGCCCTCGATGAGGAGCACGTCCCCGTCTCTGAGCTTCGTGTTGGCGCGCGGTTGCAGGTCTCGGCTTCCGTCCCTTCGAATTCCTAAAACCGTGACGTCGAGGGTCTCGCCCAGCTTGCTCTCGGCAAGGGTCTGCCCTGCTAGTTTGGAGCCCTCGGGAACCACGATCTCCGAGAGGTACTGGCGCAAACCATAGGTCTCGACGCGGTCTCCCTTGAAACGGTCGGGGATGAATCGGGGGGCGACAAACAGTAGGTAGAGCAGCCCAACCAGAGTCAGGCCGATGCCCACCGGTGCCAGCTCGAAGAAGCCGATTCTCTCCAGCCCATAGCCCGGCAGCTCGCCGGAGATCACCAGATTGGTCGAGGTCGCGATCACTGTGATACTGCCTGCCAAGATCGACGCGTAGGCCAATGGCATGAGCACCTTGGCCACCGAAACCCCGGCGCGCTTGGCACTGCCGACCGTGAGCGGGAGCAGCACCGCCGTCGTAATGGTGTTGGAGATGAAGGCGCTCATGGCCGTGGCGGAGGTGACCAACAGCCGGGTCAGCGTCTTGGGGCGGTCGCTGCCAAAGGCGGCCAGGCGAAGCCCGATCCGCTCGACCACCCCGGTCTCGGTAATCCCAGCGGTCAGGACAAAGAGGCCGATAAGCACAAAGATGGTGTCGCTGCCAAATCCAGCCAGAGCTTGGGCAGGGGTGAGGATGCCGGGAACGGTCAGTGCCAGGAGCAGCACCAGGCCGACGATATCGATGGACAGAGCCTCGGTGGCGAAAAGCACCAGGGCCACGACGATCAGGATCAACAGATAGGCGATCTCGAGAGTCATCGGAAGCTAAAGATGCCATACCCGAATCTGAGAAGAAAGCGGCGTGGGGCTGAGGCAACCTGCGGTCCCAATTTCCGTACAAGGACTAAACTAGGGCCGCTCACTGTAGCGGAGAGGTGGTTTTCGTCTACCGATGGTCTGTGCCAAAGGGGGATCTCGTGTCTGATCAGTCGTTCCAAAGCCGTTCTTTGTTGCTGCTTCGTCACGCTAGCGTCTGGATCGTAGTGGTTCTGTTGTCGGCCTTGTCGGCGGGTGCGGCCGACTGGCCGCAGTGGCGAGGTTCCAACCGCGATGGCAGGTCACCGGAGACCGACCTGCTCCAGGAGTGGCCGGAGGGGGGTCCTCCTTTAGCCTGGAAAGCGTCAGGGGTCGGAAGTGGGTTCTCCAGCATTTCGGTCGTTGGGGGTCGGATCTTCACCATGGGAGACCTCGAGGACGGTCAGCATGTCTTCGCCCTGAAAGAGGACGGGGGCGAGATCCTCTGGAAAACCAAGGTGGGTCCGATTCACGAGGATGAGTACGGAGGCCCCCGTTCGACTCCAACCACCGATGGTGACCTCATCTATATGACAAACACCGAAGGCGACGTGATCTGCCTCGAGGCGGCATCAGGCAAAGAGGTTTGGCGCGTCAGCATGACGGAGAACTACGAGAGCTACCTGATGAAGGCGATGGGTAGCTATGACTGGAAATACGCCGAATCGCCGCTCGTGGATGGGGATCAGGTCGTGGTGACCCCGGGCCACATCCGTGCGGTGATGGTCGCCCTGAACAAGAAGACCGGAGAGGAGATCTGGATGACCCGAGGCGGGCGCATTGGGCCCCTTGGATCCGATGGAGCAGCCTATTCCTCGATTGTCGTGACCGAGATCGCTGGCGTACGGCAGTACGTTCAACTGGTTGGCCGGGGTGTGATCGGCGTCGATGCGGCCACAGGCGAGATGCTCTGGAGCTACAACCGGGTTGCCAACGACATCGCCAATATCGCCACTCCGATCGTTACCGGCAACCATGTCTTCGCTTCCACCGGCTACGGCACCGGCGCGGCGCTGCTCGAGATCTCCAGGAACGAGGAGACCGAGGAGTGGGAAGCCAGAGAGGTCTACTTCTTGGAAGCCGACACCCTGCAGAACCACCACGGCGGGTTGATTCTCGACCAGGGAACGATCTATACCGGCTCGGGCCACAACAAAGGCTTTCCTGTGGCCGTTGCCTTCGACAGTGGCGAAGTGGCCTGGGGTCCGATCCGCAACGACGGCCAGAGCTCGGCTGCCATCACCTACGCCGACGGGCGCGTCTACTTTCGATATCAGAACGGTCTAATGATCCTGGTGGAGGCCAACCCGGAGGAGTACATCGAGCACGGCTCCTTCCCGATCCCGGACGCCAAAAAGCCGAGTTGGTCCCACCCCGTGGTAGCCAACGGCAAGCTCTACCTGAGGGAGCAGGACAACCTGTTCTCCTACGACATCACCGCGCAGTAGGGAACAGCCAGACGGCGGTGATTCAGACCGAGAAACCGGGTATTCTTCGGCTGCGTGTCAAATACCGGAGGCCTTGTTGAATTCGTCCTGCTCGACTGGGTCTGGATCGGGCTGTTTATCGGCCTGATGATCCTGTGCGGGGTGATCTTCTACCGGCTCGGCAAGCGTAGCGAAGCCGATTTCTTTCTTGCCGGGCGCGGTCTGCCCTGGTGGCTGCCGGCCACCTCCGTCTACGCCACCCACACTGCCACCGATACCCCGATGTGGATCACTGGCACGATCTACCGCTGGGGAATGCGGGGTCTCTGGTACCCGTTCTTCAGCGCCTGGTGCGCAGTATCGCCCTTCTATTCGACCCGGATCTTTCGTCGCTCTCTGGCCATGAGTCAGGCGGAGTGGCAGAACATGCGCTACTCGGGATTGGGTTCGGAGCTTCTGCGCGGTTGGGTGGCCGGCTGGCAGACGTTCATGAACATGTTTGTCGTCGCGTGGGTCTCCGCGGCCATGGGCAAGGTCTGTCTCTACCTCTTTGATTGGCCGGCCTGGGTCGGCATCACGCTCTTCACCTCGATCTGTGCGATCTACGTCCTGACCGCCGGATACTGGGGTGTGGTGATGGCCGACTTTCAACAAGGCATGATCAGCTTTGCGGTAATCACGCTCGTCAGTCTTTGGGGCTTGTATGAGGCTGGCGGTCCGGTGGTGATCGTCGAGCGGCTCTCGGAGATGGGCGAGGGCTGGCGGATAAATCCATTTCATTTCGACGCGTTCTGGGGGCTCGACGGGGAGAAGTTCTATGCCCTTGATCTGATCACCCTTCTATTCATGGCCATATTCGGTGGTCTGGGGATGGGGAACTTCATCGACTGGTACCCGGAGGCCCAGCGTATCCAGAGCGCCCGCAGTGTGCGTGACGCGGCCTACTCGATCTGGGCGGGTGGCTTGGCGGCCATCTTCCGGAACTCCTTCTGGGCTGCAGCGATCCTGGCATTCTTTGTTCTCTTCCCGGGAATCGAGTCCTCGAGTGAGTACGAGTTCGGTTGGTTTCGCCTGGGCTTCGACTATCTGCCGGCCGGTCTTATCGGCTTGTTGTTTGCGGCCATTATCGCCATCCATCTGTCGACGATTTCGACCCATCTGAATCTCGGCGCCCTTTACGCCACGCGCGATCTTTACCATCACTACATCAATCCCCGGGCCGATGAGCGCAAGCTCGTCCTCGTAGGTCGGTTCAATACCGTGGTCCTGCTCGTCGGCAGCTTCATCCTGGGGCTATCGATGCAGTCGATCACAGCGTGGCTGATCTTTGCCCTCTGGCTCCAAGCAGCGGGGATCTGGGTGCCTTCGATCCTGCAGGTGGTCTGGTGGCGCTTCAACTCGTGGGCCTACCTGGCGAGCTGGATCGCCAACCTGCTCATGAGCTGGCTGGTGGTCTTTGTCCTGCCGGCCATGGGAGTCCTGCCGCAGCTTCCTGATTGGGTGAACTTCTGGCTGCTCGCAGTCTTGGTCTCGCTGGTCTATATCCCCGTCTGTTTCCTCACCAAGCCGGACGACATGGATCACCTGGTCGAGTACTACGTCCAGGCCCGACCCAACGGGTTCTGGGGACCGGTCAAGCAGGAAGCGATCCGACGCGGGCTGCTCGAGGATGACAGCGGGCATCGTCAGCATGGGCTGTTCAACCGCGACTGGACGCCGGCAGAGGCCGATGAGTGGACCCGTCATGACGCGATTGCGGCGGTGCTGTCGGCGTTTTGCTACCTCCTGGTGGCTGTCGGGGTAGCCGGGTCACTACTCCTGAGGCCTTGGGGGTATTTGAGCTTGCTGGCCAGCATGATTTGCGGATGGCTGATGTTTCGGGTGATCGATCCAAAGCTCAAAGCCCTGTCGGTGGCTTTTGAAGAGCAGCAGGCAGGCTACCTCGAGCGGGTCGACCAGAAGATTCGCTGGGAGAAGGCGCCATGATTGATGAAGCCATCGGCAAGATCTTGGGTATGGCCATGGCGTACGGTGCCAGCGCCTTGGGCATGTTTGTCGCCTACATCAACTACCGCAAGCGGATCGTCAAGGCCGACAAGGTCATGACACCTGCTGCGTGGACGGTAATCCTGCTATCGATTCTGGCGGTGAGTGGCGCCGTCCTGATCGTGGCCCAGATTGCCGGAGCGCCACCGGAGGTAGATGGTCCTAGAGAGGTGGCAGAAGTGTCGGTTTCGGCTGTCGAGCCCAGGACGCCGCGCGACCCCTGGCCATGGGTCGGGATCCTGGTCCCGGGACTCATCTTCTTGTTCGCCACTTGGGTCACCGCCGCGCTTCATCGACATTTCTCATCCCATGGCCACGGCCATTGAGCAGACGGCACCCCCAGCTGATGAGGCCGAGCCTCTCAATGGCAAACGATCTCCACTCGATGATGTGCGTTTCGTGGATAATGCAGGCGAGGAGGGTTCACAAGTGGAAAAGCGAGCTCTGGGCAATTCGATTTTCGAGATCACCAGGCTAGGTCTGGGTACCTGGGCCATCGGTGGACCATGGCGGTACGGTTGGGGCCAACAGGACGACAGTGACTCCATTCGGGCGATTCACAAAGGTCTCGACGGTGGGATCAACTGGATCGACACGGCGCCGGCCTACGGGCTGGGTCACGCCGAAGAGGTGGTAGCGAAGGCCTTGCGACAGACTGAGCACAAACCGTACGTATTCACCAAATGCGGCATCGTCTGGGATGTGAACGGCAATCCCTCGCAGACGCTCAGGAAGGCCTCCATCCAGCGGGAGGTCGAGGAGAGCCTCAGAAGGCTCAATGTGGAGGCGATCGATCTCTACCAAGTCCATTGGCCGATCCCCGAGGGAGAGATCGATGAGGGTTGCGCCGCGGTAGAGGAGCTGCGGACCGCGGGCAAGATCCGTTACGCCGGAGTCTCCAACTTCTCGGTGTCGCAGATGGAAAAGGTCCGCGGATCTCTGGAGATCACCTCGTTGCAGCCCCCCTATTCGTTGATGCAGCCGGAGGTCGAGAAGGAGATCCTGCCCTATTGCCACGCCCAGGGTATCGGCGTCATCAACTACTCGCCCATGGGTTCGGGATTACTCAGTGGCACCATGACCCACGAGAGAATCGACACATTGCCACCGGACGATTGGCGGCGGCAGAACGACAATTTCAAGGATCCGAAACTGAGCAAGAATCTGGCGCTTGTCGAGGTGCTGCGGGATATCGCCGGCCGACATGAATGCTCCGTAGCCGAGGCAGCGATCGCCTGGACCCTGCACAATCCGGCCGTCACTGGTGCCATTGTGGGTGTTCGTCACCCCGATCAGGTCGACGGTGTGATCCGGGCATCCGAGATTGAGTTGACCGAAGAGGACCTCAGACTCTTGCCCTGATCCTCAAGGGCTCCTGCGAGCCAGGAAGATCGTGTGTCGGGCACCTTTGCGACCGCGGGCTCGCACCCGTTCGACTGTCACGGCAAATCCGCTCTTTGCCAGCCGTTTGACAAAGGCGTCATCAGAATAGGCCGACCAGATCGCCAGCATCCCGCCAGCTGCCAGAGAACGGTGGATCTGCTGCAATCCTTGTGGGCTGTAAAGGCGGCTATTGGAGTCCAGGCACCAGGCCGAAGGCCCGTTATCCACATCGAGCAGGATGGCATCCAAGCCAGCTCGACCATCGAGCAGATTCCAGACATCACCTGTGCGGATCTCGACCCGCGAGTCCTCGAGACCTTGGCGGTGGATCGCGTCGAGGTGCGTGCGATTCCAGTCGACGACCGCAGGGAGGATCTCCGCCACGAGAACCTTTGCTCGTGGCGGCAGAAGAGCCAGCGCCGCCCGCAGGGTGTAGCCGAAGCCGAGACCCCCGATGAGAATTCGCGGACCGTCAAGAGTCGCAAGCTCGCGACAGGCCAGTTCAGCGAGAAGCTCCTCAGATCCGGTGGCGCGAGTGGACATCAGCTCTTCGCCATCGAGGTAGATGAAGAAATCACCGTCCCGGTGGTGCAGCGTCAGCCAGCGACCATCGGGGGTGGCTGCCCGATCCAATGTATCGAAGGTGCGCACGCGAGATGGACTGGGTTGGGGCCTGACTAGGTCAATCGTCGTCGTATCTTCTTGCGGCCGCGAATAGTGGTTTTGGACTCGGCATAGGGCTCGACACCTTCGGCGACGCAGCGCGGCAGGGCCTCGTGGATCGCCTTCTCCACGGATCGGATCGCCTCCCTGTCCTGCCAGGTGGCGATGGTCGAGACGGTGCCTCCCAGAGAACCGCGGGCCGTACGTCCCGCGCGGTGTACGTAGTCCTCGACGGTTTCGGGCATGCCGAAGTTGACGATGTGCTCGATAATGGGGATATCGATTCCCCGGGCGGCGATATCGGTGGCGATCAGGATCCGGTGCTCACCCTGGCGCAGACCCTGAAGAGCCGCGACCCGTTGGCTTTGTGACCGGCTCGAGTGGATCTTCTCTACCGGGTGTCCCTCCAGCTCGAGTTGGCGGCAGGCCCAGTCGACATCGATCTTGCGCCGCAGGAAAATCAACATGCTGCCCTTTTCTTCGGCTGCCAGAGCCAACAGGCAGGCCCGCATGTTCTCAGCTTCCACCAGATAGAGGCGGTGATCGATGCCCTCGGGGGTGCGACTCTCAGGGCGCAGATCGACCAAAATAGGGGAACGCATGAACTGTCGTGCCAGGCGTTCGATCGATGCCGGCATGGTGGCCGAGAACATCATCGTTTGCCGGTCTGCCGGTATGACCTCGAGCACGCGTTGGATCTGGGGCAGGAAGCCGAGATCCAGCATGTGATCGGCTTCGTCCATGACCAGCTTTTCGATCTTGTCGAGCGCGAGGTTTTTGCGCTGATAGTGATCCCAGAGGCGTCCTGGGGTGGCGACGACAATGTCGGGATGTTGGCGCAGCGCCTTGATCTGGGGTCCCAGGCTGACACCGCCAATCAGACAGACGGTCTCGAGCTCGTGATCCTGGCCCACGACATCGAGAAAGGACTGGGTCTGGAGGGCGATCTCCCGGGTAGGACAGAGGATCAGACCGCGCACTCCCTTGCCGTGGATCAGGTGCTCGGCAAGAGGCAGTCCGAAGGCAGCGGTCTTGCCCGACCCGGTCTGAGCCAGACCCACCACATCGGCGCCGTCGAGGGCGTCGGGAATGACCTGGGCTTGGATCGGTGTCGGGTGCTCGAAGCCGAAGGATGCCAGCGAGCGCAGAATCGGATCGCTCAAGCCGAGATCCGCAAAGGAGACATCGGTGGCTGTAGGGTCCTGGGGGACACCGCCGGTAAACATAGAGCTCATTGTATGTAACCCAACGAGCGGAGCTTGTCCATCATCTCGGGATCCTCGCGCCCCTCACGGTGGATCACCTCGATCTCTAGCCCGCCGCTGGCTCGCAGTCGAGCCATCAGTCGCTTGGCCTCTTCCGGGTGCTGCTCGATCACATTGTGCAGCTCCTCCGGGTCCGTGGCGAGGTGGTAGAGCTCGGAGTTCTTCGGATGTTCCTGATGGTAGATCAGCTTCCAGTCCTTTTCCACAATCGAGAACAGAAGATCCTTCTGGCGTCGAGGCAAGCTGCCCGGGGAGTGGGTGTCCAGTGTGTTCAGGGCCTCGGCATAGCCGATCCGGGGCTCACTCTCCGTATCGCCTTGGATCAGCGTACGCAGGCTGGACCCATCCAGGCCGTCCGGAGCTTCGATATCCAAGTAGTCGAGAACGGTCGGAAAGACATCGACATTGCGGACCAGAGACTCCACGACCGTTCCCCTAATCTCCCCTGGAATGCGAAGAATCAGCGGGATTCGGACCCCTTCCTGATAGATCAACCGGTGGCGCATCCAGTCGTGCTGTAGCAGACCCTGTCCGTGATCCGCCATGACCACGACAATGGTGGATTCGAGCTGCCCTCGGTCTCGCAACCGCTCGAGCAGGCGACCGATCTGCAGGTCCATGTAACGAATCTCCGGGTCGTAGATGGCTATACGGGCTTTGGCGCCTTCTCCCGGAGCGATCTCGTACGGGTCCAGGAACTCCTTTGGAGGCACGAGGGAGGAGTCATGCGGGTCGAAGTAGTGCACCCAGAGCATGAACGGTTCCGCTGCGTGTTCCAACCACGCGAGAGCGGCGTCGGTGGTGGCGTCGCCGCGCCGTTGGGTGTTGGTCTGGCGGCCGTCATGCCAAGAATGCTCGTGTTGTTGCTGGCGAGTCAGATCCAGCTCGTCAAGCGTTTGGTCGAGTCCGCTATCGAATGTCTCGATTCCCCGATCGAGCCCATAGCGTTGCGAGGCGGTGTAGGCGCTGACAAAGGCTGCGGTACTCCAACCGTGTTCCTGGAGCCATGATGCCAAGGTGGGCAGGTCGTCTCGCAAGGAATTGCCGGTGGGCCCGTAAAACACCCGCAAACCGTGCCGTTGTGGGAACAGGCCGGTGAGGATGGAGGCGTGTGACATGGGCGTCAGAGCGGAGGTGGACTGGGCCATCTCGAATCGCACACCCTCCGCCGCCAGGGCGTCCAGAACCGGGCTGGTGTCCTGGTTATGACCATAGCACCCGAGATGGTCGGCCCGGGTGGTGTCGAGGGTGATGAGCAGGACGTTCTCGAGCTCGGAGTGCGGCCCGATCTCCTCGGCAGGTTCACCACATCCCATCAGCAGGATCAGAGCTGCCGCCAAGCAGCAGGAAGAACAGAGGCCGAGGGGCGTCGAGCTCTCATTGGTCATGGTCTTGAGCTTGGTCTGCGGACGCTTGCTCCAGAGAATCCAGGTAGCGCCGGAGATCTTTCAGCTTCATGGTGCGGCTGGGACCGGGCCGATAATGGAGAAAGAATTCCTGGCGGAGTCGAACCGGCGACTCTCGAGCCGTCTCGAGGTGCTCGCGCTGTAACCTTACTTGAAACCGCGTGATCGTGGAGGAAAAGGCGAACTCACGCAGCCGTGGCTCTGGGGAGGAAAGAAGCTGCCGGACGAGGTTCTTGTCTACCTTGAAGTCGGCCGATCGATTGGCCAAGACCTGGAGGGCCATGAGCTGTTCCTTGGCAGTGCCCTGCTGCCCAACCCGGAGCCATTCGGCGTTCGATCGGTGTCTGGTGACGGCGATGGCCCCTTCCAAGAGAATGATCCCGACGAGAATGACCAGCAGAAGGTTGCTGATAGGTCCCCTACCGTCCAGCTTGACCATCATGACCACGCCCTTCCGAGCTGATCGAGGGTGTCGGGTAGGGCAATCAGCCACAGAGCGATCAATCCGATCCAGAGGGCCCAACAGATGGCGACGGTACGCTTGTGCGCCCGGCGGAAGACGCCGGGATCTGACAAGAAGCCGGCCATCAGAACCAGCAGGATAGGCTCGGCGGGTAGGCGAAATCTCGACATGCTGACCAGAAGTCCGGTGGCGGCGAAATACCCTACGTAGGCCCCCAGAAGCCACTTGGCCGTCGGGTCCCTGAGTGAGAGGACGAATCCGGGGATTGAAAGCAACAGTAGCAGGACCGTCGTTGCCATCGCCAAAACGAGCATCGGTCGCTTTACCCAAGGCGAGGCGAGGACACCGGCATAGGTCTCGCGAGCGTGATGACGGACAAAGAACGATAACGGTGTCAGCCAGTCGGCGAGCTTGCGGATCCGGGTGCGGAGGAACCATCCCGGATGCTCCCCGGCATAGCGCAATCCCCGGCGTAGGTTTTCCCGATTGCGGTCGACGACGTTTTGCTGTCTTCCCGCCCGTTTCCAGGCCGAGCCGGGTTCCCAAGCCACAAACCATCGATCCAGGTGATCGGTCCGGGTCAGCTCCTCTGTCTCCGAGTCTTGAGTGGCCAGATCGAAGTTCCTGTACAACCCATTCAGCCCCCAGTAGGCGTTCTCGCCGACCGTCATTCCGGCTGGAACAAAGCGACCGTAGACCTCCAGATTTCTCAACGACCAGGGCAGCACGACGACCACGATGGAAAGAACATACAGCGCCACGTTGCGAAGTCCGGCCCCCCGGTCTCCGACCCCGCTGCTTCGCCAGATGATCAAGGGTATGAGCAGCACCGGCAGAAGCAGGGCAACCTCCTTCACCAGTAGGGCCAGGCCGAACAGCAGGCCCGAGAAGACCAGCAGGACGGGCCCCTTGCGCGTCTGCTGTGGTTCTTGAAGCCAGACCAGTAGGAGGTAGAAACTGGGTAGCAGAAGCGCCAGATACAGGGTCTCAGCCCAGTGGGTGTGGGAGAACATGATCAGTGGCAGGTGGATGCTCCACAAGAGGCCCGTTACCGTCGCAGCCGGGCGTGAAAACAGGCGTTTCGCCAGCAAGATTGTCGTGGCGCCAATGACCCCGGAAAAAAGCACCTGACTCACGCGGACTAGGAATAGGCCCCAAAGACCAAAGCCGTCGAGAAACTGGGCCAGGACCCAGGGATAGGCAGGAGGCCAGAGGAACCTGCCGGTATCGCCAAGGAAACCGAATCGGTTCCACGAGAGCGCTAGATACACGTAATTGCGTTCGTCCGCTTGGGGATCCAGATCCCCGGCCAGGAAGAGGAGCACAAAACGTACGCCCAACCCGACGAGAACCCACCAGAGAGGATTGGGCGATGGGCTGCTGGAGTGCAGGCGGGTGGTAGCGGTTCCGGGCATCCTATTGCGCGATACCCTACCGCATCACGCCGCGGGGCGACCGCGGAGCCAACAGGCGCAGTCAGATAGCTCGGCTGCTGTGCGAGATGCCGAGCGAGGGATTGAACTCGGGGTTGAGGTCGGTGCTCAGACCGCCCTGAGGAGTTGCTTGATTTCGACGCCGGGGCGGCTCTTGAAACCGTTCAGGATCATCTCGGTCGGTGTCAAGTGGCGCATGGCGCCCTCTGGGTTGCCGCAGTGGCGACACACTGCGAGGGTCGATTGTTGTGGCATGACGAATAGACGGCGGTCAAAGCAAACCCAGCAGAAGATCCTCAACATTGTCTCCTTGTCGCGACGCGTTCATGGTCGATGAGGTGGACCGGGCACCTCGGAGCTCGTTCTTGGATATAGCAAGCTCGATGCCATGATGAGCCTCGCAGGCGTAGGCAGTGTTCTGTTGGTCTAGTAGGCGTTTGGATGTGCCGAGGTCGGGAGAAAATCCCCGGTAAAGGGAACGACAGGGAGGGAGGATCTCCTTGATTTCGGGGCTTGATCAGTCGCCGGTTGACAGGTTGTGGTAATTTCTCGGTTGTCGAGCTCGGTGTGTACGGGCTGTTGGCCGGTTCTCATCCCGAAACGAACCGCTCCCTCTTCTGCCTTCGGGTCGCTCGCCAAGCGTGAGTGCATCGTTGCCCAGAAAGGTTGAGAGGCTAAGTTGAGGGGCGAAACCGAGACAGGTTTTGCCACCTCGGGTAACGGGATGCCTCGCTGAGGCGACATTGGAAAGGAGAGGAGCATGTCCTCAAAAGTATTTGTCGGAAACTTGAGTTACGAGACCACCCAAGACCAGCTCACCGACCTGCTGGCCGGTGCGGGGGAGATCAAGGACGTCTATCTGCCGTCGGATCGGGTGACAGGTCGGCCTCGCGGCTTTGCGTTTGTCGAGTTTGCCACCGAGGAGGAGGCCCAAGAGGCGATCGAGAAGTTCAACGAGCACGAGCTCGGTGGTCGCAAGCTGCGAATCAACGAAGCCGAAGACCGACCCCGGCGATCGCCGGGGTACTCGGGGGGCGGATTTCAGCCTTCTTACGGTGGCGACCACCATGGTGGTGGGGGTGGCAAACCCTCGCGGCCCAAAGGCAGCCGTCGCGGCAAAAGAGGCAAGAAGCGCAGTTTGTAGGGAGCTGCGGGACCTCGACGCCCTGATCGGGTCCAGCGGAGACGGTGCCGGGCATGCAAGACCTGCATAACTCGGATCGGCCCTTCGCACAGGGGAACTGAGTTTTGCAGGTTTTGCATGCCCGGCACCGCTCTCTCTTGAAATCTGATATATTAGATATCAGGAATCAGGGCGAGGAGACGCTCCGTGGCCGCCGATGGCATCCTCCAACTCAGATCTCTCAGGCAACAGGTCTACGAGTACCTACGGGACGCGATCAACCGGGGTGAGCTCCACACCGGCTCCTTTCTCGATCAAAATCAGCTCAGTGCCAGTCTGGGGATCAGCAAGACGCCCCTGCGGGATGCCCTGATCCAGTTGGAAACCGAGGGGTTCGTGTCGATCCTGCCCCGCCGGGGTGTGGTGGTCAACGAGCTCACCCTGGACGACATTCGTCATCTCTACGAGATTATCGGAGCCCTGGAAGGTGCCGCCGTGGTCGCTGTCGCGCCAAGGCTCGACAGCTCACATCTCGAGGTCATGCGGTCCCTCAACAGGGTGATGATCGCGGCGGTGGAAACAGGCGATTTTGACACCTACTATGCCCGCAACCTGGAGTTTCATGACGAGTTTCTCGGTCTCTCGGATAACACTGCCCTCTTGCGCACCGTCGAGAATCTCAAGCACCGTCTGTACGACTTTCCGCGGCGGGAGAGCTTCGTAGCGGAATGGGAGAGAGCCTCGACCGGCGAGCATGCGGCGTTTCTGGATCTGCTCGAGCAAGGTGACGCTCGCCGTGCTGCCGACTATTTGCGGGACGTGCATTGGTCGTTCGAGGTCCAGAGGCCGTTCATCTTGCGCTACTACTACTTTCCTGACGAGCCGGCATCCGAGGAGAGCTGAAGGTGTTGCAGGGTCTGGTCTTCAACATCCAGCGGTTTTCGATTCACGACGGGCCGGGAATCCGCACCACGGTTTTCTTGAAGGGATGTCCGCTGGCCTGCCCCTGGTGCCACAACCCGGAGGGTCTCTCTCCCGACCCGGAGATCGTTCTGTCACAAAACCGTTGCATCAAGTGTGGTCAGTGTGTCGAAGCCTGTCCCCAGCAGCTGCCGGTACCGCAGACCTATCCCAGCCAGGAGGCTATCGATCTCTGTCTGGTGTGCGGGGCCTGTGCCGAGGCCTGTCCGAGCGAGGCGCGCCAGGTGGCCGGAAGCTCGATGACGGTGAACGAGGTCGTGGCGGAGGTGGTCAAGGATCGAGTGTTTTTCGAGGAATCGGGGGGTGGTGTGACCTTTTCCGGGGGCGAACCGCTCTGGCAGGCAGGCTTTCTCGCGGCCTCGCTGCGGGCCTGCAAAGGCATAGGGATCCACACTGCCGTGGATACCTGTGGTTTGGCACCGTGGGGACAGCTTGTGACGGTGGCCGAGGCGACCGATCTTTTTCTCTTCGACGTCAAGATCATCGACGACGCCGGGCACCGTGAGCACACAGGTGTGTCAAACCGACAGATTCTGCAAAACCTTCAGAAGCTGGGAGAAAAACACTCTCGAATCTGGCTGCGCGTGCCAGTGATCCCCGGGATCAACGACAATCGCGAGAACCTGGAAGCCATCGCACGACTGGCAGCAACCATCCCGGCAGTAGAACGGGTGTGCCTGCTTCCCTATCACCCGTTGGGTGAAGACAAACTGAAGAGGTCGGGGCGAATGACACAACCGGTGCCGATCGATCGACCCACTCCGACCCACATGCAGAACTTGGCGGCAGTGGTGGAGGCCGCCGGCATCTCCGCGCGCATCGGGGGTTAGAGAGATGAATGACCGAACCGAGAGGTTGAGGCAGACAAGCCTGGATGCCGAGCCCCACATCTCGAGCGAGCGGGCCGAGCTGCTGACCGATTTCTACCAGGTGGAGTTGGGCAAGCGCTCGACGCCGGTGCTGCGAGCTTTGGCCTTCAAGTATCTCTGCCAGAACAAGACACTCCATCTAGGCGAAGACGAGCTCATCGTCGGCGAACGGGGACCCCGACCCAAAGCAGTTCCCACCTTTCCTGAGCTCACTTGTCATAGCGTCGAAGACCTAGGGATCCTCGATTCCCGACCCAAGACCCACTATCGGGTCCCGGAGCAGTGCATCCGCATCTATGAGAGCAAGATCATCCCCTACTGGCGCGGTCGCTCGTTGCGAGATCGAATCTTCGCCACGCTGCCGAAAGAGTGGCACCAGGCATACGCAGCAGGCATCTTCACCGAGTTCATGGAACAGCGGGCGCCCGGACACACGGTCTTGGACGACAAGATCTATGGCAAGGGAATGCTGGATTTCAAGCTCGATATTGCTGCTTCGGTGGCGCTTCTCGATTTTGCCGAGGACCCCAAAGCACAGGACAAGCAGGAGGCGCTGCGGGCCATGGAAATCGCCTGCGACGCCTTGATTCTGTTTGCCGAGAGGCATGCAGAGCTTGCAGAAGAGCGGGCAGCCGAGGAGGAGAGCTTTGAGCGCCGGGCCGAGCTCGCAAAGATCGCCGAGGTCTGTCGGTACGTCCCGGCTCACGCTCCCAGGGACTTTCACGAGGCGCTCCAGTACTACTGGTTCTGCCACCTGGGGGTGATCACCGAGCTGAATGGCTGGGATGCTTTCAACCCTGGCCATCTGGACCAACATCTGTTGCCGTTCTATGGGCGGGAGCTGGCCGCAGGCACGCTGACGTGTGCGGGGGCGAAAGAGCTGCTGGAGGCCTTCTTTGTCAAATTCAACAACCACCCAGCGCCCCCCAAGGTGGGAGTCACTGCAGCCGAGAGCGGCACCTACACCGACTTCGCCAACATCAACATCGCCGGCCTGCTGCGAGACGGCGCGGATGGCTCGAACGAGATCTCACGCATGCTGTTGGAGATTGTCGACGAGATGCATCTGCTGCAGCCGAGCACCAATATCCAGCTCTCTCGCAAGACCCCCGACGCCCTGCTCAAACACGCGCTGCGAGTCATCCGCAAGGGTTACGGCTTCCCTTCGATTTTCAACGCCGATGCCGTCGTGGAGGAACAGATTCGACAAGGCAAGACCCTTGAGGACGCGCGGGCCGGTGGTTGTAGCGGTTGTGTCGAGGTCGGAGCGTTCGGCAAAGAAGCCTACATCCTCACCGGCTATTTCAACCTGCCGAAAGTTCTGGAGCTGGCACTGCACGACGGTCTCGACCCCTTGACCGGCCAGCAGCTCGGACCGCAGACCGGCGACGTCAAGGCCTGGGGCGGTTTCGAGGAGCTCTTCGACGCCTTTCACCGACAGCTTCGGCACTTCATCGACGTCAAGATCCGCGGCAATCAGATCATCGAGAGGATCTATGCCCGGGAGATGCCGGCACCGTTTCTCTCGGTTTTGATCGACGACTGCATCGCCAATGGCCGTGACTACAACGCTGGCGGGGCGCGCTACAACAACACCTTTATCCAGGCCGTCGGCATCGGCACCATCACCGACAGCCTGTCGGCCATCAAGGAGACGGTCTTCGATACGGGGCGGCTGACGATTGAAGATCTGGTGGCAATTCTGGACCGGGATTTCGAGGGTCAGGAGCCCCTGCGTCAGCGGTTGCTTCACCGGACTCACAAATACGGCAACGATGACGACTACGCGGATGATCTGATGCGCCGGGTGTTCACGGCGACGTTCGAGGCCATCGATGGCAGGCCAACGGCCAAAGGTGGAACCTACAGGCTCGAGATGCTCCCCACCACCTGCCATGTCTACTTCGGCTCGATCACCGGGGCGAGCGCAGACGGCCGCCGGGCGAGACAGCCCGTTTCGGAGGGGATCTCACCCGTGCAGGGGAGTGATCGCCAAGGGCCGACGGCGGTGTTCAAGTCGGCGGCCAAGATGGATCACGTCAAGACCGGTGGAACGCTGCTGAACATGAAGCTCAATCCTTCGCTGCTGGTAGGAGACGTCGGCATCGACCGTCTCGCCCACCTGGTGCGCAGCTACTTCAAGATGGACGGTCATCACGTCCAATTCAATGTGGTCGATGCCAGCACGCTGCGCCGAGCGCAAGAAAACCCCCCAAGTCACCGCGATCTGATCGTTCGAGTTGCGGGCTACAGCGACTACTTCTGTGACCTATCCGCAGAGCTCCAAGAGGAGATCATCACTCGCACCGAGCACGATGCTTTTTGACGGTGCCAGGCCTGCAAGATGCAAGATGAGGGGACACTCATCTTGCATCTTGCAGGCCTGGCACCGGTCTAATCGACCAGGATGTGCAGCAAGCCAGAGCTCGAAGCTTCCTGGTTGTACTCGTCGACCGCGGTGCTCATGAGATCCGCAAGAGTGGTGCTGAGCGTGGCGAGCTCTGCAGCGAGATCGGCTTCCACTTCTAGCATTCCCTGGGTCGGCGGTCCGTCGTGGTCCCTCGTCCCTTCGAACAGCCAGCTCAACCGCGAATAGAGCTGGGCTCCGCCGTGACGCCCGGCGAGAATATCGTAGGCAACCTCGGCGTGAGGGTTGTGGAGCTGCTCTTCGAGCTCGTCGAGCTGGGTGACCAGTTCCTGGCCCTGACTGCTCAGTTTCTCCGCCTCGGCTCTCGATTGGAAGAGGTTCTCGCGGGCTTCGATCTGGTCCCGGACAGCCCGAATCGATTGCACCATTTCGGCGATCTGAGTGAGGTGATCACGCACCTGGATTTGGAATGCCAGTTGAGCGGCCAGATCTTCCTGGTCGAGGGTGACACGTGGGTCGGGCTCGATGCGAAGGGGTTGTATCAGGGTGTGGTCGGCAACCTGCAGTCGAACCGTGTAGTCACCCGGCAGCGCCAGCGGCCCCGCGCGGGGAGATCCGATATCGATGCTGGCGTCGCTGATGAGCTTCGCGCCGTCGATTCCAAGATCCCAGGCGACCCGGTTGAGACCGGACTTGGCGGTCAACTCGGGCTCGTTCTTGGTGTCGGGCCACCAATCGGGGTGATCCTCGTCGATGGGTAACGGCTGGGCCTTGCTGCTCAGAGTGCGAATCACCTCACCCCGGTCATCGAGGATCTCCATGGTGATCTCGCCCCCGGGTTTATCCTCCAGGTAGTAGTACAGAATCGCTCCTCGGGGCGGGTTGGAACCAGCCCCAGCTTTACTGCCGGCTGGCGATGAGGCGTAGCGCCAGCGAACGGCGACTCGGGGTGGAAACAGGTGAACGGGGGCGGTGGCAATCTCATCGGACATCTGACGCACAGGGGTCAGGTCGTCCAGAATCCAGACCGATCGCCCCATCGTCCCTACGACCAGATCGTCGCCATGAACCCTGAGGTCGTGCACCGCGACCGTGGGCAGGTTGAGCTGCAGGGGACCCCAGCTTTGTCCGTCGTCGAGCGTGTACTGTACGCCCCGCTCGGTTCCCAGAAAGAGCATGCCCTGGCGCTGCGTATCCTCACGGGCGACGTGCAGGTAGACCTCTGGATCCAGGCCACTGGTGAGCGATTTCCAACTCGCTCCAAAATCGGTGGTCTTCCACAGGTAGGGTGTTTCATCGTCGAGACGATGAGCGTCGACGACCACATAGGCAGTACCGGCGTCCCAGCGGGAGGCCTCGATGCCCGCCACGGTACCCCATTCGGGGAGCGCGGGCGGGGTCACGTTCTGCCAGGTGGCCCCATCGTCGCGAGTGGTGTGAACCAGTCCGTCATCGCTGCCGGCCCAGATGAGACCAGGCTCGAGAGGGGATTCGGCGACTGCGAAAATCGTGTCGTAGAACTCCACCCCGGTGTTGTCGCCGGTGAGCGGTCCGCCGGACCAAAGTTGCTTGGTCTTGTCGTCACGGGTCAGATCGGGACTGATGGCGTCCCAGGTCTGACCACCGTCTCGGGTACGAAAGAGGATGTTGCCCGCGTGGTAGACCGTCTTCGGATCGTGGGGTGAGACCACGATCGGTGAGGTCCACTGAAACCGGTAGCGTAGATCCTCGGCTCCGTGACCTGAGCCATTGTCCGGATAGATCCCGACGTGCGGCGCCTGTCCGGTACGCTCGCCGTAGCGCGAGATGAAACCCAGGTACTCGCCAGCCCAGACGGTCAGCGGATCCGACGGGTCGGCCGCGATATGACCCGCCTCCCCACCACCGACGTTGTGCCAGTCGGACAGCAAAATGCCGCCCGAGTGCAGACTGTTGCTGGGTCCCGAGAGAGTGCCGTAGTCCTGCAACGTGCCGAGAACACGATAGGGCACTCGAGTATCGGTGTTGACGTGGTAGAGCTGGGATAGAGGAAGTGGTGGCCGGTACCAGGTCGCGCCGCCATCCCACGATAGCGATACTCCTGCATCGCTGCCGACGATCATCCGCTGCGGGTTCTCAGGGTCGATCCAGACGTCGTGATAGTCCCAACCGCCGCCCTTGACATTGCTTATAGTTCGTCCCCCGTCGCTGGTCTTCAGCATGGGAACCTGGGGGAACCAGACCACCTCGGCATTGGTGGGATCGATCGTCAGGGTGGAGTAGTACCAGGCCCGCTGCCGAACTCCTCGACTGGAGTTGATGCGCTTCCAGGAGTCGCCGCCGTCATCGGATCGGAAGAGCCCTCCCTCTGCCGCCTCGATCAGGGCATAGACCCGGTCGGAGTCTGTAGCAGCCACCCGGACGCCGACCTTGCCCCAGATTCCGTCGGGAAGGCCCTCGCCCTCGAGCCGAGACCAGGTGTCGCCACCGTCACGGGATGTGTGGAGCCCACTGCCCTCACCCCCGCTGGTCATCCCCCAGGGGTAACGCCGAGCCTGCCAGAGACCGGCGAAGAGAATCCGTGGGTTCGAAGGGTTGAAGGTAACGTCGGAAGCGCCGGTGTCTGGGTCCTGATAAAGAACCTGCTGCCAGGTTTTGCCGCCGTCGGTCGTGCGATAGACGCCACGCTCCGGGTTGGGTCCGAAAGGGCTTCCCAGCACGGCTGCAAAAGCGATGTCCGGGTTTCGCGGATGGACGACCATGGTGCCGATCTGGCCCTCCTGCTCCCAGACTTGCTTCCAAGTCTTGCCAGCATCGGTGGACTTGTAGATACCATTGCCCTCGGCGACGTTGCCCCGGATGTTGGCTTCGCCTGCCCCCACGTAGATCACGTTGGGGTCGGAGGGTGCGACTGCGATGGAGCCGACGGAGGAGACAGGTTGCTTGTCGAAAATGGACTTCCATTCCAGACCTCCGTTCTCGGACTTCCACACACCTCCCGAGGCGGTCGCGGTGAAGTAGATCAGCGGATCTCCAGCGATGCCGGTCACCCGGGTGGTCCGGCCACCGCCGGCCGGACCCACCAGCCGATAGGTCAGATTCGCGAGGGAATTGCCCTCTTCTTCAGTAGCCAGGCCGGGCCTGGCGACCGTCGCCGATAGCGCCAGCAGGATCACGAGCGGGACGCGGAGCTTTGGGTGCATCTTCGTTCCCTCCTATTTGAAGACCAAAGCCATATCTCGGAAGTTGATGCTATAGGTCCGGTACTGCTGAAGTACATCGAGCCCGACGTTG